>Ga0272482_10000003_pt1 | contig 132416 bp, 88 predicted proteins | sample RVTome_8_FD_192427 | JGI IMG/M metagenome (GOLD analysis project Ga0272482, IMG submission 192427) | Soil microbial communities from uranium-contaminated site in the Upper Colorado River Basin, Wyoming, United States - RVT160D0 (version 2) ...
GGACGTCCACCCGGTGCTGCAGCGGGCCCGGGACATGCGCTGGGTGGAGGGCATCTTCGGGGCGCACTCGTGGCCCGACCCGGTCACCAGCCAGCCGCTGGTCGACGCGATCTTCGCGCGGCTCCGCCCGCCGGGGGACATGCCCGCGCTCAACGGCGGCGACTCGGCGCTCACCCCGACCCAGTACGCGCACATGCAGCGCTGGCAGGCCGGCACGTACACGGCGGACTGGTCCGGCGTACCCGCGCCGGAGGCCGACGTCACCCCGGACGGCCTGGACCGGGCCGCGCTGGAGGCGTGCGTCGGCGGCGCGTTCTTCCCCGGCATCGAGGCCGGCGGGCTGAACGCGGGCGACCGGCCCATCATCGAGGCGCCGTACGCGGCGGCGTTCCGGCTCGCGGCGTCCGTCGCACCCGGGACCCTCAGCCGCGCGATGGCGCTGCCGTGGCAGGCCGACTTCAAGGCGTGCGGCGACAACTGGTGGCCGGTGCCGCGCCCGAACGACGTCATCGCGCAGGACACCGGCGGCCAGGCGCGCTGGGACCGCGACGTCAACAGCATGGACGACATGGTCGCCCTGTGGCACACGCTCGGCTTCGTGGTGCGGCAGGGCAACGAGCACGTCGAGGTCGAGCACTGCGACGAGGCCTCGATCACGCTGCTGACGCCGCAGCTGCGCTTCGTCGACGTGCCGCAGGGGCCGATGGGCATGGTGCGGGAGGCGGCGCTCGCCATCACGTTCGAGGTGCTGTCGCCGGGGGCGGCGGTGACGCTCGACTACGCGCCGGGCGGCGCGCCGGCCCATCCGCAGCTCGTCCCGGCGAACACCACCGTCACCGTCGGACCGACCGCGGCGAACGTGGTGGCGACCGCGCGGCTGTGGATCGTCTACCGCACAGGTGTGGCGCCGTCGGCGATCCCGACGCAGACGCTGACCGTGCGGGAGGCCGCGTCCGGGCAGACCTGGCAGGTGACCGTCGACGGCAACACGATCGGCCGGCTGACCGCGGCGGCCGCGCTCGTGCTGGACCGGTCCGGCAGCATGAGCGAGGACCGCGGCGACGGGCTGAGCAAGCACGTGTCGCTGCAGCAGGCGGCGAACGTCTTCGTCGACCTGATGCTCGAGGGCGACGGCGTCGGCGTCGTGCGCTACAACGAGGACGCCCAGCCGCTGCAGTCCGTCCTGACCCTCGGGGCCGGCGGGCTCTCCGATGTCAACCGCAGCGCGACACACGACATCATCAACGGGAACGCGCTGGACCCGCAAGGTGCGACGTCCATCGGCGACGGCATCTTCGAGGGGCGGGGCGTGCTGGACGCGGCGCCGCCGTTCGACGTCAAGGCGCTGGTCGTGCTCACCGACGGCGTGGAGAACAGCCCGCGCATGATCGCCGACGTCGCGCCGCAGATCAACGAGCGCACGTACGCGGTGGGGCTCGGCCAGCCGCACAACATCAGCGTGCCGGCGCTGCAGACGGTGTCCGGCAACAACGGCGGCTTCCTGCTGGTCACCGGCGCGATCGCCGGTGACAACCGGTTCCTGCTGCAGAAGTACTTCCTGCAGATCCTGGCCGGCATCACCAACGCGGAGGTGGTCCTGGACCCGGACGGCGAGCTGGTCCGTGGGGCCGTGCACCGCATCCCGTTCCAGCTCAGCGACGCCGACTCCGGGGTGGACGTGGTGCTGCTGACGGCCAAGCCGGAGGGCGTGGACTTCCGGCTGCAGACCCCCAACGGGCTGCTGCTCGAGCCGTGGCGGGCCCGGGCCGAGCCGACGATGCGGTACGAGAGCGGCCAGGGCGTCGCGTACTACCGGCTCGCGCTGCCGGTCCAGCTCCGGCCGAGCCGCTTCGACCAGGCCGGGACGTGGCACGCGCTGCTCCGGATCGGGCGCCCCCAGGTCGAGCCGAGCCCCGACGACGACGGCGTGGACCGGTCGATCCTGTTGGGCCGCCGGACCCGCCCGGAGCGCCCCGCGCCGGCGCGGCGGCCGTTCGAGTTCGAGCGGGCGTTCGCCGTGGCCGCGGCGCAGGGGAGCGCGGTCGACACCACCGGCGAGGGACCCGTTCGGCGCGGCGTGCCGTACAGCCTGGTGGTGCACGCGTACTCGAACGTCTCGCTCAGCGCCGAGGCAGGCCAGCGCTCATACGAGCCGGGCGCCGAGGTGGCCCTCACCGCCACGCTCACCCAGTCCGGCCTGCCGGTCACGAACGACCCGTACGTCTGGGCGGAGATCACCACGCCGCAGGGTGCGACCTGGACGCTCGTGCTGGACGCCACCGGCCCGGGCGAGTTCGCCGGCCGGTTCGGCACCACCGCGCCGGGCGTCTACCGCGTCCGGGTACGGGCCCGCGGGCGCACCCGCAACGGCCGGCCGTTCACCCGCGAGCGCGCGGTCACGGCGGCGGTCTGGCGGGGCGGCGACACCCCGCTGCCGCCCGGCGGCGGGGGGCACCCCGGCGACGGGCTGTGCGAGCTGCTGTCCTGCCTGCTCAAGGAGGGGGTCATCGACGAGCGGCTGGAGGAGCGCCTGCGCCGCGCCGGGATCCACCTCGACCGGGCCCGCAAGTGCCTGGCCGGGTGCGGGTGCGGCGGCCGGACCACGGACTGACCGCGGTGCCCGCGACCTACGACGTCGTCGTCGCCGGCGGTGGCCCCGCCGGCGCGGCGACCGCCCTGCGCCTGGCCGCGGCCGGCCGATCGGTGGCGGTGCTCGAACGCAGCCGCTTCGACCGGCCGCGGGTGGGGGAGACGCTCGTCCCGGGCGTCCAGCCGCTGCTGCGCGACCTGGGCGTATGGGACCGGTTCGGCGCGCTGCGCCCGCTGCCCTCGTGGGGCACCCGCAGCGCCTGGGACGGCCCCGCGCCGGCCGAGCACTCCCACCTAGCCAGCGGGTACGGCAGCGGCTGGCACGTCGACCGCCGGGCCTTCGACGCGATGCTCGCGGACGCGGCCGCCGGGGCGGGCGCGCACCTGCGGCTCGGTGCCTCCGTAGCCGCCTGCCGGCACGACGGCACCACATGGGAGGTCGCCACCGGCGACGGGTCCCGGCTGCACGGCCGGGTGCTGGTCGACGCGACCGGGCGCCGGGCCGGGCCCGGCCGGTCGCTGGGTGCCCGCCGCGTGGTCTTCGACCGGCTCGTCGCAGTCTCCGCGGGATGGTCCGATGTGGACGTTACCGGCGAGCGGTACCTGCTGGTGGAGGCGGGCGCCGACGGCTGGTGGTACACGGCACCGCTGCCCGGCGGCGCGATCGTCGGGATGCTGATGACCGACGCGGACCTGTGCCGCCGGGGCGGCCTGGCGGGGACCGCCCGGTGGCACAGCCGGCTACGGGCGGCGGCGCTGACCGCCGCCCGCGTCGGTGCCGCGCCGCCGGTGGGGGCGCCGCGGGTGTACCCGGCCGCGAGCCACCGCCTGGTCCGGCCCGGCGACCCGCGGCCCTGGCTGGCGGTCGGCGACGCCGCGCTGGCCGTGGACCCGATCTCCGGCAGCGGCGTGCTGCGGGCGCTGCGCACCGCGGCGGCCGCCGCGGAGACGGCCGCGGCCCTGCTCGACCGGTCCGGCGACGCCGCCGCGCTGGTCGGACGGTACGAGTCGGCCCGCGACCGCGCGTGCACCGAGTACCTCCTCCAGCGCGCCCACTACTACGGGCTCGTGCGCCACCTGCACGGTCCCTTCTGGACCCGGAGGAACCGCTACGCTGACCGGCCGTGACGGGCATTCGACGACCTCGTGGCGCTCGTCCCACCGCCCGGCGGGGCCGGTCGACGGGGACGCCGACTGGTCCGAAGTGGAGCGTGGGCTCGGCGTCGGGCTGCCCGCGGACTACCCGGCCCTGCTGAGCCGCCGGCGTGAGCACTTTTCTGGCACCTGCGAAGGGCTCCCCAGCAGTCGAACCAGTGATCAGGCTGGCCGGTGCGCGAGCGTGCGGGGCGCCCGAGTGGCGGAGTGGTTGCGCATTGTCGCAACGGATCCACAAAGGACGGCGTGAACCATCGACGGTGTAAAGGGTCCGGAATAGGCTGGCGGCATGATGATGGAACGGGAGACATCGATGCCTCGTATCCGGCGGTTCGCTACGGCGGCGTTGCTGGCGATCGGGTTGGGGATCGCGGCCCCGGCGGCGCCGGCGAGCGCGGCCAGCAGTCCGGCGGTTACCGGGTGCTCGTTCACCCCCATCTACACCAGCTTCGAAGACAGCCAGCTCATCGGTCCGAGGTACTACTACGCCCGCGATACCGCGCTTACGGTGACCGACGGCGATGGTCAGGCGTGGTTCGTGACCGTGGACCGCAACGGCGACACCGGCTGGATGGACGCCGACTGCGTGCTGTTCCTGGCGTGAGCGCCGTTCGCCGTCGGGCATCGCCTACGCAGGGCGCATCGCATTCGAGTCGGGGTTCAGCTGGCTGGCCGGTCCGTGCCTGTGGGCTACCTGTGATGAGTTGGAACTCAAACTGAGGTGATAGCTGCCAGGCGCGTGCTCTGTGCTGCTGGATTGTTCTACGTCGGTGGCTCCTTTACTCGGCCGATTTATGCTTATGGCGACCTGGGCAACGTGCGTGAGCATGCCGCTGACCCTCCTGACTCTGGGAGTCAAGGGGTCGTCGGTTCAAATCCGGCCGTCCGACAGCGGAAGGGTTCTCTCGCAGGTCAGCGACTTGCGAGGGCCCTTTTTCATAGCTTGGCATGGATGCCTGGTCTAGCGCGCCGCTGTTGGACCACTTGACTCGCCGAGGTCGCCGCCATATCGAAGCTCGACATCACCAAGCTCACCGCCGATCTATCCGGAGTCTGGGCCGGGTTCCTGCGTGCCTGGGACCGGACCCTGCGCGCCGCCAACCATCCGCAGACCACCCGCTACAACTACCTGATCGCCGCCGCCCGACTGGGCCGCTACCTGGCCGAGCAGTCGCCCGACCCGGACGCGGACGACGCCGCCGAGGATCCCTGCGCGGTGACCCGGGCGCACGTGGAGTCGTTCCAGGCCTGGATGATCGAGACCCGGTCCGCGTCCACCGCGCTGAACAAGCACAAGTGCCTGCAGCAGTTCTTCAAGTTCCTGCTCGGCGAGCAGGAACTTCACCCGCTCGCCGATGGAGCGGGTACCGCAGCCGAAGACACCCCGCAAGCTCATCCCGGTCATGCCCGAGCAGGACACCCGTAGCCTTCTTGACTGTCTCAAGGGCAAGGGCTTCGCCGGACTGCGCGACGAGGCGATCATCCGGCTGCTGGCCAACACGGGCGCCTCCGAGGCTGATCCACTCGGCAGCACCACCTGATGTGGTGTTTCGAGCCGGAGACCATCTCAAATTCGATGGGCGGTCAGAGCCTCTTCCACGCCTCGGTCAGGACGGTCCGTAGGATGCCTTCCATCTCGTCGAAATGCCGCTGGTCGCACGTAAGCGGTGGAGCCAGCTGCACTATCGGGTCGCCGCGGCCGTCAGCCCGGCAGCACAGGCCGGCCTCAAACAGTGCCTGGTTCAGAAAGCCGCGCAGCAACCGCTCGGACTCCTCGCCGCTGAACCTCTCCTTGGTGGCCTGGTCCTTGACCAGCTCGATGCCGTAGAAGTATCCGTCGCCGCGGATGTCGCCGACGATCGGCAGGTCGCTCAGCTTGTCGAGGGTGGCCCGGAAAGCGCTCGCCTGTTCACGCACGTGGGGGACCAGCGACTCCCGCTCGAAGATGTCCAAATTGGCCAGTGCTACCGCGCACGAGACCGGGTGACCGCCGAACGTGATCCCGTGCGAGAAGACGGCCGTCTCGGCGAGGAACGGCTCGAGCAGCCGGTCGCTGGCGACCATCGCGCCCAGCGGAGAGTACCCGGAGGTTAAACCCTTCGCGGTCGTGATGATGTCCGGCTGGTAGCCGTAGCGCTGGGCGCCGAAGTACTCACCGAGCCGTCCCCAGCCGCAGATCACCTCGTCGGAGACCAGCAACACGTCGTACTCGTCGCAGATTTCCCGGACCCGCTGGAAATAGCCGGGCGGCGGCGGGATGGAACCGCCGGCGTTCTGCACCGGCTCGAGGACGATGGCGGCGACCGTGTCCGGACCCTCCCGCTCGATAGCACGGCCGATCTCGTCGGCCGCCCACCGGCCGAACTCGGTCAGTGAGTCGCCGTGCTCGGGTGCCCGGTAGAAGTTGGTGTTCGGCACCTTGATGCCGCCAGGTACCAGCGGCTCGAAGTCCTTCTTGATGCCGGGCTGCCCGGTGATCGACAGGGCACCCATCGACGTCCCGTGGTACGCGAGATGGCGGCTTACCACCTTGTGTTTGGTCGGTTTGCCGGTGCGCTTGAAGTAGGCTCGCGCCAGTTTCCAGGCGGTCTCCACCGCGTCCGAGCCACCGGTGGTGAAGAAGACCTGGTTCAGGTCCCCGGGCGTCAGGGCCGCGATCCGCGAGGCCAGCTCGACCGCGGTCGGGTGGGCGTACGACCAGAGCGGGAAGTAGGCCAGCTTGGCAGCCTGCTTGGCGGCGGCCTCGGCGAGCTCGGTGCGGCCGTGCCCGACGTTGACCACGAACAGCCCGGACAGGCCGTCCAGGTAGCGCCGGCCCTGGTCGTCCCAGATGTACGGGCCTTCACCGCGCACGATGGTCAGCGCACCGGCGGTGCGGGCCCGATGCATGCGCGTGAAGTGCAGCCATAGGTGGTCCATGGCTACGGTTATCGCACACTCTCCAACAGTGCGATGCCACTGAATTTCGCCACATCGCGCGGAGACGTATCGGCGACCCGCGAACGGTCGAGCCGAGCGAAGGCTTGAGGCTAGGCGCCGGCCGCTCGCGCCAATGAGTCACGAAAACGCGGGGCGTGTTAACGGTGGCCGTTTCTCCCACCTTTGTCAGCAAGGAGGCGCGAGGTATGGCGATGAGCGGTGACGAGGCGATCGATTGGTTCGTCCCGGTGCACACCCGCCCGGACTCGACCACGCGCCTGTTTGTCGTCCCGCATGTCGGCGCGGGACCATCGGCAGCCGCCGAGCTGGGTGACGCGTTGCCGCCGGACATCGAGGTGTGGGCGCTCAACCTGCCGGGCAGGCAAGCCCGGCACGCCGAGCCACTCCGTACCGACATCGCCGTGCTGGCCGAAGAGCTCGCGCAATGGTTGACCAGCAACGGTGGGAAGTCATACTCACTGTTCGGCTACTGCAGCGGCGCGTTGCTGGCATACCGCTTGGCCGGGCAGAGTTCGCCGGAGAGGCTGTTCGTCGCTTCGTGCGCGGCGCCGGACATCGCGCTGTTTCCACGCCGGCTGCATCTCTTGCCACGCGAGCGGTTCTGGGAGCTGGTACTCGAAGGCGGCGGCACCGAGCCGGAGCTGACCGAGCACGCGGAGCTCCGGGAGATCTTCGAGCCGACCTTGCGCGCCGACTTCGAGCTGTACGCCGGCTATCAGCACCAGCCGTGCCGACTCGACCTGCCGATCACAGTGTTCTACGGACGCGACGACTCTCTTCGGCTGGGCGCGCTGCTCGGCTGGCGACGCCACTCGACCTTTCCGATCGACCTGGTGGAGCTGCCAGGTGAGCACTGGCTGCTCGACGAGGCGCGTGCGGAGCTGGCCGCCGAGCTGGCGAGCGCGATGCCGCGATGAATGGTCAAGAAAAAACGGAGGACCTGATGGTTCGGTTGGCTGACGGGATCGCCGGCGTGATCGGGAGGTCGATCAGGCCCGATGAGAACTTCTTCGAGGCCGGCCTGAACTCGGGCAACCTGGTCGAGTTGCACGCGCGCCTGTCACGAGACGCGGCGCGGCCGTTCCCGGTCACGCTGATGTTCGCGCGCCCGAACCTGCGCCTGCTCGGCGAGCAGCTCGCGGCCGGGGGCGATGTCACACCCGCGCCGGGCAAGCGAGCCAGAACGGTCGGCGCGGTCAACGCGCGGCAGGCGGCGGCCGCCCGGCGGGCGCTTCGCGCACGCGGGCTGGATGGGAGGACGGACGGTGTCTGACCTGTTCGAGCAGATCGCCGTCGTGGGCATGTCAGCCAGGTGGCCGGGCGCTCGCAACCTCCAGGAGTTCTGGCACAACCTGCGCGACGGGCGTGACTGCATCAGCATGCTGACCGACGCGGAGCTGATGGCCGCCGGTGTACCAGCCGCGCAGCTGACCGACCCCGCCTATGTCAAGGCGGCCGGCCTGCTCCCGGATCTCGACCGGTTCGACGCCGAGTACTTCGAAATGAACCCGCGGGAAGCGGAGATCTGCGACCCGCAGCTGCGCTTGATCCTGGAGGTCTCGCACGAGGCGGTCGAGAACGCGGGCTACTCGAGCGAGAGCATCGGTTACGACGTCGCGGTGTTCGCCACTTGCGGACCGAGCTGGTATGCCGCCGTGAACGTGTTGCGGAACCTCACCGAGACCGACAACTACGACCTGAGCCTGAGCGTGCTCAACAATATCGACTACCTGTCGACCCTCGTGTCGTACAAGTTGAACTTCCGCGGTCCCAGCATGGCGGTGCTCACCGCCTGCTCCAGCTCGTTGTCCGCCATCCATCAGGCATGTCAGTCGCTGCGGCTAGGTGAGTGCGACGCCGCGCTGGTCGCGGCGAGCAACGTGCACATCCCATATGGAGCGGGCTACCGGTGGCTACCCGGCGGCGTGCGCTCGATGGACGGGCACTGCCGGCCGTTCGACGCGGCGGCGTCGGGCACGATCTTCACGAATGGTGCCGGCGCCGTCCTGCTGAAACGGCTCGACGACGCCATCAACGACGGTGACGACGTCCGCGGCGTGATCTGCGGAGTCGGCATGAACAACGATGGCTCGGACAAAGTCAGTTTCAGCGCGCCGAGCGTGCCCAGCCAAGCGCGGGCCGTGGTGGACGCGATGAACCTGGCCGCCGTCGATCCGCAGGCCATCTCGTTCGTCGAGATGCATGCGACGGGTACCGCCCTCGGCGATCCGATCGAGCTGAGCGCGCTGGCGACCGCGTACCGGCATCTGGCGGGCGACTCGCTGAAGCCGGGCTCGATCGCGGTGGGATCGGTCAAGTCCAACGTCGGACATACGGGCAACGCCGCCGGCATGGTCGCGTTGTTGAAGGTTCTGCTCGCGCTGGAGCACGACGAGCTGCCGCCGACCGCCAACCTCAACTCGCTCAACCCTCGGCTGGAGATCGACACGACGCCGTTCACCGTGCCCACGAAGCCGCAGGCGTGGCCGAGGGTGGCCGGCCAGCCGCGGCTGGCCGGTGTGACCTCGCTTGGCATCGGTGGCACGAACGTGCACCTGGTGCTCGCGGAGGGACCGGCAAAGTCGCCGACTCCACACCGGGAACGTCCGAGGGTGGTGATCTGGTCCGGCCGCGACGAACAGGCCGAGCGCGCCTACCGGACACAGCTCGCGGGGTACTTCGACGAGGCAGGTGACCGCCCCTTCGCCGATGCGGTCACGACCCTGCAGCAGGGCCGGCGTGAGCATCCGGTGCGCGGCGCGCTCGTCTGCCGCGGTCCCGCCGAAGCGGCCGCCAGACTGATCGACGGGAGCCTGGTCGTGTCGGGCGCGGCGCGCGGACCGGCACCGCGGGTGGTGTTCGAGTTTCCTGGCGAGGAGCACGCCTATCCGCGCCTGGCCGCCGGGCTCTACGGCACCCAGCGGGTGTTCAGCGAGACGCTGGACCTGTGCCTTCACATGTTCGCCGGGCACGGTCTCGACCTGTACTCGCAGTGGCAGGACCACGCGGCGGAGTCAATGTCCGCGCCGCTGCTGTTCGCTGTCGAGTACGCGTTGGCCGACATGCTGATGGACACCGGCGTCCAGCCGGAAGAGGCGGCCGGCGAAGGAGTGGGCGCCACGGTGGCCGCGGTCGTCGCCGGCACGCTGACCCTGGACGAGGCGATTCGCCTCGTCGCGCGCGGCGAGTCAGCGAACTCCCCGGTGCGGCGGGTGCCGGCCGAGGGTGCCGAGCTGTGTGTCCGGGTTGGGCCGGACCGCACCGGGACACCGCCGGGCACGGTGCCGATGCTGCCTGCGGCCGACGGCCGCCACGGACCCGGTGACCCGGACGAGCTGAGCGTGATGACCGCGCTGGCCACGCTGTGGACGCGGGGCGTGCCGGTGCGGTGGAAGCAGCTGTACCTCGATGAGCCGCTACAGCGGGTCGGAGTGCCCGGCTATCCGTTCCAGCGGCGGCGGCACTGGATCGACATCGTGCCAGCCGCCGCCGGCGACGCCAGCACCGCGCAGCCGGCGAGATCCGAGCCGGACACCCCGTTCGTCCAGCCGCGCTGGGTCGAGGAAGACGACCAGCCGGTCGCCGAACAGCCTCAGGCGACCACGTGCCTCGCGCTGCTGCCCGCCGATCCCACCAATGCCGCGCGCGCGGTCGCGGCATTGGAACGGGTCGCCTCGCGGGTGGTGCGTGTTGCTGTCGGCCCGGCGTTCGCGATGCTGGATGGGCGGTTCACCGTGCGCGGCGACCATCTGCCGGAAGACCTCGACCGCGTGCTGGCCCACCAGCGTGCCCGTGGCGGTTCGCCCGACCTGGTGGTGCACGCGCTGGGCACTGGGCAGGGCTGGTCGATCGACCGCGCCGACGACGATCTCGAGGAGACATTCTTCGCGCTTCTCGCCCTCATCCAACGTGCGGCCAGGCATCCCGTCGACGGCCGGCTACCTGCCGTCCTCGTGCTGAGCGACAACGCGGTCGACGTGTCCGGAGAAGAGCCGCTGCATCCGGCCCGCGCCGCCATGCTCGCGCAGCTGAGCTCCTTCGCCATCGAGTCGCCGGGCCAGCGCTGCCGCATGGTGGATATCGGCGCCGGCGTCACCGAGGAGGCCATCACCAGCGAGCTGCGTCGAGAGACGGCGGCACCGATCGTCGCACTGCGCGGGAGTCGGCGCTGGAGGCGGACCGACCGCCCGTTCCGTACGCGCGATGGCGAGCGATCGGCCCTTCGCGAGGACGGCGTGTACGTGCTCACCGGCGGCACGGGCGGGCTCGGCGGGGCCGTCGCGACCGCGTTGGCCGCGACCGGACTGCGGCCGCGACTGGCGCTGCTGTCCAGAGGATCGGCCGGACTGGCGGAGAACGTCGAACGGCTGCGTGCCACGTTGACGGCCGCCGGCGCGCGGCTGGAGGTGATCGCCTGTGACGTGGCGGACGAGCAGGCGCTCGACCGGGCCCTCGACAGGGTGGTCGACATCTTCGGACCCGTTGACGGGGTGTTCCATCTGGCCGGGGTCGCCGGCCGACCCATGCTGCAGGCGATGGACCGGACCTCCGCGGCCGAGGTGCTCCGCCCGAAGGTAGCCGGCACCATCGCGCTTCGTCGCTGCCTGGCACACCGGCCGCCAACCGACTTCGTGGTCTGTTTCTCCAGTCAGGCAGCACATTCCGGCATGATAGGTGGCGCTGACTACGCGGCTGCCAACGCGTTCCTCGACGCCGTCGCGGCCGTCACACCCGGCTGGTTGAGCATCAACTGGCCGGCGTGGGCCGAAGCCGGCATGGCCGCTGGCGGCGTGCTCGACACCGTCGCCGACCGCCTGCGGGCCGGCGGCGCCATCCAGGAGACGCCCACACCGGCGGACGAGCTGTACGAGGAGGCGTTCCTGTCGCCGGAGTCCACGTGGGCGATGGACGAGCATCGCATCGGTGGCGAGCCCGTACTGCCCGGCACAGCGGTCCTCGACATGGTGATCACGGCGTACCTGCGCGTCGTGCCCGGTGCGCACGCTCCCGTGGCGCTGCGCGAGCTGGTCTTCCAGCGCCCAGTGGCCGGCGACGATCCCAGGCGGATACGGATCGCGTTCCGCCCGGATGACATCGGCTGGCGCGTGCGTGTCTTGTCCAAAGTCGACGGTGAAGGTGCGGCATGGCTGCAGCACGCGTCTTGCTCGATCGGCCCGTCCGATGCGGCCGCCCGCAGCATTCCCTTGGAGACCGTCATGGCTGACGGCCGGCTTGTACCGCCACTCAGCCTGCGGCATGGCGACGGGTTCGACTTCGGGCCGAGGTGGGACGTCGCGCGGCGCCGGTGGGAGTCGGCGGATTCGACCCTCGTAGAGCTGGAACTGCACGCGGCGTACACGGCGGAAGCGGAGGCGTACTCAACCCACCCGGGCCTGCTGGACATCGCGACCGGCATCCTGAACGCCACGGGTGGCGACGTCTTCTACGCGCCTTTCCTGTACCAGTCCATGACCTGGCGCCGCCCGCTGCCGGCGCGGTGTTTCAGCCTCATCTCGGTGCGCCACCGCTCCACCGAGTCGCTCATCCTCGATGTCGACCTCGTGACGCCCGACGGTGAGGTGGTGGCCGAGGTCGAAGGACTGAGGATGCACCGGATTCGGGCCACCGACTTCGTCGGTGGAGCGCCAGATCCCGCGGTGCGGCCGGTGAGCGGCCTGAGTCTTGACGCTGGTGTCAAGCTGCTCTTCTCGTTGCTGGACTCGCGCACCCCGGCACAGGTCGCGGTGCTGCCGCACGCCGCCGGCGGGGCGGTGCGGCCAGACGTGCCCCCGGCCGCGGCGGCGCGGCCGGCCGCGAAGGACCCATCGCCGGACCGGCCCACGCGTCCGGTGGCGGAGATGTTGCGGCTGCTGTGGAGTGAGCTGCTGGGTCAAGATGTCGATGGGGCGAGCGACTTCTTCGACCTCGGCGGCGACTCCCTCGCCGCGGTCGCGCTCACTGGGAAGATCAGGGACGAGTTGGGGGTCGAGATCGGCCTCGGTACGGTCTTCGACTTCCCGACGCTCGACGAGCTCGCCGAGGCGATCACGACCAATCCCGAGGCCGTGCGATGACTGCCTGAATCGCGCGGCTTACCCGTCAGGTAGCGAGGCCGTCGGATAGCGAGGCAGTCAGGTAGCGAGCTCGTCCGTGGCCCACGGCATCGGCGTAACCGGCTCGAGATGAGTGTCGAACCGGCGCGTCGACTCACCGTTGGAGATTGCCAGGATTATCTCCAGGACGTGCAGCGCGTGGCGTGCCGAGAGCCGGCACGGGCGCCCGTCGGCGGCGGCCTCGGCCACCTCCGCCACGCCCCGGGCGAAGTCCATGGCGTGGGCGCCCTCATACCGGTGTGCGAATGTGGATTCGCGGACCAGCGGGTACGGCATGGGTCCGGTCAGCTGGAGCCGTTCGGGCCGGATGGGGCGGCGTACGTACAGGGGTGAACCGAAGTCCCAGGCGTCCACCGCCATCAAGGCTCCCTCCTCGCCCACCACGACCAGCGAGTGGTTCTGGGGGGCCACGATGCTGCACGTCAGACGCGCCACCACCCCGGACCGAAATCGTAGGCAGGTGCTGGTGAAGTCCGGGGCCGGATGGTCCACCTCGGGCGTCGCCACGACGGTGGAGGCGAACGCGGTCAGCTCCGCGACCGCACCGAACATGGCGATCAGAAGGGCGAGGTGATAGCCGGCGTGCTCGAGGGTGCACCCGTGACGGAACTCGTTGCGGTACGGCCACGGGGCACCGGATGCGCTGCGCCAGGACCGGTACCGCATCTGGTGTATGGCTCCGTCGTCGAGCTCGGCGTAGACGAGTTGGGGACGACCGATCTCACCCAGCCGCACCGCCCGCCAGAGTGTCTGTGCCGTCTCACCGAGCGGCAGGCAAGGGGCCACGCCGAGGACGAGCCCACTCCGCTCCGCGAGCTCGACAAGCTCCGCGCCCTCGGCGAGATCCGTGGCGAGCGGCTTCTCGGAGTAGACATGCTTGCCCGCCATCAGCGCCTCCCGGCTCACCTGATAGTGGCTTTCCGGGCTGGTGAGGTTGACGACCAGTTCGACGTTCTCATCGGCCAGCAGCACCGCGAAGTCTTCATATCGGCTCAGCCCGTGGTATGTAGCGAACGCTTCCGCGCGGCGTGCGTCGCGGTCGTAGACGCCAGCCACCACCAGCTCTGGATGGTTCGCCATCGTCGCCAGGTAATAGTCGGCCACGAAGCCACAGCCGACGATCGCAACCACTCCACGCACAGAATCGATCAAAGCACCCGTGTCCGGGCCGTAGCTGTGGCGAGTTCGCGGGGCGTGATTTCGACCCGCGTCGGTCGAACAATTTCCATCGGAGCCTGCGAGAGAGCGGAGGAGCTGGACCTCAACCGTGCGAGAAGTTCAATGGAGCGAATCTGTGGAGCCACCCACAACGGAGCCGCTGCCACCCGGTCACCTGCTGGCGAAGCGGGAAAGCGACCATGCCGCCATCCGGTCGTTCATCCGGGCGCGGGACGCGATCAGCGGTAAGAACCTCGCGGGCGAGCCGGACGCGGGCGGCTGGATGGATCCGGAAGTCATCTCCCTCGCACACGGTGAGGGGGTGCGCCGGCCACATCACACGGTCATCGCCGCTGGCGTGCGCGCGTTGCTCGACAGCGACGAGTCGGCGCTTGACAACTACCTCTACCTCCGGCCGTTCGTCGACTTCGAGTCGGAGCTGTCCAAGGGCTTCGCCGAGGCGGGCATCCCCGAAGAAGTGGCGAGGACCCTCTGCGTCGACAGCGGCAACACCCGTCTCTTCCTGGGATTCTTCCACGCGGTGGGCGATCCCGGTGACGTCTTCCTGGTGCCGCGGGGCTACTACCAAGCCGTCAACATGTGGGCGGACATCAGTTCGGTGTATCTCGAGCCGGTACAGACGCGGCGAGCGGACGACTACAAGTTCACCCGGGAGGCACTCGAGCGGTTCTACCGTGAACGGGTGTGTACGGGCGAGGTCCGCCGGCCCAAAGGTCTGATCCTGTTCAGTCCCAGCTATACCGGCGCGGTCTACGACCGGTACGAGCTCGCCAAAATCGCTGACTTCGTGGCCGATCACGATCTGGTGGTGCTCGAGGACGCCATCTTCCGGGACACGGAGTTTTCCGGTCAGCCGTCGCCGTACCTCGCGAGCATCCCGGGCGCCGCACAGCGGGTGGTCACCGTGAACGGTGGCTCCAAGGCATATGGTCTGGCGAACATGCGGATCGGCTGGGGCTGCGGCCCTCGCTGGGTCATCGAGCGGATGAACTACTACTCGATGGCGACGTCCATCACCGTCCCGTACATCGCCAAGGCGATGGCCCTGGCGGCCCTGCGCGCGCCGGCCGGCTACCTGGCGGGTAATACCGCCGAGTGCGTCGCCCGGGCCCGTCTGCTCGACGAGCTCATCGACGGCATCAACGCGCAGGTCGCCGAGGAACTCGGGTTCGCGCCGCCGGAGCCCCTCATGGTGATCGCCCATCACCCCAAGGCCGCACACTCCACACTGGTGAGCTGCAACGGGATGGCGGGCCTCGTGACGCCCGCCGGTCAGCTCATCACGGAGGCCACCGACATCACCCGGCACTTCCTGCGGGCCGCGAAGGTGTGCCTCTCGCCCGCGGTGTCCAACGGTTTCACGGACTGCACGATCCGAATCGCGTTCGGCTGCCTCGGCTGGCGGCATACGTACGGGTACCCGAAGAAGGACGAGCAGCTCGCCGGTGCCGGCGCGGTCCTGGCCGAGCTGATGCCCGGTATCACGCCTGAGGAGGTCCGCGAGCGCCTGAGGGCGGCGGGCATCGATCCGGCGATGACCACACGAGACGACGTCAATCCCGGGTTCGAGGGCGGTCGCGAGGAGCTGCGTGAGGCCATCGGGCGCCGGCTTGGCCCGGCCGTGGTGCGTCTGGCCGCGCACAACCGCGATCTGCTCGCCGGCCGGCGCGGCACCGCGGTCACCACCGGGGTGGAACGGTGACCACGTTCGTACTCGATCTCGACGGGACGCTGTACCGCGAGGCCCTTCCGATACCCGGGGCGCGCGGTGCCGTCGAGGAGATGCGCGCGGCGGGACACCGGGTGGTCTTCCTCACCAACGACGCCACGATGACCCGGCGGCGACGAGCGGCTCACCTCACCGCCATGGGCATCGAGGCACACGCCGAGGACGTCATCACGGCGGCCGCGGCGGCGGCATCCTTCGTCAAGGCGCTGGAGCCGCCGGCGCGTACCGTGATGGTGCTCGGCTCGGCCGCGGTGGAGGAGGAGCTGCTCGACGCGATACCTGGTCTTGTGGTCATCGAACCGGGCGGTGACGCGGCGGAGCGGGTGGACGCCGTCGTGGTCGGTCTCGACGAGCGGCTGAGCCTCGACCGGCTGGGCGCGGCCCACGCCGCCATCGGCGACGGTGCGCACTTCCTCGCCACGAACGCCGATCGCGCCTACCCCCGCGCCGGTGGCGGCACCGCCCCGGGCGCCGGTGCCATCGTCGCGGCGCTGGAGACGTCGACGGCGCGGACCGCGACCGTTGTCGGCAAGCCGCATCGCTTCATGATCCTGCTGGCGGCGGAACTGTGCGGCGTCGACGCGGTGTCCCTCGTGGTGGTCGGCGACAGCGCGAGCGACGTCGCCGCCGCCCGGCTCTGCGGTGCGACGAGCGTGCTGGTGCTCACCGGCATGGTCACCGACGCGGCGGAGCTCACCGTGCGCCCCGACATCGTGGTGCCCTCGATCGCAGACGTCCTGGACGCGGTCAAGTCCGCGCCGGAGCCCGTTTCCCCACTGTCTTGACCGAGGAGGACAGCCGTGCCCGTTCTGGACAGGTGGGATAGCCATGACTTCGTGCTGGACGCGTCGACGGTTGACCAGGTGACGGCTCTCGCCGGCCAGCTCGGCATTCCGCGATCCGCCGTCGTACGCACAGCGTGGGCGTCCGTGCTGGCGCGCCATCTCGAGGTCGCCGCGCTCCGGGTGCGGATCGCCGGCCCGGGTTCGCCGCGCACGGTGCTGACCACTCACGATCAGAACCTCACCTTCGAGGCTGCCGCCCGGTCCGCGAGTGTCCAGGAGAGCAGGCCACCCGACCGCCGCGACGTCACCGATCCGACGGTCGAGTTCAGCGGCCAGCTTGCGGTGGCCGACTCGCGACCGGTCGACGGTATCGCCCTGTTGGCCGCCGACGTCCGCGATGACGCCGCCGACTGCCGCCTGTCCGTCAACCTCGCCGCGGTGGGTCCCACCACGGCCGCCCTCCTTGCCGGGGAGCTGCGGGTGCTGCTCCAGGCGGCGGCCGCCGTGCGTGACACGCCCTGCGCGGCCGCGCCGATGCTGCCAGGCGGCAACCGGCATCAGCTGACGAAGGTCTGGGGAAGGGGACCGGAGCGCGCGCCGGCGGGTTGCTTCACGGCGCTGCTGGACCGCCAGGTCTCCCGTACCCCTCACCGGGTCGCGGTCCGGGACGGCGAGGACACTGTCACGTACACGCAGCTCCGCGATCGCGGTCAGGCCATGGCCAAAGCCCTGACCGCCGCCGGCTGCGGTCGCGGGGACACCGTTGGCGTCCTGCTCGACCGCGGCGTGGACTTCATCGCCGCGCTGCTCGGCACACTCCGCGCGGGCGCCGCTTTCGTGCCGCTCGACACCCGGCTCCCGGCCGGATACCTCGCCCGCCTCGTCGATCGGGCAGGTTGTGCCGTGGTCGTACACGACGAGCGGCGGCCGTCGGACGCCGCCGAGGTACTCGACCTGCTCGGTGGCGACGCGAGGCCCGCTCTCGTGGACGTCGCGGCGGTACGCGTCGCCGGTTCACGGCGGGGGCGAGCCGTCCCGTGCTGTGCCGCCGAGGACGTCGCGTACTGCCTGTTCACCTCCGGCTCGACCGGCGAACCGAAGGGCGCCATGGTGGAAGGCCGCGGAATGGTCAACCACATGCTGGCCAAGCTGGAGGATCTCGACATCGGCGTGGAGGACGTCGTCGGCCAGACCGGCCCGCCCAGCTTCGACATCGTGGTGTGGCAGTGCCTGGCTCCGCTGCTGTGCGGCGCCTCGGTGGCGGTCGTCCCCGACGAGGCGGCGATAGACCCGGTCCGTCTGATGGAGTTCGCGGAACGGTACGGTCTGACCGTTCTCCAGCTCGTGCCAGCGGTGCTGCGCAGCCTCGTCCACGCGATGGCCGGCACGACCGGGCGGCCGCACCCCGCGATGCCCAGCCTTCGCTGGATGGTCCCCACCGGAGACTCCCTGCCCGAGGACCTCTGTCGCCAGTGGTTCGAGATACGGCCGGACGTGCCGGTGCTCAACACGTACGGATCCACGGAGTGCAGCGACGACCAGTGCCACTACCCGTTGCGTGCCTGGTCGCCGGACCTCCCCACGATCGTGCCGATCGGCCGGCCTATCCCCGGTATCGCCGCCTATGTGCTCGACGAAGCGGGTGAACCGGTGCCGATCGGTGTCTCCGGCGAGCTGCATATCGGCGGCGTCGGCGTCGGCCGTGGCTACCTCGGCGACGCGGAGCGGACCGCCGCGGTGTTCGTCGCTGACCCGTTCGCCGAGGATCCCGCGGCGAAGCTCTACCGCACCGGCGACAAGGTGCGCTGGCGCGCGGACGGGGTGCTGGAGTTCCTCGGCCGGCTCGACCGGGTCGTCAAGGTCCGTGGACATCGGGTCGACGTGGAGGAGATCGAGGCAGCGCTTCGCGAGTCCGAGGACGTGTACGACTGTGTCGTCCTTCCCTGGGCGCACGGCGGGGACGTCACGGACACCCGCCTGGTCGCCTACGTCGTTCCGGCCCGATCGCGCACGGTTGACCGGGCGGTCCTGCGCCGCCACGCCGAGCGGCGGCTTCCCGACCACCTGCGCCCCGCCGCGTACGTCCCGCTCGACGTCCTGCCGGTGAACAGCAGCGGCAAGGTCGACCGGAAGGCACTCAAGCCCGTCGACGAACGGGACATGTTCGACTTCGGCGACGAGGAGTCACCCGAGACCGACCTGGAGAAGGAGCTGGCCCAGCTCTGGGCGACCGTGCTCGGCGTGACCCAGGTGCCGGTCGACCGGACCTTCATCGAGCTGGGCGGGCACTCGCTGCTCGCCATGCGGCTCGTCCTGCTGGTGCGGCAGCGGTTTGGCGTCGACGTCGGTCTCGCCGGCCTGCTGGAGCATCCGTCCGTGCGGCGGATGGCACGCTTCATCGAGCGCGCCGAGCCGGCGGTGGCGCCGGCCGGGACCCCCGCCGTGGCGAGCGATCCGAACGAGGCGCACGAGTCGTTTCCGCTGACCCCGCTGCAGGAGGCGTACTGGGTCGGCCGGACCGACGCGTTCGAGCTCGGCGCGGTGGACGCCCACGTGTACCTGGCGGCCGAGTGCACTGGCCTCGACCACAAGCGCGGCGTCGACGCCTTGCGCCGCCTCGTCGCGAAGCACGACGCGCTCCGGCTCCAGGTCACCGCCGACGGTCAACAGCGCGTGGTTCCGCGCGCCGAGGCACTTGTACAAATGGAGGATCTGCGCGGTGCCACGGCGGATACCGTCGCGGAGCGGACCCGTGCGGTGTCCGACCGAATGGCCGCGACAGGTCCGGATCCGAGGCGGGCACCGGTGATGGAGGTGGTGGTCCAGGTCCTGGACGGCGACCGGCACCTGGCACACGTGAGCCTCGGTCTGCTGGTCGTCGACGGGCTGAGCGAGCACCTGCTGTTGCGTGACTGGATCGCGCTGTACCGCGGCGACGACACGGCGCCGTCCCCGGCCGTCACCTACCGCGACTACGTGCGCACGGTCGTCAGCCCTTCCGGGACCGGTCAGCACCCGGACTGGGACTACTGGACCGAGCGGAGCAGGACCCTTCCGCCGGGACCGGAGCTGCCGGTCGCGGATCGCGTGCCGGCCCGCTCCGGCGCCTTCACACGACGGATCGCACGCCTCGACCGTACACAGTGGACGGCTTTCAAGCGTCGGGCCGCCGAGGCGGGCGTTACGCCGACCGTGGCCCTCCTCACACTCTTCGCGGAGGTACTGGCGCACTGGAGCGGTACGCCGTGGTTTACGGTCAACGTCCTGTCATCGTGGCGGGCGCCGCACGTGCCCGACTCCGACTCCATCACCGGAAACCTCAGCAGCACGCTGCCGCTTGAGATCGACTGCCGGGATCGTCTCGGCTTCGCCGTGCAGGCCCGGCGGGTGCAGGCGCGGCTCGTAACCGACCTGGCACACGGACAGGTGGATGGCGTCCGCTTCGCTCGTACGACCGCACGCGCCCAGGGTTGGTCGCCACGCGCGGTGTTTCCGGTCGTGTTCGCCGGAGTGCTCGATGTGGACACGAGCTTCCTCGACGAGCTGCCGTTCGGCGCGGCGGTTCGCGGCAGCGCGCTCCAGACGCCGCAGGTGCACCTCGACCATCAGGTCTACGAGTACGCGGGCGCGCTGCTGGCCAACTGGGACACGGTGGACAAGGCATTCCTGCCCGGCGTGGTCGAGGCCGCCTTCGACGCGTACCAGCGTCTGCTGGCGACGCTCACCGCTGAGGCGGCGTGGGACGAGCCGGTCGCGGCGTCGCCTCTGCTTCCCCGCGCCGCCGTGGTGACACCGGCCGACTCGGCGCTCTCGCTCGACGACGGCGGCCTGCTGCACACCGCGTTCTTCGCACGAGCCGCCCGCACCCCCGACGCGCTGGCGGTGGTCGACGGCGCGAGGAGACTGACCTACGGCGAGCTGGCGGCCCGCGCCGCCGGCGTCAGCGGATGGCTCGCGGAGCGTGGTGTCGGCCCCGGTGTGCTCGTCCCGATCCTCGCCGGTAAAGGATGGGCGCAGGTCGTTGCCGTCCTGGGCGTCCTGCACGCTGGTGGCGCCTACCTTCCGGTCGACCCGGCGCTTCCTCGGCGGCGCGTCGACCACCTTCTCGGCCGGTCCGGCGCCGGCGTCGTGCTGGCGCATTCGTCGGTGGGGCGGGTGGTCCTTCCCACGGAATTCGCCCGGCTCGACGTGGACGGCGCGCCGGTCAGCACGGCGGCACCCCGTCCGCCGACCGGTGACCGGTACGACACGGCGTACGTCATCTACACGTCCGGGTCGACCGGCGAGCCGAAGGGGGTGGAGATAGACCACCAGGGGGCCGTCAACACGGTGGCCGACGTATCGCGGATGATCGACCTCGGGCCCGCCGACGCGATCCTCGGCGTCTCCTCGTTGAGCTTCGACCTGTCGGTCTACGACATCTTCGGTCCGCTTTCCGTGGGAGCGGCGCTGGTGCTCCCGGACGAGCGGCAGGCGCGGTCTCCGGCGCACTGGGCGGACCTGGCCGTAACGGAGCGGATAACGGTGTGGAACAGCGTGCCGGCCCTCATGGAGTTACTCGTCGACCACCTGGCGGCCGACCACCTCCGCCCGCCGCTGCGGGCCGTCCTGCTCAGCGGGGACTGGGTGCCGGTCACACTGCCCGACCGGATCCGGGAGCTGTGGCCGGCGGCCGACATCATCGCCATGGGCGGAGCCACCGAGGCGTCCATCTGGTCGATCAGCTATCGCGTCGGATCCACCGCCGGGCTGGGCAGGAGCATCCCGTATGGGCGAGCCATGACCAACCAGCGGGTGTACGTGCTCGACGGGGACGGCCAGCCGCGACCGGTGCTGGCCACCGGTGAGATCGCCATCGGCGGAGTGGGGCTCGCTCGCGGCTACTGGCGTGACCCGGTGCGGACCGCTGAGCGTTTCGTCACGCATGAGCGGTCCGGCTGCAGGCTCTACCGGACCGGCGACCTGGGACGCGTGCTACCCGACGGCGACATCGAGCTGCTCGGCCGGGACGACCTGCAGGTGAAGGTCAACGGGTACCGGATCGAACTGGGAGAGATCGAGGCGGCGCTGTCGCGCCACGAGGGCGTTCGTGACGCGGCCGCCGTGGTCCGCGCCTCCACCGCCGGAGGCAAGGCGATTGTCGGGTACGTGGTGCCGGGCGCCGGAGATTTGGACCCGGCCCTGCTGCGGGATCACCTCGCGGAGACGCTTCCCCGGTACATGGTGCCGACGTCTGTGGAGTGCCTGCCCGCACTGCCCCTCACCCCTAACGGGAAGGTCGACCGGCAGGCGCTCGCCGCGGCGGCGTCGACGGCTCCGGTCCGTGCCAAGCCGCGCGGGTCCACAGCGCCGGACGGCGTGGAGCGGTCGGTGCTGGCACTGCTCGCTGAGGTGCTGGGCGAGGCCGACATCGGTGCCGACGACGATTTCTTCGCGCTCGGTGGCAACTCCTTCCTCGCGATGCGGCTCGTCGCCGCCGTCGGCAAACGCTTCGGCGTCGTGCTGCCACTGTCCACTTTGTTCGAACATGCCACAGCGGCGAGCCTCGCCTCGGCGATCCGTGGCGGTGCGGCGCCAACCGCCGGCCGCTCCCCGCTGGTGGCCATCAGCCGAGCAGGGTCGGGCGATCCGTTTTTCTGGGTGCATCCGGTCGGCGGTACCACCCTCTGTTACGCCAGCCTCGTGCGGCACCTGCCGTCACCGCGACCCTTCTACGGCCTGGAGGCGTACGGTCTGCGCGCTGGCGAGGAGCCGCTGGACACCATCGAGCGAATGGCGGCGGCGTATCTGCGTGAGGTGCGCACCGTCCGGCCGGCCGGGCCGTACGTCCTTGGTGGCTGGTCGATGGGTGGGCTGGTGGCGTTCGAGATGGCGCGGCGGTTGGCGGCTCAGGGCGAGCGGGTGGACCGCCTCATCGTCATCGACGCGGTGCTGCCGGATCCGGAGTCCGCCCCCGCGCCTACGCCCGCCGGAGGCCTGGCGGCGCGGGTGATCGCGGACCTCACGGGCGAACCCGCTCCTGACGGCGGCGCGGTCACCGATCCCGCGGCGGTGTTCGGCGTGCTACGCGCCCGGGGCGTCCTTCCACAAGAGACGACCGAGGGTGACTGGCGACGACTTTGGACGGTCTACACCGCTCATCTGCGTGCGATCGACCGGTACCGGCCGGGGGACTACGGCGGCACGGTGCGGCTGATCCAGGCCGAGCGCCAGCCGGGCGGTGGCGAGCTTCCGGTCGTTTCATGGCGCCTGGCCGGGATCGACGTGCTGGCGGACACCGTGCCGGGCGACCACTATTCGATGTGGCGCGAGGGCGGGCACCTACCGTCGCTGGCCGAGACGGTGCGCAAGCACCTCACCGGGGAGCCGGTGAGCCATGTTTGAGCACGAGTCACCGCCGACCGCACCCCGGGTTCCCGTCACCGACGTGTACCACGGCGTCAAGGTGACCGACCCGTACCGGTGGATGGAAGAGGACGCCGCCGCCCTGGAACGCTGGGTCGACGAGCAGAAGGCGTACTGCGCCGGCGCTCTCCACTCACTGCCGGGCAGGGCGGAACGCCGGCGTGCGGCCGCGGCGGCGAGCGCCGACCGCATGGACGTGGTCAACGTGCAGATCGGCGGCGAACGGCTGTTCTATCTCAAACGCGCGGAGGGCGCGCAGGTGCACAGCCTCGTGACGCGCTCGCGGATCGGCGGCGCGGAACAGGTCATCGTGGACACCGAGGCCCGCGCCCCCGGCAACGCCCACCACCGCTCCATCGACTGGTACAGCGCATCGCCCGACGGCAGGTTCGTCGTCTACGCCATGTCACGTGACGGCTCGGAGCAGGCGACACTCCACCTGATCGACCTGGCCAGCGGGACGTCGGCGCCGGTCGAGCGGGCCACGGCGTTGGCCAGCCGGATGACAAGGGTCCGCTACCCGGGTGTGGCCTGGTCGCCGGACTCACGGAGATTCGTCTACCAGCGGCTCACCGTCGCCCAGGGCACGGCGAAGTACCAGAACGTCACCACAGCGGTGTGCGAGGTGAGCGCCGGCGCCGATGGCGGCGGGTCCGTCGACAGCGCCGCACGGGCCGTCGCCAGCATCTGCGACCTCGGCCTGGACGCCGACGACACGCCCATCGTCTCGTTCTCCGGCGACGGCGGAGGGCTGGTGGTCGGCGTACGCAGCGGATGCCTTCGCACCTGCCCGGTGTTTTTCCGTCCGTTCGACCCGGGCGCGGACGGCTGGCGGCGGCTGAGTGACGCCGCGGTCGCGTGGTACGTCGACGGCGACGACGCGTTTCTGCTGGAGCCCGGAGACGACGGGCTGGGCAGGCTGACCTGGCGCCGGATCGCGGACCAGTCGCCGCCCACCGTCCTCTTCGGAGGAGGGCCGGTCGTTGAGGACTTCAGCGTCGGACCGGACGAGATCCTGCTGCGTTGCCTGGACGGTGGCCGGTCCCTGGTGGTGCGCCTGGATAGGCGATCGGGCCGGGCCACTCCGGTCGGGCTGCCGTACGACGGACACGTGACGGAGTGGGCGTACGACGCAGCCGAGGGGGATCTCGTGTTCGCCCTGTCCTCGTGGATCCGCCCGCCGCGATCGCTGCGGCTGCGCGCGGGTGACGACGTGTGCCGCGACACCGCTTGGTGGCCTGCCGCGCCCGAGGAGGGGGCGGACGTGGTGTCGACGCGGCTCGACGTGCCGGCCTCCGACGGCACCGCCGTCCCGATGACTGTCGTGCACCGGCGCGACGTCGTGCTCGACGGCACCAACCGTGCGCTGCTGGTGGCGTACGGCTTCTTCGGCATCTCGCTGCGGGCGCTGTTTCAGCCGGCCTTGGTGGACTGGGTCGCCGAGGGCAACGTCTGGGCGGTCGCGCACGTGCGGGGCGGTGGCGAGAAGGGCGAGCGGTGGGCCGCGGCCGGACATGGCGTCGCGCACAACCGTACGATCGACGACCTGCTCGACTGTGCCGACCACCTGATCGAGGCCGGCTGGACGTCGGCCGACCGGCTCGCGGCCGAGGGGACGAGCGCCGGCGGGCTGACCGCCGCGGGTGCGATGGTCCGGCGCCCCGACCGGTTCGCGGCGGTGGTGCTGCGCGTTCCGGTCACCAACACGCTGCGCTTGGAGATGTACGAGAACGGGCCGCCGAACATACCCGAGTACGGGACCTCGCGTACCGCCGAAGGACTCCCGGCGCTGTTGGTCTCCGATGTCTGCCATCGGATCGAAGAGACCGTGGCGTACCCGCCAGTGCTGGTCACTATGGGCCGCAACGATCCCCGGGTGGCGGCTTTCCAGCCGGCCAAGCTCGTCGCCCACCTTCAGCACGCCGCGATGCTGGAGCGTCCGGTGCTCCTGCGTGTCGAGGACGACGCGGGCCACGGCCCGGGCTCCACGAGGTCGCAGGTGGACGACGAACTCGCCGACCGGCTCACCTTCCTGGACGCGATGCTGCCCGGCGCGGCGTCACTCCGCCATGGAGACTCCGACTGATGCGACCCGACGAGATAAGGATCATCGACCGCGACGCCGTGACGCGTCACCTCTCGGAGCTGGATCCGGTGGCGGTGGTCGAGTCGACCGTGCTCGGTCACGTCCAGGGACACTTCGACCTGCCGGCCGAGGGCTACATGACGTGGACGAACGGCGCCGGGGCGTACACCCGGTCGATCGCCATGCTCGGCGCGGTGCGGCAGCGGGACGAGTGGACGTACGGCATCAAGCTGATCAACGCGTCGGTGAGCAACCCGCAGGTCGGGATGGAGCGTGCCGGCGGGTTCACGGTGTTGTTCGATCCGGAGACAGCCCGCCCGTCGACTCTCGTCGAGGCCGGTTACGTGAGCGCGTTGCGGACGGCCGCCTACACCATGTCGACGCTGCGTACGATCGGCCCGTCGGAGTTCACCGGCGTGTCCCTTCTCGGTTGCGGCACGGTGGCGCGCATGCATGTGAAGCTGTTGTCGCGCTATTTTCCGAGCGTCGACGAGATCCATGTCCACGACATCAGGGCGGATCGTGCGAGCGCCTTTTCCGCCGAGATCACCGCTGACCTGCCGGAGCTGCGCGTGATTGTCCATGATGGACCGCAGGAGTGCCTTGCCGCCACCGACGTGCTCGTCACGACGACGGTCTCCGCGCGGCCCTACGTACAGCCCGGCTGGCTCTCACCCGACGGCTTCGTGGCACACGTCTCGCTGGACGACATCACCGCGGACGTGTTTCTCGACGCGGCGGCGATCTACGTCGACGACCTCGATCTGGTGCGGGACAATCCGCGCCGGATCCTCGGCGACATGATGCGGTCCGGCCAGGTGATGTCGCCTGATCACGCCTCGGCGCCGCCGACCGGGCCCGGACGCGCGTTGACCGGCATCTACGGCGAGGTGTTGGACGGCCGCAGGGAGGCGATCCGTCCCGGCCGGGGAGTCGTCGTCAGCAACCCGTTCGGGATGTCCATTCTGGACATCGCCATGTGTCACGCGATCGCTCAGCGGGCCGAGGAAGCGGGCCTTGGTACGTGCGTTGACCTGCTCGGCCCACGCACCCGAGCGGCTCTCACCGAACATTAGGGACTCACCATGGTGCACTTCACCGCGACGCGTACCGCCACCGACCGCGGTATCCGCACGCTCATCTCGGTGTGTGACCTCGCCGGATCAGAGCTCGGTCGCCTGGTCAGCCGGTCCTGCGAGTTCTTCGCCGGCCGCGGCCCGTACGGCACGCCGCTGACCGGCACGGTCGTCGGGGTGCTCTTCACAGCCACCTCGACCAGGACCCGCACCGCCTTCACCGCCGGCGCTCTCCGTCTCGGCGCGTCGGTGATCCCATACGGCCCAGGCGAGCTACAGACAGCGACCGGGGAGACGTTCGCCGACACGGCGCGGGTGCTCGGCCAGATGCTTGACGCGATCGTCATCCGCGACTCCGTCGGCGCCTCGGACCTGCGCGACTTCGCCCGGCTCGCGCGGATCCCCGTGATCAACGCGATGGCCCGGGAGGAGCACCCCACCCAGGGAGTCAGCGACGTCGCCATGCTCGCCGCCCACTTCGGAGCGCTCGACGGTATCCACGTCGCGTACGTGGGAGAGGGCAACAACACCGCCTCCGCGCTCGCGCTCAGCATCGCCATGACGCCCGGCGCCCGTCTGACCCTCGCCACCCCGCCGGGCTACGGGCTCGATCCGTCGATCCTCGCCACGGCTCAGCGGCTGGCCGGGACGACCGGCGGCCGGGTGACCGAGGTGCACGACACGGTCGGCATCGACGGCGTCGTCGACGTCGTCTACACCACCCAGTGGTGCACGACAGGCACAGTCAAGGCAGACCCGAGATGGCGGGAGGCGTTCGCCCCGTTCGCGGTCGACGAGCGGCTGATGGCGAGGTGGCCCGGCGCTGTCTTCATGCACGACCTGCCCGCGCACCGCGGCGACGAGGTGTCCGCCGCCGTGCTCGACGGCCCTCGGTCGATAGCCTGGCACCAGGCGCGGATGAAGTTGGCCAGCGCCATGGCGGTCCTGGAGTGGTGCCTGACGCCGCCGGCGGCATGACCCTCACGGTCCGGCACTGGCGCGGTCTGCCGCGCGCCGTATGGCTCCTGATGCTCGCCCGGGGGTTGAACCAGCTAGGCGCATTCACGCTGCCGTTTCTCATCGTGCTGCTGACCCAGCGCGTCGGCATGTCGGTGACCACGGCGGGCGTGTTGATGGCGGGGTTCGGTGTGGCCACCATTCCCTCGCGGATCGCCGGTGGGCATCTGGCCGACCTGATCGGCTACCGCAACACGATCGTCGTCGGGCTGTTGGGCACGGCGGTGGCCCAGGTCGCCCTGGTCAGCTCCACGTCAGTGGTGGCCGCGGCGGTGTCGATCCTGCTGTTCGGCCTCATGTACGAGCTGTACGAGCCACCGTCCCAGGCCCTGCTGGCCGACCTCGCGCCCGAACACCGGCCGACCGTGTACGGGCTCTACTCCACCGTGCTGGCGGTCGCCGGCCTACTCGCGGGATTGCTCGGCGCGGTCGTGGGGTGGTTCGACATCGCGCTGCTCTTCGTCATCGACGCGGTCACCTGCGCCCTCTGCGCGTTGATCATCGGCTGTGGCCTGAAGGCCGGAGAACATGACCCGGCACGCCGGCCCGCGACACCGGAGGAGGCGCGGTCGAGGTCGCCGTGGCGCGATCCCGCCATGCTCGCGATGCTCGCCGTCGGCACCGGGTTCGCCCTGGCGTACCTGCAGATCAATACGATCATGCCGTTGACGTTGCGCGACCGTGGGATCGAGGCGGCGATGTTCGGCGTGCTGATCGCGGTGTCGACGCTGACGATCGCGGTCGGTCAGCCGCTGGTGGCGTGGGCGCGGTCCGCACTGCCGTCGGCGGACCCGTTCAAGGAGATCTCGGCCGGTTTTCTCCTGCTCGGTGTGGGATTCCTGTGCGCCGGTGTGGCGCGCTCGCTGTGGCAGTTCATCGCGGCGGCGGTGCTGTGGAGCGCCGGCGGCACCTTGCTGCTCGCCCAGCCGCTCGCCGTCGTGGCCGACATCTCACCGCACGGTGCGCGCGGGCGGTACATGTCCGTGTACGGGCTGAGCTGGGGACTTGCCGCCGTCCTAGGTCCGTTCGCCGGCACCCAGGGTCTGGCGCGCCTGGGTATCCCCGCTACGTGGACGCTCATCGCGCTGGTGTGTGCCATCTCCGCCGCCTGCGTCCCGTTCGCGGCGAGGATCGTCCACAGCCGCTGAAACCCTGGCCTCAGCTCGCGTACGCGTCCCTCTCCGCCTGGTGGAGTGTCGCGTAGGTGCCGCCGGCGGTGACGAGCTCCTCGTGGGATCCGGCTTCGACGACGCGGCCGTCCTCCAGGACCAGGACGAGATCCGCTACCGGCACCGTCGTGAACCGGTGGGATACGAGCAGGGTGACCGTGCCCCGCATGGCGGCAAGACGCTGGGCGCGCGCCGCCTGTCGCAGGAAAACCGCTCGTTCACTCGGCGCGTCGAGCGAGGCGGCCGGTTGGTCGAGCACCACGAGTACCGAGTCCTGTCGCATGGCGCCGCGAGCCAGCGCGACCTGCTGCCACTGGGCAGGCGACAGATTCACCCCGCCGAACCGGTCGCCGAGCTGAGTTTCCAGCCCTTGCGGCAAGTCTCGAGCCATTTCCTCGGCGTCCGCCTGCCGGATCGCGGCCAGCACCCGGTCGTCGTCCTCCAGCGCGGGCAGGTCCCCGAAGCCTACGGCCTGACGTGCGGAGACCTCGTACCGGACGAAGTCCTGGAACGTCGCGGAGATCGCGGTGCGCCATGCCGCAGTGTCGATCTCGCACAAGTCCACACCGTCCACTGTGATGTTTCCCGAAGACGGTTGGTGGAACTTGCACAGCAGCTTGACCAGCGTCGTCTTGCCCGCTCCCTTCGCGCCGACGATGGCGACCACGGCGCCGGCGGGAAGGTCCACGTTCAACGGTCCGAGCACCTGCCGCTCGCTTCCCGGGTACTGGAAGGTCACGTCCCTGAGGCGGAGACCCTGACGTAGATGGACTGGCGGCGCTTGCGACCGTGTTTGACGGCGCCGGGCCCTGGCGTGGTCGAGTAGCCAGCGGTACGGCTTGGCCAGCGCGAGCCCGTCCACCGCGTGTGTGTACATGTGGTGAACCTCGGCGAACTCGCCGCGGAGCTGGCCTCCGAGGATGACCACGAGCGTGAGGTCTCCGACGCTGGCCCGGCCGTGTGCGACGAGGTACACGGTCAGCACCAAAGCCCCGCAGTAGCCGGCGACCCACACGATCGAGCCCGTCGTGTTCAACATGGCCGCCCGCAGCCGGCCGGTGGTCTGCGTACGGCCTGCCTCCCGCCAAGCGGTGTCCGCCCGGTGCAGCAGAAGGCGCGCGGTGCCGGAGACTCTGATCTCCGTCCCGGTCGCCGTGCCGGTGGCGAGCTCGTGCAGGTGGCGCTCCAGGCGAATGTTCTCGGCACTCGCTGACCCGCCCGCCGCCCGTGCCCGGTGCGCGGTGTGGCTCAGCAGGAACACCGGTCCGCCCAGCAGTACGAACAGCAGCATGGCCGGATGCACTGTCGCCAGCAGGAGTACGGTCACGAGCACCTGGCACACCAACGCGGCGGTCTCCAGGACCCACCAACCCGACTTGGCCAACGTCACCCCTTTGCCCCGGAGCTTGGTGACGTTGTCGAGGTGGTCGGGCCGCTCTAGGTGCTCCAAATCTTCCAGCTCGGCCACGGTGCGCTGCATCTCCGGGTCGACCTGGAGGAAGCCGACCCGCTCCGCGATGCTGGAGCGAAGTTCGAACCGCACGTAGGCGCCGATGCCCCACATCGCGAACCCGATCCCGCCCAGGATGGCGGGGAGGAAGATGCCCGAGGAGTCACCGCGCGCGGCCCGGTCGATGACCATCCGGACCGCGACGGCGGTCGTGGCGAAGGCGCCGACCTGTGCCGCGGTGAGGAGGACCACCAGCACCGCCATCCGCCCGTCGAGCCGCCACGAGCGCACCAGCATGTCCCGCCAGACGTGCCTGGTTTCCGCCGTGCTCACCGCGCCACCTCTTCCACCATCGCGTCCGTGTCCTCGGCGAGGCCCTGGGATTGGAGCCGGAACATCGCCGCATAGGCGCCGGCGTGCTCCATCAGCTCGTCGTGCGTGCCGGACTCGGCGATCGTGCCGTCGGCGATCAGCAGGATGCGGTCGGCGGTGCGCGCGGTCGGTATCCGGTGCGACAACAGCAGCACCGAGGCGTCCCGCGCCGCGTCCGCCAGCCGGTCGAGCGCGTCGGGGCCGGTCTGGACGTCCACGTGTGAGGTGAGTTCGTCGACGACCAGGACCCGTGCACCGGCCCGCATCGCACAGATCGCCCGTGCCAGTGCTATCCGCCGCCACTGGCCACGGGACAGGTCGGCTCCACCGGTGCGTCCCGGCGCCAGGGGCGTGTCCCACCCGTGCGGTAGACCGTCGACGAGGTCGGTGATCCCGGCGTCCTGGGCCACCGCACGCAGGTCCGAGTCGCTCATCCGGTCCGCGTGGTCCAGTGCCACGTTCTCCCTGGCCGACAGCGGGTATCGCACGAAATCCTGGAACACCACCGTGATGCGTCGCCGCCAGGCCACCGGTGCGAGGTCACTCAGGTCCACGCCATCGACCGTGATCCGCCCAGCGTCCGGCTGGAGCAGGCCGGCGATCAGCTTGACGATGGCCGTCTTGCCGGCGCCGTCGAGGCCGAGCAAGACGACCCTCTCACCGGGACGGATCTCGAAGTCGATGCCGGACAGCGCCGGCTCCGCCGAGCCGGGATACCCAAACGTGACGCCCTCGAATCGGACCAGCGGGGTGCCGCTCGGCGGCTGGGCGGCGCCTGGCGCAGGAGTGGGCCGTGGCCGCCGGATCCGCTCCAGCGCGAGCAGCGACGGCACGGCCCGCATCGGGTGGTTTTCCCCGCCGAGGCTGACGACGGTCAGCATGCTGCCTACGGCGACGAGGTCGCCGGCCAGGTGACCGCTCGAGATGTCGCCGGCCGCGGCGAGAAGGCCCAGTGCACAAAAACTGCCGGCGATCGCCGGTATTACCATGAGCAGGAAGATCCATTGCCGGCGTAGCTTGCTGGCCCGCGCGGCGTGGAACGGCGAGAGCGCGGCCTCGGTCGCCTCCAGGTATCGGTCACCCGCCCACCGGTCCAGTCCGAAGACGCGCAGCTCCTTGGCCGTGGCCGGCTCGGTGAGCACCGACCTCCAGTAGTCGGCGCGCCGCCAGTGCGGCACGCCCTCCTCCACCGCGCGGACCGGACGCAGGAACTCCCGCCGTTGGCCGACGGCGCCTGCCAGCAGCACGGCCAGCAGGACCACTGCGAGCCACGGGACGTCCCGGGCGATGATCGCCGCAGCCAGGGTCACCGCGAGGTACCGGAACGTCAGTGACAGCTGTGCCCAGGCCGCGACTCCGGGTGTGTTTCCCATCCCGCTGTCCCCGGCGCTCGCCCGGCGCAGACCGTCCTGAAACTCGGCGGCATCCGGCTCGGAGCTGCGGGCGGGTGCGCCCGCCGCTTCCGCCACGGCCCGCCGGTGTGCCCTTTCCACTTGATGGATGACGGCGAAGCGGACCGGGTCGACGAGATGGTCCACGATCCGGCCGGACAGCAGGACCAGGATCAGTGGTATCGGTGCGGTGACCACGTTTGCACCGGTCGGATCGGCCGCCAGTTGGTCGACAAGAACCCCGGCGGCGAGCGCGGCGGCGGCCGGTACCAGCGACCACAGCGACAACAGGACGACACCGAGAGCGACGAGGGACGGCCGCGCGTTACCGAACTGACGGAGAACCAACAGCCGGTATTGCAACATCTGCCTCTGTGTCGCAATCCACCCGCGCATTCCTGCCTCCTCGACTCCATAGTGGACGACTGGACCGGCGAACATAGGCAGTACAAGCGTTACCAGCCCGTCGACAGGACCGGCAACGCGTACCTCGAAGTTGGCGAGAACTGGTCAGGTTCCTTGACCCCCCACGGGTTGGCCGGTTTCGTCATGTTCGACGACACCGGAGGCGGCGGGCGACGTGGGGAGGGATGGTGTGTGCTCAGATCAGCGGCAGGCCGCCCGGGGCCGCGACGGCACAAGGCCCTGATCTTCGATTGCGACGGTGTCCTGATCGACGCCGAGCAGTCGGGACATCGGCTGGCCTTCAACGAGATGTGGCGCCGGCTCGGCGTGCCCTGGCACTGGACCGAGGAGCAATACCGGGCGAAGCTCGCCGTCGCGGGTGGGAGAGAGCGACTGGCGAGCCTGGCCGGCGATCCCGCGTTTCGCGCGAGGGTCGACATCCCATCCGACGCCAGGGCTTGGCGAGAGATGGTGGCGTACTGGCACCAGGTGAAGACCGACATATACCTCGCTCTCCTGCAGCGTGGACGGTTGTCACCCCGCCCGGGTGTACGCCGGTTGGCCCAGGCGGCCGTCGACGCCGGCTGGTCACTGGCGATCGGCTCCTCTGGAGCACAGCGGTCCGTCGAGGCGGTGGTGGCACACGCGTTGGGGGAGCGGCTGGCCGCCACGGCGGCGGTGGTGACCGGCGAGCTCGTGGTGGCCAAGAAGCCCGCACCCGACATCTACCTCCAGGCGGCCAAGGAGCTGCACATCGAGCCGAGTCGGTGTCTTGTCGTCGAAGACACCGAGATAGGCCTGCGGGCGGCCCTGCGAGCCGGCATGGTCTGTGTCGTCACGCCAACCGCCGGTACCGAGCGGGAGAACTTCGCCGGGGCGGCGGTCGTGCTTTCGGCGTTGGCCGCTACGCGAACCGAACCGTTGCGGGTCCTCTCGAATGAGAGTGGACTCGTGCTCGGCACCGAGTTCTCCCTACGGCAGGCCGAGGCGCTGGTGCCGGACGCCGCGGTGAGACGGGCACACGCGTAAACGGTCGCTATCGCTGTCCGGAGCCAATCTTGCGGGCCAGTTCGTCCGCGGCGGGCTCGTCGGCCAACAACGCGCACAGCCGCTCACTGAGATGGGCGATGTACTCCGGCGAGTAGTCGCTGTGCCGAAAAATCGTGTAGACGTCGAGCCCGTCCTGGTCGCCGTGGCACCACCATTCCAGGCCCGCGCGCTCGGGTATCTCATCGGGGATGTAATAACCGCTGACATCCAAACCGGGTAGGTCGAGGTCGGAAAACCGTCCCGGCCGGCCGTCCAACGCGAAGTAGCACCGCCGCTCGCTCTCGTACTCCTCGAACGTCTCGGGCCACACGTACCGCCGGACGGAAATCATCGGTGGCTGCTGGTGGGCGATCGCGCCCATCACGACGGTACGGGTCCGGCGCAGGACGTCGGTGAAACGCTCGACGCCGGTCAGGTCGACATGGAGCAGTACGGCATTGGTCAAACTACCAACGACTCCCTCGCTGCCGGGATCGGCCCGGTTCGCGACGTTCGCCAGCACGGTCACCCGGCGCGCCGTACTTTCGTCCGCCAGGGTCAGCACCAGGCTCGCCAACAGGTAGATGAAGGGCGTGACGCGCAGTTCCTTCGCGCGCGCCCGCACCGTTTCCATCGTCCGTGCCGGCGCATGCCTTTTCAGCTCCCGAGCGGCGCCGTCACCGGGCCCTGGCGCACCCGTGCCAAAGCCGGGAAGCAGGAGGTTCATATCGGCGGCGTGCTCAGGCAAGGACCGCCGCCAGTACTCCAGTGTCGCGATGCCGGCGGGAGAGTCCAGGTACGCCCGCTGCGCGTCGGCCCAGTCGTGAAACTGCGTGGTTTTCGGCAGCGGTGGCCGTGGGTCGCCGGTCGCTCGGGCGTACTCGTACGACACCTCCCGCAGGATCACACCCATGGCCCAGGCGTCACCGGCGAGATGGTCGAGCGCCGCCACGAGGAGGTACTCCTCGTCGGTGACCCGTGCGAGCGACATGCGGAGCAGCGGGGGCATGTTGATCGGGTCGCGACGGGCCGCCTCGGCCTGTGCCCAGGCCACCGGATCTCGCGGGCTCACAACCTCCAGCCGCACCCGGGCGGTGGGGTCGACGACCTGGTAGACACTGTCGTCCGGATCCACCTCGAAGCGCACTCGCAGGACGGAATGGCGTTCCCCCACCGTGCGCACCGCGCTGTCGAGTGCCCGCTGGTCCAATGGACCCTTGATGCGAAACGCCACGACGAGAACGTATTGGGCCTGGTCCATCGTCGAGGTGATCAGCCCGCGATAGGTGAGCTCCTGCACCACGCCCGCGCGCCACCGCGTCCGGGGTGCGGTCACGTGCGCCACCTCCTATCGACGCCGATGTCGCCTTCTCGGGCGATGGCCCGACTTCTGTCGAGGTCTCGCCAACGGATGCTAGGAGCGTCCGGGGCCGGTCGCCTGCCCCGCGATCTCGTGACGGCCTGCAGCACCTCGATTCGAGTTTCAGCCACAGCGCTCACGCGCCGGATGGCCGACCTTCGCCTTGCCGTAGTGGCCGTGCACGTCATGTCCCATCCGGCGGCGACAGACCCGCCATGCGGGCCAGCGCGTCCGCCACGCGCCGGATGGTGCTGGCGTGGAAGAGTTCGGCGGCGCTCAGCTGCACGCCGAGCCGCTCGCGGATGCGCGTGCTGAGCTGGACGGACATGAGAGAGTTACCGCCCATCTCCACGAAGTCGTCGTCGATACCGACGTCGGCGCCGAACGCGTCGGCCCAAAGCGCACGCAGCGCCGGTACCAGCTCGGTAGCGGGTTCGGCGGTGGGCGGCGGTGTGGGCGGCGCGGGTGCGGGTGCCGGCGGCGGGATCGTCGGTTGGCCGACGCCCACGCGGGGTACCCCCCGAACGGCCGGCGTCACTCCGGGCGGCAATACCCACACCAGCGGCGGCCACGCGCCGTTGAGCAGCTCGAGGAACGCGGCCGCTCCGTCGCTGGGGCGCAGCCGGGCCGGCGCTTCGCCGGCGTCGCGCCGGTGCGGAGACGGCGCCGGGTGCCCCCTCAGCCGCCGAGCGAAGTCCTCGGGCGGTACCGCACGCACGGTGTACCCCCTGATCGACAGCAGGAGCGCTCCGGTCGCGGGGTGGTAAACGTCGGCATCGACGACGTGTTCGCCGGTCCCGGCCGCGGCGGCGCGGGTGTGTACTAGGACGTGGTGGGGGAGCGGGGCGAAGAAGACGACGCGCCCGTAGGAGGACGGCTGGTAGTACGGTTGGGCGCCGTTCGCGGGCGCGGGCGGTGCCGGCCGCGCCCAGTGCAGCAACGCCGGGTGTGCCGGGTGCGCCGCCAGGTCCGGCCGGTACTGCGGCGGCAGGACGAGTTCGGCGAGGCGATCGCGGCCGGCCGTCCACAGTCGGGTGATCGACCGCCAGCGTGGGCCGTAGGAGACGGCGCCGCGTGGGTCGGCGGCATCCGCCGGGTCGGTCGCGGCGAACCGTAGCCGCAGCCTCGCCGGGTCGGCCGCTTCTGGACGTTGCGCCGACGCCGCCATCTGGCCGGTCGCGTGCCGCCGCCACGGCCGCTCGGCTCCGCTCGGGCGGGACCACACCCGGAAGGTGTATGTGTCCGCCGCGGGCGTGAACACGACGGCGACATCGACCGGCGCCGCGCCCCCGACCGGCGCCTCGAATACGAGGTCCCGCAGCTCGGTCGGCGCCGGTCCCGCCGGGACGATCCCGAGGGACCGGGCGGCCGACAGCACCAGCTCCACCACGCTCGTGGCGGGCAGAAGCGGCGTGCCGGCGAAGCGGTGCTCGTCGAGTTCCCAGTCCTCGCTCGCGTGGAAGAGGCGGCGGTACTCCAGCGGGCCGGGCGACTCGTCCGGCGCGGCGGCGTCGGCCCGTTCCGCCGGTGCCGGACGGCCGCGCAGATCCTCCACTGTCACCGGTGCGGTGGCCAGCATGCCGACCTCCGACCAGCCCGGCCAGGCCACCGCGGCGGTCCAGCGGTTGGGGCGGCCGGGTCGCCCCCGGTACGCGTTCAGGAAGCTGTTGGCGGCGGCGTAGTCGGCGCTGCCGTACATCCCGGTGAGGCTCGCCTCGCTGGAGAACAGCAGCAGGAAGTCGAGCTCGGGACGGTCGGCGAAGCATTCGTCCAGTACCAGGGTGCCGCGCACCTTCGCCGCGAACACCCGGGCGGCCTCGTCGCGCCCGCGTCGTTCCAGCAGTCCGCCGCCGGGCACACCGGCGCCGTGGATGACACCGTGCACCTGGCCGAACCTCTGCTCCACCTGGTTGATCGCCTCGGTCACGGCGGCCTGGTCGGCCACGTCGGCACTGACGATCATGACCTCGGCGCCGGCGTCCTCGATCTCGGACAGCGCCGAGGCCTCCTCGGTGCCGGGCGCCGGTGGGCCAGACCGTCCAAGCAGGGCGATCCGGGGACCAAGCCCGGTGTCGGCCAGCGTCTTGGCCACCACCAGCCCGATACCGCCGAGCCCGCCGGTCACCAGGTAGACCCCGCCCGGCCGCATCCGCCGGGGCGGGACCGCCCGGCGGTCGCCCGGCAGCTGGCACAGCACCGGGAACCAGGCGGCGGTGCCACGTAGCGCGACGACGGGTGGTGGGTCCGCGCCGGCCAACGTGTCCAGCGCGCCGCCGAGGGCGTCGACGGGTGTTTCGGGGCCTACGTCGACCACCAGGCACCGGATGCCGGGGTGCTCCTGCTCCACCGTCCGCGCCAGACCGTGCACCATGGCGGTGAGCGGGTTGACCGGCTCGGCACCGGTGACGTCAACCGACCAGCGCGCCAGCACCAGCACGGTCACCGGGCTGGCCTGCCGGCGTTGTGCCCGCGCCACTGCCCGGACGCACTCCAGCAGGGCGAAGTAGCCGGTGTCCAGTTGGGCGTCGACAGTGGACAGCTCCACCGACTGGGGTGAGTCGAGCAGCCCGGCGTAGGCCACGGTGGTGAGCTCGCCGCGCTCCTGCGCGCGGGTGAGCAGGTCGTCCCAGTCCGCCCGGGAGCCGGGGTCGAGTGCCATCCCGATCGGCCGGTCGGACCCGTGGCCGGCGGTGGCGAGGACCGCCCGGTAGCCGGCCCGCTGGAAGGCGGTCCGCACCGCTGCGGCCAGACCGCCCAGCATCGGCAGGGCCAGTGCGGCGATGCCCCGGTCGACCTGCTGGTCCACCACCGGCGGCCGGCCGTTATCGGCGCGGACCCAGTCCACGGTGACCAGTGACCAGTCGGCCGCTGCCACCGGCGTCCTCGTGACCGCCCCGGTGGCGAGCTCGGATCGCTCGGACACCGCGGGGATGCCGGCGGTGTCACGCAGCGGCTCGCGATCCGGTGGGCGCTCCACCCAGAACCGCCGACGGCGATACGGGTAGCCCGGCACGGGTACCCGGTGGGCTCGCGACCCGGCGTCCCGGCTCACCAGGTCCACCGGCTGCCCTTCTACCCACAGCCGGCCCAGCGTCTCGTCGAGCGTGCCTGCGTACTTGTCGCCGGAAGAACCTGCCGGAGGTTGCGTGGGCAGCGCGACCGACTGCGCGGCGCGCACCTGAGGGTTGCCCCGCAGGAGCGTGGTGAGGGTTCGGCCGGGGCCTACCTCGAGCAGAAACGCCGGGCCGGCCGCCGCAACCGTCCGAGCCGCCCGGGCGAAGTAGACCGGATCCACGAGCTGCCGGGCCCAGAAGGACGGGTCGGTCGCCTGCTCGGCGGTGACCGGCGCGCCCGTCGCGGACGAGACGAGGGTGATCCGTGGCGGGTGGAGCGTCAGCGTCTTCAGCACCGCCTCGAACTGTTCGGCGGCGGGTGCCATCGCCGGCGAGTGGAAGGCGTGCGAGACCCGCAGCGGCCGGCTCTGGATGCCGCCAGCCAGCAGCCGTTCCGCGATGTCCGCGAGCGCCGCCTCTGGTCCGGAAAGGACACACTGTCGGGCGTCGTTGACGACGGCGAGCGACACCTCGCCGTCGAGGTGACCGACGACGCGTTCGGCGTCCGCCGCGACCGCGAGCATCCCGCCGCCGGTCATCCGTCCCATCAGACTGGCCCGGGCAACCACCGCGCGCATGCCGGCGGCCGGCTCGAACACGCCGGCCTCGGTCGCCGCCACCAGCTCGCCGACGCTGTGCCCGAACACCTGGGTCGGGTGCAGACCCCAGTCGCGCAGGGTTCGCGCCAGTGCGTACTCGACGGCGAACAGCAAAGGCTGGGCGACGGCGGTGTCGTTGAGCGCCACCGGGTCGGTCGCGGTCCGCCAGAGCTCGCGCAGATCGACGCCGGCGAGCGGCGCCATCGTCTCGAACGCCTCGTCGCAATGCCGCTGGAAGGCCGGCTCGGTCTGGTACAGCCGGTGGCACATGCCGGGATGCTGGGCGCCCTGACCTGGGAAGCAGAACATCACCTGCCGCGTGACGCCGTCGGCGCGGATGACCGCCTCGCCGGAGCGCAGCCGCCGGCCGGCCGTCGCCGGGTCCGGTGCGACAGCCGCCTCCCGGTGCCGGTGCTGGGCGCGCCCGACCCGCAGCGTGTAGGCGGCGTCGCGGAACGTCTCGCGGTCGAGCGACGCGAAGTGGTCGGCCAGCCGGTCCCGGTAGGCCTCGACGGTGGGGCCGTCCGCGCCGGACCAGACGAGAAGCTCGGTGTCCCGGGCCGGGCGCTCTTCACCCGCGTCCGGGTCGGACCGGTCCGGCGCCTCCTGGAGTACCACGTGCGCGTTGGTGCCTCCGATGCCGAGCGAGTTGACCCCCGCGCGGCGCGGGCGGCCGGGCGTACGCGGCCACGCCTGACCTTCGGTGGCGAGCCGGAACGGCGTCTCCGCCAGGTTGAGCTTCGGGTTGACCCGGGAGACGTTGATGCTCGGCGGGATCTGCTCGTGCTGGAGTGCCAGTATCGCCTTGACCATCCCGACGATGCCGGCGGCCGGCCCGAGGTGGCCGACATTGCTCTTCACCGAACCGATCCAGCACGAGCCTGCCGGCGGTGGTGCGCCGGTGCTGGCCCGCGCGAAGGCCGACGCGAGCCCGGCGACCTCGACCGGATCGCCGACCGCCGTGCCGGTGCAGTGCGCCTCGACAAACGAGATGCCGTTGGGCTCGACGCGGGCGCGCCGGATCGCCTCGACGGTGCAGTCTGCCTGCCCCATCGCGCTCGGCGCGGTGTAGCCCGGCTTCCGGTCGCCGTCGTTGTTGAGCGCGGAACCGAGGACGACAGCCGCGATCGTGTCGCGGTCGGCGAGCGCGTCGGCCAGGCGCTTGAGGACGACGACGCCCGCCCCGCTGCCGAAGTTGGTGCCGCGCGCGTCCGCCGCGAACGGTCGGGGGACACCGTCCGGGGCGATGATGCCGTCTTCCTGGGACAGGCAGCCGTAGTTCAGCGGCATCTCGATGTTCGTCGCCCCGGCGAGCGCCATGTCGCAGTCGCCGGCCTGCAACGCCCGGCAGGCGACGTGCACCGCGGTGAGCCCGGTCGAACAGGCGGTCTGCAGCGTCATGCTGGCGCCGCGCAGCCCGAGCCGGTGCGCCACGGTGGTGGCGAGGTAGTCCGGTGCGTTGCCGATCTCCAGGCTCAGGAACCCGACGGCGCGTACCAGGGACGGAGTGGCCATGAGGTGGTCGGCGAAGTAGGGACTGACCTTGCCACCCGCGAAGACGCCGATGGCGCCGGGGTAGCGGGCCGGATCGTAGCCGGCGTTCTCGAGAGCGCTGTGCGCCACCTCCAGCAGCAGCCGGATCTGCGGATCGCAGGTCTCTGCCTCGCGCGGGGTCATGCTGAAGCAGCCCGCGTCGAACTCGTCCGCGGCGGGCAGGACGGGGCGGCGGCGGACGTATTGAGGGTGTGCCAGGTACTCCGGTCGCTCGCCACGCCGCAGTAGGTCCTCGTCATCGAGGTCCGCGAAGCCGTCGCGTCCGTCGACGAGGTTTTCCCAGAACTCGGCGAGGTCCATTGCGGCCGGAAACCGACCGGCCATGCCGATTACCGCGACCGCTGACGCACTCAATCCGCTCTCCCCACTTTACGGAGAATTCTTCGATCCAGTGCCCATCGGGATCACGCCCCGCGAATTCGCCACACGCAGCGACTCCCAGCTGCGTGCTTCACTGCTCGTGCTATGACTGAGCTGATTCTTCCGGGAGAAACCGCACTATCGGCGAAAGAACATGCACAGTGGCTGTTGCATCGCCTGGTGCCGGACCGGGGTGTGTGCAACGCCGGAGCCGCCTTCCGGATCGGCAGGCAGGTCCGCTGGTGGCCATTGCAGCAAGCGTTGAACCAACTGTCCCGTCGCCATCCGGCGCTGCGGACGGTGCCGCACGTCGACGGGCAGGTCGTGCGCAAGCGTGTGATGAGCGGTGATGTCGACTTTCCGTTGACCACCGAGGCCGCAACCGAGGAGACCTTGCCGGCGCTGCTCCGCGAGCTGGTGGCCCGGCCGTTCGCGTTCGACCGAGAGCCGCTCGCGCGGGCTCATCTTGTCCTGTTGCCGAGCGGTAGTGTCATCTGCCTCGTAATACACCATCTGGTGATCGACCATACGTCTTACCTGATCCTGCGGGACGAGGTGGCGAGGCTCTACGACGCGTTCGCGGCGGGTGAGGAAGTGCCGCCGGCTCTCGCCGCGACCGTGCCGTGGCACACCGAGCCGGCTCCCGACCGAAAACATGTCGACTACTGGGTGCACCACCTCGCCGGTGTCGACCCGTCCGCCCTTGCACTGCCCGGTGCGCGGGCGACTCCGGACCGGCCGACCTTCGCCGGCGCGCGGGTCGAGCGGCGGATGCCCGAGGACGTTCGCGCCGTGGTGGAGCGGATCCAGCAGCGGATCCGCCTGACCGAGAACATGGTCCTGCTCGGCGCGTTCTACGTGCTGCTGGCCCGGCACGGCGCCGGGCCGGACCTGGTGGTGGCGACCCCGGTGGACGTCCGTCCGCCCGGGCTGGCCGACGTGGTGGGCTTCCACACCAACACGTTGCCGCTGCGGCTGGTGGTCGACGGCGGGACCAGCGTCACCGAGCTGCTCAGGCGGGTGACTCACGCGCTGCTTTCCGCCATGGAGCACGACTCGGCGTCGTTCGAAGCGGTACTGCCCGCCCTGCCGCAGCGGGCGGCGGACTGGCGGGTGCCGCTGTTTCGGCACATGTTCAACTACATGCCGATGGGCGCGGAGACGCCCCGCCTGGGCGGCGAGCCGCTGGAGCTCATCGAGGTGGACAACACGGCCAGCCGGCTCGACCTGGAGTGGCGGGTCATCAGCTGGCCGGATCGCCTTGAGATCAGGGTTGTCTACAGCACGGAGGTACACGACGCGGAGGTCGTGCACCGGTTGCTGGAGCGGTACGACGCGATCCTCGTCGACATGTACCGGGCGCTCGACCGCCCGGTGTGCGAGGTGTCCGCCCGATCCCATTCCGACCATGCGGCCTGGGCCCGGCTCAACGCGACCACCCGCCCGTTCCCGGACGGGAGCCTGCGCGACGAGATCCGTGCGCGGGCCACGGCGGCGCCGGAGGCGGACGCCGTGCGCGGCCCTACCGGCTCGCTGACCTACGCGGGGCTGCTCACCGCCGCCGAGGCGGTGCGGCGCGCCCTGGTCGCCCGGGGCGTACGCCCTGGGGAGCCGGTGGCGCTGTGCGCGGCGCGGCGGCCCGAACTGGCCGCCGCCGTGCTGGGCGTGTGGGCGGCGGGTGCGGCGTACCTGCCACTCGATCCGGCGCATCCGGTGCGCCGACACGCGGAGCAGCTGGACGATGCCGGGGCCCGGATCGTGCTGGCTGATCGCGAGCCCGACCCAAGCTGCCTGACTGGGCGGGCATGGCTCGACCTGGACGCGGCATGCGAAGCGGGCGCCGTGCCGGCCGGTGGCGCTGAGCCGTGGCCGGCGATCGCACCGAGCGCGCTCGCGTACGTCATCTACACCTCCGGCTCCACCGGACAGCCCAAGGGCGTGGAGGTTTCCCACGGCAGCCTCGCCAACGTGGTGCGCGACTTCGCGATGCGACTGCCGGCCGGGCCGCACGACCGGACACTGTGGCTGACCACGTTCTCGTTCGACATCTCGACGCTGGAGCTGCTGCTGCCCCTGACCACCGGGGGCGTGGCCGTGATCGCCTCGGACGGCGAGCGGGCCGAGCCGGAGAAGCTGCTCGACCGGGTCAAGGCCGAGGATGTCACCATCGTCCAGGCCACACCGACGCTGTGGCGGCAGGTGGCCGGCCAGCTGCGCGGCCGGCTGCGCGGTCGCCGCGTGCTCAGCGGTGGTGAGCCGCTGAACGGGTCACTCGCGCGGCAGCTGCTCGCCGACGGCTGTCAATTGTTCAATGTGTACGGTCCCACCGAGACGACGATCTGGTCCACAGTGGCCGAGCTGTCGGCTCCGATCGACGATCCGGTGCCGGTTGGCACCCCGATCGCGAACACCACCGTCAACGTCCTGGACGAGCAGGGTCTCCCGGTCCTGCCCGGCATGCCGGGCGAGCTTTGTATCGGTGGCGCCGGAGTGGCGATCGGCTACCGGGGCCAGCCAGAGCTTACCGCGAGGTCCTTCGTGGACAGTGCGGAGCTGGGACGCTACTACCGCACCGGCGACCAGGTCAGATTGGAGGGCTCCGGGCTGGTCTTCCTTGGCCGTCGGGACCGCCAGGTCAAGATTCGTGGGCACCGCCTGGAGCTGACCGAGATCGAGTCCGTGCTGGAGAGCCACCCGGAGGTGCGGGCAGCGGCGGTCCTCCCAGAGCTGGACGCCGCCGGCAACCGGCGACTCGTCGCGGCGCTGCAGCCCGAACACGGTACCGAACCGGCGGCCGAGGCGGTGCGGGCGGTGGCTGCGGAACGGCTGCCGGACGCCGCCGTCCCGAGCCGGTACGTGTGGCTGTCCGAGCTGCCGGTGACCGGCAACGGGAAGGTCGACCTCCGGGCGCTGGAGGACCTGACGTCCCGCTCGGACGAGGTGGCCGAGCTGCCCACCGATCCGGTCCTGCGCACGCTGACCGAGCTTTGGCGCAAGGTACTCGACGACCAGCGGCTCGGCCCGGACGCTAACTTCTTCGTCAGCGGCGGACACTCGCTACTGGCCGTGGAGCTCGCCGAACGGATCGGCGAGACGCTGGGCGTGGACGTGGGGTTCGACGCGGTGTTCGACGCGCCGTCGCCGGATCGGTTCGCGGCGCGGCTGGCGGTATCCGGGCACGGCGCCCGGCGGGTACCGGCATGAGCGCTCGGGACTGGTTCGTGCGGCTGGGTGACGACGCGCCCACCCGTGTGTTCGCGTTCCCGCACGCCGGCGCGGGAGCCGCCCAGTACGCGTCGCTGGCCAAACGCCTCAGGCCCGGGGTGGCGATCTGGGCCGCCAACCTCCCCGGGCGGCAGGCCCGACTGGACGAGCCGCCGATCGACGACCTGGACCAGCTGGTCGACAACCTGGCCACCCAGTTGGCGCCGGTCGCCGGCGACCGGTTCGCGGTGTTCGGCTTCTGCGGCGGCGCGGTCGTCGGCTTGCTGGTGGCCCGGGCGTTGCGGGACCGCGGCGGACCGGAGCCGGCGGCGCTGATCGTGGCCGCCCAGGAAGCACCGGACGTCGCCCACCTGCCACGCGAAACGGCGAGGCTCTCCGGTCAGCTGTTGTGGCGCAAGCTCGCCGCCGACGGCGGCCTTCCCGGCGACCTGGCCACCGACGTGCGGCTGTGGACGGTCTCCGAGCCCGCGGTGCGGGCGGACATCGCCATGTTCGCCACCTATCGACACCAGCCACAACCGCCGCTGTCCTGTCCGATCACCGTGTGTTTCGGCGCGGACGACCCCGCCCCCCGTGGCGCCTGGCTCGGCTGGCGCCGGCAAAGTACCGGGCCGCTTCGGCTCCGGCGAATGGCGGGTGGCCACTGGTTGCTCGATGACGCAGGTGACGAACTCGCCGAGGTGCTCGCCGAGTTGTCCGACGCCCGGAGTCCGTCCCCCGCGGATGGCCGGATTGGGAGCCGCTCATGACTACGCGACAGTTGCTTGCGGAGGGTGACCCGTTGACGCCGGGCGAGCAGGGTTTGTGGTTGCTGCAGCGGATGGCGCCCGACCTCGGCGTCACCAACGTGGCCATCTACTGGGACCTGCCTGGACCACCGCGCTGGTGGCCGCTGCGCGAGGCGTTCAGCTGGCTTGTCGCGCGCCATCCCGCGCTGCGTAGCTGCTTTCCGATGCGGGGCGAGACGCCGGTGCGGATGGTCCGGCCCGCCGAGCAGGTCGAGGTCGACCTGGACGTCGTCGACGTGGAGCCGGATGCCCTCGAATCGGCACTGCAGGCGTACGCCGGCCGTCCCTTCGACCTGGACGGGCACTCGCTGGCCCGGCTCGGACTGTTTCGGGTCGGAGCCGAGCGGCACTGCCTGTGTCTCGCGGCCCACCACCTCGTCGTCGACGCGGCGAGCCTGGACTGGCTGCTGCGCGAGCTACGCGCCGGCTACGACAGCCTGGCCGCCACCGGCGTACCGCCGGACCTGCCCTCGGCCGTCCCGGCGCCGCCGCTGCGGCCGAGGGACGAGTCGGTGCGGTTCTGGCGGCAGCGGCTGGCGGGCTTCGAGCCCGCGGGCAACCAGCTGGCCACCGGCCCGATCGCGGGCACCGCTGGGGCACCGGACGCCGAACCGACCTTCGCCGGCGGGGATGTGCTCCGGGTGTACCCCCGGGACATCGCGGAAGCGGTGACGGAGCTGCGGTCCCGGTGCCGCGGCACCCACGCCGCGGTGCTGCTCACCGCGTACCTGCTGGCACTGCGCTATCAGGGGGCGGCGGACGACCTGGTGGTCGGCGCGCTGATCGACACGCGGCGACGAGGACACGGGAGCGATGTCGGCTACCGGGTCGCGACCGTCCCGCTGCGGGTGACGGTCTCGCCGGAGGCCACGTTCACGGAGTTCGCCGCGGCGGTCGGCGAGCAGCTGCTCCTCGCGATGGACCACGCCGATGTGCCGTTCGAGATGCTCGCGCAGGAGTTCGCCGCGAGCCACGACGACCCACTGTGGTGGCGGCACGGCCTGGTCCGGCACGCCTTCAACTGCCTGCCCCCGAGGGAAGCCTGGCAGCAGGACGGGCCGCCGGCCACCTATCTGCCGAACGGATTCGCCAGGTTCAACCTGGAACTCATGGTCGAGCCGGCCCCGGACTCGATCTCCGCTCGGCTGATGTACAGCACCGAGATCCACGACCAGGACCTGGCCGAGACGATCCTCGACCGGCTGGCGAGCGCGGTGCGGCAGGCGTACGACCACCCGCAGCGCCCGGTCGGCGACTTCGACCTGCGCACCCTGGCCGAGATCGCGCTGGAGGACGCCGTGAACGACACCTCCGTCGAGTGGGATGAGCCGGCGACCGTACCAGGGCTCATCGCCGCGATCGCCGCTGCCCACCCGGACGCCACGGCGGTGGTCGACGGTGACCGCCAGTTCAGCTACCGACAGCTGGTCGGCACCGCCGCGGCGGTGAAGCGGCTGCTGCACAACAACGGGGTGGGGCGGGGCGACCTTGTGGCGGTGGCCGGGCCACGCTCGGTCGCGCTGGCGGCCGCGGTACTCGGCGTCTGGTCGGCGGGCGCGGCCTACCTGCCCCTGGACGCCGAACATCCCGAGCACCGCCTGCGTCACGAGCTCGACGACGCGGGCTGCCGGATCATCCTGGATGGACACCTGCTGCCGGCGCCGGTCCGCGCCGGGCGCATCTGCCGGCCGGTGCCGCGCGGCTGGTCCGGCGGCGATGAGGAGGATGCCGATGAACCGGTGGTCGCCGCGCCATCGGCCGACGACCTCGCGTACGTCATCTACACCTCCGGGTCCACCGGCGCCCCGAAAGGGGTACGGCTGACCCACGGCAACCTCGCCAACGTGGTACGGCATTTCGTGCGGACGCTCGGCGCGGATCGCGGGACCAGCATGATGTGGCTGACCACGTTCGCGTTCGACATCTCCGTGCTGGAGCTGTGCCTGCCGCTGGTCGCCGGTGGCCGGGTGGTTGTCGCCCCGGACCAGGTCCGTGCGGTGCCGGAGCGGCTGCTGGAGCTGGTCAAGAGCGCCCAAGTGTCGGTGGTGCAGGCGACCCCCACTACCTGGCGTCTGGTGGCGCCGCGGGCCGACCGCTGGCTCTCCGACTGCGACCTGCTTTGCGGTGGAGAGCCGCTGACGCCGTCGCTGGCCCGCCAGCTGCGGTCCGCCGGCCGGAGAGCGTTCAATGTGTACGGTCCGACCGAGACGACGATCTGGTCCACTGTGGCCGAGCTGACCGCCGAGGAGGTCGACAGGGTCACCGTCGGGCGCCCGATCGCGAACACGCGCGCGTTCCTGCTCGATCCGCGTGGCAGACCGGTGCCGCCCGGGGTCGACGGCGAGCTGTGCGTCGCCGGAGCCGGGGTGGCCCAGGGCTATCACGGACAGCCGGACCTGACCGCCCGGCGGTTCCCCACCGAGGTCCACATCGGCCGCTACTACCGCACCGGCGACCTGGGCCGGATGCTGCCCGACGGCCGCATCGAGCTGCTAGGCCGGCGGGACCGGCAGGTGAAGCTGCGGGCTCATCGCATCGAGCTCACCGAGGTCGAGGGGGTGCTCGCCGAGCACGACGAGGTGCGCGCCGCGGCGGTCGTGCTGTACGGCGACCCGGTGGCCGACGGGTACCTCGCCGCCTACCTTGTCGGCGAAGAGCGTCCGGGCCTCGTCGAGGAGGTCTGGACGTACGCCCGCTCCCGGCTGCCCGGCTACAGCGTGCCGAGCCGGATGGTCGTGGTCGACGACCTGCCGCAGACACCGAACGGCAAGGTCGACCTCACCGCGCTGGCGAAGCGGGAACCGCCGGTCGCCGGGGCGGCGGCGGCGGAGGCCGAGCCGGCCGGCGACGGGATGGAAGCGGAGCTCGTCCAGGCATGGCGGGACGTGCTGCGCCGGCCGACGCTCGGCAGGCACGCCAACTTCTTCCTCAACGGCGGTACCTCGATCATGGCAGTGCGGTTGGCGGCGACCGCGACCGCGCGGTGCGGGCTCCAGGTCGGGATCGGATTGATCTTCCGCGCTCCCACGCCGGAGGCGCTCGCCCGGTTTCTGCGGGCCGGTTCCGAGTGACCGGCGCGGGCTCGTCGGAGAGCGAGCTGCTCGCACTGCTGGACGAGCTGATCCGGGCGGTCGCGGGCGTCACCACCGGCCTGGACGACGGCTTCTTCGAAGCTGGGCTCACCTCCGCGCAGTTGATCGGGGTGCTGGACCGGCTGCAGGCGCGACTGGGGCGCCAGCTGCCGGTCACCGAGCTGTTCCAGTTTCCCAGCCGGCGCGCGCTCGCCCGGCGGCTCGCGGTGGTGAGCGGCGCGGTTGAGGAGGCGCCGGTCGCGCGGGCGGGTTACCGCTCCGCGCCCGACCGGCGGGCACTGCGGGCACAGATCCGGGCCGCGACGGGAGCGAGGCGGGAATGATCGGTATGGATGGCGCCGTCGAGCCGATCGCGGTCGTCGGTATGGCGGCGCGGGTTCCCGGCGCCCGCGACATCGAGGAGTTCTGGCGCAACCTTGTCGACGGGCGCGAGTCGGTCACGTTCTGGGATGCCGGGCAGTTGCGCGCGGCCGGCGTCGACGACGTCACGGCGGCGGACCCGGACTACGTGCCGGCCGCGCCGGCGCTGCCGGATGTCGACATGTTCGACGCGGCCCTGTTTGGCATGACCCGCCGCGAGGCCGAGCTGTGTGATCCTCAGCTGCGCATTTTCCTGGAGATCTGCCACAGCGCCTTGGAGCACGCCGGGTACGACCCGTTCGGGGTGCCGGACAGCGTCGGGGTTTTCGGCGCAGCCGGGCCGGGCTACTACTTCAACGAGTTCCTGCGCCACCGTCCGGATCTCGTCGGCCCGGCCGGCATGTTGGCGGGCACACTCAACCACGTCGACTACCTGGCGCCGTTGGTCGCGTACAAGCTGGACCTGAAAGGCCCGGCGATGACTGTGCTCACCGCGTGCTCCAGCACGCTTGTCGCGGTGCACCTGGCGTGCCAGGCGTTGCGGACCGGCGAGTGCGACACCGCGCTCGCCGGGGGCTCGGTGGTGCGGCTGCCATACGGGCGGGGGTACCGGTGGACGCCCGGCAGCGTGCTCAGCCAGGACGGCCACTGCCGCCCGTTCGACGCGGACGCCACTGGAACCGTCTTCGGCAGCGGGGCAGGCGCGGTGGTCCTCAAACGGCTCGACGACGCGTACGCCGACGGTGACCGCGTCCTGGCCGTGGTGGCGGGCAGCGCGGTCAACAACGACGGTGCCGACAAGCTCAGCTTCAGCGCCCCGAGCGTGTCCGGCCAGGCGGCGGTGATCGCGGAGGCGATGGCACTGGCCGGTGTGGCGCCGGAGGAGGTCGGCTATGTGGAGGCGCACGCCACCGGCACCGCCCTTGGCGACCCGGTCGAGGTCGCGGCGCTGGCACAGGCGTACCGGAGCCTGAGTGACGAGCTATTGCGGCCGGGCGTATGCGTGCTCGGCGCGGTCAAGTCCAACGTCGGTCACCTCGACGCGGCCGCCGGCATCACCGGATTCATCAAGACGGTGCTCGCGCTCCAGCGCGAGGCCATCCCAGCGACCGTCCACCTGCGACAGCCCAACCCGCGCCTGGAGCTCGACTCGACCCCGTTCACGCTGGCCGGCAGCCTACGCCGGTGGGTACGGGAGCCGGGCCGCCGGCGCGTGGCTGGCGTGACGTCATTGGGGGTCGGCGGCACGAATGCGCACGTGGTGATCACTGAAGGCCCTGAGGTGGTCCATCAGCCGTCCGGACGCCAACTCCGGGTGCTGGCGTGGTCCGCCGGCGGCGTCGCCGGCGAGCGGCGCCTGCGCGCCGAGCTGGCGCGGTTCTTCGCCGGCGAGGGAGTCGGGCGGTTCGCCGACGCGGTGGCCACGCTGCAACACGGACGGGGGCGGCACTCGGTGCGGGCGGCGGTCGTGTGCGACTCAGCCGAGGCGGCGGTGGCCGCGCTGACCGACGCCCCCGGCGCGGCACCGGTGCTGACCGGGGAAGCCGGCGAGTGCGACGTCGCGTTCCTGGTGCCGGGACAGGGAGACCAGCGGCTGCACCTCGCCCGCGGCCTGTACGGCACGGTGCGCGAGTTCACGGTGCCGATGGACGAGTGCCTGGAACAGCTCGAGCTGGCCGGCCTCGACGTCTACAAGAGTTGGACGGAGGAGGCACTGCCCGACCCCGCGCTGGACCAGCCGCTGTGTTTCGCCATCGCGTACGCGTTCGCCACGATGTGGCGGCGCGCGGGCGTGGAACCGGTCGCGGTCATCGGCCACGGCCTCGGGGAGCTGACCGCGGCCACGATCGCGGGGGTCTTCCCGCTTCCGGTCGCGGCGAGGCTTGTCGCCGGGCATGCCATGGGCGGCTGGGCGGACTCGTTCGCCGGTGTCAGCCCGGTCGAGCCTCGGGTGGCCTGTTACTCCGCCCATCTCGGCGGCGAAGTCGGCGCCGGCGACCTCGCCCGGCCGGACTTCTGGGCCGGTGCGCTCGCTGGGGCGGAGAAGATCAACGCAGTGCTCGAGGCGGTGCTGACCGAGCGCCGGCCGGGCGCGCTGCTGGAGCTGGGTCCACCGACTGCGTTCACCGATCAGGCGCAACACGCCCAGGCGCTCGCCGGCACGGTGGTGCTTCCCACCCTCGGCGACGGGCGGGACGATCGCCGGGACCTGCTCACGGCGGCCGCCCAGCTGTGGCTGCGCGGGGCCCGGCTGGACTGGGCCGGGCTCGGACAGCCCACGCCCGGCGTGCGCGTCGCCCTGCCCGGGTACCCGTACGAACGGCAGCGCTACTGGGCGGATCCGCCGCCGGCCGCCACAATGTCGACTCCGGATCGGCCGGCGCCAGACCCGCGGGCGGAAGCGCCGGTCACCACTATTGGGTGGGTCGAGTGCCCCCCGCCCGGCCCTCCGCCCGCCGCGACCGGCACGGCGCTGGTCCTGCTGCCCGACAGCGGCGCGGATGAGGAGCGGGTTCGGCTCGCCGTACAGCACGCCGGCCTGCGGCTCATTGCGGTCCGGCCCGGCGCCGACTACGCCGAGCGGGCCGGCGAGTACCGAGTGCGGCCGGACCGGACCGAGGACTGGCGGCGGATGATGGACCGGCTCGTCGACAGCAGGTCCACACCGGACGCAGTGGTGCACGCGGCGACGTGTCGCGCGGCGGAGCCCGGCAGCGCGCTCGACGACCGCCTGCGAACGGGGTTCTTCAGCCTGCTGGCGCAGGCCAAGGCGATCCTCGGCGGCAGCCGCTGGCCGGCGTTGCCACGGCTGGTCCTTCTGACCAGCCACTCAGTGGACGTGTCCGGTGGCGAGCCGGTGGACCCGGCCCGGGCCGCGTTGCACGGATTGCTGCGGTCCGTTCTCGCCGAGTCTCCCCAGCTGACCGGCGTGGGTGTGGACGTCGACGGTCGGGTAGAAGCGGACGATCTGGCCCGTGAGCTCGCCGACAGTGCCGGGGCGCCGGTCGTGGCGCTGCGCGGGCGGCGCCGGTGGCTACCCGAGGAGCGCCCCGTGCCGCTGCACCCGGGCGGCGGCACCGGCCTGCGCGATCAGGGCCGGTACGTCATCACTGGCGGCGCGGGCGGACTCGGGCTGGCGGTGGCGCGCGCACTGGCCGGTACCGGGCTCCGGCCACGGATCGCGTTGCTGGGCCGCCGCGCGCCCTTGGTCGCCCCGCGAACACTTGACGAACTGCGCGAGCGGGGCGCGGTGGTACGCGCGTACGCCTGCGACGTCACGGACCAGGCGGCGGTGGAAGCCGTGGTCGCCGAGGTGAGCCATGAGTGGGGGCCGGTGCACGGCCTGTTCCACCTCGCAGGCGTGCCCGGGGAACGGATGGTCGCGTTCAGGGACGCTGCCGACGCCGCAGCGGTGCTGGCCCCGAAGACGGCCGGTACCCGAGTACTGGAGCGCGTTTTCGCCGAGCGGCAGCCGCTGGATTTCGCGGTCTTCTTCTCCAGTCGAGCCGCCACCGAAGGGCTTGTCGGCGGGGGTGACTACGCGGCTGCGAACGCGTACCTCGACGGCGCCGCACTGGCCTCGCCGCTGGCCGGCGGGCGGGTGCTTAGCATCGGGTGGCCGGTCTGGCGCGGTGCCGGGATGGCAGAGGCGTCCGATGTGGACATCGCCAGCCTCGGCGAGTCGGTGCGCCGCCGGTCGGCCGCCCGGGCCTACCGCCGGCGCGAGGACAGCGGGCCGGCGGCGTTGGCGTGGGAACGCGAGTTGAGCGACGCCACCGACTGGACACTCGACGAGCACCGGTTGGGATCGGTGCCGCTGCTGCCCGGCACCGCCATGATGGACCTCACACTGCGGGCGCTCCGGGAGACCGTCGGGTGGGCCGCTGGCGCGGCCGTGGAACTGTCCGATGTGGTGTTCCGGGTGCCGTTCCTGGATCGGTCGCCGCGGCTGGTCCGGATCGCGTTCCGCCCGGTGGATCAGGGGTACGACGTCGAGCTGGCCTCGCGACCAACCGGCGGTGACGGTGCGTGGTCGACTCATGCGACATCGCGGGTGGACCCGGCCGCCCCCGCCGTACCGGCCGCGTTGAGCCTGTCCGAGCTGCGCGACCGGTTCGACGTGGCCGGGGTGGCCGAGCCGGAGCCGGCCGCCCGGTCGGCGTTCATGCTGGGGCCTCGGTGGCGTAACGTCACCCGGCGCTGGAGCCTTGCCGACGAACTGCTGCTGCGGGTCGAGCTGCCGCCGGCCTACCACGCCGACCTGGCCGAGCATCCACTTCATCCCGCCCTGCTGGATACCGTCACCGCGGCGGTTCGGCGCGCGGGGCAGGCCAGCTCGGTGCCATTCCACTACCGGCGCCTGACGGTGTACGCGCCGCTGCCCGCCCGGTTCTACGCATACGTGCGCCGGGCGGCGGAGGCGCTCTCCGGTGACCTGGACCTGATCGCGGACGACGGGTCGACGCTGGCGAGGGTCGAAGGCTTCACGATGGTGATGGTCGAGCCGGATCGGCTCCACGCGTCCGCGCCGGGGGCACCATCCAGACCGCCAGAGCGGGCCGAACCGACCGACGAGGTGATCGGGCTCGACCTGGACGACGGCGTCGACCTGCTGCTGCGGATGCTCGACGCGGGGACGGTCGGACACGTGCTCGTCCGGCCGTACCGGGCCGGTCGGCCGCTGCCGCTCACCTCCGCCGACCCGCCGCCGGTCCCGGTGCCGGAGGAACCGGTGCCGGTGACGGCCGCGCCGCTGGCACCGACCGATCCCGGTAACTCGCTCGCCGACCTCGTAGGCGTGCTGTGGCGGGAGACACTCGGCCTGGACACCGTGGAGCCGGATCGGGATTTCTTCGACGCGGGCGGCGACTCGCTGAGCGCGATCGAGCTGACCGCCCGGATCCGGGAGACGCTCGGCGTCGATATGGGCGTGGGAGTGATGCTGCAGGCGCGCACCCTCGATGACCTCGTGGCGTTTCTGCGTGCTCGAAGCGGACATTGAAAGTGCTCGGAGCCTGGGCTTCGGAAGGGGCGATAACCGGATGGATGTGTACTCGACGCTGCGGAACTCGTGGTCCATCGAGTCGTCCGCGTACCGCAAGGTTGTCGCCAACCTCGCCCGATGGATCGACGACTCGGACTGTTCCGGGCTGCTGGTGGTCACCGACCACAACGTGATCGATCCGTGGGCGGCGGCCCAGCACCTCATCGAGCTGACCGACAAGCTCGTGCCGTTGGTGGCCCTCCAGCCGCCGTACGCCCATCCGTACGCGGCCGCGCGGATCATCAGCTCGCTGGGATTCATCTACGGACGTCGGGTCGACCTCAACCTCGTCACCGGTGGAAACCCCGGTGACCTGCGTAGCGTGGGTTGCATCCTTGACCACGACACCCGGTACGACCGGCTGGTGGAGTACGCGCGGGTCGTCGAGGCCCTGCTCACCCAAACCGAGCCCTTGAGCCATCGAGGCGCCTACTACGACCTGGACCTGGCGGTGCTGCAGCCGCAGTTGCCGCCGGCCCTGATGCCGAAGACGTTCGTGGCCGGATCGTCCCGCGCGTGCGTCGAGGCGGCGCGGGCCCTTGGCGCGGTACGTCTGGCGTATCCCCGAGCGATCGAGGAATACGCGGCCGATCCCTCTGCACTCGATGGCACCGGTGTCCGGCTGGGCATCATCGCGCGGGACACGAGCGCGCAGGCGTGGGCGGTCGCACACCGGCGATTTCCCCCGGACCGCGCCGCCGAGCAGGTGCACGACCACATCGCGCCGAGGACACCCGGTTGGGGTGGCAAGCTGCTCGAGGACGCCCGCCGCCAGCAGGACGCGGCCGTGCTGAGCCCGGTCTACTGGCTGTATCCCTTCCGCTCGTTCAAGGAGTACTGCCCGTACCTCGTCGGCAGTTACGACGAGGTGGCTGAGCTGCTGTCCCGCTACCTCGACCTGGGCGTCAACACGCTGATCATGGCGGTCCCGTGGGACGAGGACGATCTGCATCACGCGCTTACCGCCATCCGGCACGCCGAGTCGCTGAGCCTGGAGCGCAGCGCCCTGAGCGCACAGTGATGTCCACTCGCGAGCTGACCGGGCCGGAGCGGGCGCTGTGGGAGCTACAGCGACGACTGCCGTACCCGGCGGGTTGGAATCAGGCGCTCGCCGCGTACGTCATCGGTGGGCAACTGTCGGTGCCGGCGCTGAACGCCGCCCTCGATCTTCTCGTCCGCCGGCATCCGGCGCTGCGAACCCGCTTCGCGGCGCCGGACGGCACAGCCGTCGCGTCCACGGTGGCGCCGGGGTCGGTCGCCCCGCGGATTCCGGTGCGTGGTCCGGGCCACGGGCTCTGGCCGGAGGAGTTGCGCACCGCCGCCGGCCGGCCCTTCGACCTGACCCGCGACTCACCGCTTCGGGTCACCGTGTTGCGTTTTCGTGGCGTGGACACCGTGGTCCTCACGCTGCACCGGATGGCCGGTGACGGGTGGACCGCCGGCCTGCTCTACGAGGAGCTGGCCGCCGGCTATGGCGCGTTCGCCGCCGGAGCACCGATGCCCGCGGAGCTGGCCGGCGAGGCGGAGACACATGTGGAGTTTTCGCGCGCCGCCGAGTACTGGCAGCATCGGCTGGACGGCGTCGACCCGACCCACGCGGCGCTCGCGGTCGGGCGCGGCGACCCGCCGATACCCACGTTCGCGGGTGCGTTGCTGGCCCAGCCGCTCGGGCCGGCCGCTCGGGACGCCGTGCCCGCGCTGGCCCGGGAGTTGGGGGTAGCCGAGGAGGTCGTGCTGCTCGCTGCCTACTTCGCCCTGCTCGCCTACCACCGAGGCGGCCCGGACCTGGTGGTGGGAGTGGACGTCGAGCCCGTAGGTGGCCCGCAAGGCGCCGGCTACCGCACCGGCATGCTGCCCGTCCGGGCGCACGTCGACATGTCCGCGACCTTCGCCGGCCTGGCCGGCCAGTTGGGGGATCTGCTGTACGAAGCCGTGGGACATCGACCGGCGCCGCCGGAGGCCGCGCTGCCGGAGCCGGCCGGCGCGGGTGGTCGCCCTCCGCTGATCCGTCACGCCTTCCGGGTCGGCCGGCGGCCCGCCTACACCTGGCTGGGCGACCTGCCGACCAGCTCGGCGCCGGTCCACACTGGACGCAGCTGGCAGGACCTCGCCTTCGACGTCGTCGTGGAACCCACCCGCACCGAGGTCCGTGCGACGTACCGCAGCGAGATCCTCGACGACCACGAGGTCCGCGCCTTGGCGCAACGCTACGACACGCTGCTCTGTCAAGCCGCCATAGCGCCAAACCAGCCGCTGGCCACGATGCCCTGGCGGACATCCGCGGACCGGGCACTCGAGGCCGGCGCGCGCCGGCGGCAGCCGACGTCGTGACCCAACGGAAGGAGCTGGCCAGCGTGGTACAGAACCCAGGCGACCGGGCCCGGATCGTCGTGCTCGCCGGCCGGATGTACCCGGGCCGGTCCGGGATGGACCTGCGGTGGCAGGCGCTGGGCGAGGCGCTCGGGCAGCACGCCGAATGCGTCTACCGTGAGATCTCCTGCGACCGGCGGGAACATTGCCGGTCGGCGTGCCAGCTCACCGGCGTGCCGGCGAGTGGCGACTCGGTGGCGTGGCGGCCCGACGGATCCGTCTCGTTCGCCGACCGGAGGTTCTGCGAAGGGTACGCGACCCGGCTCGCCCAGGAGTTCGCCGCCGATGGCGTTTCAATGGTCGTATGCAGTGGTTTGGAGACCAGCCGGTACGTGCCGCTGCTGGCCGGACAACCCGGCTTGACCGTCGTCTTCGACATGCACAATGTGGAGCGTGCGCTCGCCGACGAGCTCCGTCGGGCGGCACCATCGGGCTCCTACTACGCGACGGTCTTCTCCCCGGAAACGATCTCGCTCGTCGAGGCGATGGAGGCGGCCGCGGTGGCGGCCGCAGACGAGGTCTGGGTGTGCAGCCCGGACGACCGCGCGTTGGCGTCCAGCCTTTACGGTGAGGGCGCGCGGATCACGGTGGTGCCGAACGTGGTGAGCCTGTCCAGCTCGGCCCGCCCGCCGTCCAGCGCCGACCGGATCGTCTACACCGGACGGATGGACTACTACCCCAACATGGACGCCGGTCTGCGGCTCGGATACGAGATAACACCGCTGCTGCGCGGCCGCGGGCACGACGTGCCGGTCGTCATCGCCGGCGGGTACGCCCAAGAGATGCTCGACGGCCCACCGCTGCCACCCGGGGTAGAGCTTGTCTCCAGCCCGCCGAGCACCGTCGACCTGATCACCGGCGGCATCATGGCGGTGCCGCTGGCGGCCGGCGGCGGTACCCGTTTCAAGATCTTGGAGGCTTTCGCGTACGGTGCACCGGTTGTCTCCACCGTCAAGGGCGCCGAAGGGCTCGGCCTGGTTCCGGGGACGCATTACCTGAACGCCGAGTCAGCCGCCGAGTTCGTCGACGCGATCGAGGCGCTGCTGGAGGACGCCGGGCTCCGGGACCGGCTCGCCGACGCGGCGTGGGATTTGGTCAGCGAGCGTTACTCGGTCCGCGCGCTCGCGGAGCGGCTCCGGCCGGCCGTCGAGGCTGCGGCGTCGAGCCAGATCATGCACGGGCCGTCATGACTCGGTCCGTCTCGGTCGTCATCCCCACCTACAACCGCGCGGAGCTCCTCCGGCGCACGCTGGAGTCCCTGGCGTCGCAGCGGTTTCCGGGCGGAGGGTTCGAAGTGGTGGTGGCCGACGACGGCTCCTCGGACGCGACCGGCGAGGTCGCGCACTGCGTCGCCGACCGCGTGCCGACCCGCTACTACCACCAGGACGACCTCGGCTTTCGGGCCGGCGCAGCCCGCAACGGCGGCGCCCGACTGGCATCCGCGCCGGTGCTGGTGTTCCTCGACACCGGAGTGGTGGTGGGGCCTGACTTCGTGCGTGCCCATTACGACGCGCACCGTGCGGGCGAACGGTCCGCGGTGCTGGGCTACATGTACGGCTACAACTGGGACCACCCGGTACCGGGCCTCGACTCGATGCTGGTCGGCCACCGTCCCGAGCGGCTCGTGGAGCGGCTCGGCGGCGAGCCGTCCTTCCGGGACGTGCGGCACGCCGAGCTGGCCGCGGCGGATTTTGACCTGCGCCGGTTCCACGTGCCGTGGGCGCTGTGCTGGTCGGTCAATCTGTCAGTGCGCGCCGATGACTTCTGGGCGGTCGGCGGCTTCAGCGAGGAGTTCACCGGCTACGGGTTCGAGGACGTGGAGCTGGGCCGTCGCCTCGCCCGGCACGGTGTGTCGTTCGCGGTCTCCCGCGACGCCTGGGGCATCGAGAGCCCGCACGAGCGTGACCACGCGGTAAACGTCGAGCCGTGGCTGCGTAACCTCCAACGCCTGCTCGACACACATCGCGACCCGGCGGTCGAGCTGTACGCGGTGAGCGCCGCACAGCAGGTTCTGATCCCCTTGGAGATGGCATACCAGGCGCTGCGTGACTGGCAGCCACGGGCGCGTGGCATGGACGTGCGGGCGGAGCTGGCCGAGGCGGTCGCCGGCCCGGAGCACCCGGGCCGGATCGCGGTGTTCGGTTGCGGCGAAGCCATCCCGGCGGATTGGCCGGAGCAGTGTGCGCTCCTCGACTTCGACGCCGAACTGCTCGAACGCGCCGGCGTGGACCGACCCGGCGCGACGCGGGTCCACGCGATCGGGATCCACACCCCGTTTCCGGACCGGTCCTTCGACCTCGTCGTCATCTCGTCGCGCCTCGCGGGGCTGTGGGACCGGTACGGCGAGCTGGTTGTCGGCGAGGCACGCCGGATCGGGCGTCACGTACGGGTGCCACTTATCCACCTGGCCGAGTGAGGGGAGTGACCGTGGGCGCAGGTCGTCGGGGATGAGGTGGGCGAAGTGTTACGCGAGCTGGCCGTCGCCGCGCTGGCGGCTGATCTGCTTTCCCTACGCCGGGGCCGGCGCGGCTACGTTCGCGGACTGGCGGCTGCCCGACGAGCTGGCGGCCGAGATCTGGTCGGTGCGGCTGCCCGGCCGGGAAAACCGCTACCATGAGCCTCCGATCCGGCGCCTGACACCGATGGTGTCCCTGCTCGCGGCGGAGCTGCGGCAGCTCTTTGACGTCCCGTTCGTGTTCTTCGGGCACAGCATGGGCGCGCTGCTCGCCTTCGAGCTGGCCCGGCTGCTGCGCCGGAGCGGCCGGCCGCAGCCAAGGCACCTGTTCGTGTCCGCGCACCGGTCGCCTGACCTGGACCCGTGGCGCCGGGCGATCAGCACGCTGCCCGACGACGCGATGCTCGACCGGCTCGACGAGATGGCCCGGCCGGCGGTGTCAGTCCTGCACAACCGCGAACTGTTCGTGGCTCTCGCGCCGATGATGCGGGCGGACTTCGAACTGTGCGAGACCTATGCCTACCGCGACGACGAGCCGTTGGACATCCCATTGACGGCGTTCACCGCCGTGGACGACCCGGAGGTGCGAATGGACGAGATGCGAGCCTGGAAACGCCACTCGACCGCCGGGTTTCAGCTGCACACCGTGACCGGAGGGCACCTCTATCCGCGGGACGGAGCCTCCTTCCTGCTCGGGCGGATCGCCGACCAGCTCGGCGGCGGTGACCACCATGAGGGCCGCGCGGCGCGGCTTCACCATCGCGACGGCATCGTCGCGGCCGGCGGATGAAGGCGATGTGAAGGCATTGCCTGCCATACTCTGCGGCGGTTCTGGCGCTGAGACGGTGAAGTTGCGGGAGTCGCTATGAGTTCGAGGCATATCGATGGATGACGCAGGTGCGGCGCGCATCCTTCTGGTCACCCCGGTGGCGCCGCAGGAGGAGTCGTTCGGCGGGTCCATGCGCGTCGGTGTCATCGCGCGTACTCTCGCTGAGCTCGGTGCCATGGACCTTGTGCTGCTGACCGACCTCTGGTCCTGGGACGATCTGCCCGGAGGTACGCCGGGTGAGGTGCCCATGGCGGCGGAGTTCCGCCGTACCGCCGTGTTGCCCCGCAGGACCGCCGCGGAGGCGGGGCGTCCGAGCAGGTCGCTGGTCGGCTCATCGGTGCCCGGACAGATCGCCGCCCGGCGGCGGCGGTTGCGGGCGGTACGGCCCGACTGGCTCGGCTCCACCCGGTACGACCTCGTCTGGTACGTCCGTGAGCGCGGCTTCCTGGTGGCTCACCCGGTTGTCAATGCGGTCCGTTCTATTGTGGACGTCGATGACATCGAGGACGTGGTATTGCGCCGCTGGCTCGACGTCGGGCTGGACCTCGACGGTGGCCAGCTGACCTGGCGGCGCCGCCGACAGCTGAGAGCCGACGTCCGATGGTGGCGAGCCACGCATCGCCGGATCGCCCCGCAGGTGGACGTCCAGGTCTTCTCCAGCGACGCCGATCGCGGCCGGATCGGAGCCACCGCCACCGTTGTGGTGCCAAACACGTACGTGGCGCCGACCGAAACGGGCCGGATCCAGTCCGAGCAGCCGACAATGCTGTTTCCGGGCCTGCTGACGTACCCGCCGAACGAGGACGCGGCCGCGTGGATCGTCGAACGGATCCTGCCCCGGATCCGGCGCGACCGGCCCGACGTACGCCTCCTGCTCGTCGGTGCGCCCTCGGCCCGGGTACGGGCGCTGGCGGCGGCACCCGGCGTGGAGGTCACCGGACCGGTGCCGAGCATGGCGCCGTATTTGCGGTCCGCCGACCTGCTCCTGGCTCCGCTGCGGGTCGGCGGCGGCACCCGGATCAAGATTCTGGAGGCGTTCGCGTACGGCGTGCCGGTGGTGGCCACCAGCATCGGCGCGGAGGGGCTCGACGTGCGGGACGGCGTGCATCTGGAGATCGCGGATGATCCGACCGGTCTTGCGGAGCGGTGCCTTCGCCTGCTGGACGACCCGGCCGCCCGTGCGCGGCTCGCCACCGCCGCACGCCAGCTGCACCAGAGCAGCTACGTGCCGGACCGGGCACGCGCGCGGATCCGTGAGGCGGTCGACCTGGCACGGGTGCGGCCCGCTCGGAGTCACGCGGACTCGGCGTAAGCGGCGAGGTGGGCGCGGATGGCCGCGGCGGTGGCCTCTTCGTCGTCGGTGTGGCCGACGCCGACGTCGACGAGGATGTCGAGGGCGAGCCGCCACTGTTCGCGGGCCTGCCGGTGCTGACCGAGTGCGTGATGGGCGTGTGCGAGGCCGTCGTGGGCCCGCGCCTGGTCGAGCGGTTGGCCCAGTTCGCCCGCGAGGGTGAGCGCATGCTCGTGGTGCACCAGGGCCGCCTCGGCGTCGCCGGTGACGTGCCACAGCCGGCCCAACCCTTGCCGGGCCTCGAACTCGAGGTTGCGGTCGCCGCCTTCCAGCGCGAGGTCGAGCAGCTGTCCGTAATGGTCGGCGGCCTGGTTATAGCGGCCCTCCCGGCGGTGGAGGTCGCCGATGCCGGCGAGCGCGACCAGCTCGCCGGTGCGGTAGCCGGTGGCGCGGGCGATCCCCAGTGCCTGCTGGTAGTGGTGGGCGGCCGGCTCGTACCGCCCCCGCATTCGATCGGAGTGGCCCAGGCCGATGAGCACGATCAGCTCGCCGGTGCGGTAGCCGGTGGCGCGGGCGATCCCCAGCGCCTGCTGATAATGGTCGATCGCCTCGGTGTAACGGTCCTGGCGCCGGTAGATGTCGCCCAGCCCGACGAGCGCGTCCAGCTCGCCGGTGCGGTAGCCGGTGGCGCGGGCGATCCCCAGCGCTTGCTGGTAGTGCTCGACAGCCTGCTCGTACCGGCCACGGCGCCGGTGGATCTGGCCGAGGCCGTTGAGTGCGTCGAGCTCGGCCGCCTGCTGCCGGGTGGCGCGGGCGATCCGTACCGCCTGCTGATGGTCCTCGGTGGCCTGCACCCATCGACCTTGCAGCCGGTTGATGTGGCCGAGGCCGGTCAGCGCCGCCAACTCGCCGGCGCGGTCACCGGCCGCCCGGGCGGTGACCAGCGCCCAGCGGTGGAGCGTCTCAGCGTCGCTGTAATGCCCTCGGGTGCGCAGGTGCCGGTGCAGGATGGCGGACAGGTGCAGGACGTGGTCGGGCCAGCCGTGCTCGGCGGCGTACCGGGCGGCGGCGAGCAAGTTGGGGAGCTCGGTGTCGAGCCACGCGAGCGCCTCCGCCAGACCCGGCACGTGCGCGGCGGGCGTGCGCGCCGGTGGTACGGACGGACGCTGCTCCCGGTCGTGCGGGTAAGCGGCGTCCACCGCCAGTGCCGCGGTGTGCCGGTAGTGGTCGAGAAGCCGGTGCAGGGCGGCGCGGCCGGTGGATCCGAGCTGGTCACTCGTCTGTGTGTGCGCGGCATGGGCGCGTATCAGGTCGTGAAATCGGTATCTGCCGGGAGTCGGCTCATGTAGGAGGTTGGCGTCGAGTAGTTGGTCGAGTACCCGTCCGGCGTGCGACACACCGCGGTCGAGAAGGGCGGCGGTGGCTTCCGCCGTTATGTCGTGGCCGGGATGCAGGCCGAGCAGCCGGTACGCGTGCTGCTGATCCGGGCTCAGGTGCTGGTACGAAAGGTCGAGGGCAGCGGTGACACTGCGCTGCCCGGCCTCCAGCTCGCTCAGCCGGCGTCGCTGGTCGCGCAGCCGTTCCAGCAGATGGGACAGATCCCAGGCGCGGTGCGACCGCATTCGGGCCGCCGCGATGCGGATCGCCAGTGGCAGCCGGCCACACAGCTCGACAAGCTCCGTCAGCAAGGCGGGTTGCTGGTCGCGCAGCCGCCCCGCGCCGGCGGTGTGGACGAACAGGCGGATCGCGTCACGCGTGGGCAAGGTGTCCAGCGACAGCGTGTAGCTGTGGTCCAGACCGGCCAAGCGGTGCCGGCTGGTGATGAGCACGAGGCTCCCCGGCGCGCCGGGCAGCAGCGGTCTCACCTGGGCCTCGGTGGCCGCGTTGTCCAGCAGGACCAGGATCCGTTGGTCGGCGAGCTGACTGCGGTACAACGCGGCCCGCTCATCCAGGCCGGACGGGATCTGTGTGCCCGGCACCCCGAGGGCGCGCAGCATGTGCTCCAGCACCTCGGTCGGTCGGCGGGGCACCACACCCGGCGTGTGGCCGTGCAGGTCGACGAAGAGCTGACCGTCCGGGTACCGGTCGGCGAACCGGTGCGCCGCGTGGACGGCCAGAGCGGTCTTGCCGATTCCCGGCATGCCGTCGATGCTCGTGATCACGACCGAGGTCGTGTCGGGAAGGCGGTCCAGGTCGGTGAGCTCGGCCAACCGACCAGTGAAAGCCGCGACGTCGGCGGGCAGCTGCCGGGGTTTCGGCACCGGAGATGATGCGGGCGGCGGCGTCACCGGGCCTAGGCCAGCACTCGCCGGCGCCGCCTCCGCTGCCAGGATCTGCCGGTGCAGCTCTTGGACCCCCTCGCTGGGCTCCATGCCGAGCTCGTCGGCGAGCAGGCGGTACAGCCGCTGGTAGGTTTGCAGCGCGTCCGCCTGCCGGCCGGTGCCAAACAGAGCCAGCATGAGTTGCCCCCAGAACCGCTCCCGCAACGGGTAGCGCGCGGTCAGCTCGGACAAACGGGCGACGACCTCACTGGCACGCCCGTTGGTGATCTCCATGTCGACGAGGTGCTCCACCGCGGTCAGGTACCGTTCCACAAGCCGGGTCGACTCGACGTCCGCCAGCCAGGGCGACTTCAGATCCTCGAAAGGGATGCCCTGCCAGAGCTCCAGCGCCTCGACCAACCGCGTTCGCCTGGCATCCTGATCCTTGGCCCGCGCCGCGTCGTCCAGCAGCCACGCAAATCGTACAGCGTCCACATTGGCCGGTGGGGTGTCAAGCAGGTAGCCGCCGGGCACGGTCTGTATCGCCTCGGACCCCAGCGCACGGCGCAGCCGCGTGACGTAGAGCTGCAGTGTGCGTCGGGCGTCGGCGGGCTGTTCGTCGCCCCACACCGCGGCGGCCAGCCGGGGGAGTGAAACCGGCTCACCCACCGACAGCGCGAGCAGCGCGAGGACGCTGCGTAATCGATCGGAACCAAGTAGCGCCGGCCGGCCGCCCACCGACACCGCGAACGGCCCCAGCAACGTCACGATCACTTCGGCTCCGCCGCCAGCCGGCCGGCTCCCCCCGTCCACCGGATCGGCGGACTCACCACCAATGGCGCTGCTGCCAGTCACCGCATTCCTCCCCCGTCATGGCGACACGCGAGCTAGCTGAGTCGTGTCTACACACATACGCACATGACCCTAGATTGCACCGGGAACGCTCACATCGCTACGGAAATCCGCAACCGGCCACAGTGGACGAACGCGACGACCCGGGACAGCGTGAGGGCTTGCCACGTCTTTTCGTGACGGCGCCTGCGTGCGGTCACCCACCAGGTGCGAGGTCGACAGGGTGGTGAAGCGGATGTGAATGCGACGTCCGTTTGAATGGCGGCCAATGCTGAGGGATGGAGGGATCCGTACGCCGCGGCACGCACGGTGGTGTCGTGGCATGGCCCTCCCGAGAAGGAGGTTCGCATGAGCCGCACGCTCAAACGGGGGATGGGTGCAGCACTCGGGTTGGCAGCTGTCAGCCTGGCGCTGATGCCCGGTGTCGCGTCGGCGAAGGAGACTCAGACCCAGGGAGTCCCGGCCGTGTGTGACGAAGGCGATGTCTGCGTCTTCAGCCAGAACGACGGCGAGCGGCTGGTGTTTGACCAGCCAACGGGCCAGATGCCCGATCTCTTCCGGTACTTTCCGGGGCCGGGGCCGACCGGCTCCTGGGCGAACGGTGTCTACCGGCTGATCAACCGCACACGCGTGCCGGTGCAGCTGCAGGACATCGACAACCATCCACCTACCATCTTCGCTGAGGTCCCGCCCGGACAGAACGTCGTGGTGCCGGATCTGCCGCTGAACGAGGCCGATCGTCTGCTGATCACCGGCTGAGCCTGCGTAGACGTGGCTCGGGACCGTTCGGCGGCGGTCCCGAGTCACCAGCCGTCAGTGAACTGTCACCGCGCGGCGGTGAATGACATCTGAAGTAGCGATGAATGTGTCGCCGAGCACGCTGTAAGTGACCTGGTTCTATGTGTTGGTCCGCCTGGCCGAGGCCGTAGCCGGCCGGGCGCGGCCATCGATCTTTGCGTGCTGTCTGCATGGAGGGGGATGTGTGGTGCGCGTCGCCATTGTGGAATCCTGCGAGGTCTACCGCCGAGGACTGGTTGCGGTTCTTACCGAGGCGGATATGACGGTTGTCGCCACGCGAGCGTCGTTGGAAGGTCTTCGCCAGCCACCGGCCGACGTGGTGGTCGTCGACGCCGACTCCGCCGTCGAGCCGGACCTCGACGAGGAGATCGGCCGGATCGCCGACGCCGCTCCCGTCGTCCTCCTCACTTCGGCCGAGAACGGCTGGCCGGCCGGCGTCGCCGGGTTGGTAAACCGCCCCGTCACCATCGACGCGCTCCTGGCCGCCATCCACGCCGCCGCAGGCGGCACCTCACCATCCACGGACGAAGGTCAGGCCTCGGTAGGCACCCGACTGCTGGACGACGCCTTGACGCCGGACCGTGGCATCCTGTCACAGCGCGAGTACGAAGTGATCCGGCAGATCGCCGAGGGGCGCACACAGAGCCAGATCGCCCGGGCCCTCGGCATCAGCCATCACACCGTCGACAGCTACCTCAGGCGTATCCGGGCGAAGCTGGGCCTCGGTAACAAGGCGGAGTTGACCCGCGCCGCCATGCTAGGGCACCTCGACCCCGGCCGAGACATGAACTAGACGATCTTGGCACGGCGACCAGGCATGGATCTGTGGACTTCGCGGTAGCCCGGAGTCCTTACCTCTTGGAATGCACCCTCTAACCCTCCGGAGAGGCTCCGGCCGGCCAGATCCTTTCGATCGCGGTGACGTCCGCGTCTATCGTGGACACCGCCCGATCGGGCGTATCCGGGGCCGGCTGGTGCTTCAACCCGTTGCCCGTGCTCAGCAAAACCACCGTGTCGCCAGCGCCCAGCGCGCCCCGGCCGGCAAGCATGTCCAAGCCGGCGAGAGCGGCCGCCCCGGACGGCTCGGCGAAGACACCCGACATCCGGGCCAGCCGCTGTACCGAGGCGAGCATGGCGGTGTCCGGCACGGCCAATACCCTCCCGCCCGTCTCCCGAACGGCACGCAGCGCACGGAACCCGTCCTGGGGTGCCGCGACGTTGATGCCGTCGGCCACACTCTCCGCCGGGGCCGGGTCGACCTTCGTCGCACCGCTCAGCCACGCCTGGTACAGCGCCGGCGCCCGGTCGGACTGCACCGCGACAAGGCGTGGCATCTGGTCCAACCAGCCCATCCGCACGGCGTCGGTGAACCCGCGGTAGAGGCCTGTCACGATGTTGCCGTCGCCGGTGGGCACGACCACTGTGGTCGGTGCACGCCAGCCCAGCTGCTCCGCGATCTCCAGCGCGGCGGTCTTCTTTCCTTCGGCGGTCAACGGATTGTAGGCGGTGCTGCGGCACACCCAACCGAAGCGCTCCGCCGCCCGATAGCTCAGGTCCACCGCGGCCTCGTACCCGCCCCGTACCGCGAACACCCGCGCGCCGTACGCCGTCAACTGCGCTATCTTTCCCGGCGCGGTGCCGGTGGGGACGAACACCACGCAGCCGACACCCGCCACCGCGCAGCAGCCCGCCAGCGCGGCCGCCGCGTTACCCGAGGAGGCGGTGCAGACCACACGGCGGCCGGTGCCCGCGGCCGCGGCGACGACGAGGGCGCTGGCCCGGTCTTTGAGCGATCCCGTCGGGTTTCGCCCCTCGTCCTTGACCCACACCCGGTGTACTCCAGAGGCCTCGGCGAGCCGGGGCGCGTCGACAAGTGCCGTCCCGCCGACCTGATAGCCGCGTTCGAGCGGTCCGGGCGTAACCGCCGGCGGTAGTGGCAGTAGGGCGCGGTAGCGCCACATCGAGCGGTCGTCGACGACGAGCGGCGAGCCCCGCCCTGCCATCTCGTAGTCCGGGACCATGCTGAGCGCGGACGGCACCGGACACGACGGGCAGAGGTAGCGCACCTCCTCCGGCGTGAAGAAGCGTCCACACCGCCAGCACTCCCAGCGATACACGTCGCTGTCGCCCCTCTCTCCGACTTGGCTCGGTCAGCGCACGACGAACGTCAGCTTCCGCTCGATCGTCTCGATCCGCCGCTCGAGCGTCGCGTGGTCGGTGCTCTCCACCACGTAGTAGCCGGCACGCTGCCAGGAGTTCTCGAAGGCGGGCACCCGCTGGCCGGCGTGGAGATTGACCTCGTACAGCGGGATGTCGGGCGCGTCCGCCAGCGCCCCCGCGCCGTCGAGCCGGACGAACTCGCCAGGCGGTGGCTGAAAGAAGCGCACCGCGGCGACACCGTTCGCCACCGGTGACAAGGTCAGCGGCCGGCGGGAGAGCACGGTGACGAACGCTTCGTAAAGGTCGACACCGCATACGCGGGCGAGGAGAAACGGGATGAGGTCGCCGGGCGGCCGGGCGGCGCACTCGATGAGGCGCGGCCCGTCCTTGCCCAGGCGCCATTCGGAGTGAAAGACGCCGTCGACCGCGCGCATGGCCGCCAGTAGGGTGTGGACCGCCGCCACCAGCTCCTCACGGGTCGTACTGTCGAGCGGGGCCGGCACCGTGTGCGCGACCTCAGTGAAGTACCGGCCTCCGACCGTCCGCTTCGCCGTGACGTTGTCGAAGACGACATCGCCGGCCGCGACGACGCTTTCCACCGACACTTCGGGCCCGTCGAGGTACTCCTCCACCTGAAATCGCCACACCAGATCCCGGTCGGCGGCGGTGCGGGCGCCCTCGTGCGCGTCCGCGGCGAATCTCCACGCCCCTTCGACCTCGGACTCGCTGTTTATCCGGACCACGCCGACCGACGCTCGCCGGTTGGTGGGCTTGAGCACGACCGGTCGGCCGTCGAGAAAGTCCCGTACGTCATCCGGGGAGGTGACCGTGGCGAACCGGGGCTGGGGCAGGCCCGCCTCCGCGGCGAGCAGCCGGAGCGCGTGCTTGTCCGTGCAGGCCCGGACGGCGGCGGCGCCCGGGCCGCCGAGGCCCCACGCCTCGGCGAGATCGGAGGCGGTCGTGACGGCGTACTCCATGCCGGGCAGTACCGCGTCGAAGCGCATCTCCGCATGCCACGCGCGAGCCGCCGTCAACGCCTGCGCGCACTGCTGGTACCGACCGGGCCGGACCGCACGGAGCCAGTCGGCCGCGAAAGCCGTGGGGTTGGCCGCGATGATGTCGGGCTCCTCCAGCACGTAGAGTTCCACGTCCGGCCGGCGGCGCAGGAGCGGCTCGTAGCCGCTGTTGAGACCGATCATCAGGACGCGCACGGCGGTCACCCCGGCAGATCGAGTTCGGCGAAACTGCGCGGTGACGGCGGGCGCTCCTCCCGGGCCCGTGCCGCGACCGACTCGGTGTCCCTGAGCACCCGCAAGGCGTTGTGCCACGTCAGCTTCGCCAGGTCGGCGTCTGCCCAGCCCCGGCTGGCGAGCTCGGCCAGCAGCGCCGGGTATCGGTCCACGCCCCGCATGTCGTCCGGGAGGTTGCGGGTGCCGTCAAAGTCGCCACCGAGTCCCACGTGGTCGACTCCGGCAACATCCCGGATGTGCTCGATGTGGTTGGCGATGTCACCCACGTCGCACCGCGGTCGTGGATGTGCCCTGGCCCACACCTCTTTGGCCGGTCCGGTGGTGGTCGGACGCAAGCGCTCGGCTTCGATGAAGTCCTCCAGCCCGTCGTACCAGAGCCTCGACTCCTCGTTGAGGTATCCGGGCACGAAGGTGGCCATGACGATTCCGTCACTGTCGCGTACCCGGGTCAGGACGTCGTCGGACACGTTGCGCGGGTGGTCGCAGACCGCTCGGGCACCGGAGTGGGAGAAGAACGCGGGAGCCGTCGACACGTCGAGGGCGGCCCGCATCGTCGTAGCCGCGGTGTGTGAGAGGTCGACGAGCATCCCCAGCCGGTTGCACTCGCGCACCACCTCGCGGCCGAATGCCGACAGCCCGCCCGTCGCCGGCTCGTCGTTGGCGCTGTCGGCCCATGGGGTGTTCTTTATGTGCGTCAGCGTGAGGTAGCGGGCGCCGAGCGCGTACATCATGCGCAGCGTGCCGAGTGAGCAGGCGATCGAGTGGCCGCCTTCGATGCCGATCAGTGAGGCGATCCGTCCGTTCGCGTGCGCGCGCTCCACGTCGTCGGCGCTGGTGGCCAGAGCGAGATGATCGTGGTACCGCTCGACCATACGGCGCACCGCGTCAATCTGCTCCAGAGTGGTCGCGACCGCGCTCTCACCACTGAGCGAGCACGGCACGAACACCGACCAGAACTGGGCCCCGACACCTCCGGCCCGCAGCCGTGGCAGATCCGTGTGCAGCCCGCTCGCCGACTGGTCGGCGGTGATATCCAGCTTTTCCATGTCGTGGCCGACCCGACGGCGCAGGACCCAGGGCAGGTCGTTGTGACCGTCGATGACCGGCGCGCCGGTGAGTACGCCGGTTACACGTTCATCGACTGGAGTAGTGATACCCCGACAATGCCAGCCGCCGCCTTCATCTCGCATTCATTTTCCCTTCACCGGCGCATAGCCGGACTTCATGGTGCAGGCACGGGGCTACCCGTACGGAGAGCGCGCTATCGTGCGATGCGGAGGTTTGCCGGACCAGTGCTTTGGAGGACCGATGGCGACGGCTTTCGCCCTTACTGGACTGACCGCGCTGGTGACCGGGTCGTCACGAGGAATCGGGCGCGCCATAGCGGTGGCGTTCGCGAAGGCCGGCGCGGACGTCGCGCTCAACGCACGTACCGAGGAGGCGCTGGCGGAGACGCGCTCGGCCGTCGAGGCGTCGGGCCGGAAGGCGGTCGTCGTGCCGGCCGATGTCACCGACGCCCAAGCGGTGGGTCGGATGGTGGACGAGGCGCTGGGCGGCCTCGGCCACCTCGACATCGTGGTGAACAACGCGGGCGGCAACACGCTGGCGTTGCCCTTGGTAGAGACGCGTTTCGCCGGATGGCAGAAGGTCCAGCGGTTCAACCTCGAGTCCGTGGTGCACGTGCTGCAGGCGGTGGGACCGCATCTGCTGGAGCGGGGCGGTGGCTCGGTCGTCAATGTGACGAGCATCGCCGGGGTCAGCCCCATCTCGCGCATGTCGGCATATGGCGCGGCCAAGGCCGGCGTGATCTCACTGACCCGCGCGATGGCCCTGGAGTGGGCGCCGCGAGGTGTGCGGGTCAACGCGCTCTGTCCAGGATGGACGGAGACGGATCTGACGGCACGACTGCGGGAGTCCGAGGAGCGCGAGCGGGCCGTGCTGAGCGATGTGCCGATGGGCCGCTGGGGCAAGCCGGAAGAGCTGGCCGGTGCCGCGCTCTTCCTCGCCAGCGCCGCCTCCAGCTACGTCACTGGCCAGGTGCTGGCGGTGGACGGTGGCTTCACGGCTCGGTGAGGCTGATCGCACCCGAAGGACAGCTGACCACGGCGTCGCGGACGAGATCATACCGCTCGGGTCGCGAGTCGAGCAGGACGACAGTGCCGCTCTCGGGGTCCTGGTCGAAGACCTCGGGCGCGATGAGCGCGCACATCCCGGCGCCGCAGCACCGCCGCACGTCGATGGCGATCAGGTCCACAGTGGCCGCCGCGCTCCGGCTCACCACGTGACCGGGAGGCTGTGGACGCCGTAGATCGCCATGGCGTCGCGCATGGGCACGTCCTCCAACGGTACCGCCGGCCGCAGGCCCGGCAGCCGCGCCAGCAGCTTCGCGTAGCCGACACGCAGGACGATCCGGGCGAGCTGCTGTCCAAGACACTGGTGGATGCCGTGCCCGAATCCCACGTGCCCGACCGCCGACCGGCCGACGTCGAGCCGCTCCGGGTCGGTGAACCGTGCCGGATCGTGGTTGGCCGCCGGAAGCGACAGCGACACGCACTCGTCCTTCTTGATGAGGTGGCCATCGATCTCGACGTCCTGAAGCGCGGTGCGCAGCGTGCCCAAGTGGACGATCGTCAGGTATCGCAACAGCTCCTCGACGGCGTTGTCGACCAGCCCCGGATCCGCCTGGATCCGGGCCAACTGCTCGGGATGGCGCAACAGCGCGTACACACCGAGGCCGAGCATGCTCGCCGTCGTCTCGTGCCCGGCGAACAAGAGCAGCATGCCCATGCCGGCGATCTCGTCGTCGGTCAGCGCGTCGTTGGCTGCGAGACCGCTCAACATGTCGTCGGTAGGGTTGTCGCGTTTACCCGGCACCAAAGACAGGATGAAGCCGGTGAGGCTGGCGAATGCGGCCGCCGCCTCTTCCTTGGTCGACTCGAGGCTGAACAGCGCGGCGGTGTCCCGCTGGAACCTCTCCCGCTCGGTGTAGGGAACGCCGAGCAGCTCGCAAATGATCAGCGACGGGATCGGCAACGCGAACGCCTCGACGAGGTCCATCGGCGGGCCGTGCTCCACCATGGCGGTCAGGCAGTCGTCGGCGATCTCGCCGATCCGGTGCTGTAACTGGTTCATCCGGCGGACGGTGAACTGCCCGGTGAGATGCCGCCGCAAGCGCGTGTGATCTGGCGGGTCCATGCCGATGAAGAAGCCGGGCGGAGCCGGTGGCGGAGTGGTGGCTTTGCCGGGGCGGGCGATCTGGCGGTGCAGAAGCTCCGAACGCCGGCTGAACCTCGGGTCCGCGAGCACGTCGCGCACCCCGGTGTAGCTGGTGACCAACCATCCCTCGTGACCGTCGGGAAACACCATCCGGGTCAACGGCCGGTCCCGCCGCAGATCGGCCAGCTCCACCGGCAGATCCAGCGGTGCGGGTCGGGCTGTCGGCAGGTTGATCGGGTGCTGCGGCATCATCGGCTCCCTTCGCTGCCCGTCTGCAACGTATCACCAAAGCGGAGCCGTCCCCGCCGCTCGAACATGGTGAAACAGAAATGAAGGCGACTCCTGCCATCCTCTTTCACTATGGGTTCTTTCGGCTGATCCACGTCGGGAGCGGCGTATGACTCGGCACAGCACCAGAGCAGACGTCAGCCAACGGGAGGCGACGTGCGATGACACGGGGTCGGGTGAAGGCTGTCCATGTCGGACGCGCGAAGGAGGCGGACTTTCCGAGCCCGCGGGCCGATACCGCCATAGACAAACGTGAGGTCGCCGGTCCCGTGCGGATCCACCGGCACGGGCTCGCCGGTGACGAGCAGGCGGACCGTCGCCATCACGGTGGGAAGGACCAGGCGGTATACGCGTACGCGTACGAAGACACCGCCTGGTGGTCCGATCGGCTCGGCCGGCAGCTGCGCACTGGCGTCTTCGGCGAGAACATCAGCACCACCGGCCTCGACGTCAGCGGCTGCCTGATCGGAGAGATCTGGCGGCTCGGGACCGGGTTGGTACAGGTCACCTCGCCGCGCATCCCCTGCCGTACGTTCGCGGGCTGGATCGGGGTCGACCACTGGGTCAAGGCTTTCGCCGATGCCGGCCGGCCCGGAGCGTACCTGCGGGTGATGGAAGAGGGCCGCGTGGCAACGGACGATCCGGTCGTCGTCGTGGACCGTCCCACTGCCAGCATCAGCCTCGCCGAGGTCACTCGTGTCTACTATGGAGAGTGGGCACTGCTGCCTCGGCTGGTTGACGCACCGGGGCTGGCCACCCGGTGGGTCGCGCTGGCGAGGCAACGCATCACCGACCGCACCCTCTCACGCCTGCCGGACCATCCGGTGGAGGAGTAGCCCTGCAATGAGAATCGAGACGGACCGGCTGGTGCTGCGCCGGTGGACCGAGTGTGACATCGCCCCGATGGTGCGGATGAACGCTGATCCGGAGGTGATGCAGTGGACCGGGGACGGATCAGCCATCTCCGAGGAGCGGACGGTCGAAGAGATAGCGCAGTTCGAGCAGCGGTGGGATGAACGCGGGTTCGGCCTCTTCGCGGTCGAGTTCCGGAAGACGGGGGAGTTGACCGGGTTCGCCGGCCTGTCCATCCCGAAGTTCCTACCGGAGCTGCTGCCCGCGGTCGGCCTCGGTTGCCGCTTCGACAAGAAGTGGTGGGGACGGGGGATAGCGACCGAGTCGCTGGTGCCGTGCCTCAGGTTTGGGTTCATCGACCGCGGTATGGAGCGGATCGTCAGCGTCAACCAGGTCACGAACGAGGCCTCGGCGCGGATACTGCAGAAGCTCGGCATGGACCTGGAGCGTCGTACGGTCCACCCGACCCTTGGCGGCGCCTTGCGCGTCTACGCGATGAACCGAGACGAGTTCGTCGCCAGATTCGGTGCCGAAGCGGCCTGCCCCGCCGGCAGCGGCTAGGGGGACATCGTGCTGCACGATTCCGTGGTGAGCTGCATCGGAGCCACCCCTCTGGTGCACCTGCGGCGGCTGTTTCCGGCCGAAGGGCCGCAGGTGTACGCGAAGCTGGAGTTTCTCAATCCAGGGGGCAGTGTCAAGGACCGGGCCGCCCGGTACGTGGTAGAGCGCGGCCTCGCCGACGGCGTGATCGGGCCGGGGACGCGCATCGTTGAGAGCACCTCCGGCAACTTCGGCGTGGCGCTGGCCATGACGGCGCGCCTGTACGACCTTCGGCTGACCCTTGTGGTCGACCCCCACATCACCGCTAGCAACCTGGCGATCCTGCGTTGCTATGGAGCCGCCATCGAGATGGTCGACACGCCGGCCCCGTCCGGCGGATTCGTACAGGCACGCGTCGACCGCGTCCGTGACCTGATCGCGGCCGATCCGTCAGCCTTGTGGATCAACCAGTACGCCAACCGGCTCATCCCTGAGGCGCATTACCAAGGCACCGCCGAGGAGATACTCGAGGCGTTCCCGGGCCCGATCGACTATCTGGTCCTTGCGGTCAGCACCACGGGCACCCTGAACGGTATAGCCCAGCGTCTCCGGGAGCGGCACGGCCGGCTGCGTGTGGTCGCGGTCGACGCCGTGGGCTCGGTAGTCTTCGGCGGTCATGCCCAGCCGCGCCGGGTGCCCGGGATCGGCTCGGCACGGGTTCCGGAGCTTCTTGACGAGCACCTCGTCGACCGGGTCGTCCACGTCGGTGACGACGACGCGATCCATGGGTGCCACGAGCTGCTGGCCCGCGAGGCGATCTTCGCCGGCGGCTCGTCCGGTTCGGTGGTGGCGGCGATCCAGAAGCTCGCCCCGGAGCTCGACACCTCGGCCTCGGTGGTCACGCTGCTGCCCGATCGCGGTGACCGCTACCTGGGTCTCATCTACGGGACCGATGTGGACGGTTCGGCTACGGCGCCGGGAGCTCGCTGGTGAGCGGCAAGGGCTCCGTCGTGCTCGTCGGGGCAAGCCCGTTCGGCTGCCGCGCGCTCGCCAGGCTCGGCCTGGACCTCGTGCTCGTCTGCGATCCCGCCGAGGACGTCGCGGCCGCCGCCGCGCATCCGGTGCGGGTCCACCGGGTGCCCTACCGCACGGACCCGCGAACACTGCTCGACCTGCCCCGCCCGGAGGATGTGCGCGCGGTGATGTCGTTCACCGAACTGGGCCTGCTGCCCGCCGCCCGCCTCGCGGCGCAGTGGGCGACCGGAGGCGTACCGGTGGCCGCCGCGCTCCTGTCCCGCAACAAGGTCCTGATGCGGCAGGCACTCGCTCAGGCCGGTCGGCCGGTCGCGGCCGGCCCGCTCCGCCAGGTGAAGGACGTCGGCCGCCGGCACTACCCCGTGGTCGTCAAGCCGATCTCCGGGGTGGCCGGCGTAGGTGTGCGGCTGGCGCTCGCCCCGCACGACGTCGAGGCGGCGCTGGCCACGGCCACCGAGCCGATGATGTGGGAGGCGTACCTAGCCGGCCGCGAGTTGTCGGTGGAGACGGTGACAGTGGAAGGTCGGCACCTGGTGCTCGGCATCACGGAGAAGCTGACCAGCGGTCCGCCTCACTTCGTCGAGCGTGGCCACCTGGTGCCGGCCGCCCTCCCGCCAAAGGCCGCGGACGAGGTGGTCAGCTGCGTCACCGCATGCCTCGACGGCATCGGGCTGACCGTCGGCCCGGCGCACACCGAGGTCCTCCTCGGTCCCACGGGCGCCGCCGTCGTGGAGACGCACACCCGTCCCGGCGGCGGCCGGATCCCGCTGGTCACCGAGCTCGTCACCGGGCTGGACCAGTACGAGCTGGCGTGGCGCGCGGTCTGCGGGCTGCCGCTGCCCGCTCCAGCACCGCCGTCCGGCGCGGCCGGCGTCCGCTTCCTGACGGGGGCGCCTGGCGTGCTCACCGCGGTCGCCGGCGTGGAGCGGGCACGAGCGCTCGACGGAGTCGTCGAGGTCGCGTTGGAGGTCTCACCAGGCGACGTGTTGCACGGCTGGCGGGACAACCTCGACCGCCCGGGTTTCGTCGTGTGCCGCGGACGCGACCGCGACGAGGTCGACCGGCGGCTGGACCAGGCGGCGGGGGCGGTCGTCTTCGAGACCCGGGTCGAAGACTCCCGGACCGCGGCGGAGTACGAGTCGACGCATCCCTGAAAGGTTGATCGTGAAAGACACCCACCTTATGATCATCGGCGCCGGAAATGTCGGCACCCACACCCTCGACCTGTTGGCTCGCCGCGAGGACGCACCGCGCATCACGGTCGCCGGGCGCGACGACGAGCACTTGACCCGGCAGGTAAACCTGTCCCGGATGGTCGCCACCCAACTCGGCTATCCGTCCCGGCTCGGCCACACCGTGGTAGACGTCGACGACATCGACAGGACGGCCGAGACACTGGCGCGGCTGCGGCCCGACGTCGTGTTCAGCACGGTGAGCCTGCAGGCGTGGTGGGTCATCAACGAGTTGCCCAGAGACGTGCTGGTCGCCCTCGACGCGGCCGAGATCGGGCCATGGCTACCTATGCAGCTCACCCTCCTGCACAAGGTGATGCGGGCGGTGGACGCGACCGGGTACCGGCCTCTCGTGGTCAACGTGGCATTGCCGGACGCCACGCACGCGATCCTCGACAAGGTCGGCCTGGCGCCCACGATCGGAGCGGGCAACGTGGCGAACATCGTGCCCGCGCTGCGGCACGCCGCTGCCGACCAGCTCGACATCGACGTGCGGCGCGTGGAGGTAAGGCTCGTCATGGAGGCGTTCGTCAGTCACCGCGTGCCGCGCACCGGCGAGCCGGGCGGCGCGCCGTACCACATCGCGGTCCTCGAAGACGGTACCGACGTCACCGGCCAGGTCGACGTGGCGGCTCTGCTCAAGGCCGTCGCGTCCCGGTACCGGCGCCTGGGCGGCGCACGTGGCGCGGCCGTCACCGCGGCCTCTGCGGTAACCGTGATAGAGGCGCTGACCGGCACTGCCCCGCGAGTGGTGCACGCGCCCGGCCCGTCGGCGCTCGTCGGTGGTTACCCGGTCGCCGTTTCCGCCGAGGGCATCGAGGTGGAACTGCCGCAGGGCGTCATGCTGGAGCAGGCGCGTGCCATCAACGAGCGGTCGTTGTGGTACGACGGCATCGCCGAGATCCGCGACGACGGCAGCGTGCGGTTCAGCGATCCGCACATGGACATCGTCCGGGAGATGCTGGGCTACGACGTACGGGAGATGAAGCTGGCCGACTCCGAGGCGTGTGCCCAGGAGCTGGGGCGCCGATACGCGGCGTTCCGGCAGGGACTCGCGACGTGAGTCACCTCCTTCTCATCGGCGGTACGGTCTTCCTGGGCCGGGCGGTGGTGGAGGAGGCGCTGCGCCGGGGTCACTCGGTGACCACCGTCAACCGTGGACGGTCCGGGTCCGACGTCGAGGGCGTCGAGGCGCTACGCGCCGACCGGAGCAGTGTCGACGAGCTGTCCGCTGCCGTCGACGGCCGGCGGTGGGACGCCGTCGTGGATACCTGTGGCTTCGTCCCGCGGACAGTCTCGGCCGGTGCCCGGCTGCTGTCGACGCATGTCGGCCACTACGTCTACGTGTCCGCTGTGGACGTTTGTCGGGACTGGCCGGAGAAGCCGGTCGGCGACGGCTCCGCGACACTTCCGGGCAGTGCGGACGCGGACGAGTCGGCTGGCCCTTACCCGGTCCTGAAGGCGGGCTGCGAGCTTGCCGTGCGGCGGGACTTCGCGGGTCCGTCCCTGATCGTCCGACCCGGCATCATCGTCGGCCCCGGCGAGAATATCGGACGGCTTCCATGGTGGCTGCGACGCGCGCGGCGAGGTGGCGCGGTCCTGGCGGCCGGCGAGCCGGATCGTGGTATCCAGCTTATAGACTGCCGTGATCTGGCCGCGTTCATCGTGTCGCGGGTCGAAGCGGTCGCCGCCGGGAGCTATCTGGCGACCGCGCCGGTGGGCGCCGCCACGTTCGGCTCGCTGCTGGAGCTGTGCGCGGTGGCGACCGGCACTCGACCCGACATCACCTGGACCGCGGACGATTACCTGCTGTCGCATGGCGTGAAGGCGTGGTGGGAGCTTCCGCTGTGGGCACCCCGCTCGGGCGGGTGGCCACACGCGTGGTCGGTGTCGACCGAGCCGGCTGTCGCGGCGGGCCTGCGATGCCGACCGCTGGCCGAGACCGTCGAGGACACGTGGCGGTGGCTTCGGGACCGGCCCGACTTCACCGGCCGGCCGAAGATCGGCATCGATCCAGGCAAGGAGCGGCGACTGCTCGAAGGATGGAGCCAGTGGGCATCGACCTGCTCTACATCGAGCTGAACATGAACGGGTACGGCACGCATGGTCTGCGCCTTGCCCGCGAGCAAGGCTTGTCGACCCGGATGCTCTGCCGCCGCCCGGACGAGTACGCCAGGCTGACGCCCGACCCCACTCGGCTGGCGGACGCCGTCGACCGGGTCGACACCTACGACGTACAACAGCTTCTACGGCACTGCGTGACGCTACGGCCCGGCGGGGTCATCGCGTACGACGATTACCGGCTGCTGCCCGCGGCGGTCGTAGCGGCGCAACTCGGCCTGCCCGGGCCCGACCCGACCGGTGTCCTCAACTGCCGCTACAAGGATCTCACCCGGAAAGCGACCGCGGGCCTCGGCCGGGACGTCCAGTACGCCGTGGTCGCCCTCGACGCCATCGTGGCGACTTCACCCGTCGGGTATCCCTGTGTGGTCAAGCCGATCGACGACAGCGCCAGCGCCGGGGTGCGCGTCTGCCGTTCGGACGTGGAGTTTCAAAACGCCGTGCGCGCGGCGGTCGACCATGACACCCACGCCCGCGGCTACCGCTGCGTCGACGCGGTTCTTGTCGAGGAGTATGTGGCCGGCCCGGAGTACAGCGCCGAGCTGCTCTGGGACAGCGGCGCCGGCCGGTGGAGGCTGCTCGGCTTCGTCGAAACGCTGCTTTCCGATCCGCCCACCTGCAAGGAGATCGCCCACGTCTTCCCGGCCCGGCTCGATCCGGACGCCGCGCGGCTGGCCGAGAAGACCATCGTGGACTGGCTCCACGCCACCGGTCATCGGGGCACCGCGGCGCACGTCGAGTTCAAGATGTCCGAGAGCGGCGCCCCGGCGCTGATGGAAATCAACCCGAGGCTCGGCGGCGGCGAGATCCGGCTCCTGCTGGACTGGGTGCTCGGGCTCGACGTCGTCGACCTCTACCAGCGACTGTGGCTCGGCCGGCCGGTCGACCTGCCGGCGCGACCGATGACACCGGACGCCGTCGTCCTGCGCTACCTGACGCCGCCGCGAGAGGGGACGGTGCGGCGGGTCGCCGGGCCGGGCGGCCCACATCCGGGCGTCATCGACGCACACCTGCCGGCGATCGGCATCGAAGGGGTTCGGTCGACCACGACTTCCCGGCTCGGGTGGGTAGCCACCCGCCACCGTGAACACGCCCGCGCCGAGGCCATCGCAGTGGACTTCCACTCGCGCGTGGTCTTCGACTACCAGGCCGCCGGCGTCGAGCCCGTGGCCTGAACCGATCGACAGGAGGCCGAGCACATGCAGTTGACGAGGGCGACGCGCATCGACGACCTCGACCTGACCGAGTGGGACCGCCTCGCCGCACCGCGCTCGTTCTACATGACCTCCGGCTGGGTGCGTTTCCAGGAGACCGTCGAGCCCGGTCTCCGCTACGGATACCTCGTGGTGCAGGACTCAGGGCGGTACCTCGCCGCGACGCCGGTGTACGCGACCTCGCAGCCCGGCAACCGGCACTACCGCACGGCGGTGTTGTTTCCCGAGCTCGCCGCCGCCGGCCCGAACGTCCTGGTCGGAAACACCCGGGGCTACCACAACCAGTTGCTGCTCGACGACACCGCCTCCGCCGAGTGCGCGGCCGCCGCCCTGCGCGCGCTTGTGGAGGGCGTGCGCGCGGCGACCGCCGAGTACGGCGCCGACCGGGCGTGGTGGCTGTATCTGGACGACCGGTCCGTGCGGCTGCTCAGCCCTCTGCTGGCGACGACCCCCAAGGTGCTCGGCGGTGACGGCCAGATCGACCTTCCCGAGGGTGGCTACGAGGCATACCTTGCCAGCACCGGTCGCCGGCGCCAGCGGATCCGTCGGGACGAAGAGCGCTTCGCGGCGGCCGGGTACGCGGTCGGGCGAGTCCGCCTGTCGCAGATGCTCCCGGACGCCGCCCGCCTGCTCGGTCAGACGCAGCGCCGGTACGGGTTCGACGTCGACGACGCGCATCTGGAACGGTTGCTGCGCGCCCAATGTGAGGCCACCCGTGACGAGGCGACGGTGTACACCTGTGAGCGGGAGGGGGAGGTGCTCGGCTGCTGCATCAGCTACACCGCCGCACAGACCATCTACGCCCGTGCGGTCGGCTTCGACTACGCTCGGCTGGCCAACGCCGGCGAGTACTTCTCGCTTACTTACTACCAGCCGATCCGCGACGCGTACCGGCTCGGGCTCACCACCCTTCACCTCGGTAAGTCGGCCTACCAGGCCAAGACACTCCGGGGCGCTGTCATCCGCCCACTGTGGGCGATGTGTCACGGTCCGGTGGCCTGGTCGGAAGGCGATGCCCGGTCGCACAACAGCCGGTACCACCGGCAGGTGCTCGACGAGTGCCCGGCCGGCGCCATCGACGAGACACTGTGGACCGAGCTCTCGGAGGGCGGACGGCTGGCGGAGCATCGTGGGTGGTGACCCGCACGCCGCCGTCGTCGTCGGTGGCGGACTGGCGGGGATGCTGTCGGCGTTGCTGCTGGCCCGGCGCGGGGTACGCGTTGCCGTCGTAGACGATGACCGCGCCGTCCTACCCGCCGATCCCGACCACGCCGGGCGGTGGCCTCGTCGGGGAGTGTCACAGCTGCACCAGACACACGGGTTTCTCGGCGCCTTCCACGCCGTGCTCCGCGCCGAGCTGCCGGACGTGCTGGCCGACCTGATCGCGCAGGGTGCCGAGGAGCGCGACCTCACCGGCCTCGCGATCGCGCGCGGTTTTCCCCCCGACCGGGGTGCCGATGTCAAGGTGCTGCTCGCGCGGCGGAGCACGGTGGAGTTGGTGCTTCGCCGGGCGGTGCACCGCGAGCCGTGCGTCGACCTGTACACCGGACACCCCGTCCGGGAGATCCTTGTCGAACGTGGTCGGGTCCACGGGGTGCGGACCGTCGGCGGTGGAGTCGAGGCACCGCTCGTCGTCGACGCCTCGGGCCGGCGGCGGTCCAGATGGGAGGGTTGGTACCAGACCCTCGGCGACAGCAGCGCACAGCTCGCCTACGTCACCCGGATGTATGTGCTGAGGGACGGCGCGGACCCGGGTCCACTGCCGAGGGTGAGCGGCGCCGGCGTCATCGCGGACGGTTACCACACCGTCATCAACCTGCACGACAACCGCACCTTCTCCGCCGTGCTGGCATGCCTTCCGCGCGACCGTGAGCTGCTCGTCCTGCGGCACGAGGAGCTGTTCCAGCGGGTGATGGCCTCGGTACCGATCACCGGACCGTGGGTGGAGCCGGCGCGTTCGCGACCGCTGTCACCACCGGTCCCGATGACCAACATGCGCAACGCCGTCAGGTCGGTGCGAGCGACCGCGCCCGCCGGGTTCTTCGCGGTGGGGGACGCGCTGGCCACCACAGACCCGGCTCGGGGCTTCGGCGCGTCGATGGCCGCCGTGTCGGCTGCCTGGCTCGCCGACGGGATCGTCCAGCATCTCGGGGATCCGGTAGCGGCACGAGAATATGTCGCGGCCCGGACCGAGCCGTGGATCCTCGACTGGTATCACGACACCATCGGGCATAGCGCGGCGCGTTCGGATCGGTGGTCGGCCGTGATCGCGGGCGAGCGAGTCAGCCGGTTCGCTCCGGTGCCCCGCCCGACACCCGCGTACGTGGCGTTCCAGCTCGCCTCGGCGGACGGTGACGAGTGGTGGCACAAGCGCCGCTACAGCCAGCTGCTTGAGCCCCCGTGCGCGGTGGCCCGACGGCACGCCGCGCGTGAGGAGCGGGACGGCCCGGTGGCAACGTCGGTCGAGACGGTGATGGCGGACGTACCCACGCGTGCGGAACTGCTGGACCGGATCCGGGAAACCTAGCCGGAGCCCCACCGCATCAGGCAGGTTCCGATCGACATTCCCGCGCCGAACCCGGCGAGCAGCACGAGACTCCCGTCGCGCAGCAGCCCGGCGCGAGCCGCCTGGTCGAGGGCGATGGGGATAGAGGCACCGCCGACGTTGCCGTACTCCTCGACGGTCAGGTGCAGCCGCGCTCCGGACAGGTCGCATCGCTCGGCCAGTTCGACCACCAGGACGCCGTTGGCCTGATGGGGGACGAAATGGTCGACCTCGGGCACCCCGACACCGGCACGGGCCAGCGCGCCCGCTACCGCCCTCGGGACGTTCTCCAGCACGAAGTCCCGCACCGCGCGGCCGTCCATCCGGAGGAAGTGCGCGCCACGCCGAACGGTGTCAACCGACGCGGGCAGCCGACTGCCGCCCGCCTCCACCCAGATGAGGCTTCGCGCGTCGCCACGTGTCGCGAGTCCGATGTCGACGATGCCGAACGGGTGCGGCACCTGTCCCACCACCGCTGCCGCGGCGCCGTCGCCGAGCAGCACGGCCGTCCGGCGGTCCGCGAGGTCAAGGATCCTGGAGTAGACGTCCGCCGCCACGACGAGCACGTACGCGCCGGGATGCGTCACGATCAGGCTCCTGGCCAGCTCGAGACCATAGATGAAACCGGCGCAGGCTTCGTTCAGCTCGATGCATACCGCACCGTGGACGCCGAGCGCCTCCTGGATCCGGCAGGCGGTGGTGGGCAGTGGCGAGTCACCGGTCGCGGTGGCGAGCACGAGGTAGGCGATCTGGTCTGCTGGGACGCCCGATCCAGCCAAGGCGCGCTTCGCCGCTTGGAGCGCGAGATCCGATGCCGCCTCGCCGGCCGCCGCCCACCGGCGCTCCCGGATCAGCGTCTTTCGTACTATCCAGTCCGGCGTGGCGCCGGCGACCCTGGCGGCGATGTCGTCGTTGGTCACCCGGTTCGAGGGAAGGTACGATCCCGTGCCGAGTATCCCAACCCGGGCGCCGTCATTCATAGCGCACGTCGACCGTCGCGACGTAGTCTTCCGCGGCCCGCAGCGAAGCGTCGAAGTCCGGCGCCCAGGCGATCGCATACCCGAGCCGGTCGTCGTTGTCCACCACCCCGCCGGCGGCGAAAGGCTTGGTCACGAAGTTGCTGCGGATGATGCCAGGGGGCAAGGTGACGGGTGGTGTCACAGAGGCGACCAGGCCGGCTTTCGGCGGGGTGAGGTACAGGCTCGTGGCGTAGCCGCCGCGCGCGGCCGGATCCGGCGCGCTCGCAGGCATGCCCAGGTAGAGCCGCGTGTACAGGTCGATCGCGTCCTCACCGGTGGTCAGCCGGATGAGCTCGCGGATCTGATCGCCGCCCAAGCGGGGGTTGATCTCGATCAGCGCCGGAACACCGTTGACGAGCTTGAACTCGACGTGGGCCGCGCCGCGCTCGTGCCGGACGGCAGTCAGCCACTGCCGCACGACGTCTGCGATCCGGGCGTCCTCGTGGGGATCGCCGAACCGGTAGGGGAACATCGCGCCGAGTTCCACTCGGAATGGCGGCCGCGCCATCAGCTTCTTGGTGAACCCGAGCATACGCCACTCGTCCAGGCCGTCGTCCCAGATGAGCTCCGCGGTGAACTCCGGCCCGTCCACGTACTCCTCGACGAGCGCCAGCGGAGCACACCGGTAGCCGCGGAGGTTGACCGGATGGGCGAGGATCGCGGCGATCGCGGCCCGATAGTCCTCATCGGACCGGCAGATGCGCACGCCGGTGCTCCCACTGTCGTCCACCGGCTTCACCACGCACGGATAGGGCAGCGGCGAGCGGTGACCTGCCGTCGAGAGGTGCACGAGCACCGCGTCGATGCTGTGACCGATGCCTTTGGTCAATGACCTCGCCCGGTCTTTGAAGTGACAATTCAACAATCCGTCGACATTGGCGTGCGGCAGCCCGGCGCGCTGCCCGATGAGGGCCGCCTGGACCAGCCGGTAGTCGTCGAACGCGAGCACCGCGTCCGGTCGCTGGTCGGCGAAGAAATGCATCAGTTTGACCACGTCGTACGTTTCGACCGTGCTCACGACGTCGGCCATCGCCGGCGGACTCGGCTTCTGGTCCAGGTACTCGTCCGGGTCGCGGGTCACGAAGTGGACCTGGAAGCCCTTCTCCCCAGTCAGCCGGACGCCCTCGGCGCCGTAGCCAGTCATGTTGCTTTCGATGAAGAACGCCTGCGGCATGCTGCCCTCTCCAGCCGTTGGTTCCCGGCGCTACCGCTGCCCCGCGCCGGCCTGCGTCACGGTTGGCCAGTCGGACAAACGGCGCCCAGAGTCAGGCGCGCCCGACGGGCCGGCGTCCACCATGAGCCACCCGCGGAGCGCCGCTTCCACACCACCCTGGAAGCGAGTGGTCACTTCGAGATACTCCAGCAGATCGGCGACCCGACGGCTGAAGGTGCGTGGAGACATGTTCAGCAGCCGGCTCGCCGTCGCATCGGTGGCGCCGGTCAGCATCTGGTCGAGCACGGGCAGCAGATGCGCGGGCGGCAACGTCGACACGGCACGGGTCGCGGGCAGACCCACGCTCACGCCACGAACGGGCCGGACCAGAAGCAGCTGCGGGCGCGCTCGCCGTGGCATATCCTCGTGGGTCGGTGCGAGCATGGAACTCGGACACCTCCTCTCGACGCTGCCGAGGTGACACCAAGGGTAGGAGCCGCCCGGAGCTGTCGCATGCCACGCGATCCCGTGGCCCTCAGCCGGTGTAGCCCCGAACCTGGGTGTGATAGTGCTCGGCGTAGGTGCCACCGGCGGCGAGCAGCTCGTGGTGGCCGCCCATCTCCGCGATCTGACCATCCGCCAGCACCACGATCAGATCCGCCATCCGTACCGTGGAAAAGCGGTGGGAGACGAGGAGCGTGATGGTGCCACGGCCGGTGGTGGTGCGCAGCTGGCCGACAAACCGTTGGTAAATCTCATCCTCGGCCTGGGGGTCGAGTGCCGCGGTGGGTTCGTCCAGCACGACGAGCAGCGGAGCGTCCCGCATGTGGCCACGGGCGAGCGCCAGCCGCTGCCACTGTCCGTGCGAGAGCTGGACACCGTCGAAGACCGTCCCGAGCCGCGTGTCCAGCCGATCCGGCAGGCCGTCCACGATAGACCGTGCGCCCGCGCTGGTTACGGCCCGCTCAACCTCGGCGATATGCTCTATCCGTGGCAGGTCGCCGACGCCGACGCTCTCTCGCACCACCAGCTCGAGCTTTTGGAAGTCCTGAAAGGTACCGGTGTTCCGGGAGCGCCAGGCGACCGGGTCGAGTTCGGAGAAGGGCGTGCCGTCCAGCTCGATGGTTCCGGTCGTGGGCTCGTACATCCTGGTGAGCAGTTTGACGAGCGTGCTCTTTCCGGCGCCGTTGATGCCCACCACGGCGATGGTGGCCCCGGCGGGGAGGTGCAGGTCTATGCCGGTGAGAACGTCCCGATCCGTGCCGGGGTAGTGAAAGCTCACGTCGCGCAGCGTGATGCCGTCGCGCGGGCGCTCCGGTGGGCGCCGGCGTCCGGAGGGTTGTTCGCGCCGGGCGTACTCCATCAGCCACTGGTAATGGCCGATGGCGTGACCGGCCTCGCCCAGCTGCGTGATGGCGGTCATGGTGCTGCCGAGCTGATAGTGAAGCTGGCCCGCCAGCGCGACGACGAGCACGACGTCCCCGACCGTCGCGTGCCGATCCACCACGAGCGAGACGAGCAACAACAGCGCGGCGGCGAGCCCGGCCATGTTGATGGACCAGCCAACGGCCTGTAGCGCGCTTGACCTGATCTGTGCGCCGGCCCGGCGGCTTAGCGCCCGCGCCCACACGCGGTCCGCCTCGTCGCTGACCGCGTTACCGCTACCGGACGTCCGCAGCTCCTTCGCCGACTCGGGTTTGATGCACAGGTCGTGCAGCTCGGTCTCGACGCGCTCCAGCTCGGCGGTCGCGTCGGTGGCCCGCTGGATCAGAATCCGTCCTCGGTGGGCGAGGTAGAGCAGCGGCACCGCCAGCAGCGCCAGCAGCGTCAACGCGGGGTGTACCGACCCGAGTAGCCACAGGCTCAGGCCGAGGCTGAGGAACGCCGCCGCTGTCTCGGCCACCGACCAGCCGGCCCCGGCCATCGCCCACGCACCGTTGCGCACCAGCCCGATCCGGTCGAGGTAATCGGCGCGCTCGAGGTGGGCGATTCCCGGTATCGATGACGCCGTGGCCGCCACCTCGCTGCCGAGGTGTGCCGCCACGTGCGTGCTCACGTCGGCACGCAGGTTGCCGTAGAGCGCGAAGCCGGTCGCGGAGAGTCCATAGACGGCGGTACCGAATGCCACGGCCGCCAGGGTCCCGGCCACCGTGCCGAGCCCGGCGGCGTCGACGATCCAGCGGCCGCTGAGCGCGATCGCCGCGTTGACACCGGCGAGCAGCACCACCAGGACGATGCACGCTCCGGACCGCCACGGGTCGATCCGCACCGCGATCGTCACCACGTGACGCAACAGCCGCGACCATGCTCTCATCGGACCGCCTCCGGGGATCCGGCGCCTTTTCCGAGCTCGCCGGTGAACCGTGCGGCCTGAAGGCGGAACAGCCGCGCGTACTCACCGCCGCGCGCGAGCAGCGTGTCGTGGTGGCCGGCCTGCGTGATCACCCCGCCGTCGAGGACCAGAATGCGGTCGGCGCGGCGGATCGTGGACAGCCGGTGCGAGATCAGCACGACGGTGGCGCCGGCGGCCGCGGCGACGACGTCGTCGAAGAGCGCCGCCTCGGCGCGTACGTCCAGATGTGCGGTCGGCTCGTCGAGGACGACCACCCGCGCGCCTCGCCGCACCGCGTACAGCGTCCGGGCGAGCGCGAGCCGCTGCCACTGGCCGCCGGACAGCTCCACCCCACCGGTACGCGACCGCGTCACCGGGGTTTGACCGCCCCGCGGGAGTTGGCCGACGAGCTCCTCGGCGTGAGCATCACGCAGCGCAGCCCGCACGGCCTCTGGATCCACCGGCCGGTCGCCGGCGCCGAGCGACACGTTGTGCTCCGCCGATAGCGGATAGTGGACGAAATCCTGGAACAGCACGGCCAGGCGCCGGCGCCAGCCCGCCGGGTCCAGCTCGTCGAGGTCGACTCCGTCGACGGTCAGCCGTCCCGCGTCCGGCGGGTACAGGCCGGCGAGCAGCTTCATCATGGTGGTCTTTCCCGCGCCGTTGACGCCGACGACCGCCACCACCTCACCCGACCGGATCTCCAGGTCCAGACCGTCGAGCACCGGTGTGTCAGTTCCCGGATACCGGAAGGTGACATCGTGGAAGCGGATCACCGGTGGAGCGGCGCTGTCCGGCACCGGCCTCCCGGTGACGCTGGCGGCGGCACTGCGGCGGGCCAGCCGGTCGAATGCCCTGACCGCGCCGAGGCCGTGTTCCAGGTCGAACTGCTCGAGGTCCAGGATGGAGAAGCTCAGCGCCGCCATGGACGCGGACATGTACATCGCCAGCTCGTCGACGCCGATGGTGCGGTTGACCGTGGCGAGGCCGAGAACGAGAAACGTGGTCCCCACCGAGACGACCGCGAGAAGGGCCACCGGCGCCTGCCGCTTGTACACGACGTTCTTCGTTCGCCACACGCGGCGCACCCATCCGAGCTCGGTGGCGTGACGATGGGCGGTCACCCACGCGCCCAGGCCGAACAGCCGCACCTCCTTCGCCGCCGGTGCGGTCGCCGCCAGGTCCATCCAGTAGGACACCTTGCGCTTCTCGTCGGCGAGTGTCTCCTCCCTCGCCTGCAGCTCGACCCATTGGGCGCGCACCACCGCCCGCATCAACACCGCGGTAGCCATCAGCGCGACGGCCAGCAGCAGGGAGAAGCGGGCCACCAGGACCGCCGCGAGTACCGCGGATACCAGCCGGAACAGCACCAGCACCTGGCCGATCGCAGCCGTGCCGGGAGACCGGACTCGCCATGAGATGCCCAGATCCGAGCCGCGACGCAGCTCGTCCTGGTAGACGGGGTCCTCCAGGTGCGCCACGCCCGCCGGCGCCAGCGCGATCCGCCGCAGCTCATGGCGGACCCGCCGATCCACTTGCCGGCTGGCCACCAGACCCACCGTGTTGATGAGCAACCGTCCCAGCTCCTGGCTAAGTAGCACCAGAGCGAAGAAACCGACGGGTACGAGCATCTCGACAACGGCCATGGAACCGGCAGCCAGCGCGTCCACCACCGCACCCACCAGGACGCCCGTGGCCACGGCCAGCGCCGCGGGGGCGGCCGCGGTCACCACGTGACCGGCCAGTAGAAGAGCGTTGAGAGGCCGCGGCGCCAGACCCATCATCCGCAGCAGCAGGACACGCTCGCTAACCACGTCGCGAAACGGCCGCTCGGGCAGGGCGACCCCTCCCGCCACGATCCGTACGAGGCGTTGCGACACCCGCCACACAGACTCAAGCATCCATTGGCTCCAGAGCCACTTCCGACCGAACAAGCTCGGCCTTGACCGGAGCCGCTTCCGGCACATGTCCTTTGCGTACGGACAGATCCCGCGGCCTCTAGCGTGGGTGAGGCTACCCGCCGGCGTGCCGATCCGGCGTAACGCAATCTCGTCGCATGACGGCGAGCTGACGCAATGCGGTGCGTTGGTGAAACCGATATGAAGGCGCGGTAGGGCAGCCTTGAGGCTTGGTCCAGGACGTGGATCGGGTTCCGGTCGACGACCGGCCCTGCCGCTCGTCCGGTGCCGAGAGGAGGTTCCTGGATGCGGGTCGCGATTGTGTCCTCGGACGAGGTCTACCTGCGCGGTCTAGTCGCGGTCTTGACCGAGGCGGACATGACGGTTGTCGCCGCGACAACCTCGCTAGAAGGTCCGCTGCCACCGGCCGACGCCGTGGTCATCGACGCCGGTGCCAATGCGGACACTGAGCCTGGCCTTGACGCGAGGATAGTCCACCTCGCTCGTACCACCCGTGTCCTCGTCCTTACCACGGACGGCGGCACGTCATTCCCGGCCGGCCGGCTCGCCGGCGATGTCACGGTCCTGGATCGCCGCACCACCGCGGAGACACTGAGGACGGCTGTCCGCGGTGCCGCGAGTGGCAGGTCGTCACAGTGCACTGTGGTCACTCGGTCACCAAGCGCTACCGAGGCGCTCGACTCCGAACGCGGCATCCTGTCGAAGCGCGAACACCAGGTGCTCTGGCAGATCGCCGAAGGGCGTACGCAGGGGCAGATCGCGCGGGCGCTCGGCATCAGCCAGCATACGGTAGACAGCTACATCCGGCGCATCCGCGCGAAGCTCGACCTCGGCAACAAGGCGGAGCTGACCCGGGCCGCCATGCTTGGGCACCTAGGCCCCGCCCCCGGCGCGGTCGAGCGGCCCGCGCAGGGCCGCGGAGGCAAGGCAGCTTAGAGACCTTCGACGTCGGGAGCGGCCGGGTCCCGCATCCATCGCATGAAGACTTGGGCTATCACGACGGACCTCCCGGTACCCAGGAAAGCTTCGAAGTTAAACCTTGCGCTCGCAGCCACCTCCGCCCGCGAGCTCCCTAATCCCGGGAGATCGCACCGGATGGCCCCAGCACGGTGAACAGGTGAGCGACCTCCGACGCGACCGCCTCCCGGGCAGGGCCGAGGTATCGGCGGGTGTCCACGACGCCTGGATCCTCGCTGAGGAAGTCGCGTACCGCCTTGGTGAACGCCTTGCTCAGGTGGGTCGCGATGTTGACCTTGGTCATGCCCGCCGCGACGGCGGCGGCCAGGTCCGCGTCACTCACCCCGGAGGAGCCGTGCAGGACGAGGGGTACGGGCACCAGCGCTCGCAGACGGCCGATGAGCGTGAGGTCCGGCTTGGCCTGCCGGGTCAGCATCGCGTGCGACGTGCCGACCGCGACGGCGAGCGCGTCGACTCCCGTGGCGGCCACGAAGTTAGCGGCCACGGCCGGGTCGGTGTGTGTGCCGGACGTGTGTGCGCCGTCCTTGCCGCCGATGTCGCCGAGCTGGGCCTCGACCCATACGCCGGCCGCGTGGCATCGCGCGACGACGGCGGCGGTGGCCGCTACGTTGCCGGCGTACGGGAGCTGGGACGCGTCGAACATGACCGAACTGACGCCCAGCGCGACCGCCTCGCTCACGACCGCCGGATCGGTGGCATGGTCGAGGTGCACGGCGACCGGCACCACGGCGGCCCGAGCCACCGCCAGCGTGGCGAGCATGATCGGTGCGAGTGCGCCGTGATAGCGGGCCACATTCTGGCTGACCTGCAGGAGCACGGGCCTATCCGCACGCTCAGCGCCGGCGACGATGGCTTCGGCGAACTCCAGTTGGATGACGTTGAACGCGCCGGCTCCGCGTCCGGCGGCGGCTGCCGTGTCGACGATCTCGCCGGTGGGAACGAGCGGCACTGGTCGGTTTCCTTTCGGTCAACGACTTCGGATCGGCCGGTGCTCCGCGGGCCGGCCGCTCACGCTGCGACCTCCGCCCGCCGAACGGCCGGGGCCAGGGAGAAGACGACCGCGCTGAGCACCACGACAAGGCCGAGCGCCAGCGACAGCGTCAGGCACGTCGCCAGGAATCCCACCAATGGCGGTCCGCCTACGAGCCCGAGCCAGCCCGCGGTGGAGATCGCGGCCACCGAAGGGGCGGTTGGTTGGTCGGGCAGCCGGCCCACCGTCCGTAGCACGATCGGCATGAGGCCGGACAGCCCGAGCCCCAGCAACGCGAAGCCCACCACGGCGGAAACCAACGAAGGAACGAGCAGAGCGAGGAGAAATCCGAGACCGGCGATCGTGGCCAGGAGCCTCATCAGAAGCACCGGTTCGACCCGCGCGGCGACCGGGTCACCCACCACGCGCCCAACGAACATGGCCAGGGCGTACGCGGCGTAGCCGGCGCCGGCCAGCCCGGCGCGCACCGCCACGACTTCTTGTAGGTAGACAGCGGCCCATATCGCCGCCGTACCTTCGCACGTGAAGCCGCACACCGCGATGAGCGACAGCCGCACCAACGGACCGGTCGGCCGTACGAAGCGTGGGCCGGAAGATCTTTCCTCGTGCCCGTGCGAGAGGTACCACCGTGACGTCAACTCGGTGATGAGCATCGCCGCGCCAGCGGTGAGACCAAGCTGCAACCACAGCGGGACGGCCGTGGAGTCTCCGAACGAACCCAGGGCCGCGCCCGCGAATCCGCCGAGGCTCCACGCGGCATGAAACCCGGCGAGGATCGGCCGCCGATGTAAACGTTCGATGGTGAGCGCCTGCGTGTTCATGGCGATATTGAGTGTGCCGAGGACGGCGCCCCACAGACAGAGCACCAGAAACAGCGCGGCGAACGTGTCAGCCAGCCCGACGACGGCGGTCGCTACAGCCAGAGCGCGGACACCCCACCGCAGGATCTGACTGCTTCCGTACCGGGCGACGATCGCCCCCGCCACCAGCAGAACGCCCATCGATCCGATCGGTTCTCCGGCCAGAGCCAGGCCGAGCCGCGCTTCGCTGAGGCCGAGATCGTGCCGGATGTCGGGGATATGCGGTGTCCACGAAGCGAAGACCGCGGCGTGGAGTACGAACACCACGATGAGGCTTCCCCGGGCCAGCCGGAGCTGGCCGGAATCACCCGCCAACCGGGGTGCCGTCGCCGTCACGTCAGGAGCGTCCTCGTTTCCACGGGACATCGGTAATCCACTGTCCCTACATCGCGACGGAACTCTACGGCGGGAGAGAGCCGACCGTCACGTGGCGTGAAGTCGTTACGTGCCGCTTCCGCGCGAATTGTGATGCGCTGGCGATCGTCATGCTCACCCGCGGATCCGGGAGACAGACGACCCAGCCCCAGGAGATATTCACAATGAATAACCAGCCGGAGAAGCTGGTCATATCCGTTCACTTTTCCGACCTACTCGAGAAAGCGCGCGGATCGGGAGTACACATCGCACCGCTGTGCGACGGTGAACAGTTCACCGACAATCCGGTCCTCTACCGGGCGGACCGCAACGTCCAGGTCCAGCGAACAGGGATCGGGGAGTTCTGGCACGCCGACCATGTGCACTACTCGGCCGGGAGCATGCCCAACGGCGAGCCGATCCGGTCCATCGGCCATTGGAACAGGGCAGACCAGGCGGAGATCTTCCAGGTGACGAGTGGTCGCGTCGTCATGGTCGTGGTGTTGCCGGAGAGCCCGCACACGGTATTCATGGCCACATATCACCCAGGTGAATGGTGTGTGATGCCCTTCGGGGTGTACCACATAACGTACTCGCCGTGGGTAGAGAGCTCCGTTTTCAACATTTCGTGCGAGAGCGCGCCCGCCGCCGGCGACAAATACGCCCGCCGCCCCGCCCCCGACGTGCTGCTCACCATGAAGGCCGGGACGATTTCCGTCGAGGCGCCTCCACACACCACAGTGAGCACGGCGCCACTCTCGCCGGCGTTGCATTCGGTACCGGCGGGGTTGGAAGCGTTTCTTCCCGGCGCCGACGAAGCCGCTCTCCGAGACCTCCAGACGGAGTTGGCGAAGCTCACGGCGGCGGGATGGCCGGTCGGTGCCGTGGAATGAGCAACGCCGTGGCGCTGCGGGAAGCGGCGGAACGACTGGGTATCGCACTTGTCGCACCGCTGCACGGCGGCGGCTCGTCGGCGACGACCTGGCTCGGGACGGATGACCGGGGCACCGCGGTGGTCGTCAAGTGCCTGTCCGACGTCGCGGGGCTGCTGGACGGTCACGACCTGGAGACGTTTCGCACGAAGCCGAAGCAGATCGCCTATCTGCGGGACGTCGCGCCACTCGTCGCTCGGCGTTATCCCCGCATCCTCGCCACGGTCGACGACGTGCACTGGACCGCCCACGTGTTCGAGCGGCTCGACAAGCTGCCGCTGGCGGACGCCCTCGGGCTGAGTGGTGGCGACGCCGGTGCGCGGATGCTGACCGAGATATGGGGGAGGCTGGCCGAGGAAGGCTACAGCCAGCGGCGGACGCCGGTGGATCCGAACCGTTTGTGGCACAGCTTGTACATGGACCGGATAACTCGCCGCCAGTGGCTCGTACGGGAGAACGCCCCGAGCGACCTTATGGCCGCGCCGACCGTCGTCATCAATGGACGGGTGATCCGCGGTCTCGACCGCCTGTTGGCCGAGGCCACCGACCTGGGGCGGATCTTCGCGGGTGCCGAGCTCGCCGCCCCGGTGCATGGAGACCTCAATCTCCGAAACATCATGACCGATCCGCGAAAGCCTGAAGAGGCATCGCTGATCGATCCGCGCGGCACGCTGGCGGACTGGGACCCGTACTACGACCTGGCCAAGATGCTGTTCAGCGCCAGCATTTTCGACGCCGGCATGGCCGGTGGATTCGTCATCGAGCGGTCGGGGCCCGAGTTCACCGTGTTCCTGAAGCAGCCGCGCGACTCGGATCTGATGCGGTGCGTCGAGCTTTCCCTGCCGCGGATGGCGACGGACGTCCGACCACGCCGAACGAAGGCCGCCACGAGCCATCCCGTCTCTCACGCGCTGCTGGCACACGCCTGCCATCTCATCGCCGAGGCGGCGAACCGGCTGTCGGTGCGGCAGGACGAGCCGATGCGACGGCACAACAGGGCGATGGGCCTGCTGTTGTTCGGCATGCTCCTGTTCGACGACCTCGTCGAGAGACGGGGCAGGATGGCGCCGGAGGACATCGAGGAGCATCTCAACCTGATCGTTTGACCGTGCACTTGGTCAGGAGCGTCTTCCAGATGGAGCACGACCCGCACCGGCGGATGCTACGCGCGCTCGGCTTCGAGGCGCGGCCTCGCCGCCTCGTGCTCAAGCGCGCCGGCAGCGAGTACATCGTTCCGGTCGCCTACGCCGACCAGCGACTGGCCGCGATCGAATGCGGCCGGGCCGTGAATGTCGCCGGCGCCCTCGCCGACGTCGTGGCCGGCCCGCTCCTGGCGCAGGCGCCGGACGATCGGGAGCGGCTCATCACCGGTGCCAAAGCGGTCCACCTGCTGCTGACCAGCGATAAGCCGTTCCGGTACATCCTGATTCTCGCCGGCGGGGTGATCGCGCTCGCCCATCGCGCCCGCGGGGGTGACTGCCAGTACCTCGCGGTCCACCTCGACGCTGGTGATCAGGCGGAGCTGGCCACCCTCAACGCTATCCTCAACGCCGGCTCGCTGCCGTCACGCGAGAGCGGCGGCGGCGACCTCCGTGCCGCCACCGCGGTTCTGCTGGCGCTGAGGTACCGGATGGACCGGGACGGCACCATCACGGCCGCCCGCGAGATCCTCGACTGGAAGATCTGCGAACCAGTTCTCGGCTCCAGCGCGTACCTCGACGAGGCGGTCCACCAGGTCGCCGCCACCTATCTGCGCCGCCGACAGCGCGAACTCGGTGTCGCCCTCGCTCCGGCCCGCTACGACGAAGAGCTACGGAAGGTGAAGGCGTACGTCGCGCTCCACAACGCCTATGGCGTCGCACACGGTTCACCACGGGCTCCCCGGCGCGGGCTCCACCTTCGTCGCGGCAACGCTCTCATCGGCGCGAGCCGCCGCGTCTACTCACCTGAGCGAATCACCGACGGCACCTGGCTCGCCGCCGCGGCCGACCGGCTCCCGCTTTCTGCCGGACCGCTCCCGGCCGGCATGGTTCACCACTTCCTGCTCCCCGCCGAGGGCTGGGGCGCCACAATGCGTGCCGAAGCGCCTCGCGACCAGCTCCTCGCCTGGCGCCGCGCGAAGGTATCCGCCGAGAAACCCGGCCAGCTCGCCCGCCTCCAAGCTCTCGCCGGCCGGGTCGAATACCTCTGGAATCTGGCGATCCAACGCCTCGTCGCCGCCGAACGCGAGGTCGGCGGCGAGATCGACGTATGGGGCGCCGACCGCCTGGACAAGACTGCGAGCGCGGTCCCGCGAGACGACCCCCACGCGGACGCTGCGTACTGGCGGCTGGAGACGCTGATGGACACCTGGTGTGCCCTGTGGTGCTGGCCGGTCGACAAGGTCGACCTCCTCACCAACCTGGCGAGTCTCGACGACTGGCTCGACTTCGTCGATGCTCTCATCGGGACGGACGCGGACTCCCCGCAAGCCATGCGCGAGCGCTTTCCTTGGCTCCACCTCGTCGACGACGTCGCTGAAAGGCATAGCTTCGTCCACTGGGAGCTCCACTTCGCCCAGGTGTTTCATCGCGGCGGCTTCGACCTGGTCGCCGGATGCCCGCCCGCGCGGCGCCGTGAGCTCGCCGCGGATGCCGGTACTGGCGCGTTTCTTAGCGCTCCGGCGACGTACCGGTTGCTCGGTAGCAGGTCGCATCCCGACCTCGACCACGCGTTCACGGTCCAGGCATGGCGGATCATCTCCGCGGCTGGCATCGCCGCGCTGGTCCATCCGACGATCGGCGCGCTTAGCGCCGACCAGGTACCCCTGCGGCACGCGGCCCACGAGCACCTTCGCACGTGTATGACGATCCACCATGGACGCCTGCTGCCGGATCGCCTGCTTCCCGACGTGGAGTGCGGATTGTACGTTTACGGCGTGGCCATGCCCTCCTGACGGTGGTCACCCCGCGTCGCCGCCCCAGATCCCGATCGTCGGGCGGCGCCGTCGTCGTCGGGGTTGTCCCAGGCCCGCCGTCGGCTCGGCGTGGCGCCGCTGGCTGGGTCGTTCGCCCGGCTACGAGGTCCGCAGGCCTTGCCGGGTGCTGCCGGGGCGTTCCTTGGCGGGTTGCGGCTGGTGGCCTGGGACGGCACCACCATGGAGGTGCCGGACGGCGTCGCCAACGCCGCAGCGTTCATCCATACCGGCAATACCCGCGGTGTCGGGGCGTTCGGCGAAGGTCCGGCTGGTCACGCTGATCGAGTGCGGCACCCACGCGGTCATCGACGCGGTCTTCGCCCCAGCAGTCCGAGCAGGCGCTAACCCGCCGGCTGCTGGACAGTCTGGGCGGGGGCATGCTGCTGTTGGCCGACCGGAACTTTCCCTCGCGTGCGGTCCGCCGGTGGATCATCAGCGCAGCCGTCGCCACCGGCACGATCCTTGCCGACGTCGTCGCCGAGATCCTCAAGGACCTGCACGAACGCCGCGACCGGGTAAGCCCTCGCGTGGTCAAACGATCACAAGCCCCCATACCCATCCAGGAAGCACACGACCCAGCCGACCCACCGCTACCGCCGACTACGCCACCCGGATCGTCCATTCTGGACTGATGACCTACGACAACCTTATCTTCCTGGCATTGCGGTTAAGGCGGTGGCGTTGAGTTTGCCGGAGGAGGCTTCGACGGGCTGACACCGCAGAGCGCGGCGAACGAAGCCTCACTGTGCAGCAGTTCGCGGTTTTCGCCAGCGGTGATCAGCAGCGTGGCGGTGGTGTCTGGGCCGACGCCGAATTGTTGCAGCAGGGCCGGATTGTGGGGTGCCAGCAACGAACGCGTGCGGGGCTTCGGCCGCATGGCGTTTCACGGACGCCGGTGACCACCTCACCGCGGGCGGGTCGGGTTCGGCGTGCGGGCCATCCACGAAGAGTCGTGTACGACTTGGTCGGGAGTTGCGCATTGACGCAATGGATCCACAAAGGACGGCGTGAACCATCGACGGTGTAAAGGGTCCGGAATAGGCTGGCGGCATGATGATGGAGTGGGAGACATCGATGCCTCGTATCCGGCGGTTCGCTACGGCGGCGTTGCTGGCGATCGGGTTGGGGATCGCGGCCCCGGCGGCGCCGGCGAGCGCGGCCAGCAGTCCGGCGGTTACCGGGTGCTCGTTCACCCCCATCTACACCAGCTTCGAAGACAGCCAGCTCATCGGTCCGAGGTACTACTACGCCCGCAATACCGCGCTTACGGTGACCGACGGCGATGGTCAGGCGTGGTTGGTGACCGTGGACCGCAACGGCGACACCGGCTGGATGGACGCCGACTGCGTGCTGTTCCTGGCGTGAGCGCCGTTCGCCGTCGGGCATCGCCTACGCAGGGAGCATCGCATCCGAGTCGGAGTTCAGCTGGCTGAGGACACCGGCAAGCTGCTCGAGGCGTGCAAGGGCAAAGGCTTCGCCAGCCTGCGCGACGAGGCGCTGATTCGGCTCTACTGCAACACCGGTCCGCCTCTCCGAGGTCGGGAACCTGCTGGTCACCGACCTGGATCTGAGCACCGAGTCGGTCCACTTCCACGGCGAAGGCGCCAAGACCGCCGGGTTCGCTTTGGCCCCAAGACCGCCCGTGCGCAGTCGCGCTATCTGCGGGCCCGGCCATAAGGGCGCCGCCTCGCCGAACCTGTGGCTGGCCGACCGTGGAGTGGCACCCCGGCGGGCGAAGACTACGCCGCAAGGGCCGGGCTGCCCACATACGTTGAGATCCGACGCGGTGTCGGTCTGGTCGGCGGACGGGGCGTGGCGGATCTCGGCCGGCCGGGTGGCCGGCCGAGGTTACCGCCGCGGTGGTGTTTAGGCGTACGGGTTCTGGGTGAGCAGGTGTGCCTTGAAGCCCTCGCCGATGCCGGCCTCGGGCGTGCCGGACCAGTCCTTGATGAGTACGGCGCCGGTACTGCAGCCCCACGGGTTCCAGGTCCAGGCCAGGTAGCCGATGCCGTGGGCGTCGGCCCAGTTGACCAGTCCTTGCATGTAGTCGAAGCCGCAGTTGTCCTGGCCGAACTCGCCGAGCACGATCGGTACCTGTTGGGCGAGCGGAGCGATCTGGGTGTCCCAGCAGGACTCGTTGGCGCAGGCGTTGAAGCTGTAGGCGTGCCACGAGGCGGCTATGTTGTTCAGCGGGTCGTTCGGCTTGTAGGTCAGCCATTCCCGCATGTCGTTGGTCCACTCCAGGCCGCTGACCATGAGTAGGTTGGTGGCGCCGGTGGCCCGGACCGCGTCGACCAGGTCCTGCATGCCGGCCGCCTCATAGGGGAGGCCGGTGCAGGTGCCGCCGTCGCGCAGGCACTGCCAGCCCAGCGTCTTGTTCCATTCGGCGGGCATGTCCGGGTACGGCTCGTTGAACAGGTCGAACACGACGGCGTCGTTGCCCTTGAACGCGCTCGCGACGCCGGTCCAGAACTGCGGGGCGTACCGCGCGTCCGGCATCGGCTTCTGGCATACGGCGTGCTCGTCCTTGCAGTGCCAGTCCGGGCTGTTGGTGTAGGCGCCCCAGGTCCAGTGCAGGTCGAGGATCGGGGTGATGCCGTTGGCGACCAGCAGGTCCACATAGGCCTTCACACCCTGCTGGTAGGTGGCGCCGCTGGGTGAGCCGTTGACGCCCAGCCAGCACTCCTCGTTCAGGGGGATCCGGACGGTGTGGATGTTCCAGGTCTTCATCGCATCGACCGAGGCCTGATCGACCGGCCCGGAATCCCACAGGCCCTTGCCCTGCACGCAGGCGAACTCGCCGCTGGACCGGCTGACGCCCAGCAGCCGGTAAGCCCGCCCGTCAGTGGTGACGATCTTGTTGCCGGACACCTTGAGCTTGGGCGCGGGGCCGCTTGGCGGCGGCGTCGTGACCGGCGGGCTGCTGGGTGGGGCGGTGGTGGGGTTCGCGGTGGGCGATGTCACCGATCCCGTGCATGTGGTGCCGTTGAGCGCGAACGACGCCGGTACCGGGTTGGCACCGGTCCAGGCGCCGACGAATCCGATGGAGGTGGACGCGCCGGTGCCCAGCGACCCGTTCCAGCCCATGCTGGCCGCGGACACCTGGGCGCGGGACTGGGCCCAGGTCGCGCTCCAGCCTTGGGTGACCTTCTGGCTGGCGTTCGGGAAGGCGAACGTCAAGGTCCAGCTCGTCACGGCGGAACCGAGGTTGGTGAGGGCCACGTTCGCGCTGAACCCGCTCGGCCACTGGCTTTGCACCGTGTACGTGACCGAGCAGCCGGAGGCGGCCGCCGAGGCGGGAAGGGTGGCCGTTGCCATGCCACCCAGTACCAGCACGCCGGCGGCACCGGCGGCCAGCAGTGCATGACGATGTTTCATCTGATCTCCTCGTGGTCGTGAGGGATCGACGGGAGCGCTGCCGACATCCTTTATTAGCCTAGTTACGAAAGTCAATACGCCGCATAGTCGAGCCTGCGGGTGCGATGCGGGCGCAGCGAGTGGCCGCGAGAAGCCGTAAGTAAAGTAGCCTGGCGAAGCGGGTGACTATTGGGGGAGGGTCCGTGGCGAGCAGCCCGATCTGGGCCAGCCGGCCGAGGACGCGCGGCCTGGTCCTGGATCTGATCAGGTCGGCGCGCACGATCAGCCGGGTGGAGCTCGCGGCGGCGACGGGTCTGACCGGGGCGACGATCTCCGAGGTCGTGCGCGAGCTGATGGGTGACGGCCTGGTCGTCGAGGCCGGTCGGGGTGCGCCGACGGGCGGCAAGCCACGCACGATGGTCCAGCTCAACCCGCTGGCCCGCTATAGCGTCGGGGTCCAGCTCGAGCGCAACACGTGCGTGATCGTGGTCGTCGACCTGGCGGGCCGGCAGGTGGCCCGGACCTCGTTCCAGGGCGTGGCGTCGATGCCGCCGCAGCAGGCGCTGCCGCTGCTGGCCTCGCAGGTGGACGCACTGCTGGCCACGGCGGCCGTCGACCGCGACAGGGTGTTGGGGGTCGGCCTGGTCAGCTACGGCCCGCAGGACCGGCGCGTGGGCGTGCTGTTGACGCCGCAGCCCACCGACGAGTGGCTCGACTACCCGGTCACGCGGCGGCTCGCGGAGAGCCTCGGCCTGCCAGTTCTGCTCGACAACGACGCCGCGGCGGCTGCCATCGGCGAGTACTGGATGGGTGCGGTGGACCCGCGCAGCACCTATGGCTGCATCTACATGGCCACCGGGATCGGCGGCGGTGTCGTGGTCGCCGGTGAGGTGTATCGGGGCAGTTCCTCGAACAGCGTGGAGATCGGCCACATCTCGATCGACGTCAACGGCGACGAGTGCCCGTGCGGCAACGTCGGCTGCCTGGAAAACTACGCGGGTCCGTCGGCTCTGGTCCGGCAGGCCCTGGCGACACCGGGGCTCGCCCAGCGGCTGGCGCTCGACCCGGCCGGTGCCGACTTCCTCACCGAGTTCGCGCGGGTCGCGGCGGCGGCGAACGCCGGCGATCCCGCGGCCCGGGGCCTCATCGAGCAATCGGCCCGCTACCTCGGGACGGCCGCCGTCACCATGGCGAGCCTGTTCGACGTGGACGCGATCGTGCTGGCCGGGCCGAGCTTCGCGGTGGCGGGCTCGATCTACCAGGCGGTGATCCAGCAGGAGGTGGACCGCCGCATGTTCGCCCGGCGGGCGCATCCGGTGCGGGTCGTGCCGTCGGTCAACGGGTCGGACGCGGCGGCGATCGGCGGGGCGGTCCTGGTCCTGCAGAGCGAGCTGACCCTCGGCCATGCCCGCCCGGAGGACGGGGCGCGGCCGGTGCCCGCCGGCACGGCCGACGTGTCCTGAGACCCTCCTACCGGTGCTCGTACGGCGGCGCGCTGCCCGCCTTGACCACCTCGGCGGGGTCGATGTCCAAGGACCTCCCTCGGGCGGAAGGATCGGGCGACGCCGCGGCCAGGAGCTTGGTGTATGGGTGGCGCGGGTCTCGGATGACCTGGTCGGCCGGGCCCCGCTCGACCACCCGCCCCCGGTAGAGGACCAGGATGTCGTCGGCGAAATGCCGGGCGGTGGCCAGGTCGTGGGTGATGTAGAGGACGGCGAGGTGCTGCTCGCGTTGCAGGCCGGCAAGCAGGTTGAGTACGCCCAGCCGGATCGAGACGTCCAACATGGACACCGGCTCGTCCGCGACCATGACGGTCGCGCCGGGCGCCAGCGCGCGGGCGATCGCGACCCGCTGGCGCTGGCCGCCGGAGAGCTCGTGCGGGCGGCGGTGCGCGATGTCCGCGGCCGGCAGGCGGACCCGCTCGAGCAGGTCCACCACCGCCGACCAGGTCTGCGCGCGGGTGCGGACGCGGCCGTGCAGCCGTAGCGGGCGGGCGAGGTGGTGGGCGATGGTGTGGAACGGGTTCAGCGAGGCGAACGGGTCCTGGAACACCATCTGCACGTGGTGGCGGTAGTCGCGGTTGGGGACGGCCACGCCGTCGGGTCCGCGCAGGGTGACCTGGCCGCTGGTGGCTCGCTCCAGGCGGGCGATGATTCGGGCGATCGTGGACTTGCCCGATCCTGACTCGCCGACCAGCGCCAGGGTGCGGCCGGGGGTGAGGGTGAACGAGACGTGGTCCACGGCCCGCAGGCGAGTGCGGCGCAGGCCGCCGCGGATGCGGAAGTCCTTGACCAGGTCGGCAACGTCCAGGGTGGTCATGGCGCAGCCGCCGATCGCACGAAGGCTCCGGACTCGCCGGTCAGGCTGGGGAAGGAGTCGAGCAGCCGCCGGGTGTACGGGTGCCGTGGCCGGTCCCGGATCTGTTCGGCGGACGCGTGCTCGACGATCTGGCCGTCGAGCATGATGGCGATCCGGTCGGCGACCTCCAGCAGCAGCGGCAGGTCGTGGGTGATGAGCAGGACGGCGAAGCCGAGCTCGCCGCGCAGCCGGAGGATCTGCTGGAGGATGCCGCGCTGCACGACCACGTCCAGTGCTGTGGTCGGCTCGTCGAGGATCACGACCTGCGGTTCGAGCAGCAACGCCATGGCGATCATGACCCGTTGCCGCATCCCGCCGGACAGCTCGTGGGGATAGGAACGCGACCGTCGCGAGTCGACGCCGACCAGCGTGAGCAGCTCGACGCAGCGGGCCCGCCGCGCTGCGCGGGACATCTCCGGCCGGTGGGTGGTGAGCACGTCCTGCAGCTGTGCCCGGATGGTCAGGACCGGGTTGAGCGCGTTCATGGCCCCCTGGAAGACCATGGACAGCTTCGACCACCGGAACGCGCGCAGCTGCTCAGGAGTCAGGGCAAGGACGTCGAGATCGCCGTCGACGCGGTCGTGGAAGGTCACGGACCCGGCGGTGACCTCGGCGGGTGGCCGGTGCAGCCGGTTGACCGCGTACGCGAGGGTGGTCTTGCCGCAGCCCGACTCACCGGCCAGGCCGAGAATCTCACCCCGCCGCAGCGTGAGCGAGACCTCCCGCACCGCGCGCACCGGCCGTTCACCCTGGTACGTCACGCACACGTCCCGCAAGGTGAGGACCGCGTCGTGGCCAGGGCTCAGTGCGGGGGCGGTCGCGGGTCGGGCCACGGCCCCCACGCGGCGCCGCAGATCCCGCAGCTTCGGGTTGATGATCTCGTCGATGCTGAAATTGACCAGGGCCAGACCGCAGCCGAACAGGGCGATGACGAGCCCGGGCGGCACGAACCACCACCAGGCGCCGCGCTGCAGGGCGAAGCCGTTCTGCGCGTAGTAGAGCATGGTGCCGAGGGTCGAGGAGGACGAGGCGCCCAGCCCCAGGAACGACAGGCCGGCCTCGCTGAGGATCGCCGCGATGACCGCGAACACGAACTGGGAAGCCAGCAGCGGCAACAGGTTCGGCAGGATCTCCACGCCGATGACCCGCCACGGTTTCTCCCCAGCGACCCGGGCCGCCAGCACATAGTCCCGGCCGCGCACGGACAGGGTCTGCGCGCGCAGCACCCGGGCCGACCCGGCCCAGCCGGTGATCGCCAGCACCAGTGCGATGGTCCAGGCACCACGCTGCTCCGGCGGCACGAACGCGGAGATCACGATCACCAAGGGCAGGCCGGGAATCACCAGCATCACGTTGGAAAACAGCGAGAACGCCTCATCGACCACGCCACCGACGTAGGCGCCCACGATGCCGAACAGCGCCGACAGGAACGTGGCCATGACGCCGACCAGCAAGCCGATGTAGAGCGAGCCACGGGTGGCGTAGGCGATCTGGGCGAGCACATCCTGACCGGTCTGGGTGGTGCCGAGCAGATGCCCGCCGCCCGGCGGCGTCAGACCGATGTTGTCGATCCGGTCCGGGTCGCCGACCAGCAGCGGCCCAACCAGACCAAAAACGGTGATGGTGAGGATGAGCGCGGATCCGACGGCGAGCTTCGGTGACCAGCGCGGCACGAGGTTGCGCCAGCCGGCGCTCGGTCGCGGCTCCAGCAGGTCAGGGCTGAGGTTGGTCATCTGAGGTTCCGCCTCAACCGCCGGTCCGGGTACGGGGGTCGATGACGCCGTAGAGCAGGTCGACGGCCAGGTTGGCGGCGAGCACCGCGACCGTGATGACCAGGAAGATGGCCTGCATGAGCGCGTAGTCGTTGTTCTGCACCGCCTGCAGCAGCTTCGACCCGATGCCCGGATAGGCGAAGACCTGCTCGGTGACGATCGAACCGGCCACGACGAAGCCGAGGGAGATCGCGAACCCGGCCACCGACGGCAGCACCGCGTTACGGGCCGCGTACCAGATCATGATGCGCCGCTCGCGCAGGCCTTTGGCCCGGGCGGTGAGTACGTAGTCCTCGGCCATGGTGGAGACCATCATGTTTCGCGTGCCTAGCAGCCAGCCGCCGACCGAGGAGATCACGATGGTCAGGGCGGGCAGGACGCCGTGGTAGAGCGCGGAGCCGAGGAACTCGGTGTTCCATCCGGGGGTGAGGACGACGTCGTAGCCGCCGAGGAGGGGAAACCAGCCCAGCGCGGAGCCGAGGACGGCGACCAGGATGAGCGCCAGCCAGAAGTACGGCACCGCGGCCAGCACGGTGGTGGCGGGCACCAGCGAGTCCAGCCAGGTGCCGCGCCGCCACCCCACGAACACACCCAGCACGGTCCCGACCAGGACCGCCAGGACCGTCGCGATGCCGACCAGTGCGACGGTCCAGGGCAGCGAGGTGGCGATGACCGTGGAGACCGGGGTCGGGAAGTCGCTGACCGAGATCCCGAAGTCGCCGCGTACCAGATTGCCGAGGTAGGAGATGTACTGCCGGATCAGCGGCTCGTCCGAGTCGGTGCCGAGCAGCACCTCGTACGCCCGGCGGGCGGACGGGTCGACGCCGCTGCCGCGCTGTTGCAGCTTCGCCATCAGGATGTCCACCGGGTCGCCGGGCATCATCCGCGGGATGAAGAAGTTCAGCGTCACCGCGGCCCAGAGGGCGACCAGGTAGAAGGCGAACTTGCGCAGGTAGTACCGCATCAGCCGGGACTCACTTGCCGGCCGGTTTGAGCCGCAGGAAGACCTCCGCGTTGTCGGGGTGCGCCCAGACCGCGGGGAAGGCGTACAGGTCGCCTCCTGACGGCCAGCCGGTGAACTTGGCGTCGTGGTAAACGTTGATCGTGCCCTGAGTGAGGACCGGGATGTACGGCATCGCCTGCTCGACGCGGGTCTGGATCGCTTCCAGGTGCGGCTGCCGCGCGGCGGTGTCGGCCGGGTTGATTCGCTTGAGGGCGTCGAGTGCCTGGTCGACCTGCGGGTCGGAGAAGCGGCTGACGTTCGGCCCCGGCTTGGCGCCGACCTTGGCGGTCTGCGCGGTGCTGAAGAAGTAGCTGTAGAGGTAGTAGGGGTCGGGTGCGGGGCCCTGGTAGAGCGAGTCGATGATCAGCTGGTACTGGCCGCGGTCCTTGGCGTCGACGAACTCGTTCCAGGACAGCTGCTGCGCGGTGAGCTTGATGCCGACCTGCTTGAGCTGCTGGCCGATCGTGTTCACCGCGGTGATGTAGTCGGTCCAGCCGGAGACCGTCTTCAACGTCAGCGACAGCGGCTTGCCGTCTTTGGCGTAGACGCCATCAGAGCCCTTGGCGTAGCCGGCGCCCTCCAGAATCTGCTGTGCCCTGGTCGGATCCGGCTGCATTGGCGCGGTCCGCTGCCGCAGTTTGCCGGAGATGAGGTCACCGTCGCGGTCCGGCAGCAGGAAGCTGGGTGAGACTTCGCTGCCGGTGCCTTCGAAGGCGAGCGCGTTGAGCTGGGTCCGGTCGATCGCGTGGTAGATCGCCTGACGCACGGCCGGGTCGGTCTGCGGGCCCTGGCAGCCCAGAGCGGCGCTGCTGCAGGTGTACAGCGCGATCTGGTTCACCGGGGTGATCACCGACTTGTAGCCGGGGTAGTTCTTCTCGACGTCCTTGACATCCGGCACCGGCCCGGTCTGCCAGTCGATCTGGCCGGCCTTGAGTGCGGTGGCTCCGGACTGGTTGCCGGACAGCGCGAGGTAGCGGATCTTCTTCACCGCGGGCTCACCGCCGAAGTAGGTCGGGTTCGCCTTCAGCGTGTACGCCTGCGGCTTGAACTCCTCCAACAGGTACGGGCCGGTGCCGACCGGATCGGCGACCACGGCGACCGCCGGATCGGCGATATCCTTCCACCTGTGCGCGGGCACGATATATGTCTTGCCCAGGACCGACGGGCCGTCCACAAACGACGGTTGGTCGAACGCGATGGACACGTGCGTGTCATCGACCGCCGTGGCCCGGCCGGCGTAGCCGGTGCTGTTCATGCCCTTGTGCTTGCTGAACATGTCGAGGGTGAACACGACGTCGTCGGCGGTGAACTTCTGCCCGTCGGACCACCTCACCCCGTCCCGTAGGGTGATCGAGAGTTGGGTGCCGTCCGCGTTCCAGGCGAACTGCGTGCCCAGGCGCGGCGTCGGCTCGTCGTCGCGGACGATGTTGTAGAAGAACAGGGTCTGGAAGATCGTTCCCGTCCCGCCGATGGTCGTTGGCGCGAACGGGTTGAAATTGATCTGATAGTCGGTGGACTGGCCGGTGTACGCCACCAGCGTGGGAGTCTCGGGTCCGGCCGACGTGTCCGACGATCCGCACCCCGCGGCCACGACCAGTGCGGCCATCAGGGCGGCTGCGGCGCGCGGACCCGCGCCGGGTTTTTTCGACACCATCACGATGTCCTCCTGACCTGCTGTCGTGGGTGCGCTACGACATGAGCCCGCGCTCCGGTCATTATTAAGTTGACTAAGTAACCCGTCAATACTCAAGAACATGGATCCGATGGCCTGATCATGGTCGGCTCGCCCACCGCTGACATCGAGGGTGTTGACTTACTTCGGTCGCCTGCGTAAGGATCCTCGTCATCGCTGGTCCCCTGCCGCCAACCGACGAAGAGGGCCTCAATGACGCGCACGACCTTGCACGACGGCTGGCGCCTGCGCGCCGTCTCGGGCCCGATGCCGGACCTCCTCGCGGAGCGGGACCTGCCCGCTCAGGTGCCCGGCAGCACCCACCTCGACCTGATGGCCGCCGGCCTCATCCCGGACCCGTACCTGGACCGCAACGAGGCGGCGCTGACCTGGATGCACCGCGTCGACTGGCAGTACACGACCACCTTCCAGGCGCAGGCGCCGCGACCCGGCGAGCGGGTCGAGCTGGTCTTCGACGGCGTCGACACGGTCGCCACCATCGAACTGAACGGCGACGTGCTGGGCCACACCGCCAATATGCACCGCGGCTACCGGTTCGACGTCCGGCAGTCGCTGCGCGAAGGCGGCAACGACCTGATCGTGACGCTGAAATCCGCGCTCACCCACGCCGAGCAGACGCAGGCCCAGCTCGGCTGGCGCCAACGGGCCTACCCCCACCCCTACAACGCCATCCGCAAGATGGCCTGCTCCTTTGGCTGGGACTGGGGACCCGACCTGCAGACCGCCGGCCTCTGGAAACCAGTACGCCTGGAACGCTGGGACACCGCCCGACTGACCCAGCCGCGCCCCCTCGTCACCGTTGACGCCGACGGCACCGGCCGCATCGATGTACACCTCGAACTGGACCGCGCCGCGGACCGTAACTACACCGCGGTGATAACCGTCGGCGACGCCGAGGAACGGGCGACGGTATCCGGCGACCTCGCGCACGTCACCGTCCTCGTGCCGGACGCGCGGCTGTGGTGGCCGGTCGGCTACGGCGACCAGCCGCTCTACGAGCTGACCGTCACGCTCCTGGCCGACGGCGAGGCGGTGGACATCCACCGGCGCCGGATCGGTTTCCGCACCGTCACCGTCGACACCGAACCGGACGAGACCGGTACGCCGTTCACGTTCGTCGTCAACGGCAGGCGCGTATTCGCCAAGGGCGCCAACTGGATCCCGGACGACCACTTCCTCACCCGGGTCACCCGCGAGCGGCTGGAGCGCCGGATCGGCCAGGCCGTCGACGCGAATATGAACATGCTGCGGGTCTGGGGCGGCGGCATCTACGAAACAGACGACTTCTACGACGCCTGCGACGAACGCGGTGTGCTGGTCTGGCAGGACTTTCCCTTCGCGTGCGCCTTCTACGCCGAGGAGGAGCCCTTACGTGGCGAGGTCGAGGCCGAAGCACGGGAGAACATCACCCGGCTCGTCGCCCACCCTTCCCTCGTGCTGTGGAACGGCAACAACGAGAACCTCCCCGCTCACGCCGACTGGGGCTGGCAAGACGGCCTACAGGGGCGCACCTGGGGGATCGGCTACTACACCGAGCTGCTGCCCAAGATTGTCGCCGAGCTCGACCCCACCCGCCCATACGCGCCCGGGAGCCCGTACAGCCCCGACGACCTGCCACCCAACGACGCTCACCACGGCACCCGCCACGAATGGGACGTCTGGAACGTCGTCGACTACACCCACTACCGCGACCACATTCCGCGGTTCTGCGCCGAGTTCGGCTTCCAGGGCCCACCCACCTGGGCCACCCTCACCCGATGGATCCACGACGAGCCGTTGACGCCCACGTCACCGGCGTTCCTGCTCCACCAGAAGGCGGACGACGGCAACGGCAAGCTGCACCGTGGCCTCGCACCCCACCTGCCGGTCCCCGTCGACTTCGAGTCGTGGCACTGGGCGACCCAGCTCAACCAGGCCCGCGCGGTGGCATTCGGCATCGAACACTTCCGCTCCTGGTGGCCGCACACCGCGGGAGCCCTCGTCTGGCAGCTCAACGACTGCTGGCCGGTCACCTCGTGGTCCGCAGTGGACAGCGACGAACGCCCTAAACCCCTCTACTACGCGGTAAAACACGCGTTCGCGCCCCGGCTGCTGACCATCCAGGCCCGCCAGGGAAGGCCCACACTGGTCGCGGTCAACGACCACGACCAGCCATGGACCGATACGGTCCTCGCGACGAGGCAGACCTTCGCCGGCGACATGCTGGCCACCGCCGAGCTGCCACTCAACGTGCCACCCCGCTCCACCGCCCTGCTGGATCTGGCCGACGACCTACTCAAGCCCGCCGACCTGAGAAGAGAAGTGCTGGTCGCGACAGCCGGCGATGCCCACACCCACCACCTGTTCGCCGAGGACCGCGACCTCGCCTACAACCCGGTGCCCTTCACCGCCAGGCTCACACCGGTGGCCGGCGGCTACCGGGTCGATGTGCGGACCACCTCGTACGCCCGGGACATCGCCCTGCTGGCGGACAAGGTCGCGCCCGACGCGGTGGTCGACGACATGCTTGTCTCCCTGCCGGCGGGGAGAACCCACACCTTCCTCGTACGCACGACAGCGCCCCTCGACCAAGCGTCCACTTTGGTGCATCCACGCGTGCTGCGCTGTGCCAACACAGTGGCTCAGGCGGTCGAGAACATCCCATAGCACACCGGGTCGGCACGAGGGTCAATGTCCGCCGGGGCCGTCGCGGACCACGCCGCGCACGGTGTCGAGTGCCGTTCCGGGCTCGATCTCGGCCAGCCACCAGGTCGCGCCGGCCGCCGCGTACGGCGCCGGATCGGTGTCGGCGGGCAGCGCGACCGCGAGGTCGAACGGCGCCGGGTCCGGGCCGCGCAGCTCGCGCAGCGCGGCGGCCATCTCCGCGACCTGGTCGGGATGTTCGAGGTTGACCGGGACGAAGCCGTCGTGCCGGGCGGCCCGGCGCATGGGTGCCCGCTTGCCGGGATAGCCCGCCACCCACACCGGTACGCCGGGACGCTGGACCGGGCGCGGCAGGAACTGGATGTCGTCGACCGTGTAGTGCCGGCCGTGGTGGTGCACGGCTTCGCCGGACCAGGCCCGCCGGAGGATGTCCAGGGACTCGTCGAGCATCTCGGCCCGCACCCGGTCGTCCAGCTGCTCGCCGGTCTTGGAGTACTCGTCGCCGAACCGGTCCGTGCCCAGGCCCACGCCGAGCGTGAGCCGCCCGCCGCTGAGCTGGTCGAGCGTCGCGGTCTCGCGGGCGACCTTCACCGGGCGCCGGCGGGCCAGCGGCGTCACCATCGGACCGAGCCGTACCCGGCTCGTCGTGGTCGCCATCGCCGCGAGCGTCACCCACGGGTCGGCGACCTGCCGCACCGGCGGCCGCCACCGCACGTGGTCCCAGACGAACACCCCGTCCCAGCCGGCCTCCTCGGCGTCCGCCGCCAGCCGCGCGGCGGCACGCGGGTCGGCGAGGTCGTCGAAGAGTGGCAGGAATATCGCCGCACGCAATCCGGTCACGGCTCCTCCTCGAAATGCTCGGCGCCGCCGGTGTGCCGGACGAGCGCTTCGATGAACGTATCCCAGAGCGGTGCGGGCACCTCGTGGCCGGCGCCTTCGAGCACGAGCAGCGTAGATCCGGGCACGGCTTCGTGCAGCGCCCGGCCGTGCGCGAGCGGATAGACCGGGTCGCGGTCGCCGTGTACGACGAGGACCGGCGTGGCCAGGTCGCCGAAGCCGCCGCCGGCCGGGCCGTCGATCGCCATGCGGAAGTGGTTGGTCACCGCGGCGGCCAGGTCGCGGGTGCGGGCCACGTCGCGCTCGGCGAGCGCGCGGGTGGTGGCGGCGTCGAAGTGGGCGGCGCCGCCCGCGTACCGGCGCAGCAGGCCGACGATGAACTCGACGACCGCGGCCGGGTCGGCCGGGTCGGGATCGTTCTGTGTGTACTCGAGGAACTCGCCGGACATCGGCGGCAGGTCCTCGTCACCCGGCGTCGTGGCCACGAAGGTGAGCGAGGCCACCCGGTCGGCGTGGTCGACACCGAGGACGAGCGCGGTCCCGCCGGACATCGAGCGCCCCACGACGTGCGCCCGGTCCACGCCGAGCGCGTCGAGAACGCCGACCGCGTCGCGGGCCAGGTCGGTGAGGGAGTAGCCGGGCGAGCCCGGCGGGTAGCTCACCGATCGGCCGGTGTCGCGGTTGTCGAAGCGGATGACGTACCGGCCGCGGGCGGCGAGCCGCTCGCACAGCTCGGTCTCCCACCACAGCATCGAGGCGCAGGCGCCGTGGATCAGCAGGATCGCCGGGTCGGCCGCGGAGCCGAACGCCTGCACGCAGAGCTCCACGCCATTGGCGGTGACCATGCGTTCGCCGCTGGTCATGCCCCAGCCGCGCCGGCTCATCCGACCCTCCGCGCGAGGTAGGTGCCGGCCAGGTCGGCGAACGCGCGCAGCGCACCCGCCAGCCGCTCCGGCGGTGTGGGTCCGACCAGGGTGTTGTATGTCGCGGCGAACCGCTCGTACGACTCGACGGTCTGGTTTCGGTATGCCATACGGCGACCGTAGATCCAGACCTGACCCGTTAGCGGGTCCGGTTAGCATCCCTTTATGGGTACCAGTGCTCCGGAGATCTTCCTCGACATCGACCGCGGCCGCCCCCGCGGGCTGCGCGCCCAGATCGAGGAGCGCCTGCGGGAGGCGATCCGCTCGGGCCGGCTCGCCGCCGGGACCGCCGTACCCTCCACCCGCGCGCTGGCCGCCGACCTCGACGTGACCCGCAAGGTCGTGGTGGAGGCGTACGACCAGCTCGTCGCCGAGGGATACCTGGTCGCCCGGCCGGGCGCCGCGACGGTCGTCAACCCGGCCGCGCCGCGTCCGGCGCCGGCCGACCCGCCGCCGGACGGTGGGCGCGACGTCGAGGTCGACTTCCGGCCCGGGCGCCCCGACCTCGCGCTCTTTCCCCGCGCCGCGTGGGCTCGCGCGAGCCGGGCGGCCCTGCGCGCGACACCCACCGGCGACTTCGCGTACGACGACCCGCGCGGCCTGCCCCGGCTGCGCCGCAGCCTGTCCGACTACCTCGCCCGGGTCCGCGGCGTGAGCGCCGACCCCGCGCGGGTGATCGTCTGCGCCGGGTTCGCACACGCCTTCGACCTGATCCTGGACGTCCTTCCGGCCCGCTTCGCGGTCGAGGCACCCGGGTACCCGAGTCCGCGCCGGCAGCTCACCGACCACGGCGTCCCGTTCGACGGCGTGCCGGTCGACGACGAAGGGATCGACGTGGCCGCACTGCGCCGCACGGCCGCGCGGGCGGTACACGTGACGCCGGCGCACCAGAGCCCGACCGGCGCCGTGCTCTCCCCGCGCCGCCGGCACGAGCTGGTCGGCTGGGCGCGCGATGTCGACGGGTACATCGTGGAGGACGACTACGACGCCGAATACCGCTACGACCGCCGCCCGGTCGGCGCGCTGCAGGGCGTCGCCCCCGACCGCGTCATCTACTGCGGTACCACCTCCAAAACGCTCGCCTCCGGCCTGCGCCTCGGCTGGCTCGTCGTCCCGCCCCCGCTGGTCGAGCCGATCGTCGCCCGGCGGCACCTGACCGACGGGGCGACGTCCACCATCCTGCAGGCCACGTTCGCCGAGTTCCTGGACAGCGGTGACCTCGACCGGCACCTGCGCCACACCCGCCGCGTTTACCGGGAACGCCGCGACGCGGTCATCGCCAGCCTCCGCCAGTGGCTGCCGCGAGCTACCCCCAGCGGCGTGTCCGCCGGGCAGAACGTGCTGGTCACCCTTCCCGCCGGCACCGACGAACGGGCGGTGGTCGCCCGCGCGCTGGCGGCGGGGGTACGCGTGTACCCGCTCGCCGACTTCCGCCCCGCCCCGAACGCCGGCGATCGGCCCGGGCTGATCCTCGGCTACGGCAGCGTCCCCGCCGGACGCGCCGTCCACGGCATCCGGCTGCTGAGCCACGCACTCGGGTCGTAAGCGCGAGGCAGAGGCCGACAGATTACGGAACGAGCACCCCTAACCACCCCCCAATGCCACCCCCAACCACCGCCTCGGCCTCGCGCCTGCCGGGTTCGGTGATCGTCCGGCAGACGGTCTCGCCTCCGGTGTGTTCGGTGCCTATGGCACAGTCCTGAGTGTGTCGTTGGACGAGCTGCCGGAGTGGTTGCCGGGTTGGTGTCTTGACCATCTGGGCGGCGAGCCCGCCGGCGTGCTGTTCCAGTCGCGACAGGTCTCGATGGTGTTCGGTCTGCGGCTGGCCGGTGGCCGGGACGTCGTGGTCAAGGCGCGCGCCGACGATGGCCGGGCCGCGTCGTGTGTCGCGGCGCAGGCCACGTTGGCCGAGCGTGGGTTCGCGTGTGCGCGGCCGCTCACGCCGGTGGTCGGTGTGGGCGCGCTGGCCGTGCACGCCGAGGAGTACCGGCCCGGCGGCGAGGTGTCGCACGGGGACTCGCCGGACATAGCCGTGCGCTGCGCGGAGGTGTTCGCCCGGCTGATGGCCGAACTCGCCGGCGTGAGCGTCGCGCCACCGCTGCCGAATCCGCCCTGGGTGCGCTGGGACCACACCGATTCCGGGCTGTGGCCGGCGATCGACTTTCTCGACGGCCGGGACCAGGGTGTCGTGTCCGAGCACATTGTCCAGACGGCTGAGCGGGCCCGGGGGCGGCTGCTGGCCGCCGGCTTGCCGTGCGTGCTCGGCCACGCCGACTTCGAGGCGCAGAACCTGCGTTGGCGGGGTTGGCAGGTGTGGGCGGTGCATGACTGGGACAGCCTGGCGTGGCAGCCGGAGGCGGCGCTGGTGGGAGCGGCGAGCGGATCGTTCGCCAGCTCCGGGCCGCCCACGTTGGCGCCGATCGAAGGCTCCGAGGCGTTCCTGGTGGCTTATCAAGACATTCGAGGGCGCTTGTTCACGGCCGTTGAGCTGGAGATCGCCTGGGCGGCCAGCTTGTGGATGGCCGCGTACAACGCCCGGGAGATGGCACTGTGCGGTGGCAGCCTGGCGGGCGGGGATGCGCTGCGGGCGCAGGCAGCCGAACGCCTCCGCCGGGCTAACGCGTAACGGTGGCGGCGGCCGGTCGCCTGGTGGCGTGCCTGCGTGAGCTGGCGCTGATCGCCGTCGGGCGAAATCGAATCGATAGAGGACTGAAGATGTCGTGTCCAATGCTTGGGTGAGTACCGTACGAGATCAGACAGGGGAGGCGCCGGTATGGCACATCTGCGCGACAGCCATTGGGTGTAGGCCACGACGATCGGCCGGCCGCAGCGGGATTCAGCGCGTGAGGTTCGAGCTCGGCTGGTCGGTCTCATCGAGAACGCCGATGGCGAGCTGCGCCTCGGCTTCCCACAGTGGGGAGCGGATCTGGACGAAGAGCCGATGAGCGGACTCGGCATGGTCCCGTGCCGCGTCGTGGCGATTCAGCCCTAGATAGAGTCGGCCGAGCGCGAGGTTGACGCGGCCCTCCACGAAGCGGTCGAACACCGCGCGGGCGATACCTTGTGCCTCGAGCAGGGTGACTTCCGCTTCCGCCGAGCGTCCCAGCCGCAACAGCGTCTCGCCGAGGCCGCAGGTGGCGTACGCGGTGCCCAGCAGGTCCTCGCTGCCGCGAGCGAACCGCAGGACGTGCTCGAACGCCGCGACGGCGTCGTCGAGCCGCCCGCGCATCAGGTGCGCCTGTGCCAGCCGGTACAGGCTCTGCGCCTCGCCTCGCGTGGAGTTGATGGACCGGCTGATGTTCAGCGCCCCCTCGGACAGCCGGGCGCTCGACTCCGACTCACCCCGATCCAGCTCGATCTGCGCCAGATAGCCCAGGACGTGGGCCTCCGCGTAACGGTCTCCGACCAACCGGAACGTCTTCAGGGCTTCCTCACAGCGCTGCCAGGCACGCCCGAGGTCACCGCGCATCCGGTCCAGCAGCGCGAGGTTGCGCAACACGAGTGCGCGGCCGTGGGGCTCGGTGACGTGTTCGTACAACTGGAGTGCCGGCATAAGGAACACTTCCGCCTCGTCGTACCGCTGCTGGAACGCCGCCAGCGTTCCGAGCGCGTACAGCATGGCCGCCTCGCCGCGCGCGTTGCCCGCCTTCCGGGTCGCCCCGAGGGCACTGGTGCACGCCACCCGCCAATCGTCGAGATAGTTGCGGGCCTCGAAGAGCGTGGTGCTGGTCATCGCGAGATCCCAGGCCAGCTCGTCCATGTTCATCTTCGCCGCTTGGACCACCACCGCGACGAGCGCCAGACGCTCCGCCTCGAACCACGCGAGCTGGTCACGGACCAGCCGGTCGACGAGCGCCTGGTCGAGCCGCCAGCGCATGGCCCCACCGTGGATGACCGTGTAGTCGCCGCCGTACGACCGGCGGTGTGCCTGCTCGGCGAGGGCGAGCCAACCACCCAGTGCCCGCTCACATGCGGCGCGCCGCTCGGCCGGATCATCCTCCTCCAGCGCCCGCTCACGGGCGTCCAGCCGCAGCAGGCTCTGCAGCCGGTACCGAAGGGAGCCGATGTTGTCGCGGCCGACCACCTCCAGGAGTTGGGCGTCGACCAGATGCTCCATGAGGTTTTCAGCCGCGGCCAGATCGATGTCGAGCAGCGCCGCCCCGACCCAGGACGGGAAGTCGGGGACATCGAGGATGCTCAACCGGCGGTAGAGCGTCGCGGCAGCCGGTTGCAGGTAGCGATAGCTGAGCCAGAAGCTGGCGCGCACGCTCTGCTGGCCATGGCTCAGCTCGTCCAACCGGCTGCGTTCGTTTTCCAGGCGGCTCACCAGATCCGCGATTGTCCAATGTGGCTTCGTCGCGAGGCGTGCGGCGGCGATCTGCAACGCGAGCGGCAGCCGGTCGCACAGTTCGCCCAGGCGCGCGGCACCCGCCGGATCGGCTTTGACCCGGGCCTCGCCGCTGATGTTGCTCAGTAGCCCGGTCGCTTCGCTTTCGCTGAGCACGCCCAGGTGCAGGCGCACGCCACCGTATCCGCCCAGCTCGCTGAGCTGGTCGCGACTGGTGATCAGCACACAGGAGCCGCCGCTGCCCGGCAGTAGCGGCTGGATCTGGGCGAAGTCGTCGACGTTGTCGAGGACGATGAGCATCCGCTGGCCATCGAGGATGCTGCGGTAGAGGGCAACACGTTCGCTCAGCTCGCCGCCCATTTGTCCGCTGGGCACGCCGAGAGCGCGCAGAAACCGGTCGACTATGTCATCGGCGGTGGCCGGCTCTTTGTTCTCATCATGTCCCTGCAGGTTGACGAAGAGCTGGCCGTCGGTGAACACCGAGGCGGCCAGGTGCGCCCAGTGGACCGCTAGGCAGGTCTTGCCGACGCCGGCCGGCCCGGTGATCAGACCTATCGCGGGTGGCCGGTTATCGGAACGGTCGCGCAGCAGCGCGTCCAGGTCGGCAAGCTCGGAGTCCCGCCCGGTGAACGAAGACGTCGCCGCCGGCAGCTGCGCCGGCGCTACGGCCGTGTTGGTGGGTCCGAGCGATAGCGGCAGGGTCAGGCGTGGTTCGTCGCGCAGGATCTCGTCGTGAAGTTCCCGCAGGGCCGGACCCGGTTTGAGGCCGAGCTCCTCGATCGAGCGCCGGTGCCCCTCCCGGTATACCTCCAACGCCTCCGCGCGCCGGCCGGACCGGTAGAGAGCCAGCATCAGATGGGCGCGCCCGTGCTCCCGCAGCGGTTGCTCGCGGACCAGCGCCGTCAGCTCGCCGATCAGGCGCTGATGAAGTCCCAGCCCCAGCATGAGGCCGGCACGCTGCTCGTGCGCGGCCAGCCGCTGCTCCTTCAGCCGAGCGGCCTCAGCCATGACGACCGGGCTGGAGATGCCGTCCAGCGCGGCGCCGCGCCACAGCGCCACCGCCTCGCTGAGCAGATCGGCAGATTCGGACATGCGTCCCTCACGCCGGCTCACCCGAGCTTGCGAAATCAGCGAAGTGAATTCGCGTGCGTCAATTCGGTGGTCGCCGGCCACCAGCATGTAGCCCGGCGGGACGGTATTGATCACATCGTCCAGGCAGCCGGCCTGGCGAAAGATCTTGCGCAATCCCGCCACGCAGATGGCCACCTGGCCTCGTCCGGTCGCCGGCGGTCGACCGTTCCAGACCGCCTCGACCAGGCTGTCCACTGAGACCACCCGGTCGGCGGCCAGCAGCAACATGGCGAGAACAGTGCGTTGTCGTGGACCACCGACGGCGATTGACCTGCCGTCGATGCGTACCTCCAGTGAACCGAGGATCAAGAAATCCAAGGTGCTCACCCATCGAACCCCCGTGCCTGGGAGAGACAGCCGCATCGCGGCTTCAACTCTGCGAATCTCCTCCAGGAGGCAAATCGCAGAAATTCAAACGTGCGCCTTCATCTTGCCACCCATGTGGTGGCATTTCCATCACAGACGTCGATTCGTGATGCCCCAAACTAACGTTTGTGCAGGCTGGAAACGGTGGGCGGGTATCCGCCTTCGCGCGCCGGAGCTTCGACCAATGCGCCGGGATTCTCTGGATTAGCGCGCTTTCCGCTGACAAGACCCCTGATCGCTGGATGTATGCCCTGTTATAGGAAAGGTATAACCCTCCCGAACAGGCTCGTGGCCGATGCCGTTGGCAATGGATGCGACAACGCCCGACAAGGGAGACGACATGACGAGCCCGACAACGACTGACCTGGCCGAGGAGCGTCGACGGAAGATCAAGGACATCGTCTGCGAAATCCTGGAGGTCGAGCCGAGCGAGGTCACGCCGACGAGTCTGTTCCGCGAGGACCACGAGGCGGACTCGCTGCGCGCGATCGAAATTCTCGCCGCGCTCGAGCGCAACTTCGGTGTCACCATCGATCAGGCCGACCTCAGCCGGATGGTCAACCTCGAAGGCGTGTACGCGGTGGTGGACGAGGTTTCCAAGCGGTGAGTGGCGGTATGTCGAGCGTCGTCGGGCGGCAGCGGGTCGTCGTCACAGGCCTCGGCGTCATCACCAGCATTGGCGTCGACGTCGACGCGTTCCGTGCTGGGATCCACAGTGGGCGCAGTGGCGTCCGGCCGATCACCGCGTTCGACACGTCGGGATTCGCCCACGCCAACGGCTGCGAGGTGGTCGGGTTCGAGCCGCAGAGGTGGATCCGGCGCCTGGCTGTCGACGAGCTCGGACGCGCCAGCCAGTTCGCGGTGGCCGCCGCCGCGATGGCGGCGCGGGACGCCGGCCTGTCACACGACGCGATTCGAGCGCGGCGGGCGCTCGTCGCGGTGGGCACGACCGATGGCGAGTCGCGCGACCTCGACCAGCTCGTCCAGCTCCAGCTCGACCGTGGCACCGAGGACGTCGATCCGGTGCTGGCGCAGCGGGTCGACCCGGGTCGCCTCTCCACCAGCATCGTGCGTGAGCTGGGCCTGTCCGATGTGGAGGTATTGACGATCCCGACGGCCTGCGCGGCGGGCAACTATGCCGTGGGGTACGGGTTCGACGCGATCCGCGGCGGCGACGCGGATGTGGCCCTGTGCGGTGGCGCGGACGCCCTTTGCCGTAAGACGTTCAGCGGCTTCTACCGGATCGGGACGATCGCGCCGGAGGTGTGCCAACCGTTCGACCGCGATCGCAAGGGCATCCTCACGGGAGAGGGCGCCGGCATCGTGCTGATGGAGAGTCTGGACGCGGCACTGGACCGGGGTGCCCGGATCCACGCGGAGGTGCTCGGGTACGGGCTCGCCTGCGACGCCTACCACGCGGTCGCGCCACTCCAGGACGGCATCGCGCGATGCATGCGGCTGGCCCACCGCGACGCGGGTGTCACACCGGCCGACATCGACTTCATTTCCGCGCACGGAACCGGCACCAAGGCCAACGACGTCACCGAGTCGTCGGCGATCCGTGAGGTCTTCGGCGACCGTCCGCCGCCCACCATCTCGATCAAGGCGATGATCGGTCACGCCATGGGTGCGGCGAGCGCGCTCGGCGCCGCGGCATGCGTACTTGCCCTCACCGGCGGATTCATACCGCCCACCATCAACCACGTCAATACCGATCCCGAGTGTGGTCTTGACTGCGTACCGAACCAGGCACGGCCGGCCGAGTTGCGGATCGTACAGAACAACGCACTCGCCTTCGGCGGCAACAACGCCGTCCTTGTCCTCGGCAGATACCCGAACGACTGATGCGTGAGTGGGGGAGTCGATGACCGCGAATGCCATGCCCACCGAGGACATCGTGGTGTCGGCGTGGACCGCGACCTCGCCGTTCGGCCGGGGCGCCGACGCGCTGGCCCGAGGGCTGGCCGCGGGCCGCGCCGCGACCGCCGACCTGGATCGGGCGACCTGGCCAGGCCCGTTCGACCGGGCCGCGCTGATCCCCGGGTTCGATGTCGCCGGGATACTCGGCAGGCGCGGCACGCGCTCGATGGACCGCATCACCGGCATCACCGTCAGCACCGTCGGCATGCTCCTGCATGACAGCGGGCTGCTGGACCGGGACGGCGGTGTCGTCGAGGATCCCGACAACGTCGGGCTCGTGCTCGGTAGCGGCGGCAGCGTGCAGAGCACCATGGACTTCACCCTGGAAGGACTGACCGGCGAGAAGCCCTATCACGTCGACCCGGCCCGTTTCCCGAACGCGGTGATGAATCGCGCCGCCGGCCAGAGCGCGATCTGGTACGGGCTCAAGGGGCCGAACGCGACGGTCTTCGGTGGCGCGGTGACCGGACTGCTGGCTCTGAGCTACGCCGCCCGACTGCTCCGGTTCGGACGGTGCGATGTGCTCCTGTGCGGTGCTGCGGAGGAGTTCTCGCCCCGCCGGGCGTGGTTGGTCGCCCGCACGCGCGGCGGCGAGGCGACCGCGGAGCCGCTAGGTGAGGGGTGTGTGATGCTTCTGCTCGAGTCTTCGGCGACGGCCCGACGGTGCGGCCGCCGGGCGCTCGCATCGGTCCTCGCCACGCGGTTCGCCGCCGGTGACGAGCACGACGGTCCACGCCAGACGCTGGCCCGCTGCGTCAATCGGGCGCTGGCGGAGTCCGGAGTGGACGCGCGCGAGCTCCGCCTGGTGGCGACCTCCGGAGCCGACGGAGCCCTTGGCAAGGAAGAGGAGGCGGCGCTCGCCGACGTTCTCGGTGAGAACCCGGCTCCACGAGGACCACTGCGCCTCGAGCCCCGGCGGTTGCTGGGGGACACCTCGACCGCGTCGGCGGCGTTCCAGATCGCCGCGGTGCTCGCCGCGGCCCGGGATCGGGCCGATCTCGATGGCGCGGTCGCGCTGGTCACCTCTGTAGATCCGATCGGCGTGGTGGGCTGTGTCGTGCTGCGTCTCTATCCGGAGGGACAGTCATGACCGAGCGCAGTGAGGTCATCACGAGGGTCGGTCCGACCGTCCCGCCGGCAGCGCTGGCACCTTTCGCGCTCACCCGGAACGATCCGGACCGCGCGACCGCGAGCACCACTGTGGATCCGGAAGACCCGCTCTTTCGCGGTCACTATCCGGGGTTCCCGGTGCTGCCCGGTGCCTGCCTCATCAACCTCGTCGACCAGACCATGCGGGCATGGTCCGGCACCGCCCAGATCGAGCTGGCCGTGGTCGTGCGCTGCCGGTTCCTCGGCCCGGTGTTCCCGGGAGACCAGGTGACTGTGGACCTGACCACTACCGGCGCCGGCGCGGACCTGCGATGCGTCGCGGTCGCCAGCACCGCCCGTGGACCCGCCGCCCGTATCTGGCTGCGCTATCGCCGGACGGCAGCCCGATGATCGGGACCGAGGAGATCCAGGCACGCATTCCGCATCGCTTCCCGATGCTGCTGGTCGACGAGGTCGCCGCGGTCGAGCCGGGACGGCACCTGGTGGCGCGCAAGACCGTCAGCCACGCCGAGGCGTGCCAGATCCGGCCCGGCGCGGACCCCGCCTATCCCGTGCACCTGATGATCGAGTCGTGGTTGCAGGCGGCGGCTCTACTGATGCTGTGGTGCGAGCCGTGCCCGGACGCGCGACTGGGCCGGGTGCTGCTCGCCGGCGCCCTTGACGACGTCACCATCGTCGGGCATGCCGGCCCGGGCGACGTGATCGAGCACCAGGTCAGGCTGGTGCGTGTCGTGGCGGACACCGCGATCCTTCTCGGCGAGACGCGGATCGGCTCCCGGACCGTGCTGGAGGTGGGGCATTTCGTGGCCGCCCTGCGCGCCACGTCCGACCTCGCCCCGGACTAGGAGACACCATGTCCAGCAGCAAGGCCCCGGTCGCCCTTGTCACCGGCGGCTCCCGTGGCATCGGTCGGGCGGTCGTGCACAGGTTGGCACGGGACGGGTTCGACGTCGCGTTCTGCTACCGGTCCGACCGCGAGGCGGCGGACCTGGTGACGAAGGAGGCGGTCCGGACCGGCGTCCGGGTGCGGGCCTGGCAGGTCGATGTGTCCGAGCGGGAGCAGGTGCGGTCCTTCGTGCGGGAGGCGGAGGACGCGTTCGGTCCGGTACACGCGGTCGTGACCGCTGCCGGCGTCATCCGCGATGCTCCGCTGGCCCTGATGAGCGACGAGGACTGGGACACGGTCCTGCGGGTCAACCTCGACGGTACCTACCACGTGTGCCGATCGGCGGTCTTCGGCATGGTGAAGCGCCGCGCTGGCGTAGTCGTCACGATTTCGTCCGTGGCCGGGGTCGCCGGCAACGTCGCACAAACCAACTACGCGGCCAGCAAGGCGGGCATCATCGGCTTCACCAAGGCGCTGGCCAAGGAGGTCGGGCGGTACGACATCCGGGCGAATGTCGTGGCGCCGGGGCTCATCGACACGGACATGACCTCCGGACTGACGGAGCGCGTCACCAAGGATCTGCTCGCCCGCATCAGCCTGCGCCGGTTCGGCCGGCCCGAGGAGGTGGCCGATCTGGTGGCCTTCCTCGTCTCCGACCGTGCGTCTTACATCACCGGCCAGGTGTTCGGAGTGGACGGTGGAATCGCGCTGTGACCTTCCACATCGAGAAGAGGCAACAGAGGATGACGAGCGACACCCGGCCGTTGTCGGCCGGCCAGGAGGCACTGTGGACGGCGCACCGGATGGCACCGGAGAGCGGCGCGTTCAACCTTGTCCAGCAGGTCCGGGTGCGCTCGGTCCTGGACCTGCCGACCCTGTCCCGAGCCGTGGACGCGGTGGTCGCCCGGCACGACCAGCTGGGCACCCGGATCGTCGAGATCGACGGACACCCACGGCGGTACCGGCCGGAGCACACCGGCCAGCCGGCGGCCACCCCGCTCGACGTGCGGGAGGTGCCCGGAGCCGATCAGCAGCGGGTGCGCGACCTGCTGTCAGAGCTGGCCGCGCGTCCGTTCCGCCTGACCGAGGACATACCGTTCCGCGCGGTGCTGGTGCGCACCGCGCCTGAGGACGCCGCGCTGATGGTCGTGGTACACCATGTGGTGGCCGACTTCACCTCGCTGTGGCTGCTCATGCGCGACCTCCTCCACGCCTACGCGGGCATCGCCGCCGACGGCCAACCGCCGTGGTCCACGCCACCGGGCAGCTACGACGACCATGTGGAGGCGGAGCGGGACCTGCTCGCATCGCCCGCCGGAGCGCGCACCGAACAGCTGTGGCGCGGCGTCTACGATGGCGCGCCACCGGCCGCGCTGCCGATGGACCGGGCCCGCCCGGTCCCCCCGACGTTCCGCGGCGACACCATCCACCTGTATCAGCCGCCGGAGTTCGTCGACCGGCTGACGGCGGCGAGCAAGGAGGTGGGCGTCGGCGCCTTCGCCTACCTGCTCGGCGCGTTTCAGTCCACTGTGCACAGATGCTCCGGGCAGGACGAGTTCCTGATCGGCTGCCCGTCCACGACCCGGCGGGACCGCGAGATGCGCGACACCGTCGGATGCTTCGTCAACTCCTTCCCGTTGAGGGCGCGCTTCGCACCCGAGACGACGTTCCGGGAGGCGATCCTCTCGGCACAACAGCAGGTCATGCAGGGGCTGGTCAACGGCCGCTACCCATGCGTCCTGCTGAGCAGCAGCCAGGGTGGGTCGGACGGCGCGGGTCAGGTACCGCTGCTGCGGACCGGCTTCTTCATGGTCGACATGGACCGGATCCAGCCGGCGATGCCGATGGCGGGCCAAGGCGAGATGGAGGGGCCGCAGACCGAGTACCGGGGCATGCGGCTGGCTCTGATGGACACGCGGCGGCACCAGGAGGGCCAACTCGACCTCATGGTGCGCGTCAACCGGAGCCGGACCCTGCTCGACGTGGCCTTCAGCTATCACACGGATCTGTACGACCGCAGCACCATCGAGCGGTACGTCGACTATTTCGCCCGGCTGATGGAGGCCGCGGTCGCCACCCCGGACGAACGCGTCTCTCGCGCCCGACTTGTCGACGACCGGCAGTTGGCGCACCTGCTGGCGCTTGGCGCCGGCGAAGACTCCACCGACTAAGGAGCCACTCATGGCCTCGAAAAAGCCACCGCGCTGGTACTTCTCGCTGCGCAGCCCGTACTCCTGGTTCGCCTACCGCGACCTCGTGGAGCGATATCCCGATGTGGCCGACGCGGTGGAGTGGGCGCCTTTCTTCGAGCCGGACCCGCGGACCGAGGCGGCTCTGGACGCGGTCGGCGCGCGCCTCGAAGTCGTGCCGATGTCCCGGGCGAAGTACTTCTACATCCTGCAGGATGTCCGCCGGCTGGCCCAGGCCCGTGGCTGGGACGTCACCTGGCCGGTCGACCGGGCACCGCACTGGGAGGTCGCGCACCTGGCCTACCTCCTCGCCGCCGATGCCGGCCGGGGGCGGGAGTTCATCGACCACGTGTACCGGGCCCGCTGGGAGCGCGGTCTGGACATCAGCGACCGCGGCACGATAGGCGACATCGCCACCACCATGGGGCTCGACGGGCCGCGGCTGGCCGACGCGTGCGACGACGAGGACGTGCGACGTCGCGGCGTCGAGTGCCTGGTGGCCTGCTTCAAGGACGGACTGTTCGGCGTGCCGTTCTTCGTGCACGGCCGGGACAAGTACTTCGGCATCGACCGGCTGGCCCCCTTCGTCGCCGCTGTGCGCGGCGGGCGACCCCAGGATGGCGCGCGACCCTTGCCCGAGCCGGCCGGCGTCGCGTTGCTCAGTGCTCCGCAAGCCGACACCGGCCCGGCCGGCGGATGCGGGTAGCACGGCATGCCGGACGAGAGATGTTGGGACGCGGTCGTCGTCGGTGCGGGGATCGGGGGCCTGGTCTGTGCCGCCTATCTCTCCGCGAGCGGTCGCTCGGTACTGGTACTCGAACAGCACGATGTGGCCGGCGGCAACAGTCAGGTCTTTCGACGCCGCCGCGCGTACGAGTTCGACGTCGGGGTCCACTACATCGGAGACTGCGGCCCGGACGGGGTCCTGCCGGCGATCCTCGGCGGCGTGGGGCTGCGAGACCGGCTGAGGTTCCTTCCGATGGACTTCGACGGCTTCGACCGGATCCTGCTTCCCGGCCTGCAATTCGACATGCCCGCCGGCTGGGACGCCTATCGGCGACGGCTGCGGGCGACCCTGCCCGCCGAGGCCGCTGGGCTGGACACGTTCCTCGACGTGTGCGCGGCGGTCGGGCGGGAGGCCCGCGAGAGCCTGCTGTCGGCCGAGGAGCTGACCCTTGGCTCCCTCCTGGAGCGTGCCCCCACGATGGTGGGTTGGGGCCGGCGCACCCTGGCCGAGCTGTTTGACCATTGTGGACTCTCGAAACGAGCCCGGACGGTGCTCGCCGCGCAGTCACCCAACTACGGCATGGGGCCGGCGCAGGCGACGGTCGCACTGCACGCGAGCGTCACCGACCACTACCTGCGCGGCGCCTACTATCCCGAAGGCGGCGGCCAGATGCTGGCCGCGTCGCTGATCGAGGTGATCGAGAGCCACGGCGGCGAGCTGCGCACCCGCTGCGCGGTGGAGCGCATCCTCGTGGAGGACGGTCGTGTCACCGGCGTAGGGCTTGCGGGCGGCACCGTGGTCAGGTCGGCGTTGGTGGTGTCCAACGCCGACTACCGGCGCACGATGCTCGATCTGGTCGGGGCGGAGCACCTGCCGTCGCGGCTGGTCGCAAAGACGGTGAACGCCGAGATGGCCCTTCCGCTCGCGACGCTGTACCTCGGGTTGAACCGGGAGCTGCCCGAGCGGCCTAATGCCAACATCTGGTGGCACGCCGACGACGACATCGACGACTACTATGCCGGCCTGGCTGGCGGGCGCACGGATGTGCGGTTCCTGTTCATGTCGTTCGCCTCGATCAAGGATCCGCGGTCGCCGACGGTGTGCCCGGACGGGCACACCAACCTCCAGGTGATGACGCTCTGTCCCCGGGGCTACGAGTCGTGGGGCACGCGGCGGGGTCCCGCCGACGGCGAACGGTATCGCCGCGACGCCCGCTACCAGGCGCAGAAGACGCGCCTCACCGCCGCCATGCTCGACGCGGCCGAGTCGGTGCTCGGTCCGTTCCGGGACTCGATCGCGCACTGCGAGATGGCGACGCCGCTGACCCACGAGCGCTACACCAGGTCGACCGGAGGCACGCCGTTCGGGCTCGCCCGATGGGGCAGTGGCGATGGCGCCCGGCCGGCCACCCGGACGAGCGTCAAGGGCCTGCACGTCGTCGGCGCCAGCACCGGCCACGGCTGCGGAATCTCCGGCGTCGCGGTGGGCGGCATCGCGTGTGCCGGCCAGATCCTGGGTCGACGGCTCATGGCGGAGGTGCACGCCGGAGCGGTCCTCGCCGACCCGGCACGGTTGCCCGACCGCCCTGACGGCTGGGACCCGCTGGTCGTGTCGCGGGGCGTCGCACGACGCGACGCGCGCGGCCTCGCCCGGATAGACACGGTGGCCTCGCGCGCGGTGAGCGTATAGAGGAGTCATAGTCCGGCGCGCCAGCCTGGTCACACACCGGCGAAGGGAAAAAGGTGGCTGGACAAGGGCTCGGCGGCATTTTGGCAACCATCGGGGACACACCCCTGGTGCGGTTGGAGCGTCTGCTGCCCGGGTTGAGGGCCAACGTCTTCGCGAAGTTGGAGCGGTTCAACCCAGGGGGCAGCGTCAAGGACCGGACCGCGGTCAGCATGCTGTTGCGGGAGATACGCTCAGGTGCGCTGGATCCCGCCCGATCGGTGGTCGTCGAGTCCAGCTCGGGCAACCTCGCGATCGGACTCGCCCAGGTGTGCCGGTACTTCGGGTTGCGTTTCCTGTGTGTCGTGGACGCCAAGACGACCGAGCAGAATCTCGCGATCCTCAAGGCGTACGGCGCCGCGGTCGAGGTAGTGGACGTGCCGGACCCGGTGACCAACGAATACCTGCCGGTCCGCCTGGCCCGCGTCCGGGAGCTGGTGGCCACGACCCCGCACGCGTTCTGGCCCGACCAGTACACGAATCCGTACAACCCCAAGGCACACGAAGAGACGATGCGGGAGATCACCGAGGCGCTCGACGGCCGGGTGGACTTCCTCTTCTGCCCGGTCAGCACGACCGGGACGCTGCGCGGCTGCGTCGACTACGCACGAGCGCACCACATGGAAATCACCACCGTCGCGGTGGACGCGGTCGGCAGTGTCCTGTTCGGAGGGGACACCAGGACGCGGCGGCTGATCCCCGGCCACGGCGCGTCCGTGCGCCCCGCGCTGCTCGATCCGAGCGTGCCCGACCTGGTCGTTCACGTCACGGACCTCGATTGTGTCGTGGGGTGCCGCCGGCTGACGCAGCGTGAGGCGATCCTGGCCGGCGGGTCTTCCGGCGCGGCCGCCACCGCCGTGGACAGGCTGAGCACCATCATCCCCGATGGGGCGAACTGCGTGCTGATCTTCCCGGACGGCGGCGAACGCTACCTCGACTCGATCTATTCCGACGAATGGGTGGCCAAGCATTTCGGCGAGGTCTCCCACCTGTGGAAGGACAGTCGGGTGGCGGCGCCATGCTGATCGTCCGCCACCACGAGGTCCGCGACATCCTCGCCGGGCGCGAAGGCGACGTCATCGAGGCCGTCCGCGCCGCGTACCGGCTGCACGACGAGGGCCGGACCGCGGTTCCACACTCGACGTTCCTGCGCCTGCCTTCGGCGACGGGCGAACCGGACCCGCACAACCGGATCATCGGGCTGCCGGCTTACCTCGGCGGCGAGATGGCCACCGTCGGGATGAAGTGGATCGCGTCGTTTCCCGGAAACATCGAACGCGGCCTCGACCGGGCCAGTGCGGTCATCGTGCTGAACTCGCCGAGGACAGGCCACCCCGACGCGCTGATCGAGGGATCAATGATCTCCGCCGCGAGGACTGCGGCTGGTGCCGCGATCGCGGCCGACCTGCTCGCCTGCGATCCCGACGGTGACGGAGTCGCCTTCATCGGGTGTGGCGTCATCAACCTGGCGATCCTGCGGTTTCTGATGGTGGTGCGCCCGGGCCTGACGAGGGCCACCGTCTTCGACATCGACCCGGCGCGTGCCGCCGCCTTCGCCCGGCGGTGCGCCACGGTCGCGCCGGACGTGGCCGTGACGGTCGCCGACCACCTCGGACAGGCGCTGGCCGCACACGACCTCGTCGCCATCGCGACCACCGCGTCGACGCCATACCTCGATCCGGACGCCTGCCGTCCCGGCGGCACCCTGCTGCACATCTCGCTGCGGGATCTGACCGCCGAGGCGATCCTGGCCAGTCACAACGTGGTTGACGACGCCGACCACGTATGCCGGGAGGGCACATCGCCGCACCTGGCCGAGCAGCTCACCGGAGACCGCCGGTTCATCGACGCCTCCCTCGGCCAGCTCCTGCGACCGGGCGGACGGCTGCGGCGGGACCGCGGCAAGGCGGTGGTCTTCTCGCCGTTCGGGCTGGGGGTCTTCGATCTGGCCGTGGCCCGGCTGGTGTGGGACGAGGCGGTACGACGAGGCATGGGAGTCCGCGTGGACGACCTGCTTCCGGCATCGGGACCGCTGACGGTCCAAAACCCTGACGAGAAGGGCAGAGCAGATGACTGACGAACAGCGGGACGACGACATGTACCTCGTGGTCCTCAACGACGAGGAGCAGCACTCCATCTGGTGGGCGGAGCGGGATCTGCCGGCCGGCTGGCGGGCCGAGGGCACCCGTGGCACGCGCGAGGAGTGCCTGGCACGCATCGGCGAGGTCTGGACCGACATGCGTCCGCTGAGCCTGCAACGCCGGATGGCCCAGAACTCAGCGGTCTGAGGAGCGTCATGGACGTAGACCTGCTACCCGACCTTTTCGCTCGCCAGGCGGCACGGACCCCGTCCGCGCCCGCCGTGATCGACGCCCGCGGCCGGGTCGACTACGCCGCGTTGGAGGCCCGGGCGAACCAGCTGGCGCACCTCCTGCGCGGCGCCGGCGCCGGCGCGGAGACCCTGGTCGGGGTGTGCCTGCCGCGCGGCCCCGATCTGGTCGTCGCGCTGCTCGGCGTGTGGAAGGCGGGGGCGGTATATGTCCCGATGGACCCTGACCACCCAATGGACCGGCTGCGTTGGGTGCTGTCCGACACCGGCGCCGGCCTGGTGGTGACCGATCGAGCGATCGGGGAGTCGATGGCACCCACGGACGCCCGGATGCTGTGCCTGGACTCGCTCGGCGAGCAATTGGACGCTTGTCCCGTCATCGCGCCGGACATCCGCCTGACCCCGGACAATGCCGCATACGTCATCTACACCTCCGGCTCCACCGGCCGGCCCAAGGGTGTCGTCGTCAGTCACGCGGCCATCGCCAACCGTGTCATGTGGACGGTTCGCCAGCATGGGCTCGACGCGGCCGACCGGGTACTGCAGAAGACCACGCTCAGCTTCGACGCCGCGGGGTGGGAGATCTTCGCCCCGCTGGTCAGTGGCGGTGCCGTCGTGCTCGCACCGGCGGGCGCCGACCGCGACCCGGACGCCCTGCTACAAGCGGTCGCGCGACACGCCGTGACCGTGCTGCAGGTGGTGCCGTCACTGCTGCGGTTGCTGGCGGATGAGCCGGGCTGGGATGGCTGCGGCTCGTTGCGCCTGCTGTTCTCCGCGGGCGAACCGCTGCACGCCGAGCTCTGCCAGCGACTGTGGCAGCGGACGCGGGTGCAGGTCTGGAACACGTACGGCCCGACCGAGTGCGCGATCGACGTCACCGCGCAGCGGGTGGATCCGGCACAGCGGTTGGGTCCCGTCCCGATCGGCCGACCGATCGCCAACCTGCGCGCGTTCGTGCTGGATCCGGATGGCGAGCCGGTGCCGGTCGGCGTGTCCGGCGAGTTGTGCGTCGGCGGTGCCGGTGTCGCGCGTGGCTACCTCGGCCTGCCAGGGCTGACCGCGGAGCGCTTCGTCCCCGATCCGTACGGGCCGCCGGGCTCCCGGATGTACCGCACCGGCGACCGGGTCCGGTGGCGCGGCGACGGGGCGCTGGAGTACCTGGCCCGCATAGACGACCAGGTCAAGGTCAACGGCGTCCGGGTCGAGCCCGGCGAGGTGGAGTCGGCACTGGCGGCCCACCCGCAGGTGCGGGCCGCGGTGGTGACAGCGTTCACCGGCGCCGACGGCGTGAGCCGGCTCGCCGCCTACGTACGCAGCCGGAATGGCGAGATCCCGCCCGACGAGCTGCGCCGCTTCCTGCGCGGCACACTGCCCGACCCGTTCGTCCCCTCTGTCTTCGTCCCGATGACGGATTTCCCGCTCACGCCGAGCGGCAAGGTGGATCGGGTGGCGTTGCCCGACCCGGGGCGGGCGGCGCGGGAGGGCCGGCCGGCCTACGTGGCGCCGGGTACGCCCGGCGAGCGCACGGTCGCCCAGGTGTGGCGGAGTCTGCTGGGCGTCGAGGACGTGGGCAGGCAGGACGACTTCTTCTCCCTCGGCGGCTCGTCGCTGTTGCTGGTCAAGCTGGCCAGCCGGTTGGGCGCCGCGGCCGGTCGCGACGTGGCCATGCAGGAGCTCTTCCTGGCGTCCACCGTGGAGGCACAGGCCCGGCTCTTCGACGGTCCCGACGGACAGGTCTTGGCCGTATGGCGGGTGCCGCACGACCGGCCGCTGCCACTGTCGTTCGGGCAGCATCGGATGTGGTTCATGGACCAGATGGACCCCGGCAGCCCGGAGTGGGCGACTCCGCTGACTCTGCGGCTGCCGGCCCAACTCGATCCGGATGTGGTGCGCCGGGCGCTGGCCGCGATGGTCAGCCGGCACGAGATCCTGCGCACCCGGTACGTGCTGGAGAACGGGGAGCCTCGGCAGGTCGTGGACGAGCCGGGCCCGGTGCCGCTGCGCGTCGTGGACCTGCCCGGGCGAGAAGACCTGGGCCGGCTTCTCGGCGAGGAGCTCGGACAGCCGTTCGACCTGGCGCGGGGAGCGGTATGGCGGGCGCTGCTGGTGCGGATCCCCGGGGACGAACATCTGCTGATGCTGGCGGTGCACCATATCGCCTCGGACGGCTGGTCATCGGTGATCCTCGGTGAGGAGATCCGCGAGGTGTGCACGGCCCTGTCCGACGGTCGGGACCCCGACCTGCGACCGCTGCCCGTCCAGTACGCCGACTTCGCGGTCTGGCAACGCCGGTGGCTGACCGACGGACTGCTCGAACCGGAGCTGCGCTTCTGGTACGAGGCGCTGGACGGTCTGGTACCCCTGAGCCTGCCCACCGACCGGCCGAGGCCGGCCGTGCGCGATTCGCGTGGTGCCGCGGTGATGTTCCAGGTGCCGCCGGTCCTCGCCGGCGCGGTCACCGCGCTGGGCCGACTGCATGGCGCCACCCCGTTCATGACCCTGCTGACCGCGTTCGCCACGTTGTTGGGCCAGCGCGGCGGCGGATGGGACATCCCGGTGGGCATCCCGGTCGCCGGCCGGACCCGACCCGAGGTCAGCGGCGTGGTCGGCTCGTTCCTCAACTCCCTGGTGCTGCGCTGCCAGCTCGGCGGTGACATGACCTTCGCGGCGGCACTGGACAAGGTGCGGCAGACCAGCAGGAACGCCTTCGCCCATCAGGACCTGCCCTTCGAGCGGCTCGTCGACAAGCTGCGGCCGGTCCGCGACCTCTCGCGGACCCCGCTCTACCAGGTGATGTTCGATGTTCTCGATGAAGGTGTGACCGCGACGGGCCACGAGGACCTGGGCGCCTTCCGGCAGGCGTGGCGGGTCGCCAAAACAGACCTGACGCTGTACCTGTACCTGACGACCGATGGTGGCATGACCGGAGTCCTCGAATACGCCACGGCGCTGTTCGACGAGTCCACTGTGGTCCGGATGGCCGATCGGCTCGTCCGGCTACTTGAGGCCGTCACCGCCGATCCAGTGGCATTGCTGTCCACAGTGGGGGGTGACGTCGACGCGCCGGACGGCGTCGTCGAAAGGCGGATGGCCAAGCTCTGGGCCGAGCTGCTGGAGGGCGAGGTCGGCGTGGATCAGAACTTCTTCCAGATCGGCGGAAACTCCACACTCGCGTTGCGGCTGGTCGCCCGGATCCGTGACGAGTTCGAGCTGGACCTGCCGGTCCGGATGGTCTTCGAACGGCCGACCGTGGCCCGGCTCGCCGCGGCCGTGGGGGCGCGGATCCTGGCCGAGGTGGCCGCGATCTCCGACGCCCAGGTGGTGGCCGACGCAATGCTGGTGAAGGAGCGCGCGGAATGAGCATCGGCGAAGCAGAGCGAACCGGTCCCCGGGTCGACGACCTGCGGGCGGAGCTGCTGCGGCGGCGTCTGGCCGGCACCGCTGCCGGGCACCGCTCGGTCATCCCCGTGGCGGATCGGGACGCTCCGCTGCCGCTGTCGTCCGGGCAGCAGCAGATGTGGTTTCTCAACCGGCTGACGCCGGACAGCCCGGAGTACCTCGTACCGCACATCCTGCGCATCCACGGTGAGCTGGATGTCGCGAGCCTGTCCCAGGCGTGCGACCAGCTCGTCGCGCGACACGAGATCCTGCGCACCCGGTACGAGCTGCGCGGCACCGAGCCCGTCCAGGTGGTCGATCCGCCTCGATCGGCTCTGATGGCGGTCACCGACCTGCGCGACCTGCCTGTACCGGACCGGGAAGCCGAGGCGATCCGGATCGGCGAGCAGGAGGCGCTGCGGGCGATCGACCTCGGTCGGGAGTGGCCGGTGCGGCTGCGCCTGGTCCGGCTCGCCGAGGACCATCACCTGCTGGTCGCGATCTTCCACCACATCGCGTGCGACGCCTGGTCTCTGCACATGTTCGAGGAGGAGCTGAGCACGCTCTACCGGTCCGTCGCGGCGGACGTGCCCGCGGCGTTGGCGCCGCCGTCGCTGCAGTACGCCGATTTCGCGGCGCACCAACGGGCGGAGGCATCGGGTCCGGACATGGAGAGGCACCTGAGCTACTGGCGTCATCTGCTCGCCGACCTGCCCTCCGCCGAGCTTCCGGTCGACCGGCCGCGGCCCGACCTGCGCGGCTGGAGGGGGGCGACGGTACCGGTCACGTTCGCACCCGAGCTGGTCGAGGCGGCCCGCGAGCTGGCCCGCCGGCACGAGGTGACGCTGTTCGTGGTCCTGCTCACCGCCTACCAGGTGCTGCTGTCCCGCTACTCCGGCCGGCCGGACGTCGCGGTCGGCACCGTCGTGTCGGAACGCGACCGGCCCGAGCTGCAGCGGATGTTCGGCTACGGCATCAACAGCCTGGTGATGAGGTCCCGCTGGTCCGGCGATCCGGCCTTCGCCGAGCTGCTGGCGCGCACCCAGGCGGGTGTGCTCGACGCATACGACCACCAGCACGCGTCGTTCGTGCGGCTGGTGGACGATCTCCAGCCGGAGCGGGACCGCTCGCGTACCCCGCTGTTCCAGGTCGCGTTCACCATGCACGAGCCCAGGGCGACCGCGGTCGACGTGCCCGGCCTGCGGGTGGAGCTGCTCGAGGCTCCCTGGCAGGTGGCGAAGTTTGACCTCGCGCTGCAGGTGGAGGACGCGCCGGACGGTGCGCTGCGCGGCCAGTTCGAGTATGCCACCGCGCTGTTCGACCCGACGACCGTGCGACGCATGGCGGGGCACCTGGTGCGGTTGCTGACCCACGCCACTGCCGCTCCGGACACCCGGATCGGTGCACTGGAGATCCTGGATGGCGACGAACTGGCGATGGTCGGTGCCACGACGACCACGGCGCCGCCGCCGCTCGACCCCCGATGCCTGCAGGATGCCTTCACCGAGCAGGTGCGGGCCACACCGGACGCGGTCGCGGTGATCTTCGACGACGTCCAGCTGACGTACGCCGAACTGAACGCACGCGCCAATCGGCTGGCGCACCACCTGCGCGGCCTCGGGGTCGTGCCGGACACCCTCGTCGGCGTGTGCCTGGAGCGCGGCGCCGACCTGGTCGTGACCCTGCTCGCCGTCCTCAAGGCGGGCGGCGCTTACCTGCCGCTGGATCCCTCGTACCCGGACGACCGGCTCGCCTTCATGGTGGCCGACGCGGGCGCGCGGGTAGTGGTGACCCAGGCCGATCACGTCCCGCTCGTCGCGCGGGTCCACGATGGTGCTCAGGTGGTGTTGGATCTGCACGCGGCCGACATCGACGCTCAGCCGTCGACCGACCCTGACCCGACAGCCTCTCCCGACAACCTGATCTACGTGATCTACACGTCGGGATCCACCGGGCAACCCAAGGGCGTTTGCCTCACCCACGCCACCGTGCTGCGGCTCTTCACCACCACCCGGGAGCAGTTCCGGTTCGACGAGACCGACGTGTGGACGCTGTTCCACTCGTACGCGTTCGACTTCTCGGTCTGGGAGCTCTGGGGCGCGCTCCTGTATGGAGGTCGCTTGATCGTCGTGCCGTTCCGCACGGCCCGATCCCCGGACGACTTTCTCGACCTTCTCGTGGCACACCAGGTGACCGTGCTGAACCAGACGCCCTCCGCCTTCCACCGCCTGGTCCGCGCTGCCCGCGACGGCGATCCGCGAGTGGACCGGCTCGCGCTGCGCGCGGTGGTCTTCGGCGGCGAAAAGCTGGAGACCTCCGCGCTGCGGCCGTGGACGGCGCGGCGCGGACTGCGGCAGCCGGCGCTGGTGAACATGTACGGGATCACCGAGACCACGGTGCACGTCACCTATCACCGGGTGACCAACCGGGACGTCGAACCGGCGGCCGGCAACCCCATCGGCGCGCCGCTCGGCGATCTGCGTGTACACCTGCTGGACCGGTACGGCAACCCGGCGCCGATCGGCGTTCCGGCGGAGATGTACGTCGGCGGCGCGGGGATAGGCCGCGGATACCTCAACCGGCCGGCGCTGACCGCGGAGAGGTTCGTACCGGATCCGTTCGGTCCGGCCGGCTCGCGGCTGTACCGCAGCGGCGACCTGGCGCGCCGGCGAGCGGACGGGACCCTGGAGTTCGTCGGCCGGGTCGATGACCAGGTCAAGATCCGCGGGTACCGGATCGAGCTCGGCGAGATCCAGGTCGCTCTCCGGGCCAACCCCGCTCTGCGGGACGCGGTGGTGGTCGCGCGGGAGGACGTGCCCGGCGGCCGGCGCCTGGTGGCGTACGTCGTGCCGGTGGGCGACGACGGCCCCGACCCCGGCGACCTGCGCACGACCCTGGCCCGAACCCTGCCGGACTACATGCTCCCGGCGGTGTTCGTGGTGGTGGATCGCATCCCGTTGACAGCCAACGGAAAGGTGGACACCCGGGCCCTGCCCGCTCCGGACTCCTCCGCGTCCACATCGGATCGCGGCTTCCTGGCACCCCGCACGCCGGCCGAGAAGCTCGTCGCGGCGGTGTGGGCCGAGATGCTGGGCGTTCCCCAGGTCGGCGTACACGACGGCTTCTTCGACCTCGGCGGCGACTCCATCCGGGCGGTGGCCCTGGCGGGTGCGCTACGGGACGCCGGCCTCGACGTGACCATCGCCGACCTGTTCGAGTACCGGACCGTGGCGCGGCTGTGCGAGCAGCTCTCCAGCCGGCAGGTGCTCACCAGCCGGGCTTCGGCAGTGGCGCCATTCGAGCTGATCTGCGAGCAGGACCGGCTGAAGCTGCCCGAGGGCGTGGTGGACGCCTATCCGCTGTCGCAGGTGCAGACCGGCATGGTGGTGGAGATGCTCGCCGACACCGAGCTGAGCATCTATCACAACACCACCTCGTTCCGGATCCGTGACCTCAAGCCGTTCTCCCTGCCGGCATTACGGGAGGCCGCCACGCTGGTGGCCGCGCGCCACGAGGTGCTCCGTACGTCGATCGAGCTGACCGACTACTCGGTGCCCATGCAGCTGGTGCACGCCAGTGCGGCGATCCAGGTGCAGGCACGCGATCTGCAGGGCCGGTCCGACGCGGAGCGAGAGGCCGCACTGTGGGCGTTCGCCGCGGCGGAACGCCGCGCCGTGTTCGACCTGACCGTCCCGCCGCTGCTGCGGATGACCGCGCACGTCTGCGAGGACGACGTCTGGTGGATCTCGGTTACCGAATGCCACGCGATCCTGGAGGGTTGGAGTCATCATTCGCTGTTGATGGAGCTGCTGGGCTGCTACCGGCAGATCCGGGACGGGTTGGCGCCGGAGCCGTTCGAGTCGCCGGCCGTGCGGTACGCCGACTTCATCGCCGGCGAGCAGGCATCCCTCAACTCGACCGAGGACCGCTCCTTCTGGCAATCCATCGTGACGGCGTACCCCAAGTTTTCGCTGCCCACCGGGTGGGGCGACGGCCCGGACAGCCCACGCCTCGCACACCGGATCCTGCTTCCGTTCGGTGACATCGAGGACGGGCTGCGGGCGCTGGCCGCTGATACGGGCACCTCCTTGAAGAGTGTGTTGCTGGCGGCGCACCTGAAGGTGGTGAGCATGCTGACGCATGAGTCGGCGTTCTTCACCGGGTTGGTGTCACACGGCCGGCCGGAGGCGCCGGGTGCGGATCGGGTGTACGGCATGCACCTGAACACGTTGCCGTTCGCTCACGACCGCACGGCTCGCACCTGGCGGGATCTGGTGGCGCAGGTCTTCGCCAGGGAGACGGGGTTGTGGCCGCATCGCCGGTTCCCGTTCCCGGAGATCCAGCGGGAGATGGGCGACGGCGAGCGGCTCATCGATCTGCGCTTCAGCTATCTCGACTTCCACCAAGTCGACACCGACCTCGTCGACTTCGACGCCAGCATCGACGACAGCCCGACCGAGTTCGGGCTGGCCGTCCACGTGCTGGCCGGACACCTTCTCCTCACGTCCAACACACAGGTCGTGAACAAGGAGA
>Ga0272482_10000004_pt1 | contig 124307 bp, 111 predicted proteins | sample RVTome_8_FD_192427 | JGI IMG/M metagenome (GOLD analysis project Ga0272482, IMG submission 192427) | Soil microbial communities from uranium-contaminated site in the Upper Colorado River Basin, Wyoming, United States - RVT160D0 (version 2) ...
CAACAGCACCGGCCCAAGTCCAGTTTTGCCAGTTGGTGTATCCGCCTGGGATTGACCACGCGACCGCCGGCTCCAGCGCGGCGATGATAGCCACATCGGCGATCACCCAGCCACGCGTGAGACCGTTACGAGACAGCCCTCGCCTGACCAGCACCCCAGACCAACCCGCCCAGCCGACGAACCCACCCACGACAACCAGCGGATACCGATAGCCATCTGCACCCAGCAGCACCGCCGGTACGCTGGACGTGAACTGCACCAGCCTCAGAAGAGCAAGCGCGATGATGATCCACCGTTCGGCCGTCGCCTTCGCGTCCGCACGTATTCGCCTGAGGTCACCCGTCGTCATGGCATCACCTTCCCGGTATCGGCCACCGACGGGTAGTCCACATTAGCGCGGACACGCGACGGTTGACGTTTGGCCTGATGACGGCCGAAGTGCGGCTCGCCCTTATCGGATAACGCCCTTAGTTTTGACCGCATGACGACCTTCAGGCGCAGTTGCAAGAACCAACCCAAAGCGAGCGCACGGTGGTTGGTAATATCTGCGCTCTCCCTTATAGCAGGTGTTGGAGCCTATTTCAGCGATGAGATGAACAGGGCCATTGCAACCGCCTTAGCCGTTGTTATGGCGGGATTGGCTATTTGGCTTTCCCAGGCAACGCACCGTTCTGGAGCTGGCAAGGGTAAGCCCTCGCCAGTGGCGAGGCGGCGATCGGCTAAGCGAGTGGGCCGACAACGAAAACGTCCGGATTCGAGAGACCAAACGGACGACACTTCGCGTGTTCCATCGACGAATGGCATCGGCCCACAAGCAAGGTAGTCGACAAAGGGTACTACTATCAGGCGGGCCGCCTTTGCGGGCAGCCCGCCGCCGGTCGTACTCACCAGCACAGCCGATGCTCATGGTGCACAGTAACGATGCGTCTACTCGTAGATCCATCGGCGAACGCACATTCCAGCCCGACGATCATATGGCCCCACCGACTGCACCAACATCGCCGGGACGCCCTTGTCGCGTACGTGTTGCACCAACTCGACCTCTACCAGGTCGGATCTTTTTGAGCAGACCAACCTCACGAGCTGTCCCGGTTGGCCGCGTGCAGCGGTGACGCCTGTGGTTCGGGGACGCATCCCCGTCGGGGTGATCCGGCCGGCCCCTGGGCGCCTGGGGCAGCCTTCCGCCGTGGAGACAGGCCTAGGAAACGGGGCCGAACGGACCGTCCAACCCGTTCGCCGGTGTCAAGGGCGTCGGCCGCGGCGGACCACGACCGGCCTGCGAGCGGACACGCGTCCTGACCGTTCACACGGCCTGCGCCGCATGACGGGGCCGTCCATCCGGAGTGCCCGGATGCCCCTTCGGGACGGCTACAGACGCGCATCACATTCTGTAGCGGGCACTGTCCGCGTACCGGAGCCAATTTCATGTCCGTTAGCACTTGCTGATGTTCGCGTCCAACCGGTGCATGGCCGCCACGACGGACAGTTGGGATCCTCGTCGGTGCGGCGTTGTCGGCGTCCTTCGATGTCCTCGTCCTCGTCGTCATCCAGTTCTCCGTCGGCGGCAGCCAAGGGAGTCCAGCCGCGTGCGGGCTCTTGCGGACGGACGCCGTCGTGGTCGTCGTCGGAGTCGTGGCCGGTCTTTCCGACACGTGTCGCTGTCGAACCCAAGGATCTAGCGGTGCCTAGCATCCGGACAGGCCAAGGCCGCCCCGATGGTCCGCGCGGATGAAGATGTCGGAGATGAAACCGAACCGGCCGTCGGGCCAGCGGATGCCGTACCAGAGGCTTGACGTGTAGAGGCCAGGGTTGGCGTCGTCGGCTGCGGAGTTGTCCTGGCCGTTGGTCATCCGGCTGCCCTGGGTCTGGCAGGTCGCCAGGAGGCTGGCGCCGCTACTGACCATGGTGCCGTCGATCATGCATCCGTTGAGGCGACAGGTTGGGCGGGTCTGCGTCGACAGGTAGGCAGGGACGTCGTCTTCGCGCATGGCGGTGGGACCGTTGGTTACACGGTTGTCGACGACGATGGTTCTGCTTGGAGGCGGCGGGGGTGGACCTTGCTCGCCGCCGGGCTGGCCCGGCTGGCCAGTGCCGCCGTTGGATTCAGGCTTGTTGTTTTCCGGCTTTGGCTCGGGGCCGGGGCCCGGAGCGGCGGTCGACCAGTTGGCCTTGTTGGACTGGACGCCGTCGGCGAAGACCCAGTGTCCTCCTGCCTCGGCCGAATAGCACCCGTCCTCCCGTGAGGCGGCACCAGAGGCGTCCGAGGTCAACGGGAACTGCGCGAAGACGTCGTGCGGATCGCTCGAGTCCAGGCACTGCACTGTGGCTTGCCAGCTCGCCGGGAAGTTCGCGAGGTGGACCACGTAGTAGAAGCCGTGGGGTGCGGCGCGGCCACGGGAAAGCGTGACCCGGGCGCGGGAGAGCGGGTTTGCCGGCTCGGTAAGTGCCGGGGTGCACGCGGGGACCTTGATCTGGTCCCAGACGAGGTCCGCCCAGACGTAGCCGGTGGTGCCCGGGTGAGGGCTCCCGCCCGAGGCTTCGACGACCCAGAACCAGCGCCGTGATGGGCCGTCGCCCGGACCGCCGTCGGTCCAGCATTTCATAACTACTTTGGTGCCTTGATCCACCTCGTCGACGATGCCCAGACCGGTGGTCTGGCCGGCGGCCGTGCCGTAGGGGCGGTCCCGCAGGCGGACAGTGTCGGCCGGATCGGTCGACCTCACGTAGCTCACGCCGAACGTCGCCTGCTTGCCGTCGACGTCGAGGAGCCAGCGCCCGTTCGGCGCGGATATGGCGTTGGCGGCTGGGCGTACGACATCCCTCTGGGGGGTCTCGGATGCCGCGCGTGTCTGCTGCCCTTGGATCGCGGCGCCGACCGAGACGAGGCCGATCGCCGCGAGGGCACCGAGCGCGATCTTCAGCGAGGTTCGCACGTGGTGTTCTCCGTTCTCGGTCTGTCAGCTGTCAGCCGCGATGGTGATGGTGGTGGAGGTGGTCTTGCCGCTGTTGTGGTCGAGGAACTTGATGGTCCAGCGGCCGTCGGGCTCGCCCGGATCCCACCGCCAGGACCAGGTGAACCCTCCCGACGGGTTCGCGGTTTTGGGGTAGGTGGTCGGGTAGGCGGCTCCGCCGGGCATGGTGGCTGACACTGTGACCTTCCCGTTCGGGGTGAAGCCCGACGCCGTGCCGGCGAAGAGAGTGGAATGCCCGCCCGACGCTGGCGAGACCGAGACTGCCGGCTTGGCCGCTTGGCTGGTGATGGTGATGGTGATGGTGGTGGAGGTGGTCTTGCCGCTGTTGTGGTCGAGGAACTTGATGGTCCAGCGGCCGTCGGGCTCGCCCGGATCCCACCGCCAGGACCAGGTGAACTCTCCGGACCGGTTCGCGGTTTTGGGGTAGGTGGTCGGGTAGGCGGCTCCGCCGGGCATGGTGGCTGACACTGTGACCTTCCCGTTCGGGGTAAAGCCCGACGCTGTCCCGGCGAAGAGGGTCGCATGTCCGCCGACAGACGGCGATACCCGCACGGCCGGTTTGACCGTGGGTCCGGTGCCGGTCGTAGTCTGGCTTCGGTTCCCGGTAATGGTGATGGTGGTCGAGGTGGTCTTGCCGCTGCTGTGGTCGAGGAACTTGATGACCCAGCGGCCGTCGGGTTCGCCGGACTCCCATTGCCAGGACCAGGAGAACTTGCCTGACTGATCGGTGGTCTTGGGATAGGTGCGCTTGTAAGCCGCTCCACCGGGCATGGTGGCCGACACAGTGACCTTCCCGTTCGGAGTGAAGCCCGACGCGGTGCCGGCGAAGACGGTCGTATGCCCGCCGGTCGACGGCGAGACATGGACCGTCGGCGTGACCGCTGACGCGGGGCCACTTCCGGCCTCGGTGATGGTGATCGTGGTTGAGCTGGTCTTCCCGCTGCCCTGGTCGAGGAACTTGATGGTCCACAGCCCGTCCGGCTCGCCGGACTCCCATTGCCACGACCACGTGAACTTGCCTGATTGATCGGCGGTCTTGGGATAGGTCTTCGGGTAGTCCGCTCCATCGGGTTGCTTGGCCGAGACGGTCACGTTCCCGTTCGGCGTGAAACCCAGAGCTTCTCCTGCGAACACTGTGGTGTGATCGCCGTGGTCAGGTGCTACGGAGACGACGAGGCCCGCATCCGAGGGCGGGATGGCGTGAGGTGGGCTGGAGGTGTCGCGGCTGCATCCGGTGGTTAGGACAACGGCGGCAGCCGTGCCGCACAGGATGCGTCGCGCGTACGCGCGTCCTCGGCCGTTAGCCATCGCAGATCGCGACAGACTCGTCGACGAACGGGGTGTCTCGCAATGGACCTGTCGTCTGGCCGTTGTTGTAGAACGCGTCTGCTGATGCCCAGAATTGGTCGTCCCAGGAGGGCGACGCGATTCGATACCACCACGGGTTTCCATTGGCCAGCTTCAGTCCCATCGTGCGGCAGCTCACCCACACAGTCGTGCCGTTGGGGATGATCGGGCCGGCGGTCCCGCCGCCGCTCCGATAGTCGGTCCAGGTTTGGGTGTCTCCACCGACGGTCTGCAGTGACTTCGCAGGCGGTGGGCACTCGCCGAGCCCAATCTTGCACCGGATCTCGGGCGTGATGACTGCGACGACGATCGCCAGTATCGCGACCACCAGCCCGGCGACGCCGATCAGCCTGCCTCGTTCTGGATGGGCCGCTCGACCGCTGCCCGTGACGCCCGATGGGGCGCGACGGACCGGCGGCTGAGGGTTGTTGCCAGGCACATATATCCAGGCCTTGGTACGAGTCTCCTTCTCGGCGATCTCGACCTGCTGAAAGTCCTGGGCGGGAGGTCCGTACTGGCTGGTGATGACGTCGTTGTAGATCGCCTCCGAGACGATCAACGCCAAGTTAGCCTCTGGTGCCGTGGCGAGGGCTTGCCGGAGCGGACCGGAGTCGAGCAGTCGGGCCGCGAGCACAAAGGCGGGTCCGGCCCACTCGCCGCCCTCTAGGTAGGCCAGCCCGTGATGGACGGCCACGCGGAGTCGAAGTAGAGCGGACTCGGCCGCGAACATGCGGTGCCCCCGAAGAGCCGCTTCGAGATCACTAAGGAACGGCCCTAGTACACGCTCCGCTGGCCGGTCTGGGCCGAGCAACAAGCGGTATGCGTCGCCATCGTCCTTGGGGTGTACGGATTCCCAAGGGATCCCTTGCTCGCCGAGAACTTCGGTCAGAATCTGACGAAGTTCTTGGCGCATCCGCAGCGTCGCTCGGACCGGACGCGACCCTGACCCGGCGACGTCGACGGTGATGATGGTGTGGAACACCGGAACAGGATGCACGGACTCTCCTGATGAAACCGCCGAGGGTGCGGGCGCATCACGGTAGTCTGTTGATCTCTGATCGAACAACAGCATTCCTCCGCTCGCCACGGTTGCTATTGATCCACTTTCCATGATCGGAGAGAGGTGCATGCGGGCTTGAGCCTAGCCAGGGTGCGCTGTTGAGAAACCATACTGCTATGGAGTGACAGGTATCGGACCGTAGATCATTGGCCTGGCTCCCATTCCTCGACCTCTTGCTCGCACAGATCGCGCAGCAGGTCCGGGCGAATGATCGTTACCTTCCGGTAGCCGGTGGAGATCGCACCCAGGTCGCGCAGCCCGCGCAGCTCCTTGTGGACGGTGACCTCGCGGATACCCGCGATCGACGCCAGTTCGGGCTGGGTCACCGTGACGCTCACCGGTCCGCCCGGTTCGGTCGGACCAGCGAATACGACCGCGAGATCACGTAGCACCCGCGCCACGCGCATACCCGCAGGCAGCGACACGAAGTCGGTCCGGCGGCGGTTAGCCCACAGCAGCCTGTCGCCGACCACCGCGGTCAAGTGACGTGACACATCAGGATGATCCGTAAGAAAGCGCTCCAGAATGGCCTGCGGTATCAGCCGGCCGACGACCCGCCCGCAGGTGGTAACAGTGGCCGATCGCTCGGCTCCACTCATGGCGGCGAGCTCGCCGATGATGTCTCCGGGACCGCGTACGGCCATCAGCGCCTCCTGGTGGCCGGCCGTCGTCGTGGTGACCTTGACGTAGCCCACCAGCAAGATCACCACGTGACGTGTGCGCTCGCCCTGCGCGACGACGAGACTGCTCGGATCTCGTATGTACCGGACCCCGAGCGCCAGGAGGTCATCGCGGTCTCGTTGGGTGAGCCGCGCCAGGAAGCTCTGCCGAGGCCACTGGGAGGCGATCCCACTCATGCACGAGTTCTACCGCACGCGCGCGATCCATTGGCTGCGACGGAGAACCAAGAATTGTCGTCTAGCTGACAGTCGTTGGCCGTATCAGCACGCAATTCCGCGCCGAGCGTTGCCGCACGATGCACATCAGTCCTCAACCGAAGGGAGATTCTCGTGCAACGCATTCTGCGGTTGTTGACGGTGCTGGCCTCGGCCGCACTCGTCAGTCTCGTCAGTGCACCGAATCGAGCGCACGCCGCCACGGAGGCCGGTTATCCCAATGCGCTGGTGGAATACATGGCCTCCACCAGGACCCAGCCATATGTTCAGCCCGGCACTTATTGGGGGTATGCGCTGCGGCAGTCCGCGGCCCCGAACGCCCCTCGCCAGACGGTAGCCGTCCGTTGCTGGTGGGACGGCGATTGGGCGACCGGCAACTACTACACGAACCGATGGTTCAGGGTGTTGGTCTGGGAGTCCTACGACGGATACGCGGTTCCCCGGTGGCTCTTCGTGCATGCCTCGTACATCTACAACCAGCCCTCCGTACCAAGATGCACGGCGACCCCTACCGGAATTTGGTGAGTCGTCGCTCGGACCCGAGTGTCTAGTGCTGCAACGCTTCGTATTTAGAGTGGCGTGCCGTAGGCGTGAAGGCGGCCACCGCGTGATCATCGATGATTGCGAACACAACCGAAGATCAGCGGTGGCCGCGGGGCTCAACGCATACCTCTGATGGGAGCCGGTTCGTACGGGACGACGCCACGCTGGCTGCTGCGGCGAGCGGGGCCGGAACAACCCACCCGACCGACCTCCGAGTTGCCCAGCGAACCAGCGCCACCCGCCGAGACGTCACCGGTCGCCGCCGCGAACCGCCGGCGATCCTGCGGCTGCGGAGCTGGGCGCCAAAGCCACGTCCCGGCTGCTGGCCGTGCTCGTCCGCCTGGGAATCTGGGAACCGCACCCGCCGGGACCGCCGGACAGCGCCGCGCCGCCCCAGCCCCGAAGAGCTGCTGCGGATGGCGCTCACGCTGCCCGATGACGCACGCCGGGACTATCTGTTGCGGATCCTCCGGGCCCCGGAGCCCGCGACACCGTTGATCCGGGGCGGGGCTGGCCTCGCTGTCGCGCATCCCGACAGTGCGGCTGTCGCCGCCGACCTACGCGACCTCGTCCGGCGGGCACGGGCAAACCTCGCCGAGATCCTGACCGGGGTGGAGGGCCACGGACCGCGGTACGAAGTGCTCGTCCTGGAACTCTTCACCGACTATGCCAACCGCTCGCAGTGTTTTCTCCACCGGACCGTCGCCCGACACCCGCATGTCATCGCCACCAGGCGTGGATGTCGTCGAGGGCGAGGCAGATCTCCAGTGCGATGTCCGGCCTTCTCATGGCGCCAACGAGCGGGGCGACATGGCCTAGCTCCGCGAGCAGTTCGGTGCGTCCTCGGTTGCGCAGGCCAGCGGCGAGCGCGTTCCAGAGCTTGAAGCGGTCGGGCTGCGGCAGCGACACCGCGTGGGGGACCAGTTTGGCGAGGAGGCCGGCCCGGTCGCCTTCATGGTCGATCGAGGCGAGCTCTTCCGCCGCGTCGAGCGCAGCCTGGCTGCCGAGCGCCTGGTCGTGGCTGGTGTGGGCGATTTCCGCGAGCACCAACGCGCGGTGCGCAGGCGCGTCGAGGGCCTTTGCTTGATGGTAGAGCTGCGCTGCCTGACCGGGCTGGTCGTGCTCCAGCCAGCCGAGGATGCCGGCCAGGGCCCGGATCCGGCCGAAGGCCGTCCATTCCGGATTGTTGCTGCACGATTGGACGATCTCCGCCAGGATCAAGGCCCGGTGACGCGCTTCGGCGTACGGCAGCATGCCGGTCCACGCGTCGGCCCGCAGCGACAGTTGGGGTATCGCGTTGGCGACGGAGAGTGCGATGACGACCTGCCTGGCGGGTGTTGCGGCACATACTTTGACCAGCGTGTTGGTGATGGCTTGGAGAGAGTTTGGGCTTCGGTCGGAGGCGTGCACCTCCGCCTTCAACAGGTCGAGCGCCTCGATGGCGAGCCTGGGCCGGTCGTGTTCCGGCAGGCTTCTAAGGACGGGTACGAGACACTCGGCGGTCCGGAGCCGGTCACCCGTGTTGCGCGCGAGATTCAGTGCCCGGTTCCGCAATGCCGTCGCCGAGGGCTCGGTGGATCGGGACGCGAGCGCGAGTGCCGCTTCAATGGTAGCTGGCTCGGCTGGAGCCGCCGCGAGCAGCTTGTGCACCGTTGGCAGCGTCCTCGGCGGGACAACGGGAGTGAGTGCCGCCAGGGCGGAGGAGCGCCACTTGAATGAGATCTGCTCGGCGGTGGCGAGGGCCTGGACGGCATCCGCTGGCTGAAGGAACGGTGCGATGGCCACTACGAGCTGCGCTATCTCGTCGGGCGCGCTGTTCACCAGTCGGTCGGCGTGTCCGATCAACCGCTGCACATGTCGGGTTCGGGCGTGCTCGTCGAGGTAGCCGAGGTACCGTGCGAGCGTCATGAGCAGTTTTGGCTCGTCGCCGTGCTCTTGGACCAGGGCAACGGCTCGCGGCAACAGGTCGGCAGGGAGGTGCGGCATCAGGGAATCGACGATTTCGATGCCGCCGTTGCCGAGGAGACCGTCGTGATGCAGCGACTCTGCACGCGCCAGCTGGGCGGCCGCGTCGGCCGCGTCGTTGCGGCTGGCTGCGAGTTTCGCGTCCAGTGTCAACCGTGCAGCTCGGTCCGGTCCTTCACCATCGGTCGGGCTGTCGCTGTTGTCGAACAGCCACCGGCCCAGGAGCCGCTTGATGATGCGCATCTCGAACGGGGTGAGCAGCGCGATGAGCCGTTCGAATGCGCGGTCGGCGTCGGGGTTGGCGGCAGCGGCGCGCCGCACGACATGCTTGGGTAGGTGTTCGCGGCCGTCCGCTACCGCCTTGAGCAGCCTCGCCAGGTCGACCGGAATCGGGTCGGGAAGCAGCAGTGACATGGTGAATCCGACGAGCAGGTCCGGCATCGGCAACCATTTGGTGCACAGGACGTTGAACATCCGACGTGCCACGCTGCCGCCTGCTATCTCCGGCCGGGCGGGCCACCATGGCGCGGACAGAACCCGGGCACGCATGGTCTCGCGGAGTTCGGTGTCCAGGTGCGGTAGGAGAGTGGTGAGCACCGCACGCTGCACCATGGTGCGTGGCGTGCCCACGTGCTGCACGAGCTCGGTGAGCACCGCACTCCGGCGTTCTGGTGGGATACGGCCAATGATTGCTGTCAGGCCAATCGCCCGGTCGTAGAAGTCGTCGATGGCCAGGATAAGCCGTTCCGCCTCGGCCACATGCGCGTCCGTCAAATGGGGTACCTCGGCCAGGAGCGCGGAGAGGCGGTCCCAGCCCTTGGCGGCACCCGCTGAGAGGAGATGTTCGACCAGCGAGTGCCGCTCGGGTTCTTGCAGCAGCGGCAGGGCGGCGGTGACGGCCGCGCGCCCCGAGTCCTTGGTGGGGTTGCAGGTCAACGCGGCCTGGTGGATGGCGTGGACGAGATCGGGATCCTGCCGGGGTGTGATGTGGGCGAGGTACGCCAGCCGCTGGGTCCGGGCGGCCGTGTCGGGGATCTGCTGGACGTAGGCGACGGCCTGGTTCAGGGTCCACACGCCCTCACCGATCAGCCGGGCCAGCATCTGCGGAGGCACGTTGCGGATGTGCCCAGGCAGGGAAGCAAGGATCAACGCATACCTGGCCTGCAGCGCCGGCAGCGGCGGTCCCTGCGCGTCGTCCGGCGTGCGGTCCGTAGCGATCGCCGCTCGGAAGGCGGATTCGGCGGCGGAGACGAACTGCTGGACGAGATCCTCGTCGGCCAACCGCTGGAACAGGGCCGGGACACGCCGCGAGCCGTCTCTGAACGAGACGCGGAAAAGCTGCCGCAACCGAGTGTGGTCCCCCCGCTCCGCGAGAATGTGCAGACACCTAACCAGCCGTTCGAGATTGACCTCGGCAAACTGGTTCATTCCTCATCCCAGCGGATCTCACGCCACACCGTGTCGATCACTACCTCCTCGGCCTCCTTGAGGCCGGCCGTCGTCCGCAGGAAGTCCAGGAACGTCTTGTGATAGATGCGGAATCTCCGCTCGCCGCGGTCGCTCGGCTCTTCGTTGAGAAACTCTCGCCACGTGTCGATCGCCTGCCACACCCGGGATACCGGAATGTGGTACGTGTCCGCGATCATGCTCGCCGTCGTGCGGAGGAAGACGACGAAGCCGTGAATGACCGGACGGTGAAGCTCGTCGAAGAGCACGGGGTCGCTGCGCCGCATGGTTTCCCAATGGGCCCGGTAGTAGCCGGCCAGCCCCAGCGGTAAGTCGCGGAGCGTCCGGAGATCGGACACCGCGCCGCGCGCCAATTCCGGGAGCACATGGGTCGCGTAGAGAAAGTTACCTTCGCTGCGCTCCAACAGCACCTCTACGAACTCTTCCGGTGTTGCCCGTATCTCGCGCATGACCCGCCCCATGGCGTCGGCGTTGCGGTCCATGTAGGCGCGGATGAAGGCCGTCAGGTCGGCGACGTTGCCGGCGCTGTCCTCGCCGATCTCGACGTGCCGGAGCCGGTCGCTGTCCAGTTCGTAACGGTTACGGGTGCGCGATGAGACGACGAAGTAGACGCCATCGGGAAGTGTCTTCGGAAGGGACAACCGGTTGGTCTGCGGGCCCGTGCCTTCGTCGGCGGCCTCGTCGATCGCGTCGACGGCGACGACGATCCGGCCAGTTGCCGCCGAGTCACGCGCCTCGCTCAACAGCCGCTGCAGAAACAGTCCATCCTGGGTGGCCCGCGTCGGCAACTGCGCGTGCCGCAACCCGTACATGATGATCAACTGGGCGCATACGTTGCTCAGAAACGTGGCGGCGGAGACGATGCCCGAGGTCGCCAGGTTGAAGTGGTGAATCCATCCCTGTGTGGAGACGAGGTGGGCCATGAGCGCGGTCTTGCCGATGCCCGGCTCGCCGGTCAGCAGGACATAGCCCGACGGAAACGTCGGATCGTCAAGATGGTCGAGGATGGCGTTGACGTAGTCGCGCCGACCGACGAATTCGCTGAGATGGGGACGGATGATGGCGAGGTCGAAGTCCTCGTTGAGGAGGTGGGCCGCCAGCGGATGCGGATCGCGCACCGGCTCGGCGATCCCGTCCAGCAGCGGCAAGAGGTCCTCGATACGGCTGACCCACACCCGGTCGCGCATCCACCCGTCGTCTGTGTTGAACCGGCCCGACACGACGCCGAGCACCATGCGGTCCGCGGCTCGCATCACCGGCGCTCCGCTCATGCCCCGCACGACGCCGTTGTTGTCCATCTGCCCGAGCTGCCTGCCGTTGCGCCCGAGTCCGCCGAACCAGCGTCCTGGCGCGTCGAGGTACTGATAGACGTATCCACGGTCGGCGATGGTGGGCACACCGGTCACCATCACGTCGGTGAGCGGGCGGACGGCATCGGTTTCCACCAGACCTGGCGCGGACGACGGCAGGCTAGCGGCACAGGTCAGGACGGCGAGATCGTTGTCGCGGTCGACTCGTGCAGTGACGGCGGTGAACGAGCCCACATCCGGCGGCGAGCCCAGTGGCTCGACCAGGACCCGTGCTCCCCGGTCGCCCGCACCGATCTGCTCAAGCACGTGGCATGCCGTCACCAGCGTGCCGGCCGCGACCTGAAAACAGGTCCCCACCGGCTGGCCGGTCGGGGCCAGGACCTTGCCCAGGAAGCCTGGTAACCGGTCGAGCACGGGCACGCCCAATTAGCTGGTCTCGCGCTGATAGGTCAAGGTCACCTTCAGGGACGCCTCGCCGGAGCTGCCAGCCAGGATCACGTCCCCCCTCGCCGATACCTTCAATCCGAACTCGACTGCCACCGTCTCCGGGCGCGCGGCGTGTTCTGCCGTCCGCCGGATCGTCTCGGCCGTAGCTATCGCAATCTGCTCGATCGCTCTCTGCGCCCGATCGAAGGAGTTGCTGATCCAATCGGCGGCCCGATCGGCCGCACCGGTCGGCTCGGTGCCGGCCACCTGAACCGCCGCCGTCTCCACCAGCATCGTGACGTCGCCGACCCGGACCGGCACGCCCACCTGAAAGGTCACTTGGCTTCCATTCCTCCGACTTATCAGTGGCGTTGCGACCGCTTCTCGACTCGGTCCACCACGATCCAGGCCACGAGCAGTAGTGGAATCACGACCAGGATGACGCGAAAGGTTGTCGATGGAGGCTGGAGGCCGGTGAACCCGAAGATTGCGAAGGCGACGCCCGCAACCGTAGTGAAGATCCAGCCGCTGAACTCCTTGCGGCGCCACAGCGCGACCGTGATCATGAGCAGGCCATTAACGACCGCGAGCACGCTGTACGCTGCCGAACTCATCCGATGCCTCCGATCGGGGAGGAAAGCTCAGGATTCCGCCGCTCGGCGATACGGTGCCATATCCGCCACCGCATGCGAAAGGGCCGCAAAGGCGTCACACAGCGACGATCAGCGGCGAGAACCGATCGACCCGGGGATACCGTCCATACGCGTGGCCCTAACGACCGCCGATCAGAAAACGACAGAACCTGGTCCTTGATCGACCAGAGTTGGCGCCTTCAGCCCGCTCAAGGCGCCGCCGCTCTAGCCGTAGCCAGCATCGCGGTCGGCGAGGATGCGCTTATCCACTCTTGTGACGCAGACGCCGTCGCACGTCCGCGACCTGGCGTAGCCGCCCTGGGCTGCCAACTCACAGCGCGTTCGATTGGTCATGTCATCGTGCGATGGGGCGGCTGGCGAATCAACCATTTTGCGTGCCTCACGGGAACACGCCGGGGCGTCCGCAGGCACCGGGCACGTTCCGACGGCGCGGCATCTGCGGGGATGTGGCTGTCGAGGAATAGATTCAGGCGCTTGCTGCCGAGGCGCCGCCGATGACTGAGGACCAGCGCGCCACCCTGCCTCGGCTTCTGCGCCTTGACCGGCCACGTGCCGCCTGGCGATAGTCGGCGTGCGGCCGGAGGTCCGTGAACAGTGCGCCTATGCAGCCAGGGGAACACCGGGGCCGCGTGACGGGCGTCCGGCGATGACTGCCAGCGGAGCTCCGCGTAACCGACGCGGCGTCGGTGCAGCCGGTTGCGCGTACGCTCTCCGGCGTGAGCATCAAGGCACGACTCGATGGCCACGAGTTCGACCTCCAGGACCTAGCGGACTGGCTGCCGTCCGGGGAGATCCGCGTGGCCAAAGACGCCGACGGCTTCTACCTAGAGGCTGCTGCGATCGACAAACCTCCCGAGGGAAAGACCTTCTACGAGGCGGCCCAGGAGATCTTGAAGCTACTCAACGGGCTCGGACGGGCGAAGACGGCGAACTTCCGGCCAGTCGCTCTAACCGGCTACTACCAGGACGGGGACCAGCGACATGTCGTGGTATCGCCCGATAGTGTCGTGGTCCGGTCGCGCGTGTCGGCCGTCGCGATCGTCACCGGGCCCGACGGCGTATCGAAGCCAGCGCCTCCTCCCCCTGGATCCGCGTACGCGGCTCTAGCCGCCACCCACCCCGACGTGGCCGAGGCGATCACCGTCCTGGCAACCGAGCCGCTGGGATGGGTCGAGCTGTACAAGGTCTTCGAGATCGTCCGCGACGCGGTAAAGCCGGTGAAGCTCGACCAGACCGGCCTCGCGACCCGGGACGACATCAGCGCGTTCACAGCTTCGGCCAACCGCCCAGACGTCAGTGGAGAAGGTGCCCGGCACGCGCGGCTGGACGGCAGCCTGCCAAAGCGGACCATGCCGATAGGGCAGGCGCGACAGTTCATCAGCGACCTCGTCCGAAGGTGGATGGACACGCTCCAGTAGTCGATCCTCGACATACGAAGAAGGATGCGGCACGCGGCGTGACGTACACCGGGGTCACCGCAGCATCCGAGTTCGGCACTCAGATGGTCACCGATGAGCTGCGAGCCCTTCACGCTCGGGTCGGCCTCAGCCCTAACCCTTCCCGCACGTCAGGAGCCGACGGTGGATGACGAGATTGAGCTGATCAGTGACGGCGATGGGCTGGCGGTCATCGGGAATCCGATGGTCGTCGAACGCTTCCTGGTCTCTGAGGGCCTGCCGTCGAAGGACCTCGGACTGCAACGGCTCGGATCTGCCCTCAGCACCGGGGCAGGAGTCGCACAAGCAGGTTCCCTGGTTGCCGCCAACTCAGGTCGCTGGGTGAAGCTGACCGAGGAGGCCGCGCAAGCGATCAAGAAGTACGGGCTGCGGGAAAGCTCGAAGACCGGTCTGCGCACAGGCGTGCTGAAGGGGAACAAGGGCCAGGTCAGGGGATTCGTCGAATTCGTGAAAGGGCCCGGATCGCTTCTAACCAACCCGGCGATTCTGGCCGGTGCCGCGGGGATCATGGCACAGGTCGCGATGCAACAGACCATGGACGAGATCACCGACTATCTCGCCACGATCGACGAGAAGCTCGACGATGTGCTCCGCGCCCAGCAGGACGCTGTGTTGGCCCGCATGATCGGAGTGGGCCTCGTCATCGAGGAGTCCATGACCATTCGAGAGAAGAGGGGCCGGGTCGACGAAGTCACGTGGTCGAAGGTGCAAGCCGCGCCGGCGACGATCGCAGAAACCCAGGCGTACGCGTTACGTCAACTCGACGCACTCGCGGAGAAGCTGGAGCGCAAGACCAAGATCGGTGATCTCGCCAAGACGGCCAAGGAAACAGAATCCAAGGCACAGCAGTGGCTCGCTGTCCTGGCTCGCTGCTTCCAGCTGCAAGACGCGATCGCCGTGCTTGAACTCGACCGGGTACTGGACGCGTCCCCGCAGGAGTTGGACGGGCATCGCCTCGGACTGAAGGCTGCCCGCAACGACCGGCTGGAACTCATCTCACGCACCACCGAGCATTTGATGGCCCGCATGGATGCCGCTGCCGGCACGGCCAACGCCAAGGTGCTGATGCATCCGGCCAAAGCCCCAGCCGTCGTGCAGTCCAGCAACCATGTCTCGACCGCCATCGTCGACTTCCACGGGCGGCTCGGCATCGAGCACGCTCAACAGTCATCGGAGGCCAGGCGATGGGCGGACGCAGCGAAGGAGCTGAGGGACAAGGCGCTCGACACAGGAGCCGACCGCGTCGACGCCGCCAGACGCCTCGGCAACGACACCCTCGACCGGGCCAGATCGGCGACGGGCAAGCTCTCCAGGCGGATCGCCGAGCGAGCGCTCCGTCGGCACGGGGACGACGAGGAAGACTGAGTGGTCGCCCGACCGTCAGACACTCCCGACCGCTCGACGCGCGAGGAGTTGGTCGTGAGAATCCCCCCATGGGGACCAGACGGCGCGGCGGCGCGGGATCGGATCAGCCCTCAGCATCGGGGCGGGAGTCCCACAAGCCGGCTCCGCAGTTGCCGCCAACTCAGGTCGCTGGGCGAAGCTGACTTGGGGGCCGCGCGCAAGCGATCAAGAAGGTACGGGCTGCAGGAAAGCCTGTATCTGTTTAGCCTTGAGCCGTTGTGGCACAGTTCGCTCATGGCACCTCCGCCGCCCTTCGGGGCCGACGAGTACGTGACCGCAACGGAGCCGATGTCGTTGCTACGCCTGCTCAAGGGCGATCTGCGGCACGGCCGCAATCTTGACCTGTACATCCTCGTCGGGATTGCTGTGGTCGTTGCCACGCTCGGCGTCGTCAGCGTGGTCGATTCGAGGATCCTCGCCGCGGCCACGCTCGCGGTGCTGGCCATGATGGCGACCTCGACGCTCGCCAGTCGGCACCAGGTCGATGGCGTGCGGACGATGCTCGTCCACATGGCCGCCAACGAAGCGGGCAACGTTCCGGCTGAGCGGTTCCTGTCTCAACGCCACGCTGGTCTCGACGCGGAGGTCGCGACTGCGACCCACATTGGACTGGTCGGTGTCACCCTCACCAGGACCGTCCGAGATCTCCTGCCTGTCCTCGATCGACGACTGCAGGCTGGCGCACGAGTCCGCGTCCTGTTGATCGATCTTGAAAGCCAGGCCCATCAGGAAGCGGTTGCTCGTAGCAAGAAGGCAGATGCACCCGACTTCTACCGTCATCGGGTGTCCTCGACCGTCGATCTCCTACGGGTACTTGCGTCGACGGCCGCAGACCAGTCGGCGTTGCAGCTCCGTGTTCTACCATTCGTGCCGACGTTCGGCATGTGCTTGATCGACCCGGGGGAGCGACACGGGCGCGTCCACGTGGAGGTCTACCAACACCGGACGTTGGAGCCGAACCCTTCCTTCAGCATCCACGCGGATCGCGACGGTCGTTGGTACGACCTGTTCTCCAGCCAGTTCGATACGCTGTGGGACAGTGCGAGGACGTTCTCGCTAACCGCAGAGGCCCCCGCCGCAGAAGGCGCGAAAGATTGATACGGTGGCTCGGGTTCGGGTGTAAATGCAGTACAGGGGTCAGAGGTTCGAGGTCGGCAGAGTTGACGCCACGCCACGTTGTACAAGTCGTCTGAGCGTATATTCCCACCTTGACCAAGCGGCCCCATATCACCACGATGGGCGAGATCGCAGCCGGTCGCCGGGTTAGGGTTCTGCGGTGAGAATCTCAGCCCCCGAGGCGGCTCCATCGTCGGCGCCTGCCGCCATTCTGACTGTTCCGGAGCCGGGGCAGGTCGTCGAGGTGCGCGGCTCCACCTGGGCGGTGGCGCAGGTCCAGCAGCAAGGGCTGCCGCGAAGCCCGGCCGACGAGGCCGTGCCCGCGCTCAATCACGCGGTCACACTCCAGGCCCTCGATGAGGACCGACTCGGCGAGGAACTGACGGTCGTCTGGGAGCTAGAGGTCGGACACACGGTCACGCCCGCACAGGGCCTTCCGACTCAGATCAACCCTGACGCGTTCGACGACCCGAACACCCTCGCCGGGTTCGTGGACGCGATGCGCTGGGGCGCGGTCACCTCGGCCGACGACCGTAGCCTGCAGGCGCCGTTCCACAGCGGCGTCGCTGTCGAGGCGTACCAGTTGGAGCCGCTGCGCCGGGCGCTGTCCGCGCCAAGGACAAACCTGCTGCTTGCCGACGATGTCGGCCTCGGCAAGACCGTCGAAGCGGGCCTGGTAGTACAGGAGTTGCTGTTGCGGCACCGGGCCCGTACCGCGATCGTGGTCTGCCCCCCAAGCCTGGCGCTGAAGTGGCAGGACGAGATGCGGGACAAGTTTGGTCTCGACTTCACGATCATCAACAGCGAGATGATGCGGGACGTGCGGCGTCGCTACGGCCTGCACGCGAACCCGTTCCAGTTGTATCCGCGCGTGATCGTCAGCATGGCCTGGCTGCCCCAGGTGAGAGCGCAGCGGATGCTGCGTGATGTATACGCGCAGGCCGCGAGCATGAAGGCAGCACGGCGGTACGCGTTCGACATCCTGATCGTGGACGAGGCCCACCACGTCGCGCCGGCCAGCCCGTCGACGATCGGAGGTGGCCGCGGCTACGCGGTGGACACGCAGCGAACCATCGCGGTGCGGGACCTGGCCGACAAGTGCGAGCACCGCCTCTTTCTGAGCGCCACCCCGCACAACGGGCACCCGGAGTCGTTTACGGCGCTGCTAGAGATGATCGACTCCCGCCGGTTTAGCCGAGGTGCCCTGCTGGACGAGCGGGCACTACGGGACGTCACGGTTCGGCGGTTGAAGTCCGACCTGCCCAACAAGGGCTTCCGGCCGCGCGAGCTGCGTGTCATCCCGTTCACCCCACACGCGGACGAACAGGAAATGTTCGCCGTCCTGGATCGCATCCTGACCGACAGCGCCAAGGCCAACGACACGGGCGCGTCGGGCGACATCACTGCGATGCTGTTCAAGAAGCGTTTTCTGTCCAGCCCGTGGGCGTTCGGGATGACGCTGAGTTCGTACCTTGAGGCGCGGTCCATCGGGCGGCCGACCGACTTCGACTACGACGACATCCTGGGCGAAGAGCAGTCCGACGAGGAGGAGGGGCTGTGGGAGCAGGACGAGGCAACGGTCCTGCGACACAGCAAATCTACCGACCCGCTCGTTGCCGCCCAGCCGGGGGAGTTGCAGCGGCTGGCCGAATGGGGGTTGGGCTTCGAGAGCCGACCCGACTCGCGCCTCGACGAGTTGATCACGACGCTGGATGCGATCTGCCGAACGGGTGGCTCCTGGTCCAACGAGCGAGTCGTGGTGTTCACCGAGTACGCGCACACTTTGGAGTGGGTGCGGCGCGTGTTGACCCAGCAGGGGTATGGCGACGTGCTGAGGGTCATTCAGGGCGAGACGCCCACTGAGGAACGCGAAGTGATCCGGGAGCATTTCACGACCGAGCCCGCGAAAAGCGCGGTGCGTGTCTTACTAGCGACCGACGCGGCCGGTGAGGGTATCGATCTGCAGGATCACTGCCACCGGTTGATCAACCTGGACATCCCGTTCAACCCGTCGCGGCTGGAGCAGCGCATCGGCCGGATCGACCGGTACGGCCAGCGAAAGACCCCGCTGATTTTCCAGTTCGCCCCGGACCGGTCCTCGACGACGTACACCGCGGACATGGAGTTCATGGGCCGCATCGCGAGGAAGGTTGTGACGGTCGCGCGGGACCTCGGCTCGGTCAACCAGGTCATCGCCGAAGAGATCCAGAACCACTTCGCACGGACCAGGACCATCCGGCGCAAGAAGACACCGCTCGACGGCAACAGCGTGATCAACAAGGCGTTGGCCGGCGGGTTGGACCTGAACAGCCGGCTGACCCAGCTTGAGCAGGGCTACGCCGAAAGCCGTGCACAGATGCACCTGGACCCGGCCAACCTGCGTCGAGTGGTCGACACCGCTCTGCGGATCAGCCACCAGCCGGGCCTGGTCGAGGCCTGCGACGACCGCACGGCTGCCGCCATGTTCGCTGTCCCTTCGCTCGGCCCGGCCTGGCAGTCGACGCTGAAGGGCCTGGACACGCGTTCCGAGCCCGGCGTGCTGCGCCCCATCACGTTCGATGACAAAGCCGCGGCCGGACGAAAGGACGTGGTCTACGTTCACCTCGGGCATCCGCTTGTGAAAAAGGCCCAACGCCTGCTCCGCCGATCGCTGTGGAGCGCCGATGCCGCACTGCACCGAGTCACCGCTGTCGTCGTGGATGAATTGGAGGAATCCTTCGTCGCCGCCGTCACGCGCATGGTGCTGGTCGGCCGGGGCGGGCTTCGGCTACACGAGGAGATCTTCCTGGCTGGCGTACGCCTTCGCGGTCGCCGCGCCATCGCCGAGGAACGCGCGGAGCAACTCCTCGACCAAGCGCTCGACGCCGAACGGCTGACCCTGGCGGCCGATGACGTTCGTGCCGACCTGACCCGAGAATGGAATGAGCAGGACTCGCCCCTACGTACCCGGCTGCTCGACTCGATGACCCGACGCGCCGAGGGCCGGCATCAACGGGTCAGCGAGCAATTAGCGAAGCGCCAGGAGGCCGACACCACCCGCGCGCGGGAAATCTTCGCTGCCTTCCGCCGCAACCTGAACGAGTCGCTGGAGCAGCTCACCAGCGCGGAGATGCAGGCTCAACTGGCCCTGTTCCCCGACGACCAGCAACGGCAACGCCGCCGTGACATCGACGCGATGCGCCGGCGCCTCGACGAACTCGGCGACGAGGAACACCGCGAAGTCGCGGCGATCACCGAGCGGTACCGCGAGGTCAAGCCGCACACCACGGCTGCGGCGGTCGTCTTTGCGCTCACCCCAGTCGACGCCCGTCGAGGAGGAGGACGCTGATGCGGACCACCCGAGCGTTCCGCCCGAAGACTGCCGCCGAGCTGCACCGCGCTTGGCTGGAACTGATCGAGACCGATGGCCCGTTCCTGGCCATCCCACCGCTAAAGCGAGTATGGCCGCAGGGAATCCCCACGCTTGACCCCGAGCGGCTCGACACGCTGCGGGAGGCGAAGCCAGCGTTCGACCACGCTTGGGAAGCCCTCGACATCGACCCGGACGACGAGACCGTCCAAGCCAAGTACGCCAGTGTCCGCGACACTTGGGTACAGACGGTCCTACGGGACGTGGTCGGCTGGCGCGAGTCCCTAGCGTGGGGCCCTGGATGTGCACCGGCGGTCGCCGCCACCTCACCTGACCGGCGAATCACCGTCACCCCGGACGCGGCACTACATAGCCCGGATGGCATTGGCGCACTGGTCAGCCTCATGGACCGGTGCGACAGCCTACACGCCACCGGGACCGACGGCTGGGCCGCCACCGCTATCGACCGGATGGAGGCGATGCTCCGCGGAGCCGACGTTGAGATTGGCATCGTCACCGACGGTCGGTGGTGGGCGCTGGTCTGCGCGCGGCAGAACTCTATGGTTGCCTCCGGCATCGTCGACGTCCAGACCTGGGTCGAGGAACCGCTGACCCGCAACGCGTTCCTCACCGTCATCGCCCGGCAGTACATCATCGGCGGCGACCCGAACGAACGGTTGCCGAAGCTGTTCGAGGAATCGGTCGCCGCCGCCGAGGAGATCACCGAGGCTCTCGGCGCGCAGGTCCGCCGGGCCGTGGAGCTGCTGATCCAGGCGTTCGCCGAGACGGCCGCCGACCACCGCCGCAGGGGTTTGCCTGATCCTCTGCCCGATAACCCGCACGAGACTTACTCCGCCGCTGTCACCGTCATGATGCGTGTGGTGTTCCTGCTCTTCGCCGAAGAGCGCGGCCTGCTGCCGCAGAGCCAGCTCTTCCAACAGGGGTACGGCATCAGCGGCGAACTCGACGCACTAGAACAGCGCCGCCTGGTCGACGGGGAGGAGTCCCTCGACAGCACCTACCTCACCTGGCACCGGCTACTAGCCACCAGCCAAGCCCTCTACCGCGGCGCATCGTTCGAGAACATGCGGATGCCCGCCTACGGTGGATCACTGTTCGACCCGGCCCGATACGGATTCCTAACGGCGTCGAACGACAACGGCACCCTCGCACTGCCCGTCTCCGATCGCGTCATGCTGCACGTGCTTCGCTCGGTCCAGGTCGCCCAGCTCAAGGGCGGCGACGCCCGCCGGATCTCGTTCCGCGACATCGACGTCGAACAGATCGGCTACATCTACGAGGGCCTTCTCGGCTACTCCTGCATCCAGGTCACAGGGGATGTTCAGCTCGGCCTCGTCGGCGGCACCGGCGGCGAGCCGGAAATCCCGCTCACCGTGCTGGAGAAGCTCGCCGACGACCACCCGACACCGGCCGGGCTCGCCGCCGCGGTCATCGCATGGGTCAAGGCCGACCAGTCCGCCGCCACCCCGCCCAGCGTGAACGCCCTCGCGAGGCTGCTCGCGACCACGCCGGGCGAAGACGCCGATCGACAGTTGCGGACCGTGACCGCCAACGACGACGCCCTTCGGACGCGACTGCGCCGATGGTCCCCGATCATCCGGCGGGATCTACGCGACCGCCCAACTGTGGTCCTCGACGGCGGCCTGCTCGTTACCGAGACTCCCTCGCGGCGCAACGCCGGCGCCCACTACACTCCCAAGTCCCTTGCCGAGGAGGTCGTCCAGCACGCCCTCGAACCGCTCTGCTACTCCCCCGGACCGCACCAGACCGCCGACCGGGACGTTTGGCGGCTACGAAACCCCGACGAAATCCTCGCACTCAAGATCGCCGACATCGCAGCCGGCTCCGGCGCGTTCCTCGTCGCCGCCGCCCGCTACCTCGCCGCGCGGCTGGTGGAGGCGTGGACGGCCGAGGACCCCGCCAACGCACACCGGCGAGACCTGCGCCAGCACGCGATCCGCGAGGTCGTCGCCCGCTGCCTCTACGGCGCCGACATCAACGCGATGGCCGTCGAGATGTGCAAGCTTTCGCTGTGGCTGGTATCGCTCGACCGCGATCTACCGTTTTCCTTCGTCGACGACAAAATCCTGCACGGCAACTCGCTACTCGGTCTCACCGACCTACGCCAACTCCGCGCCCTACACATCGACCCGCCCCAGCACCAGCAACCACGCCTCTTTGCCCGCGACATGGACAGCATCGTCCGGCGAGCCGTCGAAATTCGCCGGGAGCTGGCCAGCGAGGTCCGCGAGCACGATCCGCAGCGCAGCGCTGCTGCAAAACGCCGCCAGCTCGACCGGATGCACGAGCTGACCGCCCAGCTTCGGGCGGTGGCCGACGGGGTCATCGCGACTGGCCTAGGCATCGGCGGCAAGCCGGGCAAAGCCCTGGAGGAAGCATACGAAAACCTGGCCGAGGCAGTGGCCGGGGCCATACCGCCCGACGGCTCGCCACCCGATCCGTCCTTCCTGAACTCCATCGTGGGCGCTGGGCTGACCCCGACCGTGCCGACCGACTACGACCGCTGGCTGCCGCTGCACTGGGTGCTCGAAGTCCCCGACGTGCTGATCGATCACGGCGGATTTGATGCCATTGTGGGTAACCCCCCATTCGTTGCGGGATCGAGCATCTCGGGGACTAGCGGCGGAAACCTACGAGAATGGCTGGTAAACCATGTAGCCTGGGGGGCCAGGGGAACTGCGGACTATGTGGCCTACTTCTTTATACGGGCTTATAGGCTGTTGCGCCCCGAGGGAAATCTAGGACTCATCGCGACTAACACCGTATGGCAGGGTGTCACGCGTGAAGTGGGACTCGACCAAATGAAGGAGCGCGGTTTTGAGATCAGCCGGTGCATCCAGAGCAGAAAATGGCCGGCAGCCGGTGCGACCGTTGAATTCGCGGCCACATGGGGAACAAATGGCGCGCTAAACGAAGGGCTAGCCCGAATCGCCGACGGACTGGAATGCCGACGAATCACGACAATGCTGGAGCCGGCTGGTGGTGTCGAAGGTGACCCGGTGGAACTTTCCGAGAATAAGAAGATTGCCTTCAACGGCTGCAAGATTGGTGGAATGGGTTTCTTCGTTGAGGAGTCAACTGCAAGGGGGTGGATTAGTGCGGACCGTCGAAATCTGGAGGTCCTGTACCCATGCCTAAATGGTGACGACCTAAACGATCGACCAGAAGGGTCCGCCTCGCGCTGGGTGATTGACTTCGACGACCGAACTGAGGCTGAGGCGGCTCGATACACCTTGCCTTTTGCGCGCGTATCACAACTAGTAAAGCCCGAGCGCGCCAAGAACAACCGAAAGGCGCGACGCGAACGATGGTGGCAGTATGCCGAGAATGCTCCGGGCATGCGCCTAGCAATTGCTGCCCTCGATGAGCTTCTGGTAATCGCGTTGACGAGCAAGGCTGTGATGCCGGCGCGGGTGCCCGCTCGACAGGTTTTTAGCCACGCAGTCGGTGTGTTCGCAACCAACTCGTTGGCGGATCAGGCGGTGCTGTCGTCAAGCCTGCACCAGCTCTGGGCGATCAAGTACGGATCAGGTATGCGAAGCGACCCGCGCTACACGCCGTCAGACGTCTTCGAAACTTTTCCGCGGCCGAGATCCATCCACCGACTGGATGAGGCCGGCGGTGTGCTTGATCGCGAGAGGCGGGAGATCATGCTGCGTCGCCAGTTGGGGTTGACCAAGCTGTACAACCTCATCAATGACCCGAATCTGGCCGACGCCGACGACCCGGACGCGGCCCGAATGCGGCAGATCCACGTCCAGTTGGACGAAGCCGTGATGGCCGCATACGGCTGGTCGGATGTGCCGCTGGAGCACGGCTTCCACACGTATAGGCAGATGATGCGCTGGACGGTGCGGCCGGCAGCGCGGGTGGAAATCTTGGACCGGCTGCTCGCGGAGAACCTGCGTCGGGCCGCGGCGCAGCCGAAGGCAGCGAAGAAGACCAGGCGAGCGCAGAAGCCCATCACCGACAATGCGCAAGGAACGTTGTTGTGACCGAACCAGCACAGGGGTACCAACTCGCGTACGTGCCGGACGGCACCTCGTACACGGTCCGGGAGAATTTAGTCGACATCCTGGAGCGGGAGCTGCTCGGCCCGGCCGGTGGGGCAGAGGAGTTGCTGCCGGTCAGTCCTCGGCAGTTGTACTTGGTGGGGCACATCGCGCCGGTGAAACTGACCGAGGAGCGCACCGACCCGGCGAGCGCCGAGGATGGCTACGGTCTGGTCGGCATCCGGGCCGATGAAGCTGGTGTGTACGCCCAGCGCGGTGTCCCAGCCGAGTCTGCGGACGACAACGCTGCTGACGCTGACGAGGACGACGCTGACGACAAGGCTCCGAAGCAGGGGCTGATGATCCCGTCGTCGATGGGACTGCGTTTCCAGGTGCCGCACGATCTGGCCGAGTTCACGGTCACCGCGACGTGGGGTACATACGAGAGCGTCAAGACCGAGGAGGTCGACAAGAAGGGCCGGCCGGTCCGTCGGTACCGACGTACGCCGGTGGGGATAGCGGAGAAGATCGCGGTTGCCGAGCTGACGCCGGGCCGGACGTACACGCGGGTGTTGACCGGGCAGGTGTGCGTGCGCATCGACGCGTACGACGATGTCCGGTTCGGTCGACGGCTGATCGAGATCGCGCTGGTCAATGACCGCGAAACGCCGCCGACGATTCCGGTGAACGAGTGGTTGTTCCAGACGAAGCTGCACATCGACGCGGGTGGTGGGGCGGTATTCCTGCCGGTGCGCGACGTCATGGAGCAGGAGTGGCCGGAGCACGACGAGGAGGTGCGCCGACTGCACCTGCAGTACCGCAACCGCCTGGAGTTCGCGGTCGGGCGGACCTGCTCGGTGGATTGGAAGGCCGAGCCGGGTGCGCGGCGGGCCACGGCAGTGTGGACGACATGGCTGCCGGTCGCCGAGACGCCGCAGACGCAGGCCCGGTCGGTCGAGGGGGCACTGCTGGGCATGGATGCCCTCGCAAAGGCCACGCCCGACCAGGTTCGCGACGGACTCGCTCCACTCGTGGACGGTTACCGCATTTGGTTGGACGGTGAGGCGGCGAAGGCCGCCCAGCTTCCGGCACACTTGCGGGAGTTGGCCGAGGAGGTCGTGGACGAGGCGCGGGGTGCACAGCAGCGGCTCGCTGCCGGCCTAGCGCATGTGGTCGGTGACCCGGAGGCGTTTGCGTGCTTCCGGTTCATGAACGAGGTCATGCGCGACCAACGCGTCCACTCCCAGATCTCGGCGAGACGTAGCTCCGACCCAAACCTGTCCTTCGCGGACGCCCGTGCGCAGGTGGATGCCAGCGAGAGGGAGAAGCCGTCATCCTGGCGGCCGTTCCAGTTGGCGTTCATCCTCATGCAATTGCCGGCGTTGACCGACCCGACCGCGGCGGTGCGTAGCGGTGAGCTGTCACGGGTGGAGCTGTTGTTCTTCCCGACCGGTGGTGGCAAGACCGAGGCGTACCTGGGTCTGGCGGCATACACGTTCGCCATCCGGCGTCGGCAGAAGGTCGTGGCGTCGTCGGATGGGCCGTTGGACGGGCGCGACGGCGTGGCCGTGCTGATGCGGTACACGTTGCGGCTGCTAACCGCGCAGCAGTTCCAGCGGGCCACGGCGCTGGTGTGTGCGGCCGAGCTGGCGCGTCGCCGTGACGAGGCGACGTGGGGTAGTGAGCCGTTCCGGATCGGTCTGTGGGTGGGCACGGACGTCAGCCCAAAGCGTTGGGACGAGGCGGACGAGCAGCTACGCAAGGCCAACGTCTACGGCGGGCACCGACTGACGGTGTTGCAGGTGCAGCGCTGTCCGTGGTGCGGCAGCTCGATCGGCGCCGCCAACGTGGTGCCGGTCAAGGCGACCCGGCGGGTGTTGGTGTACTGCGGTGATGACCTGGGCCGGTGTCCGTTCGCCAAGGGCGGCCAGGTTTCCGAGGGCCTGCCGGTGTTGACGGTGGATGAGGAGATCTACCGGTTGCCGCCGGTGTTCGTGATCGCGACGGTGGACAAGTTCGCCCGTCTGGCTCGGGAGGGTGAGGCGGCGGCCCTGTTCGGCTATGTCGGGCGGCGCTGCGGCCGGCACGGCTATGTGCATCAGGACTATGCCGGTTGCAGCATCAAGACCGGGCATCAGGCTGAGGCGGGTCTGCCGGCGGCGACCGCACGTCCGGTGGGACGCCTACGGCCACCGGACCTGATCATCCAGGACGAGCTGCATCTGATCACGGGAGCGTTGGGCACGTCCGTGGGGCTGTTCGAGGTGGCCGTGGAGACCCTCGCCTCCTGGGAGACGGCGGACGGCAAGCCGGTCCGACCGATGATCGTGGCGTCGACCGCGACCGTGCGCCGGGCCGACGACCAAGTCCGCGGACTCTACGGACGTAGGGTGGAGATCTTCCCGCCGCAGGTGCTCGACGTGGCGGACACGTACTTCTCGACGGAGCTGCCGGTCGGGCCGACCAGCCCCGGCCGGCGATACCTCGGCGTCAGCGCGCAGGGGGTACGGCTGTCTAGCGCCGAGATCCGGGTCGCCGAGGCGCTGCTGCTCGCCGGTCAACTACTCTTTGACCGCAGCGGAGCCGCTGCCGATCCCTACATGACGCTGGTCGGGTACTTCAACGCCACCCGGGAGCTGGCCGGTATGGCGCGGTACGTCGCGGACGACGTGCAGAACCGAGTACGGCAACCCCGCCCAGGGTCGGGCTTCCCACGCCGGCAGGGTTCCTACGGCCGGCTCGTCACTGGCGAGTTGACGTCGCGCATCGCGTCGGTCGACATCGGCCGCACGCTGGACAACCTGGCGTTGGAGTTCGACCCCGGATACGCGACCACGGCCGCGATGCGGCAACGCCTTGAACAGCAGGACGCGGGTGAGAAGATCGCCCGGCCGAAGGCTGACCCGTTCGACGTGGTGCTGGCCACGTCGATGTTGCAGGTCGGTGTGGATGTGCAGAGGCTCGGGCTAATGCTCGTGGTTGGTCAGCCGAAAAACACGGCCGAGTACATCCAGGCGTCGTCGCGGGTAGGTCGGGACACCGGGCGTCCGGGCGAGGACGGCGGCCGTCCGGGCCTGGTCGTTGCGCTGGGCAACTGGGCGCGTCCCCGCGACCTGGCCCACTTCGAGCAGTTCCGGCATTACCACGAGACGTTCTACGCCCAGGTGGAGGCGTTGTCGGTCACGCCGTTCTCGCCGACATCGCTGGAGCGGGGCATCGACGGGGTGTTGGTCAGCGCGGCGCGGGTGTTGCAGGCGCACCGGGATGACGGGCTGTCCCCGGAGCGCAGCGCGTGGCGGGTCCGCGACGAGAAGGACGCCCTTGCCGCCCTGATCGCCCGGCTGCACGCCAGGATCCGGGCGGCTGCCCAATTGGACGACCTGACGACGCAGGCACAGCAGCGGCTTGCCAATCGCCTTGACCAGTGGAGCGCCCGGGGCGTGTATGCGACGAAGCTCAGCAAGACCCTGGTGTACGAGCGCACGGGTGACAACGACAGCTACTTGCCGCTGCTGATCAGCCCGGAGAACGCCAAGGCCAACCAGGATTTGAAGGACCGGGCGCCGTTCGTCATCGCGCACTCGATGCGGGAGGTTCAACCGGAGATCAACCTGCTGGTGAGCCCGCTGCCGGAGCGGCTGTTCGCCGTCGAGCCCGATGACGCGCCGCGCTGGGAGCTGCCGGCCGAAGGAGGGACCGCGTGACACTCGACGCCGACTCATCGTCGATGATCTTCGAGTCGTCCGAGCCGATGGACCCGCTGACCGAAAGCGAGCAGTCTCAGGCCAAGAACCGGGCCAAGGTCGGCTCGGCCCGCCCGTCGTCGCTGCTCTATACCTATGGTGTTGGCTCGATCATCGACCTGCCGCAGTTCTCGATCATGCCGGCCGGGCTGGACGACTGGGAGCCGATCTGGCGTCGCCGGCCGACCGTGCCGACCATCGAGGAACCGAGGCTGCTCAAAGTCGTGCAGCTTCACCTCGGGCCGCGGGTGCAGCAATTGCGCCCATTCCCGTGGCAGCCGAAGGCCCGCGCGATGTCCCAGGAGGGTTCCGACCTCGGCATTCCGGCGCGAGTCTTCCCGCAGTGGTTGCGCTGCACAGGCTGCGACTACCTTGGGCCGCTGTCGCGGTTCAGCTACACAAACACCCACCCGTTCCGCCCCGACCTGGCAACCTTCGAACACGCCAGTTGCCCCGGCCGCACCCTCGCTCCTGGAGTGAAGGGCAAGGCAAAGGCCGGCGCGAAGGGCAAGGCTCGCCGCAGCCCGGCTGTGCCCGCCCGGTACCTGCTCGCCTGCGCGAACGGGCACCTTGACGAGTTCCCGTACACGCTATGGGTGCACCACGGCAACCCGTGCCCGGCGGCGCCGCAGCCGGATCTGAAGCTACGCGACAGCAACGTCGGTCAGGGTGCTGGCGCGGTTGTCACCTGCGAGCGTTGCCAGCAACGACGCAGTATGAGCGAGGCGCAGGGCGAGTCCGGGAAACGGAAACTGCCCGCCTGTCGGGGCCGTCACCCGCACCTGAACGCGTTCGATATCAAGTGCGGACTGGGCACATCGCTGATGATGATGGGCGCATCCAATCTGTGGTTCGTCTCCACCCAGTCGATCATCGTCATGCCCCGTACCGCCGAACAGGATCAGGCGGCGCTGGCCACGAAGCTGCGCACCCAGATAACGGCGGAGAAGCTCGCCAAGTACGCCAACAAGCCAGACATGCTGCGGGATCTTCTCGAGGACAGGGTCGACCTCAGCGGCGTCACTGACGAGGAACTGACCGCCTCGGCAGCCGAGGCACTGGCACCACCGCCGTCCGAGGAGGAACGGCAAGAGAGGCTACGGCAGTGGGATCCGGTCGAGTTGCTGGTACCGGAGTGGGACTACCTGCAAAAGCCGAGTCTGTTCGCGCAGCAGGAGAACGCGAGCGGGCTCATGGTCACCGAGATGCCCACCGGTGACCAGCTTCCCCGCCAAGTCCACCGGGTCATCGCCGTGAACCGGATGAAGAAGGTCAACGCGGTAATAGGCTTCACTCGTATTGACGAGATGGACCGGGTCAACGACCTCGCTACCCGGTTGGTCAAACTCACCCGAGACGGCCGTCCGACCTGGGTGCCGGCCACCGAGGACCGCGGCGAGGGCATCTTTCTCCAGCTCGACGAGAACACTGTCGCGTCCTGGGAAGCGCAGATCCTTCCATCTTCGCTGTGGCGGGCGCATCGCGACGCCCACCGCCGCAACTTCGCCCGACGTTTTTCCGAAACCGCCGCACAGGTCGATCCGGACACCAGGTTCCCCGCCCCGCGATACTGGCTGGTCCATTCCCTCGCTCACATCCTCATCCGGGAGATGGCAATGTCGTGCGGCTACGGTGCTGCCAGCCTCAGCGAACGGCTCTACGCCTGGCCGGCCACCCCCAACCGGGCGGCAGCGGCCGGGCTGCTCATCTGCACCACCGCCTCGGACAGCGAAGGAACCCTCGGCGGCCTGGTCGCGCTCAGCCAGCCGGAACGGCTGCAAGGACTCGTGATCGACGCGCTACGCCGAGCAGCCCGGTGCTCCTCCGACCCGGTCTGTGGCCAGCGGACCCCCCGACACGGCGAAGACTTCCTCCACGGGGCTGCCTGCCATTGCTGCTGCTTCGCCTCGGAAACCTCCTGCGAACGCGCCAACCGTTTCCTGGACCGGCGATTCCTGCTCACTTTGCCGACCATCGACGACGAACGGGTACCTGGCTTCTTCGGCACCATCGATGGCTGCTGACCCGCACGCCGCGCTAGGCGCCTTCCTCACCACGTTCGAGGCGGAACGGCTGGCCACGGCGTTCCAAGCCGGCAGCACCACTACCCAAGCGCTGAAAGAGGTCCACACCGCCCGCCGCAGCGACGCGAAACGTCTACTCACCGAGGCCGGGCTCGGCCCGCACCAGGTCAAAGCAACGGTGGCGGTACTGCAGGCCATCGCGGGCGCCCGCGCGGTTCGCACCGCCATCACCCCCGTCTGGACCATGCCCGGCGCCGAAGCCACGATCGGCCGCCTTACCGGCGAAGCACAACGCCTCATCGAGCAAGCCCGGATGTCCATCGTCTGCTCCAGCTTCAACTTCACTCCCCATTCGGGTATGTGGCCCGCGCTGCGCGCCGCCTCCGCGCGGCCGGGCCTGAGCGTGACGGTCTACCTCGACGCCCATGCTGGATCATCCGCGGCCGTCGCGGCGCATCTACCGAAAGCAACCGTCTTCCGGACGTTGACCCTGCCGGGCGCGCACCAGCCGCTCGTCAGCCACGCCAAGTTCATCATCATCGACCGCGCACTCACACTAATGACCAGCGCGAACTTCTCCTACAGCGCCGAAAACACCAACGTTGAACTGGGACTGCTGGTCCACGACACGAGCGTCGCGGAATCGATCGAGTCCCTGATGCGCAGCAAGCACGGCGTTCTCTACGAACGTGTGGTCTGACAAAGGGTTGGAGCGCCGAGATGACGGGTGCGAGAGCAACGAGGACCGCAACCCGCTCCGTCTGCAGGACGCGCGCCGTAGACGCGACCATGAGACCGACGGGGCGAAGGAGGACGGCGATAGACCTACACGAGCCCGACGCCCATCAGGCAGCTGGGCTCGTCTGTCGCGCGAGCGTCGACAGCCGTTTTGGCGTCGCTCGGAGCCGGTATGGCCGAGGCGCAAACCGCGCGATGAGCCGGTAGTTCCAACGGTCCGTCTCGTTGTCCACAAACCTGTGGATACGCGGGGAGATTGTGGTCGCAGCTGCTATCCGTGCGCGGCCCTCGGGTCGCGGCATGTGTCATATTCGCCACTCATTGGCCGCTGTTTGAGAACGCGAGTGCCATTTGTGCCCGGTCTAGCAGCAGACGGCCCTTACCTTCCTTGATCATTCGTAGTGGGTCGGCGACGCGGGTGATGCTGGGAGCTGTGGCGGTGGTGTTGGTGACCCGGTAGATGTAGTAGCGGCTGCCGTGGAGGCTGGCCTCAAGGAGTTCAGCCTGGGAGAGGTAGAAGGGCTCGTCGGGGTCGTCCGCCTTGGTGGATTTGACCTCGATGTAGATGACCTGGTCGTCGGTGTCGATGCTCTGGATGTCGAACGGTGCCAGTTCGTCGTCTTTCGAGACCCAGACGACAAGGTCCGGATTCTTTCCCGCTCGGCCTAGCCTCGCGCGTTCCGCGTGGAACGCAACTTCTTCGCCGCGCCTGCCAATCTGGCGTTTCTCGGCCTCGGACTGGATCGAAGGGGCAGTCGAGACCCCGCCTCCCCAGCTCCGACTATTTCCGCCGGCCGGTGGGACGACTGGGCCTAGCTGCCCGTCTACGATCCGCACGTTGCGGTAGTCCACAGGCGCCGGCGGCGTGGTGGTCGGAGGCTCCCCAGAGGTTGCGGGCGGCTGAGCGGCGAGTGGGGCCAAGAGTGGCGTAGAAAGGGGTAGCGGAGCCGCTGCCCCGGTGGCGTTGGTGGCGGGGGCGACGGCCGGTGCTTGCTGGCCGACTTGGGAAAGGAACGAGTCAAGGACGTTGCCCGGTTCGTCGTCCTCAACGGTAAGGCCGAGTTGCTCGCGGGCCTCGATGATGTCCTCGGGCCGGATCTGCCGGTCGTCCATCATGCGTCGGCGGTCATCCGGTCGGGCTGTGAATATCATCGTCACGGCGTCCGCCAGAGCAGGAGTTCCGAGGTGCTGGGCGAGCTGGCGGCTGAACGGGAACCAGTGCGGCGCTCCGCCGGTGGGATCGATTTCGAGGTAGGCGGTGCCGATCTGGTACGTCCGACCGCCGCGCCGTTCCGGACGGGTGGCGATGTAGCAGACTGCGTCGTTCCGTTCGACCTTGACGCCGTCGTACTCGTAGTGGAGCACGAGGCTGTCGCAGACGACGAGCTCCAATCGTTTGAGGGCGTTGCGGGCGTTGCTCTCGGCCCGGGGGTTCTCCGTTCGCACCAGCGCCAACAGGTAGGGCTTGACGTCGTCGAGTTGGCTATGGATCGCGGTGAAGGTGGCGTCGTGATGGTGGTGGCCGTAGGGCATGGCGGACGTTTTGACAGCGTCGTCCAGCTTTGTGAGGGACAGGTAGCGCACGAGTCGGTTGAGCCGTGCCTCGGCGTTAAGTACGGGGCACTGCCGCTCCCAGGTGTCCCGTAGTAGTGGATCATCGGCGACCAGCGGCTGCGCGACGAAGGTCGACCGACCGTCATGGCTGGCGAGGACTCGGACGGCCGCTGGCTCGGGATGCGGCTTAACGTCATCGTCCAGGACGTCGTCGAGGGTGCGTTGGACATAGCGGGCGGCGAGTTCGATCTCCCGGTTGGTGTCGCCGAGGTCATCCGCCTCGGCGGCGATGCCGTCGAGCAGTGTGAGGAGGTCTTTTAGCTTCGGCCGTCCGGCGTCTGTCAGGCCCAAAGCGGCCACCAGCGCGACCCCGCCACGCATGCGGTACATGTTCTCGGCGATACGCGGGATCCGCTCCTTGATGCGGCGCGGCGTGTCGGTCGCGTCGACCCAGGCGTCCTCGGGGCGTACTACATCGGTGCCGGCGCCGCGGGCGACCGGAACCCACGGTCGCGAACGAAGGGTGTAGGCGAACAAGGACTCGCAGGTACGGTCACGATCGCCGGAGTGGCTGGTGTTGACGCAGTGGAAGACAGCCTCCATCGCCGGCTCGTAGACGGCGCCCCACCGTTGGGCGAATTGCCTCCAGAGGGCGAAGAGCCGGTGTTTGTCCCGGCTGTCGATCAGTTCCAGATGCCGGTCGAGCCGGTACGACAGCCGCAGTTGCTGCGACTGAGGATGGCCCTGCGGGCACCGTGCCGCCTCGCTGACGCCCGGCTGTGCCATCCAATCCCGGAACAGGGGCCCACGATGTGGGTGGCGATGCAGGTTTCCAAGCATGTAGCCGTAGGGCTCGGCCGGTTTTGCCCCGTCGAGCCGGGGATGGTCGATGACGCCGAGCATTCGGTAAAAGTCCAGGTCGACCTGGCGCCGGTCGGAGTCCAGCGGAACCTGGACGTCGAGGAACTCGGCCTGGCCGAATGGGCCGTAGAGCGCCTCCAGATCGTCCGAGCGTGTCCAGTCGGCGCCGAAGTACACCTCGGCACCAGCCCGAAGATCCCGCCGCGTGCCATCGGCGGAGCGGGCCGGCACCAGGACACGCCCCAGCACCGGCGCCAGTTCTTCGCTTCCGGTCAGGCGGACTCGGTGGTACGCCCGCAGGCCCGACATCGCTCGGAGGCGTTCGTCCGGTTCGGCCTTCGGGTCGATCAAAATCTTGACCAAGAAGTCCCGGATCAGTTCGCGCCATTCGAATGGCCGCACTCCCAGGTCCTTTAGAAAGCCCTCGACGCCCTCGATTGGGGGAACCTGTGCGATCGGCACCGGAATATCGTCGGGGATCGACGAGTCGTTGCGCCCGCGCGGGAAGAAGACGGGCTGCTCGTCGGGTGTCAGGAGCCGGCCGCTCGTGGTCAGTACACTCGGCGCCTTGCGCAGCCTCGCCACCAGGTGTTGCCCGATCTTGTTGCGCCAGTTGAGGAGGAAACCGTAGTAGGCGCCGACGGAGTCGCGGTCGGGTGGTTTCACGTGCGCGAGAAACTCATCGATATCCATGACGCCGGCAACTGTGCTGGAGGCGAGGAACGCCTTCGTGGCCGTCAGCTCCTCGATGTCTGGCCGCAACGTGCGGCTGCCGTCGAGTACCGCTAGCGCATGGGCCTCGGCCGGGCTGGGCACGTGTGCTGGCAGCAGGCGCACGTCGACGGGTCTTGCCAGTGATCCATCGGCGACCGGGAGGAAGCGGCTCCGGACCAGCGCTTCCGTCCATAGTTGGCGTAGCTGAGTCCCGGCTCCCGGGGCGGGCGCGACCTGCGCCGGGACGATCGTCCCGACAGCGGCGGCGCTGGTTTCGCAGCGCACTACGAGGTCGACGGCAACGTGCTTCTCAAGGAACTCCACGACGTGGTCCAGGAGCATCCGGTTGTACGGTTCGGCTTCCGGCGTCGCGGCTAGTTGGCGTCGATCCATGCCGAGCACCCACTCGGCGTGCACGATGATGTGCAGCCCTGGAATCTCCTCAGTGGGAAAGTAGACGTGTAGCGGAAACGTCTCGTCCGTCCGCGGCTGGCCGGCACTGTCGAGGGGAACCGCCATCGCCCATCGGACAGTCTCAAGCCTGGTCCACGCCTCACCCAGCGGTTCCAGGACGCGTCGTTCGGGAGGTGCCTCGCTGCGGTAGATGAGCCATTCCTCGGCGGTCCCGTCGGCGTCGAGCAAAACGTGCTCCGCGCCGCGGTCCTCGTCGCGGGCGACCGTGGCCGAGAAGTCGGAGAGTGTTCCGTGCAGGTCGAGTCGGTCGATCCCGGGTAGGAATAGCAGCAGTCGCGGACGAAGGTTCTCCACCAGGTGCGCGGCGACGGTCTGCCGGTCGATGCCCGCGCGTAGCGGCAGCCGGATGATGGTCCGAAATCCTTCGGCTTGGAGCCGGTGGACCTGCGCGGCGTCCGGTCCGAGATCTGCCTCGGCGATGGAGAAGGGAAACGCGTAGACAGGGAATCTCTGCTCGGCGGGTAGCGTCCCAAGTAGCCCGAGCACCTCGCGGCGCAGCCTCTCGCCGTCAAACTGGAACGACGCCTGTGCCGAGACGACCTGCGGCCGATCGGTGATTTCACCCACCGACTTGAAGCCGAGCCCCTTATGCCCTACAGCCGTTCCGGGGCCCTTCGACGATCTCCCCAACGAGCAGATGGCGTCCACTTGTCGATCGCCGAAGCCTGACCCGTCATCCGCGACGATCAAGGCGGTGTCGGTCAACAGGAAGTACGCACGACCTTGAACGCCGGCGTCGACAGCCGCGTCGTTGGCGTTCTGGAGCAGTTCAAACGGATAGCGGCCTGAGTATTGCTGGCGCACGAGTTCCTGCGCGCCGCCGCGTTCGTCGAGGCTCTTCAGAAGGTTCTCGCGGAGGTCCCCGTCGAGCTGGACCCGGATGGCCGCGAACTCCCGGTCGCGTAACCGCGTCGCTAACTCCATCTTCGGACTCCTCCGACAGACCCGGTAACGAAGGATGCCGCATACATCCAACGGCACAGGCGCTGCGCTCTCCAAGAGCGTACGTGCCGGGATCGCGATGCGGTGCGAGCTTCGATGGACGTGCGCTTCGCGGCGGCGTGGCCACCGTGGCGCCCCAGGGCTACGTCACCGCCGCGAGGTTCGCGGTGTGTCCTGTGCCTGGCACGGTGTTGAAGCCGGCGGGTTCATGATCCGTGTTCCATGGCCAGGTCGTACGGGTTGGCCGGCACCGTGGTCGCCGGTACTGGCTGACCCCAGGTGGTGTACTGACCGGGAGGAGGCCGCCGAGTGGGTGACCGCGTGGACCGCGGCGGGTGTCGAGGGCCTGATCGCCAAGAGTCCGAGGGGCCGATATACGCCGGGGCGACGTGGCTGGCTAAAGATCAAGACCAGGGTCGGCGCCGAAGCGATCATCGGTGGGGTCACCGGCTCGATCAGCCAGCCGGAAACAGTCCTGCTCGGCCGCTTCGACGCCACCGGCCGGTTAAGGCACGTCGGCCGCAGCCACCCGCTGTCCCAGCGTCAGCAGCGCGAGCTCGCGCTCGTGTTGTCCCGGTCGCCGCAACGCCGCCGTGGCGGCATCGACCACCCCTGGCCGCAACCGTTGCCGGCCGGCTGGTCCGGCCACTTTCAGAAGCCCGAGCCGCTGACGTACGTCCAGGTGGAGCCGACCACCGTGGCCGAGGTCGACCGACACCGCGCTCGACCGACACCGCTGGCGCCACCCCGTCCGCCAACGCTACGACTCGACCTGTCGGTCTACGACGTGCCGCTTCTGGTTGACGAATAGACCCTCGCGTAATCGCCCAGACGGGCACGTTGGCACAGGTCACCGGCATTTCGTCGGTTGCCCTCGTTGCATCGGGAGCCGTATCGTCGCTATCGAACGTATGTACGCACGGCTGTGCTCCTCGTCCGCAGCGCGCACGGTCAGGCGAAGGGGAACCACGGTGTCGTTGCCCGCCCACTCGGTACCGGGCCCACCTGCCGGTGGCTCCGCTGAGGGGCAGCTGCCGCGGCTGCTGGACGAGGTGAATCGGGCTGGTGGGCGTCGGGACCGCACGAGGCACCTGGCTCGGCTCGTCGAACCTGCCGACAGCGTTGGAGGCAGATCGGCCAGCGCGGCCAACGGGCTGCCGGTGGTGCCGGAACTCGCGGCGCTGCTGCCGTCCGGCGTGCTGCGCCGGGGCGGGGTGTACCAGGTGGCGGGCTCGGGGTCGCTGCTGTGGACGCTGATCGCAGGGGCGATGACGGGCGGTGCCTGGTGTGCGGTGGTCGGGCTTCCGACGATCGCCCATGCCTCGGCGGTGGCGCCAGAGTTTTCGGTCGACCTGTCCCGGCTCGCGTTCGTCAACGCGCCGGGACCGCAGTGGCCGGCGGTAGTGGCCGCGCTGTTTGACGGGATCGATCTGGTCATCGTGGCGCCCCCGCCCGAGATCAGCGCGGGGACGGTGCGGCAACTGCGGGCCAAGGCCCGCACGCACGGGGCGGTCCTGGTCTGCACCACGCGGTGGCCGGACGAACCGGTGTCCTGGCCCGACGTCGACCTGACCTTGACCGTGACTGGCCAACACACCTTCGGTCTGGGCCAAGGCCGCGGCCGGATCCGTCGCCGCGCCATTACCGTACGGGCGCAGGGACGCGGCGCCGCAACCCGTCCACAGCAGACCACGCTTGAGATGCCTCCCGACTCACTCCAGTCCGGCCACGCTGAGCCCGACGGCGTCCGGCTGGACCTGGCGCCCGCCCGGCGGCCTGAGTCGTCAACCGGTTTGGACGTCGGGCCTGCTGGCAGCAGCACGGCCGAGCCCACCTCGCCGTGGGATCTGCAGGCCGGCCGCCTGGTGGGCCTCGACGCGGACCGGCTGGCTGGTTGAGGCGTCGACCCGCTGGCCTGGTCCAGTCTTCGGGTCTGGCTGTCGTTATCGATCGTTAGGGGAAGGAGCGGGTTGTGGCGGGCATGATCGGCGAACCGGAGCGGGGGCGTGTGGTGGGCGCGGGTACGGCGGTGGTGTTGGAGTGGGTGTATCGGCCGGAGCTGACCGGGCCGGATGCGTCCCCATACGCCGCGCACGCGGGCAAGACCGTGCGGTCGGTAGGCCGGACACCGGCGGCAGACGGGCGGGTCGACGTAGTCCTCGCGGACGGCGAAACCGTCCGGGCCTTTCGCCGAGAACTGCAACCCGGCTGACGGGCAGGTCGGACGGACCCAGCCAGCTCCCCGCGCGGCAACCAGCTGTGTGTCCGAACGCAAGCCAGCGTCAGGGTCGATGTCCTGGCCAAGACTGCCGTCGAAGCCGGAGGGCTCCCAGTAGGAGCCGCAACAGCGGCACGCCCGATCGTCGTCTGCGGAACGCGTGGTACTCCGACGATCAAGGAACCATGCCGCCAGATCCGCCGCGTTCAACCGGTCGTCAAGGGTCGCATGGATGGGGCCGCTTGGCGGTTTGGCCACGATGGACACATGGGCGCGATCGAGGTCTGGCTGAACGGTGGGCCGGCAGACGGCCGTGTACTGCTGGTCGAGACGGACGCTATCGACGGACTGCCGGCCACCGTGGTCCTTCCCCAGACCGGTGTCTTCGTCAACGCCGACGACGAGCCTTCCCCACGAATCGACCACGTTTACGTGTATACCGGCGAGATCGACGGCCGGCACGCGTACCGGTACGGTCTCCGGCGCGAGAACCTCTAACGGGTCCGTGGACGGACAGCCAATCGTCGTCAAGCTGCACCGTCCGCAGGCAAAGCATCCCGTATTGATCGAGCAGGCGAAGGTAGGCGTAGGGATTTCGGTCGGCTCGCCTCCACAGCCGGCGGATGAGGCTGCGTCGCTCCTGACCGCCCGCCGCGGTCGGCTCGGTCGCGGCAGCGAGGGCGTCCTGGATGGACAGGATGTCGGCCAGAAACGGCATGGCGGCGTCGACGCCGGCCTCGACGGCAGCGAGCGGCAGGCACGTCGTGTCGCGTCGCATCGTCGCTGTGATCGCGAGGGTGGCGCTTGTTACTGCGGTCTGCCGAAGGTCGTCCACGAGGGCAATGTGTTTGGGCATGGGCTTGACGCTGTCGGAGGTACGTCCTTGGCCCCAGCCCCCCAAGCCGCTGGTGTTAAAGAACTCCTCCTGGCCCCGGGCGGACGATGACCGGGGCACCGTCCACTCTGCGGGTGCCAATCACCGCGAGGACGTCAGGTAGCGATCAAGACGCCGGCGGGCAGTGCGGCGTAGCCGCCCGCGCGCCCCTCCCGACAACGCCCGCCTGCAGGGCGGCGGTGCCGACGGGCGTTCGGATCCGGCTGACAGCGCGTCCTGCGGATCCCGGCGTTTGCTGGTGGACCAGTTCGGCGAGTTCGACTGGTTCATCCATGGATGCTCCCCTGGCTACGAGTCGGCCCGTTCCTTCAGCGCTGCGCGGGCTACTCGAGCCCGGGAACGTCGTCGGAGATCAGCCGCGACTCGCTGCTGACGTCTGCGAACAGGGTTGCCGTCAGTGGGCCGATGCCAGCGTTCGGCGACGTCCCGATGCCCCTGTAGCTGAAAGAGATTCTTAGACTACGATACGTGAACATGCGCCAACGCCTTGATCGGCATTGATGCAAGCGGGAGGAGCATCTCGTGGCGATTAGACCGTCGCTCGCCGGACGTCTGCGAAATACCTCGCTGCCTAGGAGTCACGCTCTGTTGCCTCTCTTTGAGGCAGTCGTAAACGCTATCCAGGCCGTCGAGGAAAACCACCGTGATGGCTTGGAGTCGGCGCACGTCACCGTCGAAATCGTTCGCCTACCGCAAGGAACCTTGGACGTCGGCCTAGATCAGGATGCAGCGCCAGCAGAGCCGATCGTTGAATTCGTGGTTCGAGACAACGGTGAAGGTTTCCACGACGACAACATGAACTCGTTCGAAACCCTTGATAGCCAGTACAAGTCAGACGTTGGTGGTCGAGGTGTTGGCCGTCTGCTGTGGCTCAAGGCATTTCAGCGTGTTGAGGTCGAGAGTCACTACCGCGACTCCGCAGGTACGCTAAAACGACGCGCATTCCGGTTCTCGGAGAACGACGGTATATCGCGTTTCGTAACCGAGGATGATGAAGACACCGAAGTCGGCACATCCATACGGCTAGTCGGTTTCCGTGAGTTTTACCGGAAAGCGGCGGCCAAGACTGCTAGTACGATCGCGAGAAGCATTCTTGAACATTGTCTTTGGTACTTTGTTCGTGAAGGGGGGGCTCCGAGGATGGCGGTCGTTGACGGACCGGAAACCATCGACTTGCGCGATGTGCTTGCGGACTACACGCTCTCCCCCGTCGAGCGAGAAACGATCCTTGTGAAAGCCCGGACCTTCGACCTAATTCACCTGCGCTTGAAGACGACCGCCAAGAATGCTCCCTATCTGAGTTGGTGTGCAGCTCGTCGAGTCGTCGTTGAAGAGAATCTCTCCGGCAAGGTTCCGGGCTTGCATGGCAAATTGAGGGATGCTCAATCCGAATTCATGTACGCATGCTTCCTCACATCACAGTATCTAAGTGACAACGTGCGTGCCGAAAGAACAGACTTCGACATTCCGGAAACTGTCGAGGATCTACTTGACGATAGCGTGCCGTCGAAGTCGGACATTCGAACCGCAACTTTGGCAGCCATAGAGCAGCATCTCATTGGGAGTTTGGAAGGAGCGCGGCGAGAGGGTAGGCAACGGGTCGAGAACTTCGTGGCTACCAAGGCGCCGAGGTACCGCCCCATTCTCAAGCGCATTGACGAAACGAAGCTTAGCGTCGATCCCAAGATAAGCGACAGAGATCTAGAACTTCATCTCCATAGGGCGCTGGCTGAGATTGAACGCGAAGTTCTGGTCGAGGGCCCACAGGTGCTCGCGCTGGCAGCACCGGGCGATTCAGAGTACGATCGACGGCTTCAGGAGTACCTAGACAAGGTCGACGACATCAAGAGATCCGATCTTGCTAGCTATGTCTCGAAGAGGCGTGTAATTCTCGACCTGCTTGCGCGCGCTATCGAAGTGAATGAGGAGGGCAAGTATGTCAACGAGGATGTGATTCATAAGTTGGTGGTGCCCATGCGCGTCACATCCGATGATGTTAGCCCGAGTGCGTCTAACCTGTGGCTCATTGATGAAGGACTTGCCTTTCATGACTTCCTTGCATCGGACAAGACGATTAAATCAATGCCAATCACTGATTCAGTGTCGCCACGGGAACCCGATATTCTAGCGTTGAGGGTGTTTGACACCCCCATTCTCGTTTCGGAGGGGGCAACGCTGCCACTCGCCTCGATAGTTGTGGTCGAGTTCAAGCGGCCGATGCGGGACGACGCCAACAGCGACGATAAGGATCCGATTTCTCAAACCCTGGGCTACCTTAATCGCGTTCGCGAGGGACGCGTAACCACCGCCTCTGGGCGTCTGATCTCGAACGCGGATCGCGTGCCTGGCTTTTGTTATGTCGTTGCTGACATGACTTCCACAATGAAAAGACGTTGTATGGACAAGGGCTACAGGCGCACCCAGGATGGGTTGGGCTATTTCGGGTTCAATGAGCCTTACAATGCGTATGTAGAGGTTCTGTCATATGAACGCCTACTGCACGAAGCAAGCCGCAGAAATCGGGCATTCTTTGATCAGCTTGGTCTTCCGATACTCTAGCTTGTGGCTGCCGGGAACGGACGGCGAACCGATCGCGGCATAAGAGCAAAGCAGAGGACGCGCCCGGCTCGGCGCGTTGTCCCGTGACGGCCGCTGCATGGCAGCGAGTCCGTAGTCATTGCGCTGCCACGCTGAACCTATCCCTCCTGTGTCTGGCTGGCGCCCGTCCCTCAATCGGCCCGTTCGATCGGTGAAGCCCCTCGCTCCACCTGTTCCCGGAACGTCGGGGCGGCGTCGACCGCGACCTGGGCGATCCGCATCCGATCCGCGGCGCGATGGCCAACGAGTAGGGGAGCGATGGCCAGGTCAGCGGTGGCCACTGCGGCGGCCTGGATGTCGTTGTGAGGCTCGTGTGCTCAGCGTCCTCGTTGGTGCCTGCTGGTGCGAGACGCCCAACCTGCCTGTTCCCAATGGCTGATTTGGCCGGGTGGTCGGCGGGTTCCGCCTGGCGTCTGGTCGGCTGGGTCGTAGGGTCGGCGGGTGATCGAGGTCAAGCAGGGGCCGGATTTGGCCTATATCGCGAGTCTTGTTCGAGTTCGCGCGGCGGCGGGTGTGCTGTTCTTCGACGAGGACGGCCGCGTGTTGCTGGTGCACCCGACGTACAAGGACGAGTGGGAGATCCCCGGTGGTTCGCTGGAGCCGGACGAGTCGCCGCTGGCGGCGTGCGAACGGGAGATCAAGGAGGAGCTGGGCTTCTCCCCGCGTGTTGGCGGGTTGCTCTGCGTGGACTGGGTGCCGCCGGCGCCGCCCTGGGACGGCGGGCTGATGTTCCTGTTCGACGGAGGCACGCTTACCGCCGAGCAGATCGCTGGTATTCGGCTGCGCCCGCAGGAGCTTGACCGCTTCGAGTTCGTCGGCCCGGACGCGGTGGACGACATTCTGGTGCCCCGGTTGGCTCGCCGGGTGGCGGCGTGTCTGCGGGCGCGGGCCACCGGAGGCAGCGTCTATCTGGAGGACGGCAACGCTCGTATCTAGGCGGCTGGGCGACGGCTGAGGTCGCCGAGCCGTCGAGGGCGGGGCACGGTCGGCGCGACCGTTTGACCGGACGCGGCTGAGGTAAGGACGGCTTCGGCGACGGCTACGGTGTGTGCTGCTTCCCAGAGCCCGACGACCTCGGCGTCGCGGCCAAGGACGGCATCGCGGAACGCCTCGTGTTCACTCATCAGTGGTTCCTTCTTGGCGATGGCGTACCGGGTGATGTCGCCTTCGGTGACGCCGCGGAAGACCTCGGCGGCGGCCCATTCGGTGGTGGTGGAGCCGTTGGCGTAGTAGGTCAGGTCGGCGTGCAGGGTGTCGGCGACGAGGCAGCCGCGTTCGCCGGTGGCGATGGTGACGCGTTCCTTCATCGGGGAAAGCCAGTTGATGAGGTGGCTGGTGATGGTGCCGTCGGTCAGTTCTCCGACGGTCGCGACGAGGTCTTCGTGGTGTCGGCCGCTGCGCGACGTGGTGCGGGCGGTGATGGACGCGACGGGACGGCCGGTGACCCAGGTGACGAGGTCGATGTCGTGGGTGGCGAGGTCTTGCACCACGCCGACGTCGCAGATGCGGGGCGGGAACGGGCCTTGGCGGCGGGTGGCCATCTGGTAGACGGTGCCCACCTGTCCCCGGGCGAGGCGGGCACGCAGGGCCAGGAGGGCGGGGTTGTACCGCTCGGTGTGCCCAACCGCGCCGACGAGCCCCGCGGCGTCGAACGTCTCCGCGAGGGTGGCGGCTTCGGCGAGGCTCGGCGCGAGCGGTTTCTCGATCAGGGCGTGCACGCCGGCGGCGGCGAGGGCGTGTCCGACTGTGCTGTGGTCTGCGGTGGGTACGGCGACCACGCAGTAGTCCAATCGGTGTTCCAGGAGCTGGTCGACGGTATCCACGATGGGCAGGCCCTCGGCTGCGCGATGTGGGTCGCCGCGGGGGTCGGCGACGGCGACGAGGTCCACGTCGTCGAGGCGGCGCAGGATGCGGGCGTGGTGGCGGCCCATCATGCCGAGTCCGACCAACCCGGCCCGCAACTTGGCGGTCATGGGTTCACCGCAGCGACGATGCGGGCCAGGTCGGCCGGGGTGAGCGCGGGATGCACGGGTAGCGACAGGACTTGCGTGGTGGCTAGCTCGGTGTGGGGCAGGTCCAGCGCCTGTTGGTAGGCGGGGGTGCGATGGACCGGGGTGGGGTAGAAAACGGCGGTGGTGACGCCGTGGCGGGCAGCGCGGCGGGTCAGGGCGTCCCGGTCACCGATGACCCGCACGGTGTACTGGTGGTAGGCGTGCTCAGCTCCTACCGCGACGGCCGGGATCTGCACGCCGCGTAGGTGTGCGTCGAGGTAGGCCGCATTGGCGACGCGGGCCGCCACCCACTGCAGCACGCAGGGGAGTTGGACGCGGCCTACGGCGGCGGCCACATCGGTCATTCGTGCGTTGAGGCCGACGATCTCGTACCGGTAGCGCTGCTGCATGCCCTGGTTGCGCAGCAGCCGAAGCCGATCTGCGGTGCCGGGATCGGCGGTGACGATCATGCCGCCTTCGATGCTGTGCATGTTCTTGGTGGGGTAGAAGCTGAAGCAGGCCGCCTGCCCAAACGTCCCGACCGGTTGCCGGTGTAGCCGGGCACCCACGGCTTGCGCGGCGTCCTCGATGACAGCTAACCCGTGTCGCTGGGCCAGGACGGTGAGCTGGTCCATCGCGGCCGGGTGCCCGAATAGGTGGACGGGCAACAGCGCGGCGGTGCGTTCGGTGATGGCGGCGGCAACCGAGGGCGGGTGCAGGCAGAAGGTGTCCGGGTCGATGTCGGCGAAGACCGGTACGGCCCCGGTGAGCGCGACCGCGTGCACGGTGGCGCCGAAGGTGAACGAGGGCACGATCACCTCGTCGCCGCGTCCGATGCCTAGAGCCAGTAGCGACAGGTGAAGGGCGGCGGTGCCGGAGCTGACTGCCACGCAGTGCCGCCCGTCGACCAGGGCGGCGAACTCTTCCTCGAACGTGGCGACCTCGCTGCCTTGTGCGAGGTGGCCGCTGCGCAGCACCCGCACGGCTGCCTCAACCTCGGCGTCGCCGATGTGCGGGCGGGCGATGGGAACGATGGTCGGCATGGCGGTTATGCGTCCCTTCCCGAGAGGCATCGTCGTTCGGGCTGCGGACCGCTCCGTCGGGTCCGCAGCCCGGATCGAGCCTTCAGTCGGCTTCTTCGCGGCGGATGTCGGCGCCGAGGGCGGCGAATCTGGTCACCAGGTCGGCGTGCCCGCGCTCGATCATGGCGCCGTTGGTGACCACGGTCTCGCCGTCGGCGACCAGGCCGGCGAGCACGAGGGAGATCCCGGTGCGCAGGTCGTGGGCGGTGACCTCGGCGCCACGCAGCCGGGTAGGCCCGTGGACGACGGCCTTCTCTCCGTCCACGGAGATGTTCGCACCGAGTTTGTTGATCTCGGGCACGAGGGCGTAGCGGGCGTCGTGGATGCGTTCGCGGATGTAGCTAGTGCCGGGGGCTTGGGTGGCCAGGGCCATCAGCGACGGCTGCAGGTCGGTGGCGAAGCCGGGGTGGGTGTCGGTGACGATGTTGATCGGATGCAGTCCGGCGAGGCGGCCGACACCCGTGACCGCACCGGAGGCAGCCAGGTGCACGCCCATCTGTTCCAGCTTGTACTTCGCGACGCCGAGATGGTCCAGGACAGTGCCACCGACGAGCGTGACCTGACCGCCGGTGATGGCGGTCGCCATGCACAGCACACCGGCGTCGATCCGGTCCGGCATGATGGTGTGCTCCACCGCGTGGAGCTTGTCGACGCCGTCGATGGTGATGCGGCCAGTGCCGCCACCACTGACGCGGGCGCCCATCGCGGTCAGGAATCCGATCACGTCGAGGACTTCCGGTTCCAGGGCGGCGTTTTCGATGATGGTCCGCCCGGGGGTAAGGGCGGCGGCGATGATGAGGTTTTCGGTGCCGGTGTGTGACGGGGTGTCCAGGTACAGTTCGGCGCCGCGCAGGTCGCCGGCTTTGATGTGGATGGTGGTGCCGCGTTCGGTGATGTGTGCGCCGAGGCGGGCCAGGCCGCGGTAGTGGAAGTCCAGGCCGCGGGTGCCGAGGTTGCAGCCGCCGGCGCCTTCGTAGATGACCTCGCCGCAGCGGTGCAGGACCGAGGACAAAAACAGCACGCTGCCGCGGAAGGGTCGGGTCAACTCGGCCGGTAGCAGCGGGTTGCTGACATCGGCCGCGTCGATGATCAGCAGGTGGTTGGTGGGGTGGTACTCGACGGTGGCGCCGACGTGGCGGGCCAGCTCGACCGCGCGTTCCACGTCGGCGATGGCCGGGACGTTGCGCAACACGGTGCGGCCGTGGGAGGCCAGGAGCGCGGCGCCGATCATGGGCAGGGCGGCGTTCTTGGCTCCTTGCACGACGGCGGTTCCGCGTAGCGGGTTTCCACCACGGACGCGATAGCGCACCTCGGGCATGCGGTTGTCCTTCCAGGCTTGGGCGGTGTCCGCACTCGGCGGGACCGCTTATCAGGGGAATGATTGGGTGATACGTCCGCGAATCGGTTAGGTGGTTGCGGAGATGGTGGACAGGCCGTGCTCGCCGGTGAGGTAGCGCAGCTGGCAGGTGGGGCAGCTCAGGGTGTCGTCGAGGTGTTTGCCGCACCGGCACACCCAGCCGACCTGCCGGGCCGGGTTGCCGGCGACGAGGGCGTGGTCGGGAACGTCGCGGTTGACCGCCGAGCCGATCGCGATCAGTGCGTACCGTCCGACTGTGACGCCGGGGGCGATGACCGCGTTGGCGCCGACGGTGGCGCCCCTGCGGATGGTGACCGGCATACGCGTCCAGTCCTGCCACTGTTTCGGTGCACCCTGCGGGGTGGCGGCTCGGGGTGCCGGGTCCTCCAGCAGATAGACGCCTGGGGCGAGCATGACTTCGTCCTCCAGGCGGGCGCCGAAGACCCCGCACCCGTTTTGGATCTTCGCCCGGTCGCCGATGACGGTGGCGGAGGCCACGTACACGCCTTTGCCCAGCACGCAGTCCGCGCCGATGCTGACGCCTTCGCCGACTTGGACCTGGTGCCAGATCCGGGTGCGTGGACCGATCCGGGCGGTGGTGTGTACCTCGGCCGTGTCGTGGATGATCGCGTCCGGGTGCACACCGCTGGTCTCGACGGTGCCGTGTTTGGCGGCTGATTCGGTCATTGCCGGTTCTCCTCTGGCTGCAGGCGCTGCTGTAGGTCCGCTACGGTGCGGATGCCGGTCAGCGCGTCATCGGACAAGGCGCGGCCGAGCCTCTCCTCGACCAGCACGGCTAGTAGGACGCGATCCAGCGAGTCCATGCCCAGGTCGCTGAGCCGCTCCTGCTCGCCGATGGAGTCCGCATCACGGCCGGTGATGGAGGCCAGGATGCGGCGAATCTCCTCCGGCACCGGGTTCATCGCAGCCTGCCGGCCGCGTCCATCAGCAGCGGCAGGCACTCGGCCATCGGGGTGCCGTTCCAGAGTCGGCGCACGACGGCCGCCCGGGTGGTGCTGCCCACCGACATCTCCAACAGGCCGGCCCGCAGAAACGAGGCCAGCTTCTCCTCACTGCCGGCGGGGAGCTGGCCGCCCGGCTGGCAGATCATCTCGACTAGCCCCCGCGCTGCCGTGTCCAGGAAGTCCTCCAGCGCGGGCGCGGTGATGTGCCGGCGCGGGCTGTAGGGGTGGTCGGCGTGGCTGCCCGGGTTGGTGATGCCGTCCGCGACCAGCGACGCCGCGCGGGGGGCCAGCAGCACACCGCACCGGTAGGTGCCGGTGGCCAGGTGCACCATCGGGTGGCCGCTGCGCCCGAACACCGGTAGATGGTCGATCGTCACCGGACGGTGCCCGACCCGTACCTCCAACAGGGCAGCCTCACGCAGGCCCACGTTCAGCTCGGCGGCGCCGTCGTGGATGAGAGTGGCGATCTCATCCAAGCTGGGGCGCGTGGTGTAGTCCGGCTCGGTGGACAGCCGGTTGGTCGCGCCGAGATAGGTGGCGCCGTCCGGGCGTGGGACGAGGTGACTGCCGCAGGCGAACCCGCGGTTCGGGGTACGCACGGCCGCCGGCACAATGAACGGGGCGCGCACCACCAGCGAGACACCTCGCCCTGATCGCAGCGGCGGCGCGTCGACCCGTTCGGCCAGCTCGCCCTCGGCCAGGACGGCGGGGATGCCGGCACCGGCGGCGAGGACCAGGTGGGCGGACATGGTGCTGCCGCCGTCGGCGGCGTCGACCACCAGATGCTCACCCTGCTCGTGTACTCCGGTCGCGGTGGCGTCGACCCAGGTACAGCGGGGGTGTGCGTGCAGGACAGCCGCCAGGGCGTCCATCACCGCGCCCGGGTCGAGGCTGGCCTCATATGGCAGCCACAGCGCCTCGTGCGCTCGTATCTGGGGTGCCAGGCCCGGCACCTCGCGAGGCGACGCGAAGTCGGCGTGGTGCCCGCGCGTCTCGGCGGCCGCGGCGATGGCTTTCAGCTCGACGGCGTCGTCGCCGTACCCGTTGGCAACAACCCATACGCCGCCGATCAGATCGAGACGACGGCCACTGGCGGCACTGATCTGCTCGAGCCACGCCTGGTATCCGTCGCGGGCGGCCAGCCGTTCGGCGACCTCGACGGCAACCCGCTCGGCCGGGTGGCTGGACTCGACCTCGCTGAACACGGTGAGCATCGCCCCGGCCGCCCGCGATGCCTGCCCTGTATACGCCCCGGTGCGGGGGCCGACCACCGCTACGGTCAGGCCACGCCCAACCAGCTCGAACGCGGTTGACAACCCGAGCAGGCCGGAGCCGACAACGGTTACGTCGGCATAGATCGTGTCCACCATTTACCCGACTCCCCCTTCCTGGTCGCTGGCCCGGGTGATGGCCAGCGTGTGGACCTCGAACCGAAGGCCGGTAAACCTCGCCCGGTTCTGATTGCGCAACTCGTACAGGTGGGCCAGCAGCACGTCACGGTGTTCGGCGAACCGGCGTAGCGGGATGTCCAGCTCGCAAATCTGAACCGTTCGGCTGCGGTAACCCGCCGCCGTTAGCGCGGCTTGGGTGCGGGCTATGTCGGTCAGCGAGGAGTGCGCCAGCACCAACACACCGTCGGGCGCCAGCAGCTCGTCCAGGCGGGCCAGCAGCACGTTATACAGCGCCCGGCCGTCCATCCCGCCGACCAGGGCGGCCTGCACGCCGTCATCGCCTGCGTAGACCGGGTCATGTGGAAAATGTGGTGGGTTGCAAACCAGCAGATCCCACGGCTCGTCAATCGTCACCGTGGCGAGGTCGACGGGAAGCGACTGCACCCGATCGACGTCCAGCCCGTTGCGGGCGACGTTCTCAATGGCCGCTGCAACGCAGGCCGGGTTGACGTCCAAAGCGCTTACCGTCGCCGCTCCGGCAAGGAGCACGGCGACGGTGTAGAGGCCGGATCCGCAGCCGATGTCCAGGACCCGCTTGCCGGCCATCCTCACCACGGCGTCGTGATTCAACGCCGCTAGCAGCGACACCCCTACATCAGTGGGAAACAGCACCGACCCGTCGCCGCTGGTTTCCAACCGCATTCGGTGGCCGCGGAACAGGTACTCGCCGACGAGGCGGCCCTGTGGAGCAGTGCTCGCGGGAAGCAGGACGTTGCCGCGACCGGCAGACAGGGTGAACCGTGTCGGTGCCGATGCGGCACCATCGACGTGGGTGATGGACATCGACGCTCCTTGGGCCTCCGGAGTTGATGTGGCTAGAGCCGGTGGGTCTCAAATCCGCGTGGCGGCGGATCGTGCTTTGCGCCGCTCGATGGCCAAATCGCCGACGAGACGTGGGGCGCTGAGTAAGGGCTTCAGATGGGCATCCCCACGCGGCCCAGGGTGGCGCGTTGGCGCAGGTGGTTGAGGATGGCGCGGGCGTAGTGGGTGACGTTGCCGGTCCCCATGGTCACCACGATGTCGCCGGGCTCGGTGAGTGTGGTCACGAGGTCGGACAGGCCGCCGGGTGCGGCCTGGTAGCTGGTGCCGCCGGCAGCGGTGATGGCGTCGGCCACGGTTTGGCGGGAGACTTCGGAGCCGGAGGCCGGGTGTCCGTGGATGTCCAGCAGGACGATCTTGTCGGCCCCGGTGGTGACGGCGTCGGCGATGTCGTCGGCGAAGGCGGCTACCCGGTGGTGGCCGGAGGGTTGGAACACGACCAGGACGTTGTGCTGGCCGGCGAGGGCGTCGGCGGTATCGAGGTCGGCGGTGATCTCGCCGTGATGGCTGGCGTAGCTGTCGATGATGAGCCGACCGCCGCCCTCACCGAGCTGGGTGAAGCGGCGGTCGACGCCGGTGAAGGTGGCCAGCGCTGCGGCGGCGTCGTCGAGCGGGCAGTCCAGCTCGGCCAGGGCGGCGAGAACCGCCACGGCGTCGTGGGCGTGGGCGACCGAGGGTGAGGCGATGGTGAACTCGACCTCCTGGTCCCCGCGGCGCACCTCGACCCGCATGGTCCAGTCGGTGCGCCGCATTCCGAGGATGCGGACCGTGGCATGGTCGGCCTCGCCGTAGGAAGTGATGGCTACGGGCTGGTTCTGCTCGCGCAGGCGGCCGGCTACCTCCAGCGTGGAGGGGTCGTCGGCGTTGACGATCAGCATGCCGCCGGGGCGGATGTTCGAGGCGAAGGCGGTGTATGCGTCGACGTGGTCGGCCAGGTCGGTGTAGCTCTCGGGGTGGTCGTGGTGGATGCCGGTGATGATGGCCAGCTCGGGGGTGAGGAGCTGGAACGAGCGGTCGGATTCGTCGGCCTCGGCGAGCAGGAGGCGGCCGGTGCCGTAGTGGGCGCCGGAGCCGGGCTGGTCCAGGTCTGCGCCGATGGCGTAGGTCGGGTCGGTGTCGAGTTTCTTCAGGGCGGCGGCCAGCATGCCGGTGGTGGTGGACTTGCCGTGGGTACCGGAGACCGCGACCAGGCGGCGGCCGTCGGCCAGGGCGCCGAGCACGTGGAATTGGTGGACGATGGGGATGCCGGCGGCGCGGGCGGCTTCCACTTCGGGGTTGGCGGCGGTGGCGGCGGTGTGGACGACGCAGCTGGCGCCGTGGATGTGGATCGGGTCGTGGCCGAGCTCGACGCGGCAGTGGGCGGCGCGCAGCGCCGCCAGCTGGGGTGTGTCGGTGTTGTCGGAGCCGCTGACGAGTGAGCCGCGCTGCGCGCAGATGCGGGCCAGTGCCGACATGGTCGAGCCGCCGATGCCGACGAAGTGCGGCCGGTGCAGGTTGATGGAACCGTGGAACGGCTGGCGTAGTGGGTCGTGGTGGATGGTGCTGGTCATGGCGTTCGGTGGTCCTTCCGGTGGGCGGGATGGTCGGTCTAGAACCTGACGGGTACAGGGCTGTGGCTGGCGGCTTTCTTCGCTTCTTGGCGGGTGGCAGGGGCAGCCGGTCTGGGCCAGCAGGGCGTGAAAACGCGCCCGCGTTTGTCGGTCGGCGCGGGTGAGGAAGTTGTCCAAGACGGCTTCGGCTATTGGGCCGATGACGGCCCCGGGGTCGTTCTCCCAGATCTGGATGTAGCGCCAGCTCAGGCCCAGGGCGCTGGCGAAGCCCCGGCCTGGCAGACCAGCGGCGGCCCGCAGCGCCAGGATGCTGTGGCCGGTCCACCGGCCCGCCGGGGCGTTAGCTGGTGTCGGCATGGCGGTTGCCCCAGGCGAGCGTCAGGACGGTGCAGGTGGCCAGGTCACGGCGGGTGAGCATCCGCCAGAAGTTGGCGAAGGCCCGTTCGTCGGTGGGCCAGGCATAGTCAGGTGCCGCCCGTCTGGCCCAGGTTCGAAGCGATTGGTCGCCGCCGGGGTAGAGCGCCCAGTCGTTCGTCCGGTCGCTCACGGCGGCATGAGCCGTCCACCTGCCCACCCGTGGGATGCGGCGCAGCTGCTCGACGAGGCGTGGTGGCGACAAGCGTCCCCACTCGCGGCCGTACCGCCGGTAGGCCGTCGCGGCATCGCGTAGCACGCCACGTTTGGAGGTCAGGCTGACGGCCTCAAACTGCTCAGGCTCGAGGTTCAGCACGGCCTCAGGTGTCGGACAGAGCCAGTACGCCTCACCGGTGGGCAGCTCCACGCGTTCGCCGTATGCCTGGCAGAACCGGCGGTACAGCTCAGCCCCGTGGGTGGCCCGGTGCATCTGCCGGATGGCGGCGATGCCGAGGGCGTCCCACAGGTTGCCGGCCCGGAACCGGGCGACGGCGCCCAACTCGGCAAGCGCCGTCGCCAGCTGCGGTATCTCCTCCAGCGCGCCAGGCGGCAGCCGAAAGACATCGAAGAACGGCTTGAAGGCGGCTGGCGCCAGCTCGTGGAGCGTGAAGCTGGACCCGTTGGCCCGCACCAGCCAGCGGCCTCCGTCGACGGCCACGAACACCCGCAGCATGCCCTGGCCGTCACCGGCCGGCATCCAGGCCGGGTGCTCGGTCATGACGAGGTCGATGTCGCTCATCAGCGCTCCATGGCTCTGCGCGGTGGTGGCAGCCGGCGGCCGGCTTCGGCCGCAGCTTCCAAGACCGCCTCTTTGATGGCGGAGTGGGCGGTGCGCGTCAGCACGAACACCACCCAGGCGTGGCGCAGCTGCGTTAGCTCGTCGTACGGCGCCAGCGCTGGCGCGCTGGCATTTGGCCCGGTTGCCGTCACGGTTGCCTCCCCGCTTGCCTTGGATCGGTTAGGGGTTCTGGCTCCGGCGGAAGTGAGCCACCCAGCTCACCTGTGGTGCCGCCGGAGCCAGAACCGGTCCTCGCGCATGTCGAGAGCGAGGACGGGCGTGAGTGCTTAGCAGGCGGTCCCGCAGCCGGCCCAGCGCAAGGACGGTGCCTTCGCCGTTGTGGCGGCGGGCTTTCGCGGCTTCGGGGCCTTGTAGGTGCCGTTGATGGTCTTGTTGATCCAGTCGCGGTAGTACAGGACCGAGGTGTAGACCACCGGCCCGGCGCAGGCCACGGCTGTTTCCCGCGAGGCGGTGCCGATCAGGTACCAGTAGGAGCGCAGGTGCGGCACGCGGACCATGACCGGCCCGCCCGAGTCGCCGAAGCACGCTGCCGTGCCTGGGTTGTTCAGGTCGGCCACGCACACCTCGCCGGCGTCGATGATGGCTGCAGCGCAGTGGGACGCATCCACGATGGCCGTGTCCAGTTCGGACAGTTGTTGTGGCGCGTCCGGCTGGTCCCAGGGGTATGACGTGTAGCCCCAGCCGGCGATGCGGGCGGGCCCGAACGGCACCCGCTTCAAGCCGGCCATCGGCGTCAGGATGTTGGGCATGGTGTAGACCGGCTTGGTCAGCCAGAGCACCGCGATGTCGCCTTGCAGGTCGGTTCCGGCGCCCCAGTCCCAGGAGGGGTACACCGCGGTTTTCCACACGCCGGTCTCGATGCCGCCGGCCAGCCGGTCGATACTGTTGAACCGGAGGTGGAAGCTGCGCGGGTCCTCCAGCGTCGGCGTCGGGAATTCGGTGACGCAGTGGGCGTTCGTCACCGCGTGCCGCGCATCCCAGAGCAGCACACCGCACTCGTGGAAGTTCGGGTTGTCACCGCGCTGGTACTGAAGCGAGCCGAGCCCGCGGTACAGCTGGCTGGCCGGCTCGCCGCCGACGATCATCGGCGTCACCGTGCCGTCCGGCTGCGGGTCACCGGTGGCCGCTGTGGCGGGGGCGGCGGTGCCAACGGTCAGCATCGCCAATGCCACAGCGAACGCGGCAAGTACGCGGCTTCTGGTTCTCGTCACATCAATCCTTTGGGGTAAGGGGTTTGGTCGTCAGGCCACGGGATGTGGCCGGACGCTTGCCACCATCGGGGCGGCAAGGTCTTAGGGGTGGTGGCCGGGCGTCCCTCGGAAAGCCGGGAGCGCTTTCCTGTTCTGATTTCTGGGCAACCAGTTGGAGTGAAGGGACGCCCGGCCACGCCATGCGGGCCGCCCACCAGCTGGCCAAGAACGCCGCCTCCGACACCTCCTGAACCGGCGGCCCGGTACACGGGGCTGGTAGCGCGGGCGGCGCAAGCAAGGCGGCCAGTGACAGGCGGTTACTCATCACGGGATGAGACCTCCCGTGGTGGGCTTAGGCGGCAGAGGCGGCGGCACACAGGGCGCAGCGTCGAGTGACCAGGTGCCGTTCGACAGCTCCCAGCCCTCCAGGTGGACCTCGGTCAGCACGGGCAGCACCACCAACGGAAACTGGGTGTTGGCCGGCACCGTTGTTCTGGCCCGTGCGTAGATGCGCCATAGCTGAAGGCCGTCTGCTTGGCGGTGCTGGTACAACGGCACCAGCGCGATGGGGTCAAGGCTGCCGATAACGGCCCGCACCCCCACCGGCGCCTGAGCACCGGCCGGCGGATAGGGGCAGGGCGGCCGAGCCGGAACCGCGGCTGGGGTGCGGTCCTTTGCCAGCGCCTGGCGAGCCGGCACCACCAGCGCCTGCACACCCCAGATCACGGCCGCCGTGGCGAGAGCTGCCGTGAACGGCTGCACCCAGCCCTGCCAGCCCGGCGGGACGGCTTCGCTTGACGTGGTCACGGCGTAGGACCCTTCGTGCCCGGAGCCGGGCCAGGTGAAGCCGTGGTTGGCGGCGGCGTAACGAACTGGGGCGGCGGGGTCGGCGGCAGGTCCCACATGGTCAGACGCTCGGGGACCAGGCCGGCCCCAATCGCGCCGGCCCCTTGCAGGATGGCGATGGCACGGGCGATCCGGTTCTGGTCGATGTAGCCGAGCTTGGCCAGCGCCGCATCACGCTGCTGCGGGTCGTCCTGCTGCTGCCAACCGACGTAGGAGGCCATCAAGTGCAGCTCGCCGGCGGCCAGCACGGGGTTGGCCGTCTTGTCGACGTCGTGCAGAATCTGACCGGCCTCGTCCGGGTGCTCGACGGTGTAGGCCAAGCCCTTCATCAGCGCCGACCGGAACCGGGCCACCAGGTTCGGGTCCTCCCGCAGTAGCCGGCCGTTGGCCCACAACGCGTTGCCGGGTAGGTCGGTGAGGTAGTCCGAGTACGGCACCATCGTGACTTCGGACCGGGCCACCGCCTCCACGGTTTGCTTGCCCACCACGAACTGGCTGATGGCATCGATCCCCGGCGCGTTGATCGCGGAGATCAGCGTCTTGGGGTCGGTGTCTTGGAACCGGACCTTCTTCGCGTCGACCTTGGCCAGCTGGGCGTAGGCCGGGAACAGCAGCTTCACCACCGAGGCCGGGAAGTCGGCGATCACCTGGCCTTCCAGGCTCTTGGGGGTGGTGATGTTCTTGGACTTCTTGGCCATGATGGCGGCCAACGTGTTGGTGTGGATGAGCGCCACCGCCCGCACGTCCAGGTCCGCCTTGGCTACCTGAAGGGTGCCGCCAGCGAAATCCACCGCGGCGAAGTCGGCCCGGCCGGTGCCCACTTTGATAACGCCGTCTGTGCCGGTGCCGTACTGGATGGTGACGTCGATGCCCACGTCGCGGAAGAAGCCCTTGCGCTCGGCCACCGCAGCGAAGCTGTCCCGGCCCAGATTGCCGAAGCTGGTCAGATACGTGACCTTGATCAGCTGCCCGGTGACGGTTCCGGTCACCGGCTCGTCTTTGGCGCAGGCAGCCGCGCCGCCGGTGATGGCCGCAGCCACGGCCAGCGCCAGTACCGCGCGGGTGAAACGTCGTCTCACCGGTTCCTCCAAGGGGGTCGGGGTGGGGGGTGAAGAGAGGAGGCCGGAGCCGTGGCGGGGCGCGCCCGGCCTCCTCACTTCTTGCGCCCAGCGCCACAGAGCTGCCCTCGGTATGGCGCCGGGGTTTGCGGTCCCCTGCCGTGGGATTTGGTGTTTCGCGCGACGAGAACCCGTCACCCACGGCAGGGGACGCTTCGAGGGTGAAACGCGGCTACGGGATGCAGATCATCAGCCGGCTCCCTTCGCGCCGACCATTTCCGTGGCGGCACGCCAAGGCGGCCTCCTTGTCACCGGAGGCGAGTAGCTGACCGCAAGCCCTGGCAGGCCAACCGGCCGCCGCAGCTCGCACCAGCCGACCACCCGCTGTTCCACGGCCTTCGGCGACATGCCGCTCAGCACCCGCGCGGCGTCCGGCACGAAGAAGCGCATGAACTCGGCCACCAGGTCCATTTCGTCCTCGAACACCGAGCAGACCAGGTCTTGGTAACCAGGACACGGCCAGGCTTCGGCACAGTCCAGACAGTTCAGGTCAGCCCCGAAGACGTGCGTGGCGTCAAACACGGCGGCCCCTCGCCGAACCGTGCGTCGTGATGGCCGCATCGGCTTGCTTCAGGAACGCCTCAAAGCGCTCGATCACATCGTTCGCGGCGTCCCGCAGCAGCGCGTCCAACGCCTTCTGGCCATAAGGGCTCACCGCAGCCCGGCCCAACTCCCACCGCGCCACCGTCGGCAAAGACACGCCAACACGGGCACCAAACGCCCGCTGGGCCAACCGCATGGCCGAGCGCAACGCCTTCGACTCGCGCCCGGTCCAATGCAGCACCACCACGGGCGCTCCACGACGGCCGTCCTCAATGGACATAACCTGTCCACCCACCGGTTCCCGAACCGGCGTCACGTGCTGGTTGGCGGGCGGCGCCGCAGCGATGAGCGGCGCCCGCTTGGTGAGCATCAAGCGGCTCCTCATCAAGCAGCTCCTTCCGACGGGACGTAGCGACTAGGGTTTGCGGGCCAGGCCACCCAAGCTGAGGGCCGCGATTGCCGGATCACTCGCCCGTGCATCCGTGCCGGCCAGCCAGTCGTCCAGGGCGACGACGCCGGGCTCCACCAGCTCCAGGCCGGCGAAGAACGCCGCGACCTGTTCTTGAGTCCGAGCAGCCACCGGCGTACCGGCAGCGGCATAGGCGGCTGTCACAGCCTCGGTTTGCGCGCGCAGCTCGCCCGTAACATGCTCATCGGTGACGTGGGAGATGCCCAGGTAGCTGCCCCCGGCTAGCGGCTCGACGTACCGTCGCACCAGCTCATACGGTTCCTGATCATCGGACAGGAACAACAGCACGCTCACCATCAGCACCGCGACCGGCCGCGCGAAGTCCAGCAGCTTGCCAGCCTCGGCCAGCACCACGTCTGCATCGCGCAGATCGGCCTGCACCACGAGCGTCTGGTCATTGCCTTCCAGCAGTGCCCGGCTGTACGCCACGGCCACCTGATCGACGTCCACGTAGACAACCCGGGTGCCCGGCGCCGACCGCTGCGCAAGCTCGTGAACGTTGCCCACCGTGGGGATGCCCGAGCCGATGTCGAGGAACTGGGTGACCCCCGCCTCGGCGACCAAGTATTGGACCAGCCGCCGAAGGAACCGGCGGTTGGCGTGCGTGACATCCTGAACCCACGGGGCTACCGCAAGCACCTGCTCGGCCAGCTGACGGTCCACCCGGAAGTTGTGGGAGCCACCCAAAAAATAGTCGTAGACGCGGGCCGCACTCGGGCGCGACAAGTCCATCGCTGCCACCGGCGGGTGCGGCAGCAACACGCCCGGCGTCAGATGGTCCCGCTCTGGATTGTCCACCTTACGACCTCTCATCCGCGTCACTGGTGGCGTCCGCCTCGCAGTCCAGAGCTGCCGTTCCCTCGGCGATCCGAGTCCGGTCGTCCTCGAACCACGCGCCGAGCAAAACGGCGGCCAGCCCCAACCCGACCGCCCGCTCGTGAACGCGAAGATCGCCCGTCGTGTCACCGCGGGCCACGCCGAGGTCGTCGGCCAACAGCCGATGGCTAGGACGTGAAAGATTCACCATGTTGCCGCCGCTACGTTTACGTTGGCGACCGTCCAGTCGAGCGCCGAATCGATGCCTGTGGTCAGGTGAGGCGATGCATTGGGCGAGGTCGCTTCGAGCGTCGGGCAGGCGCCGCTGCGGTGCGGGTATGGCGGTCGCCGGCCCGTCCATGCTGGTGGCCGAGCGGGGGTCGCTGAAGAGCAGACTGCGCCAACGACTCAGCACCATTTCTCACCTCCGCGTCCTCGGGGGAACCACCGGACCCACGCGGTATGTGGGGCGGTCGCCGGGTCCGGCGTGGCCCGGCCGGCGACATGCGGCCGTTCGAACCGCCGCGCCGGCCTTTGGGGCGTGGCGGGCCGCGAGGACGTAAACGCCGCGCCAGTTCCGGATATCCCGCTCCGGGACGAAACTCTCTGTTGTGGACTTTCCCTCTGCGCGAGACGTGCGTAGCGTCACATGCGCATCACCCGTTTGACAGATGGTGCGCGTGGCACCACGTGGCACCACACCTGACCACGCCATCGGGAGGCGACGTCGGTGGAAGACTTTGGGCAGACGTTGCACCGGCTACGCGAGGAGCGCGGCTTCTCGCTGCGTAAGCTCGCGAGCCTTTCCGGCGTCGACCACTCGAACATCGGCAGGGCCGAGAAGGGTCAGGGCGGGTTGTCGGAGCAGTCCGTTACCTACCTCGACAGCGCCTTGCGAGCCGACGGAGAGCTGGTAGAGGCGTACCGTGCCAGTTCAGGACACGAGGGTCGCCGCGGCCCGGCGCGACGCGGCGTACGACAGGACCCGGAGGATTTGGTGCGGCGTCGCATACTCATCCAGCAAGCCGTCACAGCGCTCGCCGCAGGGGCTGCTGGCCCGGCGCTCAACGCCATCCGCCACGGGCTGGTCTCGTCCGTGACGGGCCGTGAGCCAGGGGAGATGGATGTCGGCGAGTGGGAGCAGATCGCACACGACTACGGCGCCGCGTATTTCACCGAGCAGCCCACGGTCTTGGTTCACAACCTGGCAGCTGAGCTGGCCGACCTCCAAGGCGAGCTGGACCTGGTCCCGGACGAGGAAGACCTCGTGCACAAGGGCCTGTCTCGCAGTGCCGCTCTGCTCGCCGCCGTCATGGCGATGAGCCTTGTCAACCTCGGCGAGTTTCAGCAGTCCCGGCTATGGTGGCGAGCGGCCCGCCAGACAGCAGACGCCTCCGGCGACCCCGCCGTTCGCACCTGGGTTCGGGGCCACGACGCGATGCACGCCTTGTACGACCACCGTCCCTTTCGAGCTGCGCTGACGCGTGCCGGTGAGGCCCTCGCAATCGGCGGCACGACCGCGTACTCCGGCAGTTGCGAGGCGCTCGGCGCGCAGGCGCAGAGTCTGGCATTGCTCGGCCGCGCCGACGAAGCCCGCACCGCCGTCCACCAGTTGGCCGACCTGCTCGAACGCCTGCCCGGCGACGTCACTCAAGACCAGGGGACGATTTACGGGTATCCCGAGACTCGAATGTGGCACTCCACGAGTTACGTCCATACTCACCTCGGGGACACCGCTCCGGCCCGGGTCGCCCAGGACAACGCGCTCACGCTCTACCCCATCGGGCGGGTAAGGGCCCGAGCCCAGGTGCAACTGCACACCGCCAGGTGCCTCGTCCTCGACGGACACCTAGACGACGGTGCCAACCATGCCCTTGCAGTCATCGACGCCGTGCCTCCCGAACACCGGACGGCGATGGTGCTCGGCGTGGGCCACAAGGTGTATGACGCAGTTCCCAGCTCAGAGCGGACAAGGCCCACCGTGGCCGGCCTACGCGAGATGCTGGCGCTGCCTGCCAGGACGGCCGCACAGTGACCGCCCCCCGGGTTGTCCTTACCCGCCACGGCGGAACCGATGTTGACGAGATGCTCGACGAGATTGCCGCGCTTTACGAGGTCGTCTACAGCGAACCGCCATACAACGGTGGCCCGCTGTTCAGTAGGGAACGGTTCCTGGACCGCACACACAGCCAAAAAACGGCACCCGGATTCGAGCTCATCACCGCACGAGTCGGCGGCGAGTTGATGGGGTTCAGCTTCGGGTTCACCTTCGACGCTGGCCGCTGGTGGGGTGGCCGCACTGAACCGCCAACGTCAGCCGAGGTGATGGCCCTACCCAAGTTCGCCGTCATCGAGCTGGTCGTGGCGAAGAAGTGGCGCGGGCAGGGCATCAGCAGCGCTCTCATGCGAACGCTATTGGCCGAGCGGTCGGAGCCGCTGGCCACCCTGTTGTCCGAGCCCGACGCCCAAGCGCGCCGCATCTACGAGCACTGGGGCTGGAAACACGCCGCCAACGTTCAGCCGGCCGACGACGGGCCATGGATGCACGCCTTGGTCCTACCCCTCAATTCGAGGCCAACCTGACCGTCGTAGCGAGAACGCCGCCGGCCCAGCACCTGATCCACTCGCCGGTTGTTATCAAATGGTGACGATCAGTGTTCTTGGTGGTATGACTGGGGTCTATGCGTCCTGGGCAGGTGCGGCTGGCGGTCGACTGTGGCTCGGTGACCACGGTCGCGGTTCTGGCGTGGGAGGGTGGCTGGCTGCCGCTGCGGTGGGAGGGCTGGCCGTGGTTGTCCAGCGCGGTTCATGTCGCGCCGGATGGCCAGGTCACGACTGGGCAGCAGGCTTGGCGGGCGGCGGAGTCCAGTCCGGACGGGTTCGTGCCGGCGCCGCTGCGCCGCGCGGGTGAAGACCAGGTGGTGTCGGCCGGGGTTCAGGTGCCGACCGCGGACTTGATCGCCGCGACCTTGCGGCAGGTGGTGGGCGAGGCTACCCGCGTTGCCGGCGGGCCGGTGGACGATGTGCGGTTGGTGGTGCCGGCCGCGTGGGGGCCGCGCCGTGGTACGTGGTTGCGGCAGGTAGCTCGCAAAGCGGGCATAGCCGATGTCACGTTGGTGCCGGCGCCGATGGCGGTAGCGCAGCATCTGCTCGCCGGTGCTGATGTCCGGTTGCCGGTGGGCTCGTACCTGGCTGTCGCTGACCTGGGCGGTGGGGTTGAGGTGACCGTGTTGCGCCGGGGCGCGGCCGGGTTCGAGATCTTGTCCACGTTGGAGGACCGGGAGGCGGGCGGTTCTCAGGTTGATGACCTGCTGGCCGCGCAGCTCAATGGCCACCGGCCGGACGCCGCCGCGACGGACGGTGGGTGGTGGCAGCGGGTGGCAGCGGCTCGGGCGGCGAAGGAGGCCGCCTCGATCAACCCGACGGTGACGGTGGGCTCCCCGCCGGTGGTGTGGACGGCTGGGCAGGTGCAGGCGGTGGCGCGGCCGGTGCTGGAACGCTCGGCGCAGTTGGTGGTCGAGGCGGTCGCCGTCGCCGACCTGGTCCCGGACCGGTTGGCGGGAGTATTTCTGGCAGGGGGTGGGGCGAACATTCCGCTGGCCGCTCAGGTGGTTGCCGAGGCGGTCGGGCAGGAGCCCGTGGTCGTTGCCGATCCGGGTGTTGCCGCGGTGAAGGGGGCGGCGCAGGCTATTGGCCCGGTCTCCGGCGGTGTGGACGCGGCGCCGCAGGTGGGGCCGCCGTTGCCGCCGCTGCGGCGGGCCGGCGCGTTGGCGGTGCCGGGTTTGGCGTCGCTGGTGTTGTTGGCCGCGTTCCTGGCGGTGAAGGAGCGGGCCGAGGGACCGTACGACTGGTACGAGTTGTACAGGGGCCGAACTCTGTATGGGGACTCTTGGGGCTGCCGCCGAACTGGGGTGCGTTGGCGATGGCGGCGACGCTGGTGCTGGTGGCGTGTTTGTGTGCCGCCACGATGATCGCCTCGGTGCTGCCCATGGCGGCCGGCCCGCATGATCCGGCTGGTTCGGATGCGGGACAGCTTGGCGGTGGGCTGCTGATCGCCGCCGGGTTGGGGGCTGCCGTCGCTGGTGTGTACGCGGTCGCCGCCTCGTTGTACTTTGGGGCGCCGATCGAGGCGTTCCTGCGGTGGACGCTGCTGCCGATCTTGCCGCTGCTGGCAGCGGTGGTGGCCGTCGCCGCGCTGGTGGCCCGGTGGGGGCGCCGGCCGGCGGAGGGCTGGCACAGCTGGCTCGGGTTTCCGGTCATCTCGACGATCCCGGCCGCGGTCGGGATGCTCATGGTCGACTACAGGAACGCCCATTACGCTGATTTGCCCTGGCCGGAGCTGGTGGAACGCTTTGGCGGCCTGCTGATCGGCGTCGGTGTTGCGCTGGCGATCGTGCGGCCGTGGCTGTTCCGGCTAGTGCTGGCCGTACCGGTCGGGGTGGCGACCGCCGCGCTCACTGACTTCCGGACGACCGGTGTACTCGCGGTGGTGTACATCCTGGCGGTCACGTTGTGGTGGTTGCAGAGGGTGTGGCAGCTGTGGCAGCGGCCTCCGCAACGATGGCTGCCCGGAACATGACCCGGTACAACGTCGCCGGGTCTTTCGCGGCCGATGCGGCGGGTCGATGATCAAACGGTTGTGGAGCGGGTTCTGGCTCACGGTCCTGCTGGTCGGCATCCCGGTTGTGCTGGTTTACACGGTCGGCAACCCGTTGCCGGCCCGCCGGGACCTGGCGGCGCTGGTGGCCGAGCCGCTGACCGAGCAGAACATCTTCGCCGCGATCGCGGTGGTGGCGTGGCTGATCTGGGCCGGCCTGGTCTACGCAACTATCGCCGAGGTGTGGATGTGGGCACGGCGCTGGGCGCGGTGGCTGCGCCGACTGCCACAACTGCCGACTCCGATGCAGGGCCTTGCAAGTGGGATGCTCGGCGTCGTCGCGGTCACCGCCCAGCCGAGTACTGAGGCGGCCGCCCATGCTGTCGCCGCATCCACTGTGGACGACCCATCGCCGGTGGCTTCCCACGACGGTCGGCAATACGAGGCGGCCACCGGGGTGGAGCTGCCCGACGGAGGCTGGCTACCTGCTTCGGTCGCGCACGCGGTCGACGCGGCGGGGGCGCTGGTGTGGTGGCGGCGCCGCCGCCAGTACCAGCCAGGCATCATCGGCGCTAACGCCGCCGCCGATCTTGTACCGCTGCCGGCGGCGGCCCGCGCGGTCCAAGCCGCACTCGACGACGCCGACCTGGTGACCGGGCCGCCGGCCGCGTTGGTGCTCGGCCTGCCCGCAGGCGGTCTCGGATTGACCGGTCCAGGCGCCGAGGCAGCGGCCCGCGGGTTGCTCGCCGCGCAGCTGCTCACCCACACGGCAGACCATCCCCGGGTCATCACCACACGCCGCGACCTGCAAACCCTGCTCGGCACCAACGGCCGACAGCATGACGCGCCGGGGCTGCACCTGGCCAAGAGCCTGGTGGACGCGCTCAACGCGCTGGACCGGGTCGTGGTCGACCGTCCCGGCCGGCCGGTCACCGTACTCACTGCCGCACCGGACCACGAGGACGTCGGCCGCCGGCTGGCGGCGCTGCTCACCCTCGGCGCCGACCGAGGCATCACCGGCGTGATCCTCGGCACATGGCCACACGGAACCACTTGGCGCGTCCGAGCAGACGGCACCGTCGATGCGACCCGGGAGCGGTTGGGCACACTGACCGGCCCGGCCGCCGCCGACCTGCTCACCCTCGCCATCCTGCGCAGCCGAGAACCCCGGCCCACCACTCAACAAACGCCACCCCTACCGCCGGTGGAGTCGCCGCTAGCAACGCCCGCACCCGAACCGGCACGCGTCGCGCCACTTCGGCTCACGCTGCTCGGCGGCGTGACCGTCACCGCAGGCGGCGAGCAGGTTCCGATCCGGCGCACCGCCGCTATCCAGATCCTGGTGTTCCTGGCCCTGCACCCGCACGGCGCCACCAGCGGTGAACTGTGCGAGGCGATCTGGCCCCACCTACGCCGCCACGCCGCGGCCGGCCGCTTCTACACCACCATCAGCGAGCTACGTGGCATCCTGCGCACCGCCACCGGCGGACACGAAGTGATCAACCACACCGGTGACCGGTACCGGCTCGACCACGCCCTTGCCGAAACCGACGTGGCGCGGTTGCAGGCGGCACAGCGAACGGCGCTGGCTGCCCCTACTCCGACCGAACGCGAGCAGGCGCTGCGCCAGTTGGTCGACCGCTACGGCGGTGAACTCGTCGCCGGCTACCACTGGCCCTGGGTCGCCCCGCTGCGCGAGGTGACCCACCGCCAGGTCATCGACGCCTACCTGCAACTGGCCAGCGACCAGCCACACCAGGCGGCACCGCTGCTGCACCACGCCATCCACGTCGACCCGATCAACGAACACCTCTACGAGCAAGCCCTCGCCGCCCTGACTGCCGCCGGCCAACAGCATGCCGCGGCCAAGCTGCGCGCCGCGCACACCCGCCACCTCGCCACCACGCCACAGCCTCCTGACCAGGGCGTGTGAGATCCGTGTGAGATCCGTGTCAGATTCTGTTAGACCAACACCCCTTGCCGCCGCCCGCCGCCGGGCTTCACCGTCGAGCTAGTAACAAGCACCACGCTCTGACGGAGAGGGGCGAAGGGATGCGGCGGCGAGCACCCATCGACGGCTGGACCATCCTGCTCCTCGTGGGCCTCCCCGTCGCGCTGATCCGACTGGCCGGCTCGCCGCTGCCGGATACCCCGCCCACCTCGGCGGACCTGACCCGATGGGTCGCCGAGCCGCTCACCCACGAAACGATCACCGCCACCCTCACCGCGCTGACCTGGCTGATGTGGCTGACCCTGCTCACCCTCGCCGCGCTCGACGTCGGCCGACGGGTGACCCAACGGCGGCGTATGCCGCGGCTACACCTGCCCCGCCCGGCGCAAATGCTCACCGCCACGCTCGTTGGCACCGCCGCCGCAAGCTCCGCCGCCAACGCCGCGACAGCCATCACAGTCGGCCCGCAGGTCACCCTCGACAACACACCGGCGGACGCCGACACGGTGCGCACCGTACTAGCTCCGACTCAGCCGGCATCGGCAAGCGGCAGACCTGCCGCGCATCGCAACTACACCGATCCGACCGCAGAGCCGGCCGTGTACCAGATCCAGACCGGCGACCACGACCCTCGCCAACACGCCACCGCCCGGCGCCTGACACCACCGCCCAGCAGCGACACGGCACAGGCGGCCGCCCGGACCCCCGCTGTCGCGGTTGCGGCCCTGGCGCCGGTGTGCGCGGCAACCGCCGAGCCGGTGACTGGCATCGGCGCACACCCGGCAGTCACGACCCCGGCCCGGCCAGCCGTCACCTACACCACCGTGGCCGGTCGCGGGGACTCCGGACCGCCCGCCTGGGCCCGCAGCGCCCCCGGCGATGTGTACCCCGTCGTCGAGGGAGACAACCTGTGGGACATCGCCGAGGCGAAGCTTGGCGACCCGTTCCGGTGGCGGGACATCTACGCGCTCAACCGCGACAAGCCACAGGCCAACGGGTACGCGCTACGCGACCCCGACGAGATCCACATCGGATGGTGGCTCGCTCTGCCCGCCCGCGACCACGCCACCACACCCCCACCCGCAACCACCAAGCCGGCGCCGCACGGCGACGCGGACGAACGCCCCGAGCAGGCACCCGCCCCGCCCCCGCACACGGCACCAGCCTCGCCGCCGCCCACCGCCACTCCGGCGACACCGCCACCCACCTCGACCACCCCAGCGATACCTACCTCGCCGCCGGCCGCCGTGGCGAGCCCCACGCCCGAACCAGCCAAAGCCACACCCGACGGGGCCCCAGCGCCAGAGGACGAACAACGTACCGGCGTCACCTTGCCCTCGCAGGCCTGGGTGAGCCTCGGCCTGGCCGCCACCATCGCCGCCGTCGCCGCCATGCTGCGTCTACAGCGGCGCCGCCGCGCCCGGCTGACCTTCCCCGTGCCGGTGAGTACCGCACCGCAGCCGGCCTCGGTGCCGCCCTTCCTCGTCCGCATCGACGCCGTGGGCAACCGCCACCTCGCCAGCGGCCCCAAGCAGCGGCCCGCCGGATCGGCGGTGCCAGCCCCGGTCGGAGTCGACGCCGACGGCGCCGAGGTGAGCCTGTTCGACCTTCCCGGTACCGGTGTCACCCTGCACGGCGATGGCGCCGTCCCGGCCGCCCGTGCTCTGCTCGCCGCCGCCCTGTCCACCGGCGCGGCCGACACGGTCGACGCCCGCCCGGTCGTGGTGACCACCGCCGACCTGCTGGCCCGGCTGCTGCCCGACGGTGCTCCGGCCGTGGGCCTGGACCCCGACGGCACCGCCTTCGACGGAGAGCGGCTCATCGTCCTCGCCGACACCGCCGACGCCGTAACGCATGCCGAGGAGGAAATGATCGGGCGGCGGCGGCTGCTGGACACCTTCGACGCCGACACCATCACCGGTCTCAACGCCCGCACCGACCACGCCGAGATGCAGCCGCCGTACGTGCTGCTCATCGAGGCCACCGATCGGCACGCCGCCCGGCTCTTCGCGGTCGCCGCCCACCGCGCCGCCCTGGACCTGCACCCGGTCATCATCGGCGCCCTGGACGGCTTCCCGACCGTCGACGTCGCCCGCGACGGCGCCGCCACCGGCGCCCAGCCGAGCCCGGTAGCGCGGCTGTCCACCATCGGCGCGGCCGACCTCGCCAGTGTGCTCGGCATGCTCACCGACGTCCTGGCCCGCCCGGAGGCCGGCACCGACGTCGACGACCCGCCCGCCGAGCTGGCACGGCCTGCGGCATCCACCGAGCTGGCCGAGCCGGTGCCCGCCCAGCCGGACGACGCCCCCGCGCTGGTCCAGCTACGGGTGCTCGGCCCGGTCACCGTCGCCACCGACGCGGGGCCGGTCGCCACCGGGATGCGCAGCGGCTCGTACACCGCCCTCGCCCTGCTCGCCGCCCACCCGGTCGGGCGCACCCTCGACCAGCTCGCCGCCGCCCTGCACCCCGACACCGACAAAGACACTGCGGTGAAACGGGTCCGCACCGACATCACCACCACGCGGCGGGTGTTGCGCGCCGCCACCGGCTACGACGAGCCGATGTTCATCGTCTACGACCAGACCACCGGCCGGTACCGACTCGACCCAGACACCGTGGGCGTGGACCTGTGGCAGATGCTCACCGCCGTCGAGAAGGCGAACACCGCCGACGACGACATGGCGGCGCTGGCCGCGCTGCGGCAGGCGGCCGAGTTGTACGGCGGGGACTTCGCCGACGGCCACGACCACACCTGGGCGGTCGAATACGCCACCACCTACCGGTACCAGATCCTGTCCGTGTACGCGCGGATCGCCGAGATCCTGGAGGCCGACCAGCCGGACCAGGCCGTCGCCGCCCTGGAACACGCGGTCGAGCTGGACCCGGTCAACGAGGAGCTGTACCAGCGGATCATGCGCATCCACGGCCGCCAGCAGCGACCCGACGCGGTGCGGCGGACCCTGCGCCGCTTGCAAGAGCGCCTGGCCGACCTCGGTGACGCCGAACCGTCGCAGGCCACCCGCCGCGTCGCCGAACGGCAACTCCGGCCTGCCGCCCCGATCAGCGGAGGACGACCATGAAGCAACCCAGGCTGTGCTTCGGTAACCGGCTGCGGTTCCCGGGCAGCGTCGAAACGGACCACGCCTGGAGGGGTGAGCGCTGTGTCCCACGCGGTGGCCGATAGGTTCGCGCAAGCGCCTGATGCTGCGTCGAAGACGCCGGCTAGCGACACGCGGCCGAGTTGGTCACCGGCACGGTTGGCGTACTGGTTCTACGGGGTGGCCGCGACCGGTGCGGTGATCGGCCAAACCTGGGTCGCGGTCATCCACGTGCCCTGGCCGCCCGGGATTTCGGGGATCGCGAGAGTTGCTGCGGTGCTGCCCTTCGCGCTGTGCCTGGAGCTGCTGGCCATGGCCCTATCCGCGATGGCCGACGAGCGGATGCGGCTCGGTGAACGGGCCTACGGGTTCCGCACCTTCTCCACCGCCGTCGCCACGGTCGCGGTCGGCATCCTGGTTGCCGGGCACTGGCCGCACCTGTACTGGTCGGCCGGGTTCGGGGTGCTGTCCGGCTCGGCGTACCTGCTGTGGCTGCTGCACTCGGCCGCCCGCCGCCGAGATGCGCTGCGCGCGGATGGGAAGCTAGCCGACACCGCCCCGGACTACGGGCTGTGGCGGCGGGTGCGTCATCCAGTCTGGACCGGCCGAGCCGCGGAACTGGCCCGCGAAGGACGCCTCGACCCGGGCAGCGGCAGGCGGCGGCCGTTGGGGTTGTTCGAGTCGTTGCGGGCCGCCGAGCTGGCGATCCGCGCGCAGAAGCGACGCCCCGCCATCGCCCGCGCCGTCGAGGAAGTGATCCGCGCCGACCAGCGTGACCCCGGCATGGCCGAGATCGCCGTCCGCACCCTCGACCTGGACCGGCTCGCCGCCGAACTCGCGGCGCGGGTGGACTACGGCGCCTGGGCGGACCGGCTGGCACCAGCCATCACCGCTCCGGCACCCGCACCAACCGCGACACCATCCGGCGGGCCGGCACCGAGCGAGCCGACCGAGCTGGCGCCGGGCACCGGCAGTGGCGCGGCACCGGCCGCCTCATCCGTGTTCGAGATGCCGCCTCCCGGCGGCCGCCGGGACGAGGACCCGGACTCGGCTGCCGATCCGGACGACTATTCCAGCGCGGGCGACGACAACGATGACGAGGTCGACACCGACGACGATGCGTACGACGATCTCGGACCCGAGCCGGACCAGAGCGCGGAACTCGCCCCGGACCTGGTGCCGTTGCTGCCGGCTGCCCGCGCCGCCCACGACGAACTGGTTGATGAAGGTCGACCGGTCAGCCGGGACGCGCTCGCCCGCAGGATGCGCCGCAACGGCCACCCCATCCGCAACAACCGCGTGTCGGAACTGCTGGCCGCGCTGCGCCAGCAGGCACCGTCGGTCAACGGCTCCCGGCCCAAGGCGCCGGCGTGACCGGTGCCGACGTTCCCGAAACCCGCACCTCGTGCGCTAGAGGGAGGTCACCCGTGGACGAGTTCGCCTCGGCACCAGGTGCGGTGCCGGCGCTGCACCCGGCGCACTGCCCGCCCTGGTGCGCCGACTGCCGCCACTACGACACCGACCCGGGCGCGCCTCGTGCCCTGATGCACCGTGGCCCGGTCGTCGCCGTGCCTGTGTACGACGAGGCGTGCGACCTGGTCGACGTGCACGTACGGGCCGCGTTCTGGGACAAGGCACCCGGCTGGATCGGCACCGACCCGGCCGACCTGGAACGGCCCTACGTGGAGGTCACCGTCCCCGCCCCGGACGACCTTCAGCTCAGCCTCAACCCTGCACAGGCCCGCGCCTTCGCCGCCGCGCTGCTGCGGGCCGCCGACACCGCCGACACGGCACACACACTCGCGTCGCAATGACCGACGCGCGGGCCCGCCCTCGCCCCAACCGGCCGGCAGTGTGCTGGCCGGGGCCGGCTTGATCGGCGCGCGGAGGTGGGCGTGGATAGGCGCGGGTGCCCGGATCCCCCGGGCATGACCCCGAACCGGCCATGGGAGGAACCCCAGATGACCGATCCCACACCCGCGACCAGGCAGATCGAAATCAGTGACGAGGCGTACGACGTGCTAGCGCGCACGGCCGAAAGCCGAGGCACGGACATCAACGGCGCCCTGCTCTACCTGCTCGAAGTCCCGTCCGTCTCGGCCGCACCGGCGGACCGCGACGAAGACGACGACTGATTCCACGAAAAGGCAACGGGGTACGGCGCCGCCGGTCCGAACGTGGCCGGCGGCGCCTTCGTGCGCGTCCTACCGCGCCGGCTCGCTGTCACAGCGCTGGCTACGGCGGTGACCAGCCGTTGCGCGACACGCTCCAGCGGATGCCGAGGCCCGCCGACCAGTGCCAAAGCCGAGCCCACGGTGGCGGCGGTCGCACTCGGGTCTGTCAGCTGTCGGCTGCACGCCTGTTCCCGCCCGCGCGGCTTTCGAACAGCGCGTCCGGGAACCATCGTCGCCATTGTGGTTTGGCCTGGCAAGCCGCGTGCACGGCCTGGAGGATCGGCTCGATGGCGCGGTCATTGTCGGCGCTCCATGCCGCGGCCTCGCTGAGCCGGATGGTTCCGCTGGTCACGCCGCGCTTGATGGACGCCTGATCAGCCGTCTTGCCGGTGGTGGCAAGCCGGAGCACGGTCGCCCAGATCGACGGGTGCGTGGATATCTCGATGACGGCCTGGTTCGGGTCGTCGGTGGTGACGAGCGTGAGCGCTTCGCGGAGCCCGTCGAGGTAGCGCTGCTGCTTGGCGATCTCGGCCCGCCGTGCGGCCATGCGCCGCGCGCTGGCACCCTCGGCCGCTTGACTTCTCAGGGCGGCGAGCTGGCCCTCCACGGTGGTGATCTGCTCGTGCAGCCGGGTCAGGTCGGCCATGCTACTGCCCGCCCGTCTCGGCCTGTACGCCGACGAGCACGGCCACGAGGCGGGCCGCCGGCCAGCCGTGCGAGGTCCCGGCCGTGTCGGTGTCGGCGAAGCCTTCCAGCCGCCGCCCGGACTCCATGCCGAACACGCTCGCCCGCGCCGCCCGTCCGGCGACGAAGGCGTGCACGTCTATGCACATGTGCTGGCCGTCGCTGTCGCTGTCGGCGCCGACGTTCATGAACTGCACGATGGCGGCCTTGTCGCCGGCCTTGACCAGAATCGTGGGCCACAGCGCCGCCTCGGGGTCGACCTCGAACACCGGCAGCGCCTTGTCCGGGTTGCCGTAGGTGGCGACAAACTCCTCCAGCGTCTCCACGGCCATCTTCTGCTCCTTCCCTTGAAAACGTTGGCGCGCCAATATGGACGCTCCACTGTGGATGATCTGGCAACGGCTGTTTCACCGTGCGCGGGTTAGTCCTCCTCGGTGGTCGGGGTCGTGCCGGCCACATCGGTCACGTGCACGGTCGATGGTTCGTGGTCCAGCTGGTGCCAGCCGAAGCAGGCGCAGGCGTAGAAGCGTCCGTCGATGGAGGCGACATCGCCCACGGACAGCGACCGGTTGCCTCGCGCCCGGTACTGCGTGGCTCGTGGGTCGGGCTCGCCAACGTTCGGGTCGTCGCCGACGTTGAGCAGCCGGTAAAGCTGCTCACACGCGTCCAGGTCGTCGCTCTCTGGCAGCTCGGTCGAGAAGACGAGCGTCACCGGATGCCCCGGCTGGTAGCCGTCGAGGAAGCCGAGATGACGCCCGACCTCATCCACCGCAACGTTGTGATACACCCGCGCCTTCATCGCGTGGTCACTTCTTCCCCGTGCGCGTGGCGGCTGGACGCCGTGGCTGGCTGGTAGGGGGTGAGCAGGCAGGTCAGGGTCTGCTTGTCGCGGACGAGCGGCGTCAGTCTCTTGGCTTGCAGGAGCAGGTTCGCCACCACCAGCAGGCCATCCGGGCGGGGCAGATGAAAATTCCGGTGGGCGCGAAGCCAGATCGCGACCTCGGTCCACGAGTGGAACTTGGTGTCCCGGCCCGGATTGACCGGCGGCGGGAAGCCTCCCGGTCCCTGCTGGCCGGTCGACCATTGCCGGACCATCTCCCGGGACCGACCGATCCGCTCGCCGATGTCAGCGAGAGTGACCCAGTCATCGGCGCAGACCCGAGCCGGGTCGAGGTCGAACGCCTCCAGATCGCCGATGGCAGACACCACAGCGGCGGCCAAGGTGGAGCTTCGGCGCCGTACTGTCACCCACTGCTGGAAGGGGCGGACGTCGAGATCCGGGTGAGTGTCCACCACGCAGGCCGCCTGTGACCGGTCCGGCGGACGGTCGAGGATCAGCCCGAAGCGGTACACGCCCACCGCATCTGCCCGGACCGTCACGGCAGCGCCTCGACAGGCCGACGCCGGACGGCCAGGGCATCCTGCCTTAACCTGTTGGCGAAGAGTTCGACCAGGCGTACCACTGTGGACATTCCTTTCCGGGTTGTGGTGCAGCGGTTTCGGCATCCCACGAATGGCCGGCCCCGGGGACCGCCGTCGTAAACATTGGTGCCTACCTCGACGGTTGGATCAAGCCGATACTGATGGTTCGTTCGAGGTTTCTGCGGCGAAATGTGGCCCCGCCGCTGGCGCGCCTACTGCTATCGCAAGCGGCCTGGACCGTGCCGTAGGCGTACGCGCGACCGGTGCCGGACGGGCGGTGGTGGTTGGCGGGACGATGGCCTGTGGCGTGTTGTCTAGCGGCCACCGGCAACGAGGCGGGCTTGTGCCAGGAGTCGTTGCGCGGTTCGTTCGCCGACGCGTAGCCGCTGGGCGAGTTCGACGCCGAGGCCGCGCGGGTTCTGCTCGCCGGTGCCGGCCTCGGTCAGCAGCTCGACGGCGACCTGCAGGCGGGGGTCGTCGGCGTAGGGGTGGGGTTTGCGGGCGCCGGTGGTGCCGGGGGTGCGGCCGGTGGACTGCCGGCCGGTGCGGGCGTCCGCGACCGCCCATACGGTGCGCCGGTGCCAGTAGCGGCGGATCCGCCCGTCCGGCAGTCCCTCGGTGCGGTCGGGCTGGTAGTAGAGCGTGTCGGGCAGATTGCGGTACGAGCCGTAGCCGAGAATCCGCGCTGCCTCGCCGGAGCCAACGAGGTCGTCTGGCTGCCCGCGGCGGTCGACCTTCGTCAGGTGGGCTCGTTTCGCCGCCAGGTGCGCGGTGTGGAAGCGGTCGATGTCGTCGAGCCAGAACCATTCCCCGCCGTCGTGAGCGAACCCGTCGGGGAACGTGAACCGGGTGCGGTGGCGGTGCCAGTTGTTGACCGTCGTGTACGCGACGCGCAGGTGCGTGGCCACGCCGGACCGGTCCAGCGCGGTCCGTCCGTCGATGGTGCGTCTGGCCACCGAGACATCCTCTCCGAAGGTCCGCGCCGCTGCGCGGCCGACGTGCCGGCCGCACCTGTTGTCCAGCTCTCGGATGCGCCTGACCGTAGGATCGGCGACACGCCCGGCTCCGGGGAAGGTGCGGCTCGTTGCGGTCCGTCGGTTGACCCGGAGGCGGGCGAGGTGGCCGGCGGGGCTTGCGCGCACCCTCGGGTGTGACCCGCCGGCCACCGACCCGCCCCTGCTTCGCACTGCTCGGGCTACACGTGCGGGCGCAGCAGCCGCCACGCCACCTGTGCCATCCGGTCGATCCGCATCGCGGCGAGCTTGGTCCGGGTGGCCGGTTTGAGCGCGTCGTACACGGTCAGGATCGCTGCGGCGGTGGTGGCGTCCACGACCACCCCGTCGATCTTGCGGAAGGCGCCCCGCTTCGCTTCGCGCAGCACCTCGATCACCTGGGGGTCACCGGCGCTCGCGTCGTCCGGGAGCGCCTCGATCCACGCCAGGTCCGGGCACGTCGGGACACGTGACCAGGTGCGGGTCGTCCGTCACGCGGGTGACCGGCCCGTCGTCGGCCCCGCACACCGGGCCGGCATGGTGCACCGCCTTCGCGTGCGTGTAGGAGGCCATTACTGCCTACCTCGGGACGCGTTACAGGTCGGGCAGTCAGCACCGCATTGCCCGGCCTGTTGCGCCTCGATGAAGCCGAGTACCACCGACACGTGCGGGATGCACACCAGGTACAACGGGATGTCGTCAAGCAGCACGCGATGTGTCGCCGGGTCCATGCATTGATCGCACATGGCGCCCTCGATCTGGGTGTCGACCGTGACGCGTTCCTGGGCGTGCATCGCCCGGTCGTGACGCGCGTTGTCAGGTGTCGTCATCATGACTCCTGCGCGATCTCAGACACGGACAGGACGGTGATCTCGGCGACCTCGCTCCAGAGCGGACACTTGGCGACCCAGAGTGAGCGACCGTCCACCGCGTCCGGTGCCAAGGCCGTCGTCGGCGGCCTCGTGGTGTTCGGCCCGGTCACGACAAGCCCTCCGGCGCAGCGGGCCATACGCCGAGCGGGTGACCGGGCTCGATCCGCCCCCGGCCGGGGGCGAGGGTGTCGAACACCGTGGAGTACGTGTCGTGCAGGTGGCCGCGGACCCGTACGAGGCGGTTGCCTCGGGTGAGCTTGGCCGGCATCGCGTCGACCACCCTGCCGATCAGCCCGTACAGGTCCCGCGCCTCGATCAGCTCCGCGCAGCCCTGGCAGGCCGACCACCGTTCGCCCCACGCCTGCGTGATGGCGTGCTCGGTCTCGGTACGACGGGTCCGCGCGGCGTGGTGTCGGTTGCGGTAGTCGGCGACATCGATCACCCGCGCGGTGACCTTCCGAACATCTGTGTGTTGGTCGGCGCACCGGTAGATCCACGCCGCGTCCGGCTCGGAACAGAAGTCGCACTCGATCAGCGGATCGGTGATCTCGGTGACCGGTGCCGGGTCGGGGCGGTGATCGACCGTTTCGCCGCGCACCTCGACCGCGTGCACGTACGTGACTCCACCCGGCCAGGTGCGGGTGTTGACCGCGCGCCGGCAACGGCGGCAGTACATCACCTCGACCAGCGGGCCCTCGGCGGGGTTTGGGGTGGTGTTCATGGTTGCCCCTGCGGTGGGGTGACGGCCGGCGTGTGGTCGCCGTACGCGGGCAGGCGTGTGGGGTCGAGGGTGAGACCAATCCGGGTCCGGGCCGTGTCGTAGAGGGCCAGTAGGAGCCCGATGATGTCGGTACTGAGCGCTTCGTCGTGATCGTGCGCGATGCGGCAGGCGTACCGCAGCGCAGCGCACGCCTCGATGAACGCGGTTTCCAGGGTGGCTCGGTCGTCGTCACGCGTGGACGGGCTGATCTCGTCGGTGGTGTAGGTGCGCTCGTCGCCGGTCGGGAATCGCAGGCGCAGCCGCCGGATGTAGGTGGAGTGCGGCGCGTAGGTGATGTCGGTGACGGTGCCGAGGCGGTACTCCACGGCGTCGCGAGGCTGACGCACTCGGGCGGTGTCGTTCCGCTCCATTGTGGACTCCGTTCGGTTGTCGGCTGGGGCGGTCGGTTCTGGACGCATCCGGCCAGATGTGTCACGTCAGGTCCTCGAAGGTGACCGCGGGCGACTCGACTGCCGCGATGGCGGCCGTGTGCTCGTAGGTGTGGGCGTCGCAGAGCAGGACGACCTCGACCCAGGGCGCACGCAACGCGGAGTCGGCGGCGTCGGCATCTGGCAGTAGGCACATGCCGTGGCAGCCGCACACCGTGCCGTCGTGCCGGATGGTCAGCCGCGCCACCGGCGGCTCGGTGCACGGGCCGGCATCACGCTCGGGCACGAACTCCGGGTTGAAGGTGGGGATGGTGACGCGGCAGGTGCAGGCCGCGTCCTGCGGTGGCGGCGGGGTGTGCAGCACCCGGCCGGCTCGGCGGCGCCCGTACACCCGGAAGTAGGCGACACTGTCCATGTCCACCTGTTCCGGATTGGGGTTGTGGCGGCGCTCGCCGAGCAGGTCCAGCGGCGGCACGGTCAGCGCCCTCCGGCCCGCGTGCAGCACCGGGTACCAGGCGCCGCCAATGCGGGCGAAGTCCCCGAGACGGAAGTGATGGTGGCTCCATGGCTGGTAGCTGCCGGTGGAGGCGATGATGGCCAGGTCGTCACGCCGGTGGTCGATCTCGTCGCCGAGCCGCCGGATCGCCGCGTCCAGACAGTCGAGGTGGGCTGGATTGCCGGCGGCCTCGGGGCGGCGGCGCCGCAGCCGTGCTCGTCTGACGGCCAACTCCCGGATGTGGCGGGTGAGCAGGCGTGCGCGGTCGTCAGTGTTCATGAGGCACCTGCGTCCGAGTCGGTCGCCGTGTCCGTCCCGGTGTCCGGTGCGGCGGTCGGCCGGACCTGGTCGAGGCGGCGCACAAGCTCCTGCACCCGGTGCCGCTCGTCGCGGAACCGTCCGGCGATCGCTTGGTAGCCGGCCGGGGTGGGCTCGACGTCCAGGCGCCCGGGGCTCGGCTGCTCGTCGGTCGCCGGGAGTCGCCCGCCGGCCTCCGCTTCGGTGATCGCGTCCTGCCAACGCTCGGCGACCAGGCCGAGGCAATGGCGCAGGAACGCGGCCTCCTTGGCGGCCAGCCACAGCGGCACGTGGTTCTGTTCGGAGATGGTCAACGTGTAGGTGCCGTTGACCTCCCACCGGCGCTGCTCAGCGGCGTAGACCGTGAAGCGAGTACCGGTGCTCTGCACGCGGAACACGAACGCGAAGGCCGGGATCAGGTCGGCGCAGTAGGTGGCCGCGCAGACGGCCGTGATCGGCTCGTCCGGGTGCGACGGATAAGGCAGCATCAGACGTCCCTCCTTCACGAGGTGCGCTCGGCCGCGGCGGCGTCCGCCTCGTCGGCCCACGGGCGCAGCAGGGCATTGAGCGGTGTGGCGATGGCCTCGGTCACGACGCGGACCGGTATAGCGCTCTGGCCGGTGGCGTACTGCCGGTCGCACACGTGCAGCACGGCGGACAACGCCTCGGCCAGCGCGGCGGTGGGCGTGCCGGACGGGTACTCGGCCGCGATGGCGGCGAGCATGGTCTCGGTGCGGGTGACAGGCACGATGCGGAACCGCACGTCGATCGGCAGCTTCACGACCACTTCCCGCCGATCGCGTGTGGCGAGCACGACGGTGCCGGTCTCCGGATTGCCACCGAGCTGGATGACGTACACCCGGCTGAAGCGGGTCAGCGCCGGGGTGACGGTGCGGTGCCGGTAGCCGTGTTCCCGCGCGATCTTTAGCATGGCCGCGCGGCCCTCGGTACCGACGAGGACGAGTTCGGGGAGGCTGACCCCGGTGAGGTCGAGCCGGGGGTACGGGCTCGGACCGGGCCAGCCTCGCGGAAGGTTACGCATCCCTGATCTCCCTTCCAGTGCCGGTGGGCTTTTCGCCGGGCGGTTCCTCGCCCATGGGCTGCTCGTCGGTGGGCTCGGTATTGGCCAGGTCGGTGTCGAGGTGGGACGGGAGCGCGGCGAGGGTGCGGGTGAGCGTGCCGCCGATCCGTTCGTCGGTGACGGCCGCGCAGGCGATCAGCGCGGCTCCGGTTCCAGGGCCTGGGCCCGGGTGTAGCGCACCCGCACGGCGCGGGCGCCGTCTGCGGTGACGGCGCGGACCTCGATCCGGCCGCGCTGCCACGTGGCCACGGGCAGTTGCTCGTCGGGCAGGGCGTGCACGGTGCGGGCGGTGGTCGCGTGGAGGCGTTCGCGCAGGGCGTCGCGGTGCTCGCTGGCGGTGCGGTCCCAATGCTGCGCGCGGTCGGCGTCGGTGGTGTCCTGGCCTCGGATCAGCTCCGCGCGGGTGCGATACCGGGCGGCGTGGGCGGTGGCGAGAGCGAACTCGACGGCGAGGTCGAACAATGGTTCGTCGGACATGGTGCGGCTCCAAGTGTTTGTGTGAGCTCGGGTGGGGCGGGCTGGCCGCGCGGTCGGGGTGACCTAGGGCCGCGCGGGCGAGCCGGCGGTTACGGATAGGCCGGTGCAGTGGCGCTACCGGTTGGTGCGGCGGCCGTGGTGAACGGCGGCGCTTCCTTCAGTTGCGGCAGGCCGGGGTCGAGCTTCTGACCGATGCGGTCGAGGCTGATCGCCCCGTATGCGGTCAGGTGCGCGCCCAAGGCGATGGCCTGCGCACCAGTGAGCAGGACGACGAGGCGGCGGGCCGAGGTGTCGTGGGCGTGCAGCTCGACGTGGCCGTTGCCCAGCGCCCGGACCGGCATGAACCGCTCGACCGGCGCCGCGTCGGGCAACGCCGCACCGATCGCCTCCACCAACGCCGGCCACCGCTCGTCGACCAAGGCGTCCCAGTGCGCGGCGCGAGCGGTCAGGATGGCCTGTTCGGCGTCGCTGGGCGCGTGTGCGGCCATGGCACGGGCCACCTCGGCCCTCGCGTAGAGGGCGGACACCTCATTGGCCAGCGCGAGCACGGCGTCAGCGGTCAGCGCCGGTGCCCACACCGGCGTAACGGCCGGCACGGTGGCCGATTCGGTCGGCGTTGCGGCCGTGGGGATGACGGCGGTTCCGGCGGCGGGGTCGCCCCCGGCGCCGGGGCCGGGCGCCGGGTTGGCGCGCCGGCCCTCGTGGCGGGTCATCTCAGACCGCCAGCAGCTCGAACGCGCGGGCCTTGAGGTCCGCGCCGGCACCGGTCAGCGCCCGCGTGGCGCGGACGGTGTCGCTCTTGGCCGGGGCGAAGTGGTCGAGGTACTCGGTGATGGCCTGGTAGCCGGCCCACCGGGTGCCCTTGATCGCCTTCTGCGTGTCCGCGTCCCGGATCAGGTACCGCAACGTGGAACCGCGCTGCTTGGCGTTGTTCTTCGCCACGTCGGAGGCGTCGTCGGCGAGGGGCCACAGGTCGGCGACGATCTTCTCGAACTCGCCCATGGTCAACGCTTCGTTGATCATCTTTTCGGCCTCGGCCTGGAACGACTCGAATGCCTGCCACATCAGGCCGAGGGCCTGCCGCGCCTCGGCGATCTTGCTGGTGACGTTCGAGGTGTGCCGGAACGTGTACGAGCCGCGCGACCGCTCGTAGGCGAGGCGCTGCGTGTTCGCGCAGACGATCCGCACCGGCGTGGCGTCCAAGCGCAGCGAAGCGGTCCCGTCGTGGCTGGTAGTGGCGGCGAGGTAGAGGTCCATGTCGTCCACGCCCGCGACGCGCATCGCCTTGGGCAGCTTCATGGTGACGAACACCGAGCGGCCTTTGCGCATCGAGCCCGCGGTCTCGAAGTGGGCGCCGGACTCGTCGACGAGCAGGTTGAGGGTTTCGGCGACCTGCTCGTTCTGGACCACGCTGTAGTCCTCGCCGACCACGCCGAGGTACTCGGTGGCGCCGGTGACCGGGTTCGTGCGGACGGTCATGTACTTGTCGGGGCAGTCGACCTTCGTCACACCCCGCTCTGTGATCTCGATGCCCTGGATGGCGATCTTGCGGACTTCCCAACCGCCGAGCCACGCCTTCGCCATAACCTCCTGCGCGGTCATGCACGAGTCGGTGACGGTGCCCAGTTGGTGCCAGGCGGACAGGCGCGCGGAGGCGAAGGCGGTTTGGCCGTTGGCGAAGGTTTCCAGTTCGTGTGCCACGGTTCCGTTCCTTTCGGGTCGTTGCGGTGATCGGTTTGTTGGCGGCGGGCCGGGTGGCTTGCGACCCCCGGCCGCGCCGTCATAGATAATGTTTCCTACCTCCACCGGTCCATCAAGCCGATCCGTACCGGTCTATCGAGGTTTCTGCGGCGAATCTGACGCCCGCCGCCGGGCGCGCCCTACCAGGTGCCGGGCGCGGGCTGTAGGCGCCCGTCCGGGCCGTACACGTACGCGCGCACCGTTTTGAACGGGGCCGGTAGATACACGGTGAACCCGTGTTCGGGGACGAACAGCGTCCGGTGGCTGCGGGTGACCAGCGTCCAGCCGGACGGTTTGTCATCGCGCGAACCGGGCGGCATGATGGCCACCGCCGGGCCGGTCGGCGCGGGCGCAACGGTGCCGCTCGATCGCGAGGTGCGGGCACAACGCGAGGCCGCGCCGCGCGTCGCGGGGACGCGCGGCCAGCGTCGCGGGAAGGTGCGGCCCGTCCGGAGTGGCACCGGTCGCGGGTGGGCGGGTCACGGCGTACCGGCCGCGCGCCCGGACCGGGCATCGGTGATCGTGATGTGCGGCTGGTGCGATTGCAACACTGTGCGGGCCTCGTCCCATTGCGCCGGGGTGAGCCGCATGCTGACCGGTTCGAGGTTCGCCCCGATCATCGTCAAGGCCATGATGCCGGCCGCCTCGGCGTTGTCGAACACGGCCACCATGTCGCCACCGGCCACCAGGAACACCGCCTCGGTACCGGTGGCGGGCCGCACACCGGCCGGGCGCGCGGCCGCGCGGCGGGTGATCGTGCGCCGGGTGATGCTGGCGCGGTACCCGGGGCGGCGGGAACGGCCCGCCCGCACGGCGGTAACCATGCACGCGCGGCGGGCCGGGCGGTACCCGTCGGCCCCGACCACGGGGCACAGCGGCTCACCGTCCACATGCGACCACGACGGGCGCGGCCCGTTGGCCGCTACCCACATGCGGGGCGGACACGCGCGGGCCGGTTCGTAGCACACCGGGCACGCCGACCGCGCCACCACGGTCCGCCGCAACCTGATGATCTTCATGACGGATCTCCATTCGTCACAAGGGAAAAGGTCGGTTCGGGGACGCCGGATCGGGTCCGACCCGCACGGGTCGGACCCGATCCCGGGGCCGCTACGCGGCGCGGGCCTCGTCGGCGGCCGGGGTGTCGCTGACGGCCGGGGTGTCGGCGGCGGGCGCCTCGGCCGGGGTGGTGCTGTCGTCGGTCGCGGCCGGGCGGGTCATCAGTGCGGCCACCTCGGCGGACGGCGGCGGCGGGTTGTCGACCAGGGCGTACTTCACCGGCGCCGGGCTGGTCATCACCAGCACGCCGAGTCCGGTCAGCGTGCTCATCGCGTTGCCGCACGCGCCCGAGCTGCGCCCGCCCAACTCCCGCCCGGCCGTGACCGGGCTGACGTCGTGGCCAGGGCCGAGGTCGCGGATGAACGCCTCGACCAGGTTGCGCAAGCCGTTCTTGCCCAGCTTCTGCGACCCGTCCGTGTTGATCTCACCGGTGGTGCGGCCAGTGCCACCGGCGCGGCGGCCGGTGGCCGACGGGCGCCGTACCCGGCGGGCGTGCCCGCACGTCGGGCACGTCACGTGCGTCGGGGCATTGGCAGGGTCCACCGTGGCGAGGTCGGCGTCCCCGCGCACCCACAACTCGATCCCGTCCTCACCCACCGGCAGGCGGCGGGCCGCACCGGCAACCTCCATCGCGGCGAGGATCGCGTCACCGGTCGCCGGGGCGAGTCCGCTCTGCGCGATGGCAACCGCCGCCGACACCCCGTCCGGGTGGTCACCCAACACACCCGCCATGATCAGGACCTTCAGGTCCGGCTGGCGCGGCGTGCTCGCCACGGGCGCCTCGTCGGCCGGGCTGGCGCTGTCGTCGGCCGGGGTAGCGCTGTCGGCCACGGGCGCGCCGTCCGCCGGGCTGGCGCTGTCGTCGGCCGGGGTAGCGCTGTCGGCCACGGGCGCGCCGTCCGCCGGGCTGGCGCTGTCGTCGACCGGGGTAGCGCTGTCGGCCACGGGCGCGCCGTCCGCCGGGCTGGCGCTGTCGTCGACCGGGGTAGCGCTGTCGGCCACGGGCGCGCCGTCCGCCGGGCTGGCGCTGTCGTCGACCACGGGGTGCCAGATGTCGGCGCTTTTGCGGTTGCCGTTGGCGGGGCCGGGGGTGCGGGTGGCGGTACCGGCGGTTTCCATCGCGGCGAGGGTCTTGGCGGCGGTGGAGGCGCCGACGCTGGCCTCGGTGGCGAGGTCGCGTGCGGTGATGCCGCCGGGGTGGTTGGCGAGGGTCGCGGCGACGGTTTCGGCGGCGGTCGGGGCGGCGGGGGTGGTCGTGGGCGTGGTTGTGGTCATGGCGAATGAACCTCCGTGCGAATAGGGTTGGCAATAGCGATTCCGCATGCGCGCGGTGCGCTTTTGTTTGCGGTTTCGCCGGGGCTGTTTTGTTGCCCACGTCCATGGACGCTCGATGCCGGGTGGTTGTCAACCCCGATGCGCAAGACTCTTTCCGGCGATTTAGTGCCGCCCCGTTTTCGTCTCCATTCCTTCGGCGGAAAGCCGCATCAGAACACCATTTGACGGCGCCGTATTCGTCGCTGCCGGCCGTTGCGGCTCCTCAGCTAGGGCTGCATGGGCTCGGTGTCAGCGGGGGGGCGTATGGCGGTTGTGCGGTGGCTGGTTTCCGACCGTTGAATGCGCGCCGCGCGCCTGACCGGTCGGGGGTCGGACGCGCGGAACAGTGCCGCTCGCATTCTTCGCACTATTTGTGATTGTGTGAAGAATCACTTCACCGGTTCATAGCGGGGCGCCTTTGGATTGCATGAACGGAACCGGATTTTTCGCATTCGCCTCGACGGCCGGATAGCCTTCATGAATCTCGTAGTGCAAATGCGAGCCGGACGAATTACCGGAGCTTCCGACGTTGCCGATCGGTTGTCCGGCCATCACGGTCTGACCGACCCTTACGGCCGGTTGGCGGACCATGTGGCAATACCTCGATGTGATGTCCCCGGCGTGCCGGATATCGGTGTACCAGCCACACCCGCCCGTGGTCGGGCTTCCATTCACGTCGCATGGCATCGGCCCGCCGGTCGGTTCCCACGAGTTGTCTCCGATGTTGCACCGCACCCGCACCACCACCCCGCCGGACGCGGCCCGGATAACGGTCCCCTTGGGGGCCATGATGTCGACCCCGTCATGTTCCGGCCGGTCGGCGGTACGGAAGCCCGAGCCGACCGTGCCCGCGACCGGGCGGGTCCATCCCGACGCGCTGATAGCCGCTCCGTCGCACCCGGGCAGGGTGCCGCCGGTGTACGCGGCGACGATCTCGGTTGCCCGCGCCTCGTGCTTTTGGTACGCGTCCGGGTACGCCGAGCGTTGCACCTTCTGTGCGGCCTCGGTGAGCGGTAGCTGTTCCCTCCCGGGTACGGCCATGAGCCGCTCGTAGAACTTGGTGGCGGCGTAGTTGGGGGTCATGATCTGTTCCGGGGTGCCCCAGCCTTGCGACGGGCGCTGTTGGAACAGCCCCAACGAGTCACGGTCACCGCCCCGAATGTTGATCAAGCCGGCTTCCTGGAGTGCGGTGGCAACGGCGATTACCCACCCGCGCACTGGTACCCGCATGCGCTCACCCACGGCCACGATCACACCGGCGTTTCTGGCCTGCTCAGCCGACAGCCCCGCCGGGGTGGCACCCGGCGCGGTGACGGCACCCGGACACCCGATACCACCGCCGCCGCCGAACACTGACGAGACCACGCCGGCACTGGCACCGGCGATCAGCACGAGCAGCAGCGCCGCGCCGACCGAGACCCATAGCGCTACCCGTCCCACGGCGCGCCACCATCGGTGACCGGTGCGCCGAGGTTGGCAAGGCTGACCCGCCGGGACCGGCCGACGACCTGCCAGACCGGACCCGCCGGACCGCCCGCATCCGTGGCGTGGTCGGCGGCGGTGGTCGCCACGCTCAGCCCGTCCGGCACGCCGCCCCGGGATAGGTGCGCGTGCAGGTTCGCCTCCCGGGTGGTGCTGGTGAGCCAGAACAGCACCGGGTAGGCGCGGCGCGGCGGTAGTGCGGCGTAGCCGCCGAGTTTGCCCGCGACCCGCCGTAGCGGTTCGGTGCCGAGATCGACCTCGACCCAGAACGGCGCCACCCGCCCGGATTGCGACCACACGCCGTGCCCGTCCGGGCGGACGAGTTTGCCGCACGCGTCGCGGCATCGGGCTTCGTTCCACCACCGCGCCAGCCGGGCGCCGGGCGTGGTGCGGGCGTGCCCGGTCAGCGCGACGAAGAACCCGTTCACCGTGAGCAGGTGCGCCAGCGTGCCGGACATGGCCAGGCGCATCGTGGCGTCCCGCACGGCCGCCGGGCGCGGCATGGCCTCACCGCGTCCGGCCGCGACCAGGGCCGCGCCGACCGGGCCGAGGGTCCACCGCCAGGCTTGCGACCCGGGGCGCTGGTAGTGCCGGAACCGGTCGAGGATGTCCCGGCAGTACAGGGTGGACAGCCGGTTGCGGGCACGGCCCAGGGAGGAGAAGGCCAGCGTGTGGAGCTGGTCGGTGGTGAAGGTTTGGTACTGGTCGAGCAGGTCCAGCAGGAGCCGGTCGCGGGGGGTGAGCCGGGCGAGTTCGCCGGCTACGACGGACGCCGTCAGGCGGGGGCTGGTTGTGCCAGCAGGTTGACTACCAGTAGGAGTGATATCCCTTATCAGTCGGTTCCGGTCCACCAGTCCTCCTCGTCGTCGACGACGTGCGCGTACGCCGTGTTCATGGGGGCGTTCTCACCCGCGTGTTCGTCGCCCTGAGCTACCTCGCGAGCCGCCTCGTGAGTGGTCACTTGAGGGGTCACTGGTGAACGCTCGGGTTGAACACCGAAGTTGTGCGGCTCGATCGGTGGCTGCACCACGGCCTCGTCGGACAGCGACTCCTCGCCGTTGGTCACCCCGGTCGCCGCGTCGCCGAGCAGCCGCCTGCGCTCATCGTGCGCAAGCCCGGTGTGTTCCCGGGCCGCCCGTCGCAGATCGCCGGCCCGGCCGCGTTCCGGCGGTGGGGGCGGCTCGGTGTCGGCGGTGACCGGTGGCACGACCCGGCCACCGGCGACCGGCCGCAGGACGACTTCGTAGCCGCCGAGGCGGATCAGGTCCCCGTCATCGAGGTACGGCCGTAGGTGGCGGGCCTGGTCGATGGCGTCGCGCGGGGCCAACGCGAAGTACACCTTGTTGCGGGCGTTGGCGTCGATCGCCTCGGCCATGTCCCCGGACAGTTGCCCGAGGTACTGGTGCGCGAGCACAAAGCTGGTGTGCAGGCCGCGGGCCTCGGCGAGGGCGTCGTCGATACCGATGGGCAGGTGCAGGAAGTTGTGGCACTCATCCAACACGATCATGGAGTCGGGCCGGTCGTCTTCGGGGATGCGGGCGCGGGCGGTGGTGGCCTGCCACAACCCGGCCAGCAGCAACGAACCCACCAGGCGGGTGCCGTCCTCCCCGATCACACCCTTCGGTAGGCGGCACAACATGACGCCGCCGTCGAGGATGTCGGCGAAGGAGAACGTGGTGGCCGGCACCCCGAACAGCGACATGGCGAGCGGGTGGGCCAGGACGAGCCGCAGCCGCGACAGCAGCGGCGCGATCAGGCCGGAGCGTTGCCCGGCGGGCAGCTCGTTGAACCCTTCCCAGAACTCGCCGAGGGTGTTGCCTTCCCACGCGCCGAGCGAGCCGACCACGGCGTTGACCCGCCCGGCCCGCCAGGCCGAGTCGGACAGCAACCTTGGTAGTTGGGCGAGGGAGGCGCCGGGCAGGTGGGCGAGGGTGAGTAGGCCGTGGTAGCAGATGTCGGCGGTGCGGTGCCCCCACCACCGGTGCCACACCTTCGCCATCACGGCGGTCAGGTTCGCCGCGACGTCGTGCGCGGTGCCGCCGTGCACGCTCGGGTCGAGCAGGTTGATCGCCGGGGGCGCGCTGGTCTCGTCGGGGTCGATGAGCACCAGCCGGTCACCGCAGTCCTTCGGCAGTCGGGCCAGCAGATCGCGGATCAGGTCGCCTTTGGCGGGGTCGAACGCGGCCACCCCACGCCCGGCCTCGACGTCGTCGAGGATCATCCGCAGTAGCAGGGTGGTCTTGCCGGTGCCGGTCGGGCCGAGCGCGTGGATGTGGTACCGGCAGTCGGTCAGGGAAATCCCGACCCGGATGCGGGGGCCGGCGTTGGCGACGCCGATCACCTTTCCGCCGATGCCGTGCCGCTCATCGAGCGGCACCAGGTTCAGCCTGCGGCGGCCTTCCGGGTGGGAGCTGGCTCGAGCAGCGTCGTGGTTGATGTTGTTCATGGGGTGTTCCAGACGGTCTGGTGGTCGTGGTCGTGGTCCCCGTCGCTGCTGGCCGGTCGTGCTCGGACGACCTTGCGGTGGTCCACCTCCCCGCCGGAGGCGCGGAAGGTGTCGCGGGTGGGGGTGCGGCGGCGGGACGCGGCGGCGGGTAGGCCGTAGGCGGCCGGTTCGGCGGGCAGCCCGGCGAGGGCGGCGGTCTCGGCGACGGAGGCGAGGCTCATCCTGTTTTCGGGCACCCACCGCTGTGCTGCGGCGATGGCGCCTCGGCGGATTCGGCGGCGGGTGAAGTGCGCCGACAGCAGCCCGAAGCCGGAGGTGATGTCGGCGGCTGCCGCGCGGGCGGCGGCCTTGGTGGGGCCGGTGGTGACCGCGTGGACGGCCACGAGCAGGTGCGGTGCGTCGGCGAACTTCGCCCGCGCTTGGCGGGCCAGCTCGGCGGTGTACGGATCGACCCTGCCGGGCGGGGTCCGGCGCGGAGCTGGTCCAGGCGTGATCAGGGTGAGCACGCCGAGAATCCCGGCACGCAGTGCCTCGGCGAGGAGACCGACGGCGCGGGCCGCGCCGCGGGCGCGGCGGGCACGGTCCGGGTTGGTCATGGCGCGGCGCAGCACCCGCAGCCGGCGGGTGGGTGCCCGGCTGACGTGGATCTGCAGCAGCCCGCCGCCGGTGCGCCCGGCCGAGGCGAGCCCGTCGTAGACCGCGCGCATCCGGTCGTCTTGCGGTGCGGCGGCGTCCGGGCCTGGCCGGGCGGTCGGGGTGGCGTCTTCGACCAGGGGCAGCCACTCAGGCTGGGTCGGCCACACCGCAAGCGCCGCGACCGCGCCGACCGTCCGGACGGCCGGCGGGGAGGTCTGTTCGGCGCGGACGCCGGGCCAGCCGCGTTGCAGCAGCCGCGCCACGGCGGTCGGGTTGATCCCGGGTGGCAGCCACAGCCCGGCGCGCGTCCCGTACGGGTCGGCGACGACCTCCCACACCAGCCGGGCCGCGCGTAGCGCGAAGCGGCGCGGCGCCGGCAGCGCCGTGGCGAGCAGCCGCCACAGGCCGAGGGTGGCGGCCGGGGTGGCGGTGACCGGCGGGGTGATCTGCAACCAGCGGGCCTGCGCGGCGTGGGCGCGCCAGACCCGCCGCCGCCACACCACCCACGCCAGTCGAACGGCGAGCAGGCCGGCGGCGATGACGAGCAGCAGCGGCCACCGGTCGCGGAACAGATGCGACACCGCGCCGGTGGCGTCGCCGCCCCACGTGCCGCACAGCAGCTCGCCCACGATCGAGTCGGGGATGCCGTCCCGGCCCGGCACACAGCCGCCCGTGGCCGGGGCAGTCGGCGGGGACGGGCTGGGCGACGGCGGGACGGATGAAATCAGTGGGAGCAACGCGTGGAACATGGACAACTCCAGATCAGGGATGGACGGAGCCCGCCCGGGTCAGCGGCGGCGGGCCGTGGTGGGGCCGGTGACCGGCCCAGTTGCCGGAACTGACTGGAGTTCTCGACGCGCAGGCTTGTTGTCGAAAGGCCTTGGGGCTGGCCAGGTGCGACACGCCGGCAGGGTGTTGATGTTTGACTGTTGGTCGGGATTGTTGAAGGGTTGCCGGTAATTGCGATCGGCTGTCGGTTTCGGCGATCTGGGGTGGTCGTGGGACTCGCGGTGGTGCGGTCGCTGGACGCGCCTCGGCGTCTGACGACCTGGCAGGAGATTGAGGACTTCGAGCAGGAACTGGTCGACCAGTACCTGCTCGCCGCTGTGGGCGCGGGATCTGCGGACAGCACCGTTGCTGGGGACCGGTCGGCGTTGTTCGAGTTCATTCGGTTCCTGGGTCGTCCGGTGTGGACGGCGCAGCCTGGTGATGCGGATCGGTTCCTGGCTGATCAGCGCAGGCGGTTGGGGTTGGCGCGACTGACGGTGCAGCACAAGGCGTGGGCGTTGGCGCATTTCTTCGACTTCCTGGTGGTGCGCTATCAGGGCGATATCCACCGGTTGACCGGTCACGTGGTCGAGCAGGTGATCGATGAGTTCAACCGGCCGGCGCAGGCCGATTACGGCGCTGCCCGGGTACCGCCCGGCCAGGACGAGGTGGACGTGCTGTTCACCGGCTGGCGGCAGTGGCTGCCCACCGCGCGTAAGTTCCTGCCGGCGGCCCGGGATTATCTGGCCGCGTCGTTGTGGCGGCGAGTCGGGCTCCGTATTCAGGAGACGTACATGCTCGATATCCGTGACTGGCGGCGGGATCTGGGCGACTACGGCAACCTGCACGTGCGGTTCGGCAAGGGCAGCCGCGGCCGCGGGCCGAAGACCCGGCTGGTGCCGGCGATCAACTCGGTGCGGGCGCTGCTGGACTGGTGGATGGTCGAGGTGCGGCACCAGTTCGGCGAGGACTACACCTGCCCGGACGCGCCGCTGCTGCCCGCCGAACGCGCCCCGGATCCGGACACCGGATGGTGTCGCCGGGTGCACGACCAGACGTTGCGCGACGGGTTGAGCGGGGCGGTGGGCCGGTGGTTGCCGTCCTGGAGCGGGCGGCTGACCCCGCACGTGCTGCGCCACTTCTGCGCCTCGTCGCTGTATGCGCAAGGCCTTGATATCAAAGCGATCCAGGAGATTCTCGGCCACTCTTGGTTGTCCACTACGACCCGGTACGTCCACGTCCCGACCGAGCATGTTGAACGGGCGTGGACGGCGGCCAACCAACGCACCGCGGCCCGGATCGGGCCGCTCAGGGAGTGAGACCATGCAGTGGAATCTGCGCATGCGCGCGGCGCAGGCCGGCATCTGGAAGTCCACCGAGATGCGTCGCCGGCTGGCCGAGGCCGGGCTGCAGGTAAGCGCCGGGAAGATGTCCGCGCTGTGGACCGGGACACCGACCACGATCCGGCTGGATGACCTCGACGTGATCTGCGCCGTGCTGGAGTGCACCCCGTCGGACCTGCTGATCTGCGAGGCCGACAAGGTCGCCGCCCGCCGGCCCGAGCAGGCCGCCACAGCGACACCGGCCGGGCTCACGCCGCGGCTGGGTCGGCATAGTTCGGTGCCACCGGCATGACCGGCAGACCCAAGCCGTGCCGCGTTTGCGGGGTCAGGCCGCCGGCGATGCGGGAGATCCCGTACTGCTTCGGCTGCTGGCCCGGTGGCCCGGTCACGCCACCGCCGTGCTTCAAGTGCGGCTCCACTGTGGACTACTACACGTCCGGGCTCTGCGCCCGATGCCATCCACACGCGCCCGGTCAGCGCTCCCCGGTATGGAAGCTGGCCGGTCCGCTGACCCCACACAAGGTGATCATCGACTCGTGCCCGGACTGCCACGCCTGGGGTGTCACCCGCACCTACGGCTGGCTTTGCGTGGCCTGCCGGTCCTGGCGCGAGCTGCACCGCCACGTCGACGCCTGCGCTACCTGCGGGCGCACCGTGGCGTTGCAGGACAACGGCTCCTGCCGGCTGTGTCACAAGCAGCGCAGCATGCTCGCCCACCACAGCGGGCAGCGGATCGACCACGTCAGCCTCGCCGACGCCAACCGCAACGGGCAGCAGCTGTTCATTGCCGGCATGTGGCACCAAGCGGGAACCGGCAAACGTCCGTACGTCAAGAAGACCGTCCCGCCGGACATGAGCCTGCTGCGCCCGGTCACCCACCGGCAACTGGTCCTGCTCGACCTGCCCCGCGACCTGAAAGCCGGACGGCGTAATGGTTTCCCACCGCCACCCCACCCGGGCCGGGAAGCCGCCCTGGTCGCTTTCGTCGGCGACCACGCCTCCCGCTACGGCTGGGCCCGCAGCAAAGCCGAACGGGTCCGACGCGCCATGCGGATCATGCTGGGCATCCAAGACACCCCCGGCGCCCCGATCCGTCGCAGTGACGTCGCCCTGCTCACCCGGATCAAACACTCCGCCGCGGTCGTCGCCTACGTGCTCGAGGACGCCGGGCTGCTCGAGGAAGACCGCGAACCGGCCGTGGTGCGCTGGTTCAACGCCACCGTCGCCGGCCTGCCCGAGCCGATGCGACACGAACTGGGCGTCTGGCTCGACGTCATGCGCAACGGCTCCACCACGCCACCACGGCGGCGGCCACGCAACGACGGCACCATCAGCACGCAGCTGCGCTGGGCCCTGCCCACCCTCCAGCAGTGGGCCACCACCCACGCCTCGCTGCGCGAAATCGGACGAGACGACGTGGCCGCCGTGCTGCCCACTATCGGGCTGGCGCGCTTCACCACCCTGCAGGGCCTGCGGTCGATCTTCCGCATTCTCAAGGCCCGCAAGCTCGTCTTCGTCAACCCCACCACCCGCATCCACGTCCAGCAACCGGCACCAAAAGCTCCCGAGCCGGTCAACCTCGACGTCCTGCGAGCGGACCTGGACTCCGACGCACCCGCCACCGCCGCCCTGGCCGCGCTGCTCGCCTTCCACGCCGTGCGCATGTGGCAACTGCGCCAACTGCAACTCACCGACCTGCACGACGGGCGCCTGCACGTCGGCGACCAGGTCATCCCGCTGGCACCCCCAGTCCGCAGACGGCTGACCGCCTACCTGAACTACCGACAGCAGACCTGGCCCAACAGCATCAACCCGCACCTGTTCATCCACGCCCGCAGCGCGACCACCACCCGCCCGGTCACACCCTGGTGGATCCGCCACCAACTCGGCATCGCCGGCCAACAGATCCGACTCGACCGCATCCTCGACGAAGCCCACGCCACCGGCGGCGACATCCGCCAACTCATGGACCTGTTCGGCCTGTCCGTCGCCGGCGCCCACCGCTACATCGCCACCGTCAACCGCCCCGACCCCGCCGCCCGAGCCGCGCATGGCGACGCCGGCCAAACCACCGCCAGAACAACATGACCCGTTGCCAACCGCGAATACACTCACAGCCATGACCGGCGAATGGGCCATAGCGCTGATCCTGATCGCCGTCGCGATCACCGTCAGCGCCATACTGATCGCAGTCCTTGCCGCCCGCCGGCGAAGCACCGCAGCCGACGACCACACGACACGACTCGACGCCGCCCGACGCGCCACCCGCCAACTGGCCCGCGACAAACAGCGACGTAGCCGAGGCACCATCCGCGGCAAAGGCATGGGCACCAACGACATCGGCACCACGGAAGCACAAGCCGATACCAGCCCACCCTGAACGGCCGCACCCCCACGCTCCACAGTTCGCCAACTCCAGGCCCCGACCCGCCCACCTCGCGGCCATCCACCCCGAAGTTCCATCAGAAACCTCCCGAACTCTGAGCGAACTCTGGGCCTGTGGTGATCAATTCGTGGTCGAAGGCCGACGCCTGGGCGTGAAAGGCCACCCGCGCCGACCCCGCGCTGAGCAGGGCGTCGCCGCGCTGGCAGGACAGCAGGAACGCCCGCTCACCGTCGGTAAGCCCGAACGCTTCGGCCACCGCGTCGATGGCCTGCGGCGCTTGGCGTAGCAGCACCTGCGTGGCCGCGTTGCTGACGACGGCGCGGCCGGTCTTGGTGGCGAGCACGTCGGCGGCGTCCTGGGTGACCACCGTCAGGCCGGCGCCGTACTTCCGCGCGGACTTTGCGAGGGTTTCCAGGAACACTCCGCCCCGCCCGCCGGACAGCAGCTTCCACGCCTCGTCCACCAACACCATCCGCAGCGCCTGCGGTCCGGAGCTGGACGCGGTGGCGCTGCGGATGCGCCGCCAGATGGTGTCGAGGGCGAGCAGGGTGCCGACCGGCAACATCTGCTCGGGCAGGTCTTTGATCGCGTAGACGATCAGGTGCCCGGTCGGGGCGGTGGTGGTCGGCCCGTCGAGCAGCCCTTTGAAGCTGCCGACGACGTAGGGGTGGAGTCGGGCGGCGACGCGGCGGCCGGCGTCGTCGGTGGCCTCCAGCTGCGCCATCACGTCGGCGAGCAGCGGCGCGGGCCGCCGCCAGGTACGCGGATCGGACGTGATGCCGTTGGCCCGGTACGCCGCCAGGACCGCCACGTCCAGGGAGCGGGCCTCATCACCGGGCAGCGGTGCGCTGGTCGCGGTGTCGCCGCTGTTGAGGACGGCGACCAGGGTTTGCATGAACCGCGCCCGGTCGTTGAGGGCGTCGTCGTCCCCGGCGGGCAGGTCGAGCGGGTTGATCCGTACCCCTGCGGCGCCGGGGCGGATGACGGTGCCGCCGACCGCGTCGGCCAGGCGCAGGTATTCGTCTTCGGGGTCGATGACGAACGCCTCCACGCCGAGGCACAGGTTGCGCAGCAGGTCGAGTTTGGCCAGGTACGACTTGCCTTCCCCGCTTCTGGCGAGGATGACGGCGTTGTAGTTGGACTGCGCCCACCGGTCCCACACCACGACCCCGGCCGAGTGCAGGTTCAACCCGAACAGCACCCCCATGCCGGTGTCCCCGGCGGTGTCGGGCAGGTCCGGGCTGGTGAACGGAAAGGCTGCCGCGAGGGCGTCGGTGTCGAAGACCCGCTTCATCCCCAACGCGTCGAAGGCGAGGGGCAGGCCGGTGATCCAGCCCTGCAACTGCCGCCACGTCACCGGTGCGGTGTTCAGCAGCAACGACGCCGCGAGGGACCGGACCTCGGCGACCCGATCGGCCAAGTCCTGCGGACTCCAGCCGTGCACAGTGAGGTACAGCCCCAACCGGAACAGGCGGGCCTCGCCCCGGGCGACCCGGGTGGCCAACTCGGCGGCATCGGCCGCGGCGGCGTCCAGCTCCGGGTCGTCAAGGCGGCCTTTGGCCGCGTCGTGGCGGCGGCTGGACTCGAACCGGCCCCGCTGCTTACGCAGCCGCTGCGAGGCGACCGCCGGCGGGACCGGCTCGATGTGGAAACACGCGTCGACCAGGCCCGGGTAGGACAGGATCGGCTCGGCCCACCCCGGGCCGACCTCGGCCGGGTAGCCGGTCACGACGAGGGTGGCGGTGTAGCCGTCACCGACGCGGACGAACCGGCCGTCGACCTCGACCGCGTCCGGCGACCCAGGCAGGATCGTCGCCGCCTCTGGTGCGGTCCGCCGCCGCCGGGGCCACACTGCGCTGAGCAGCGTCATTGCTCATCGCCTCCGTCAGGGACCGGGTAGGGCGTTGGTGCGGCCGGGGCGACGGGGTCGAGGCTGGCCGCGAGCCGGGCCGCCGCATCCGCACCGGTGAGCACCTGGGCGGGGACCTCGCAGCCGGCCAGGGCACGGACCGCCTCGGCCGCCTGGTGCGTGGTGTGGTGCGGTCCGCGTCGGCTGCGGACCGCGACGGTGACCTGCCGGTGCAGCAGCTCCCGCTGTCCGGCCAACTCCTGGAGGAACGCCACGTGCGAGCGGGCGGCCTCCTCCAGGGCGGGGTGCGGCAGGCCCGGCGCCACGGTGAGGAACCGGTCGGCGAGGTAGGTTAGGTCGACCCGCTGTGCCCGCACCACGATCTGCGCCGGGCCGTCCAACGAGTGCAGCCAGCGGGCGAACCCGGCGACCAGGCCGTTCTGCTCGGCCGGGGTGCGTAGCCCGAACGCCACCGTCGACGCGGCCACCAGGCCAGTGATGCCGTCCTGGCCCAGATCGACCAGCCCGTCCGCCGTGATGCCTTTGGCGGGCAGGCGCAGCGGCGCGGGAAGCGGCAGCCGGTCACCCGGCCCGGCGGTGGTGTTGACCCACGCCGGGGCCGGGGTGACCGGCCCGTCGGCCGGCACGAGCCGGTGCGGGGACCGCCGGTGCCGCAACGCGGCGAGGACCCAGTTGTCGAGGCTGATGCCGTCGCGGCGGCCGACGGCGAGCAGGAACGCCGACGCGGCGATCGGCAACGCACCGGCGAGGAACACCAGCGGATGCACCACCGTGGCCAGCGCGGTCCACGCCGTGTAGAGCAACAGGCCGGTCACGGTCAGGATGACCAACTGCCGCCCGGTCAGACCAAAGGCGATCTTGTCGGCCCGCTCAATATCTCCGGGGACACGTGCCACTAACGGCTCATGCGAGCGATCGTTGGCAGGGTTCACTTGTAGTCACTCATCCTTTCCATCCGTGGCGGGGCCGGCGGTTGCGGGTGCTGGCCGGCCGTTGGCGGGGTGGGCGGTTGACGTTCTTCTGCGACGCGGACGGTGTGCGGGTTCGGATGCCGCAGGAGTGGACGGACCGGGGTCCGGAGCCGGCCGGGGAGCCGGTGTCGGTGGAGACGCTTGCCGCGTTGCGTGGTGTGTTGGATGCCATCGCGTGTCGTGGATGCGGCGCCAGCGACGAGGGTGGATCATGAGTTCGCGGCGCAACGTGATCAGGCGGCGGTGGCCGGAGATGGTGACTCGTGCCCAGGTACGCGACGGTGTCCGCCGGCGAGGCGGCCACACAGGCGCAGCCGCGGCGTGCCATACCGGCGGAGTTGTTCGCGGTGGCCGTGATGGCGTTGGCGAACATGGTCGAGGCGCAGCTGGCCCGCGGGCATGTGGCCGGGGCGCGGCACGTCGATCCGGGCGAGGTGCGCGGTGAACGGCGAGCAGAAGATCACTGCCCGGCACCGCAACCGGACCGCGCTGGTCTACATCAGACAGTCGACGCTGGTGCAGGTACGCGACCATGTCGAGTCGACCGCACGGCAGTACGACCTGGCGCAGCGGGCAGCGCAGCTGGGCTGGGCGGCGGCCGATGTGGTAGTCGTGGACCAAGATCTGGGGGTGTCCGGCACGTTCGGCAAGAACCGGTCGGGGTTTCGGGAGCTGGTCTCGCGGGTGTGCCTGGGCGGGGTCGGGGCGGTGCTCGGGCTGGAGGTTTCCCGGCTGGCCCGCTCGTCGGCGGAGTTTGCCCGGCTGCTGGAGCTGGCCCGGCTCACCGACACGCTGGTGATCGACGCCGACGGAGTTTACGACCTGTCCGATGTCAACGACCGGCTGCTGCTGGGGTTGAAGGGCACCCTCTCGGAGGCAGAGCTCCACCTGATCGCCAGCCGGCTGCACGGGGCGAAGCTGGCCGCCGCTGGGCGGGGCGAGCTGCGGCTGCCGCTGCCGATCGGCTACACCCGCGACGAAGACGGCCGGTGTGTCAAGGACCCCGATGAGCAGGTCCAGGCAGCGGTCGCGGATCTGTTTACCGCGTTCGCGGCGACCGGCTCGGCCTACGGCGTGGTCGGGGCGTTCACCGGTCGCGGTTTCCCGTTGCGGGTCTACGGCGGCATCTGGGCTGGGCAGCTGCGGTTCCGGCCGCTGAACCACGCCCGGGTGGTGCAGATTCTTTCCAACCCGGTCTACGCCGGCGCCTACGCCTACGGCCGCCGCCGGGTGGTACACCGGGTCGAGGCGGACGGCACCGTGCGCATGGGCTACCGCAAGACGGCCCGTGCGGAGTGGCTGGTCCTGATCAAGGACCACCACGAGGGCTACATCACCTGGGCGGACTACCTGGCCAACGAGGCCAAACTGGCCGCCAACCACACCCGGGCGCACGGCCGACCTGCCCGCGAGGGTGAAGCACTGTGTCAGGGCGTCATCCACTGTGGAGTGTGTGGGCAGCCGATGGGCACGCAGTACCGGTTCGACCGGTACTGCTTCTACGACTGCCTGGCCGCCCGCCGCGACCACACCCACCAGCCGGGCTGCCACGGTATCTCCGCGCGCACCGTCGACCCGGTCGTCGAGCAGGCGTTCCTGGCCGCCGTGGCACCCGAGCAGATCGCGTTGGCGCTGGCCGCGGCCGAGGAGGTCGCTGCCCGGCACACCCGCACGTATCGGGCCGCCGAACTGGCGGTGCAACGCGCCCGCTACGAGGCCGACCGGGCCGAACGCGCCTTCACCCAGGTAGAGCCGGAAAACCGCCTCGTGGCCCGCACCCTGGAACAGCGCTGGGAAGCCAAGCTGGCCGCGCTGGTCGAGGCCGAACTCGCCCTCCAGCAAGCGCAGACGGCCAAGCCGCCGATGCCCGAACACGACCGGCTGCTGGCCATAGCGCGGGATCTGCCCAAGCTGTGGCGGGCACCGGCCACCAGCGCCCGGGACCGCAAACGGCTGCTGCGCACCCTGATCGCCGACGTCATGGTGCTGCCCGGCGACGATGACGACCACGCCGTCATCGGCATCCGCTGGCACACCGGCGCCACCCAACAGATCGCGGTCGCCCGCTACGGACCCGGCCGCACCCCAGCCGAAGTGCTGCAGTTCATCCGCGCCCGCTCGGCCACCACCCGGGACGCGGACCTGGCCGCCGCGCTCAACACCGCCGGCTACCGCACCGGCCGCGGCCGACCCTTCGACGCCGCCGCGGTGCACCGCGTCCGCAACCTCAACGGCATCCGCGCCCCCTGGAGCACCGACACCTGCCACGACGGCGAACTGACCGTCAAACAACTGGCCGCCAGGCTCGGCGTCGCCATATCGGCCGTCTACGACTGGATCTACACCGGCAAACTCGCCGGCCACCGCACCGACGCCGGCCGCTGGCACATCCCCTTCGACGACCAGATTGAGGCCCGCTGCCGCGAGCTGGTCACCAGCTCCGCGCACCTGGGCCGCCCCAACCGCGACTTCAACACCCCAGCCCCCGGCGAGATCACCGTCGGTGACCTCGCCGCGAGACTCGGCATCAACGCCACCGCCGTCCTCAGCTGGATCCACACCGGCAAGCTGTCCGCCCACCGGACCCCGGTCCAGCACCACTGGCGCATCCGGTTCGACGCCACCGTCGAGGCCCACTGCCGCGAACTCATCGCCACCTCGGTCCGCCTCAGCGTCGGCCACCACGGCGGTCTGGTCCCCTGCCAGGGCGAACTGACCATCCGCCAACTGCGCGACAAGCTCGGCGTCAGCCGCGGCGCCGTGCTGGCCTGGATCCACGCCGGCAAGATCCCCGCCCACCAAACTACCCAGGGTTACTGGCACATCCCCTGGAACCCCACGATCAAGGCCCGCTGCCGCGAACTGAGCCAAACAGCCCTCAACCTGCGCCGGAAGCCACCAACCCAACGAACAGACGCGGAGAGTGCAGTATGAAACGCCCGTCGGTACGCGGGCGCGCAGCGGCGCCTCATCGCTGCGGCGGTTCATCGCGAATCACTCCTTCGGGGACGGCGCCGAGACGGCGGGACGGGCGACGGGGACGGCGGGACGGGTAGCGGGGACGGCGGGACGGGTAGCGGGGACGGCGGGACGGGTGGCGGGGACGGACTCGCCGTTGGGGACGGCGGCGGGGACGGGGTTGCCGCTCGGCGTGGGGTCGGGGACGGTGGGGACGGGCTTGCCGTGCGCCGCGCTGTCGGCGGTGGCGTCGCTGGCCGTGCCGGCGTGGTGGCCCGAGACGAGCCGGCGGCCGGTGGACGGGTGGCAGGCGCGGCCCGCCGCGCCGCTGTGGGCCGGGTGGCCGGGGACGGGCCACGACGCGGCCCACCAGCCGGTGTGGCGGGTCCGGAGGAGAACACCGGTGCGACCGGGGCTGGTGGCCGTCGCGGCGCGCTGTGCGGCGCCGTGGCGGCCGAGAACGTCACCCCCGGCGTGGGGCCCGCGTCGGCGCGTCTGGGCACGGCTGGGGCGGCGTCGCTGAACGCCACCCGCGCCGCCGGTGGAGCCGGCGCCGGACGAGGGGTCTCGGGTCCGGATGGGTGGGAGAACGGCGCCGCCGGGACAGCACCGGACGGGGACGGCCCCGCCGGGGACGGGGACGGCGTGTGGCTGAATGCCGGGGCCGTGTTCGTCCCGGTCGGGGACGACAGCGGTGTGTGGGTGACCGGAGCGTGGCTGAACGCCGCCGGCCCGGTCGGGGACGGGGACGGACCACGGCGGGGACGGGGACCGCCGGTCGGGGACGGGCGGGGACCGCCGGGACGAGGTGTCGTCCCCGCCTGTCCCGCAGCCGTCCCGGCGGCGCGGGCGGCCGTGGTCGCGCCGCGTGCCAGGCCGGCCGCCGCGCCGAGGGTCTTGACCATCAGGTAGGCGTGGACGAGCGTTCCGATCAGGCCCCGGCCGCCGCTGTTCCCGAGCGGGCCGAGAATGAACTGCCGCATCCAGCCGGGGATCTTGATCAGCAGCCACAGCATGGCCGCGACCACGAGGATGCTGATCAGCCGGCTCGGTGTTGGTATCCCGATCAGGAAGCCCGGTCCGGTGATGGTGTCGCCGGCTGGGGTCAGGAACATGCGCAGCGCGCCGAGCAGCACGACGGCTTGGCCGATCTGGATGCCCAGGCAGGCGCCGACCGCGCGCCACCAGGTGAACGCGATCTGTTCGGTCAATGGTGAGGCGTGGCAGAGCAGTGCCAGTGGGGCGAGGCCGATCAGGATCGCGAAGGCTGCGACCCGGAAAACGAACATGAACACGACCACGATGGCCATCACGAGCACGGCCAGGATCAGCAGGGTGAGCAGGAAGGTGTTGCCCGCGCGTGCCTCGCCCAGCGCCTGGCCGAGGGCGTCGGCGGCCGCGGCGCCGTCGACGCCTTGGCCGGCGATCGCGGCGGTGACCGCGTTGGTCGCCTCGATCGCCTTGTCCAGCAGGATGAGGTTGGTGTTGACCAGCACACCGGCCAGGGCCAGCCGCGGCGCGACCTCTTTGAGCCCGTACCGGGTCTGCAAGGTTTCCCTGCTGGTGACCAGGAACGCTCCGGCCAGCACGAACAGCACCAGCAGCGCGTTGGCCACGACGAGGCTGGTGGTCCACATCGTGCGGACCCGCTCGTCGTCGGGCAGGTCCGGGGTGGCCAGCACGGTTTCGCCGAGGGCGGACAGCACCGGGTTCAGCGCGCTTTCGACCGCCCAGGCGAAGAACTCGTCAATGGCCTTGCGCACCTGGCCGGGGATGTCGAACAGGCCCGGGTCGCCGTAGTCCTCGTTGGACGGCGGAGTCCAGCCGGGCGGTGTCGGGCCGGGCGTCGGGGACGGTGTACCGGGCGGGGCCGGGGACGGCTGACCGGTGGGCGGCAGCCCGATCGGAGACGGTGTGGGATTCGGGGACGGGCCGCCCGGCGGGGCCGGGTTCGGGGACGGCCGCACCCCTGGGTCTGGCACGCCTGGAGCCGGGGCGGGCGGCGGGGTCGGCTCGGCCCTCGCTGCCCCGGCGGCGAATCCGCCGGCGAGGACGACACCAAGCAGGACCAGGGTGAGCAGGCGAATCATGCGGCGGGACCGGGTGAGGCGGGGGCGGCCCATCACAGCCACCCGCCGATGATCGTGACCAGCAGCGGCGCCAGGATCGCGCCGGCATAGCCGATGGCGGCCGACCGGAACCCGACCTTGGCCTTAGCCACCTCGTCGGCCTCACCGCTGGTGTAGCGGAAGAACGCGACGACCAGGCAAAAGGTGGCGTAGGCGGCGAGGATGCCCAGCAGCCACAGCCGAATGTTGTTGATGACCTGGTCGAGCGAGGTCACCGTCGGCTCGGTCGGCGGATCCGGCGCAGCTGTGGCGTGCGCCGTGCCCGGCCACGCCACCACGGCTGCGCCAAGGACGGCGACCAGGAGCAGGACCGGAATCAGGCGCGTGGCCCGGTCCAACAGCCACCAACACAGGGGCAGCCTGCGGCGCTGTCCCCGCATGCGCTTACGCCAGAAGCGGCGGGAGAAAACCTTGCGGTTCATGGGATTGGGCACCTCCGGTGCACAGGCCGCGGTGCGCCCTGCGCAGGGCGGGGCTGGCGTGCGGCGAGTGGGATGCGAAGGCGGGACCTGGGTGGTGACCGTGATGCCGAACGGCGTGGCCGTCCTCCTCACAGATGTGGGCGGGCCAGCCGGGTCGAACGGGGTGTCAGCGCCGTCAGCGAGTCCGGTCGGCGGTCACCAGCGCGGAGAAGTCCCGCACTAAGGGATTACAAATCCGAGGATCGAATTGGAAAACCGCAGCTCAACAGGCGTCGTCGGTCAGGGCCGTTTGCGGGCGGTGGGCAGATCCAGGACCACCGTCATGGTCGCCTCGTTGATCACCTCGGCGTACGGATCGGACAACTCGCCCGCGTCGATGGCGGCCTTGAGCCGCTTCACCGCCGCGGTACGCCGCTTGTAGAGGCTCCACCGGGGCTGGGTGGTGCGTTCGGCGTACGCGGTGAGGCTGACCTCCTCCAGGTACGTCACACCGATCAACTCGGCCTCCTCGGCGCTGATCACCCCGACGGTCACCGCACGGGCCAGGACCAGGTCAGGGTGGCCGTACGGGGCCGGTGGCAGCACCGAGCCCGGCGCGAAGTTCGGCGTGCCGGAGTTGGCCGGTTCCTGCTCGCGCAGCTCGCTGCGGGCCTTGGAGAACGCGGCGGACAGCAGGTTGCCGACCACGCCGGGCTTGGCCACGTCCACGGTGTTCAGAGCGCGCAGGAAGTGCTCGACGATGGCGGCCTGCACATCGCCGGTGAACAGCTTGGCCAGCAGATACGCCTTGAACCGCAGACCCGGCAGGGCCACCCCGACGGCGCCTGCGCGCCACTTCGGGTCGCCGGTGCGGGACTGGCGCACCAGCAGCCGCCACGCGGCGTCGCGGGCCTCGTAGCCGCAGGCCGGGTGCATCAGGATCGCCGACAGCTCGGGCAGTGCGATGCGGCGTCGGGGCAGGCCGTGGCCGAGGCGGCGGCCGTCCACCGACAGCGGCGCAGGTCCCTGCCCGATCAGCCGGAACCGGTACTCGATGTCGTTGAGCAGCGTCTCGCCGCGCTGCCGGCCGGGCTCAGCAGCCGGTTCGGGGGCCGGGTCGACGGCGGCGGGTGGGCAACGGTCCATGGTGGTGCTCCCTCGTGATGGCGTCGTGCCGTCCGGCAGAGGAGCCGGTCGGCGGATGTGCCACCACGCCACCAGGGAGGTTGAACAGAACTTGAACACTCGTGATCTTGTTCAAGGGTCGACGGGGCGTGTTCAACCCCGACACCACCTATCGGCATCGATGCGTCGAGCCGCCCTCCGAGGCGACAGCGCTCACCGGTCGTGTCGCCGCCGACCAGGATGTTCAAGGGGTGCGCCGCCGGCCTCCTTTGCCGGGCATCCGGGGGTGGGACGAGGGTTGAACACGCGCCGGGCCGGCGTGGCACGTGCCGGGCTGCGGGCGAGCGGGCACGACAGGTCCGTGATCTTGTTCAAGGCGCCCGACCTCGGTGTCGATCTTCTTCAACCTCCACCGCGATCTTGTTCAACCCCTCGATGACCTTGTTCAACCTCCGTGTGGATCTTGTTCAACCCTCGCCTGTCGCGTGCCGCTCGTCGCGGCAACGGACGGGTGCCCCTCGACTCTGGGCGCGGGTGCCCTGACCTGCGTGTTCAACCCTGAATCGATCTTGTTCAAGGGGGACTGGTCGAGGCGTCGACGCCGGTGCGGACGCGCTCGGTTTTCCAATTCGGGATCGGAATTTGTAATCCCTTAGTGTCAGCGCTTGTCGGCGGACGTGGCCCACACGCCCATGCCGAAGCACACCTCGACCGACGCCGGTACCCGCCGCGAGCCGGTACCGGTCGGCCTGTTCCTCGCCTCAACCCGCCGCCCCGGTACCCGGCGCGGTGCACTCGCCGCGCCGGACCTGCCGCACTGGCACGGGCTGGCGCCGGGCAGCCTCGCCTACCTGATCCGCCGCTACACCCGCTGCGGTGACGTAGTGCTCGACCTCGACGCGCACCCGAGCGTCGCCGCAGCGGCCCGCTACCTGCGCCGCGCCCCCGCCCGTCTCGTCCCCGCAGGCCACAGCTTCCGGGTGCGGCTGCTGTCTGCGCCGCACGGTGCGCGCCGCCCGCGCCGGGAGGTGCGCCGTCCCGGTCCCGGCGCGGCGCTGGTGCTGGTCACGTTGCCCCGGGCCGGGGAGTCCAGCCTCGACCTGCACGGCACTACCCGGGCCATAGCGGCGTGGCGGCCGCTGGTGCGCCCCGGCGGGTTCCTGATCGCGGCGTTGACCGCCCGAGGCTCGCAGCCCGCGACGATCAGCCACCGCTCGACGGTCATCGCCGCCGCCCGCACCGCCGGGCTGATCTACCACCAGCACATCCCCGTCCTGCTCGTCCCGCTACCCGAACACGACCCGCACACCGGCCCCGAAGCGGCCGGCGAGCCCGAGGACGGGCGGCGTCTGCTCGCCGGCCGGCACCTGCCGGCCTACCGGGATCTCGTGGTGCTCGCTGGGACCGCGACCGGTGAGGAGGCCACCCATGCCTGATATGCACCCGCTCATCGACCCCGTCACCCCGAACATCTTCGACGTCCGCGACGACGACCTCGCCGCACTGCTGACCGAGGGCTTCCTCGGATCGGTGTGGCTGACCGGGCAGACCCCATCGCGGGAGCTGCGACGCGGCCGGTACACCCCGGAGTCGATCACCCACCCGGGCAAGATGCTGCCCACCATCGCCCGCTACGCCATCCGCACCTACACCGCCGCGGGTGACACCGTGCTCGACCCGATGGCCGGCATCGGCACCACCGTCACCGAGGCCATGCACCTCGGACGGCACGGCGTCGGCGTGGAGTACGAACCGCGCTGGGCCGCCCACACGGCCGACAACATCCGCCTCGCCGAACGCCGGGGCGCGGCCGGCACCGGCGAGATCTACACCGGCGACTCCCGCACCCTGCCGGCCCTGCTGCCCGCGAACCTGCGCGGCCGGATCGCGCTGGTGGTCACGTCGCCGCCGTACGGGCCGTCTACCCACGGCCACGTCCGCACCCCAGGCCCCAGGCGCGGCAAGGTCCGCAAGATCCACCACAAGTACGGCGCGGTGGACAACCTCGCCTACCGCAGCCACGCCGAGCTGGCCGACGGGTTCACCCAGATCCTCGCCGGCTGCCTGCCGCTGCTACGCCCTGGTGGACACGTTGTCGTCACCGCCCGCCCCTACCGGCGGCACGGCGAGCTGGTCGACATCCCCGGCATGGTCGTCGCGGCCGGCGTCGCCGCCGGGCTGGAACTGGTCGAGGAGTGCATCGCCCTCATCTGCGGCGTCCGCAACGGCGTGATCATCCCTCGGGCCTCGTTCTTCCAGCAGAAAAACGTCCGCGACGCCATCGCGGCCGGCGACCCGCAATGGCTGCTCCAACACGAGGATGTGCTGGTCCTGACCGCCCCGCTGAATTCCGCGGGTTCGGCTGAACTCATGTACTCGCAAGGCGAACCCGTACCCGGCCAGCCGCAAGCTCTCGGGCCCCACTCGACATCGAGTCAGTCGGGCACCAGCGACGCGCGCCGTGATCGCACGCTTGATGTCTCTACCCCGCCACGCGTGGATCGACGTCCACAACCGGCGCCCCCCGCCAATGCGGGCGGTAGCGCCACCGCACCCCCGGCCCACCCGGGCCGGGACGCTGAAAGGACACCCGATCCGTGCCCGCACTACCCACGCCCCATGCCGGGGTCCGTACGGACAGATGCCACCGACCACCGGCGGTCCGCCGACCACGACACATCGCGCCCGTCGGCCGAACCGTCCGACGCGGCAGGCCGGCGATGACTACGCCGAACGCCGCCGAGTGGCGGCCCGACCCTCTACTGACCATCGATGAGGTCGCCGCCTGGCTGGGCAAGCCGAAGAACACCCTCTACGCCTGGCACAGCCGAGGCAAAGGACCGCGCGCCATCCGGGTCGGCAACACCCTGCGCTACCGGCGCAGCGAGGTCGAACGCTGGCTCGACGCCCACACCGACCCGGAGCGCTGAGCCATGGCCCGACCCCCACTCCCGATCGGCACCTGGGGCAAGATCCGCACCGAGAAGCTTGGCCCCAACCGGTTCTGCGCCCGAACCCGATTCCGCGACTACGACGGCAAGACCCGTGACGTCGAGGCCACCGGCAGCACCGGCCCCGCCGCGATCCGTGCGCTGAAGGAGAAACTCCGCGACCGCGTCACCCCGAACGACAACGAGATCACCAGGGAGACCTACGTCAGCACACTGGCCAACCTGTGGATCGAGGAGATCACCGCGGAGGAACGCGTCACGCCGCAAACCATTAGTACGTACGAGATCAGCGTGCGTGTCTCGATCGTGCCCGCACTGGGCAACCTGCGCATCCGAGAGGCCACCGCAGGCCGCCTCGACAAGTTCCTACGCAGGGTCGCCGAAGACCGTCCGTCCGCCGCCAAAAGCGCGAAAGTCGTCCTCGGCCAGATGTTCGCCTTGGCCGTACGCCGGGGCGCACTTGCAACCAACCCTGTACGCGACACCGGCCGACTACGTAACCCACGCCGCAAGGTGAAGGTGGTCGCCCTTGAACCGGAGCAACTGGACAGTGTTCGCTCGGCGATCCGCAAGTGGCAGCAGCCCGCCCCCAGCAAGCCGGGACCTCGGCACACTGGCGACCTGGCCGACATCGTCGACCTCATGCTCGCCACCGGCGCCCGCATCGGCGAGATCCTCGCCCTGCGATGGGAAGACCTCGACCTCGCCGCCGAACACCCGACCCTGACCATCTGCGGCACCATCATTTACCTCAAGGGCAAGGGCTTCTTGCGGCAGGAGTGGACGAAGACCGACGCCGGCTACCGGACCGTTGTCCTGCCTCGGTTCGCGGTCGGGATGTTGTTGGCGCGCAAGCTCACCGCCGCCGACAACCCCCACGACGCGATCTTCGCCTCCCGGCGCGGCACCTGGCTTTCTCCCCAGAACGTGCGCCGCCAATGGCGCCAAGCCCGCGCCGACACCGGCCTCGGATGGGTCACCCCCCACACCTTCCGTAAGACCGTCGCCACCCTCATCGACAAGGAGGCCGACACCGACAGCGCCGCCGCCCAACTCGGGCACGGAAGCAAGGAGATCACCAAGAAGCACTACATCGTCAAGCCCGCCCTCGCCCCGGACAGCTCCCACATCCTCGAACAGCTCGGCGCCACCACGGCAACTAACCCGCCGCCAGCGCCACAATCCTGGTCAGCCCCGGACGCGTAAGACGCGCGGACAGCGGCTGACAACCCACGGCGCGGCAATGTCGTACCCGAGGGCCGGGCACGCGCTTCGGGAAGGAACTCCGGCCGCAAGGAGACCCGTGTTCGTCGTTGTCTCCCACAGGCCCGGCCGGCCACGGTGGTCGCCGCCGAAGACACAGGCTGTGGGCCGCCCGTTACCGCGTAGCCGTGTTGAACCTGATCGCCGACAGGCGTTACCGGGGGGTTTTCGGGGGGCGGTTCAAAACCGCACCGATAACATGACGCCCCTGACCAGCATTCCTGCTGGTCAGGGGCGTCTGCCTGAGCCGCCTAACGGAATCGAACCGTTGACCTATTCATTACGAGTGAATCGCTCTGCCGACTGAGCTAAGGCGGCAACGGTGGTCAAGTGTACGGCACGCCGCCGGCCGAGCCGCACCGGTTCCCCCGTTTCGGCTACCTTCGGCTACTTGGGGGCAGCGCATAGACACTTGCCGCCACTAGGCTGCGGGCGGTGAGCGAAGCCCAACAGACGGCACCCCAGCGCCCGCGCACCCTCGACCCTCTCGAGCTCGGGTTCACACCGCGCAAACGGGTGCCCTGGCTGGCGCCGTTGCTCCTGCTCAGCACCGGCCTCCGCACGCTGCTGGCCATCCTCTTCGGCGCCTATCTCGACAAGCGCGAGCTGCAAAACGCGCTGCCCGGCCGGATCTACCGCCAGCAGGGCGTCGATGGCGAGCTGTGGATGGACTACGTGGCCGACCTCGGCGACGGCTTCGACGCGACGTACTCCGTGGCGTACCTGATGGCCCAGCCGGAGCTCGACCTCGGCGAGCGGCGACTGCCCCGCGGCCAGGTGCTGGTCATGGGCGGTGACCAGGTCTATCCCACCGCGAGCGGCGTCGCCTACGAAGACCGGTGCAAGGGCCCCTACCAGGCCGCGCTGCCCGCGCCGCCGGTCGCCGGGCCGCAGCCCACGCTCTTCGCGATCGCCGGCAACCACGACTGGTACGACGGGCTGACCGCCTTCCTGCGGCTCTTCGCGCGGCGCAAGGACGGCTCGATCGGCGGGTGGCGCACCGAGCAGAACAGGTCCTACTTCGCCACCGAGCTGCCCGCCAACTGGTGGCTCTTCGGGATCGACGAGCAGTTCGGGGCATATCTCGACGACCCACAGCTGATCTACTTCGAGGAGGCCGCCCGCCACCTGGGGCCCGACGACCGGGTGGTGCTGGTGGTGCCCGCGCCGACCTGGGTCAAGGCGGTGGACAACCCGGAGGCGTACGACGCGGTCGACTACTTCATCCGCACGGTGATCGCGCCCACCGGCGCCCGCGTCCCACTGATCATCGCGGGTGACCTGCATCACTACGCCCGCTACGCGAACGACGACCGGCAGCTCGTCACGTGTGGCGGCGGCGGCGCCTACCTCTTCCCGACGCACAAGCTGCCCCAGCGCATCTCGGTGCCGCCCACCGACACGCTGGCCCGCCGGTCCAGCCGCAGCCTGTCGTACGACCTGGCCGGCACCTACCCCGAGCCCGAGCGCTCCCGCCGCTTCGGGTGGGGCATCTTCCGCCGGCTGCCATTCCGCAACCCGGGCTTCGCGATCATGCTCGGCCTGCTGCACACGCTGCTGATGCTCCCGATGGTCGGCGTCGTGCACCGCAACGACGCCAGCGAGACCCGGCTCTTCAGCATCCCGCTGGCCATCATGCTGCTGGTCACGATCGGCGGCGCGGTGCTCTTCGCCAAACCGCCCACCGCCCGCAGCCAGGGCCGACTGCCGCAGTGGCTGCTCGGCGGGGGCCACGGGCTGGCCCACGTGGGGCTGGCCGTCGCCGGCACCTGGGCGTGGCTGCAGTTGCCCTTCGTCGACTGGCCCTGGCCCCTGCCCCCGGTCGCCGCCGCGCTCATCTACGGCCCGATCGTGGGCTATGTGGCGAGCCTGCTGGTGGCCGGGTATCTGCTGCTGGCCGGCACGTTCGGGGTCAACCTGAACGAGCTTTTCGCCGGCCAGGGCATCGAAGACGCCAAGAGCTTCCTCCGCATGCACATCGCCACCGACGGCACCCTCACGATCTACCCGGTCGCGATCGACCACGTCTGCCGTGGCTGGCAGGCCAACCCGGGCGGCGCTCCAGGCACACCGTGGGTCGTGCCCAAAGAGCCGCTGACGGTACGCCTTGCCGAAGACCCCATCGTGATCCGCTAGGCGATCGACCGCTCACTTCGCACCGTAAGGGCGATCGCCAGTGGTCGAGGCGGGGCCGGATGGCTGCTTGGCGCGTATGTTTGGTGGACAGCTATCCGGGTACCGCAGCGACGTTTTTGACAGCGCCTACCCAGTCGGAAGTGCGGCCATCATGCAGACACGGCTAAACATCTCCGGTCATCCGGTGCATCCGCTGATGATGACCCTCCCCCTCGGGCTGATCGTGTGCGCGGTCCTCTTCGACTTCGGCGCGCTGGTCGGGCTGGACTATCTCGGCCAGGTGGGCTACTGGACGCTGGTCGCGGGCCTCTTCGCCGCCATCCTGGCCGTGGGGGCCGGGATGATCGACCTGTGGGACGTGCCGGCCGGCGCGGGCAAGCGGCGGGTCGTCGCCTATGAGCTGGTCAACCTCGGCATGGTCGCGCTCTTCGCGATCGTGTGCCTGGTGCGGGTCGAAGACCAGGCCGGCGCCCCGACCGGGGGGATCTTCCTGGTCGAGCTGCTCGCCCTCGCGATCGGCGGATACGGTGCCTGGCTGGGCACCTCGATGGTCCGTGAGTTTCGGATCGGCGCCGAGCCCGTCGACGACCTGCCCACCGACGTCATCTTCCCGCCGGACCGGCGGCGCCCCCGACCAGCCCCGGCCGACCCAAACAGCTAGACGATCCATTTCAAGAGATATTTCTGGGCTACCGCGACGTCCGCCGTGGTCCAGACCGCTGCTCCCGCGGCCTCACCGTCCTCGGTGGTCACGGTTACCTCTCTTGTCGCCTGTCGAGCTGGGCGCATTGTTGCGCCCAGCTCGACAGCATCCGCGCCCTTGGCGGCCGTGGCCCAAGCTCGAAATAGATCGTCTACACGCGAGCCTGGCGGCGCAGGAGTTTGCCTCGTCCTCACCTGGGAAGGAGCAATGAGGAGAGGAGGTCGTAAGAAATGCCTACGACACTGCAGGGCAAGCGGGTCGCCCTTCTCGCCACCGACGGGGTGGAGGAGGTCGAGTACACCCAGCCGCGCGAGGCGGTCGAGCGGGCCGGCGGCCGGCCCGAGCTGATCTCCATCGAGCCGGGTCAGATCCAGGCGTTCCAGCATCTGGACAAGTCAGGGACCTACCCGGTGGACCGGACGGTGTCCGACGCGAACCCGGACGAGTACGACGCACTGGTGCTCCCCGGCGGCGTGGCCAACCCCGACGCGCTGCGTACGCACCCCGACGTGGTCCAGTTCGTGAAGTCGTTCTTCGACGCGCACAAGCCGGTCGCCGCGATCTGTCACGCCCCCTGGACGCTGATCGAGGCCGGCGTGCTGGACGGTCGCACCGTCACCTCGTGGCCCAGCCTCCGCACCGACCTGAGCAACGCCGGTGCCAACTGGGTCGACGAGGAAGTGCACGTCGACAACGGCCTGGTGACCAGCCGAAAGCCCGACGACCTGCCCGCCTTCTGCGACAAGATGATCGAGGAGATCGCCGAGGGTAAGCACTGACGAGCGCGGCCGGTCTCGTCGGTCACGTTTAGCGCCAATCAGGTTGCATCGGCCGCAAACGGGTCAAGACTGGAACCGTGACCAGCGCCGACGAGACCAGGCCGCACCTCAGCCACCAGCAGATTCTCCTCCTCATGGCCGGCCTGATGACCGGCATGCTGCTGGCGGCGCTGGATCAGACCATCGTGGGCACGGCGCTGCCGACGATCGTCGGCGAGCTCGGGGGCATCGACCACTACTCGTGGGTGGTCACCGCGTATCTGCTGGCGTCCACCGCGTCGACGCCGCTCTACGGCAAGATCTCCGACCCCAGGACATGACCCAGCTGATCATCACGCGGGGCATCCAGGGGCTCGGCGCGGGCGGGCTCATGACGCTCGCGTTCACGATCATCTCGGACGTGGTCTCGCCCCGCGAGCGTGGCCGCTACCAGGGCCTCTTCGGGGCGGTCTTCGGGGTGGCCTCGGTCGCCGGGCCGCTGGTGGGCGGGTACTTCGCCGAGCACGACTGGCGGTGGATCTTCTACATCAACGTGCCGCTCGGCGTCCTGGCCATCGTGGTTTGCTACCACGTGATGCGGTTGATCCCGTTTCAGCGCCGCCCGCACTCCTGCCGCTCAAGCTCTTCCGCCGCCGCACCTTCGCGCTGGCCAACGGGGCCGGCTTCGTACTCGGCCTGGTGATGTTCGGGTCGATCATCTTCATCCCGCTGTACCTGCAGATCGTCAAGGGCGCCACGCCCACCCGCAGCGGCCTGCTGATGCTGCCGATGATGGCCGGCGTGATCGTCACCTCGGTGCTCTCCGGGCGGGCGATGAGCCGGATCGGCCGGTATAAGTGGTTCCCCGTCGCCGGCTCGGCCGTGCTGACCGCGGGCATGCTGCTCTTCACCCAGCTGCACATGCACACGTCGCTGTGGCTGGCCTTCGCCTACATGGTGGTGATCGGCGTCGGCCTCGGCCTGTGCATGCAGTCGCTCGTGCTGGCCGTGCAGAACGCGGTAGAGCTGCGTGACCTCGGCGCCGGTACGTCGGCCGCCACGTTCTTCCGCTCGCTGGGCGGCTCCTTCGGCGTGGCGATCCTCGGCGCCGTCCTCTCCACGGGGCTCAGCGCGGAGCTGGGCGAGCGGCTGCCGGGCGCGGTCAGCCAGCTCACGCCGGAGCAGGCGGCACAGTTCCAGGCCTCGGGTGGCGCGGCGAACTTCTCGATCAACGAGCCCGCCGTGATCCGGGCGCTGCCGGAGCCGCTGCGGGAGGCGATCCAGTTCGCGTTCGTGGACGCGCTGCACGTGGTCTTCCTGATCGCCGGGCTCGTCGCGATCCTGGCGGTCGCGGTGACACTCGCCCTGCCCGACCGCGAGCTGCGCGGCGCCGCGCCCACCACCGACGAGGAGAGCGCCACCGACGCGGAGGCCCGCGCCCAGACGCTGATCTGAGGCGCTACTTCAGCACCATCTGCCCCGTGCGCTCGAAGGCGGCGAGGTCGGCGAGCGACTCGTACACGCTGCGGGACAGCGTCGCGGGCATCTCGTCGGGGTGGAAGAAGCCGGCGTCGATGGTCTCGTCGGTCACCCGGGTCAGCTGCCCCGCCCACCGGTCGACGCGAAACGCGGTCACGAAGAGCTGGTACGTGTCCCCGTACATGTTCGTGAACGTGTACGCCGGGCCGGTGTAGAAGGCGAACGGGGTGACCTCGGCCGCCCGGAGGCCGGTCTCCTCGTACACCTCCCGCACCGCGCAGTCGGCGATCGACTCGCCCAGCTCCATGGCACCCGCCGGGACCGCCCAGATGCCGTTGTCGCGCCGCCTGATCAGCAGCACGCGGCCTTGGTCGTCGAACACGATGCCGCGCGCGCCGACGAACAGCAGAGTGCGGTCGCCGGCGAGCGCGCGCAGTTGGCCGAGGTAGGACTCCGCCCAGGGAATGCTCGCCACGGGCCGATCCTAGAGCCCGCCCTGATCTCTTCCGTTGTTGTGATCCAGGCCACTACATTCGGAGCATGCGCAGCACGATGATGGACGCCCCACTCCTCGTCTCCCGGATCCTCGAGCACGGGAGCACCGTGCACGGCAGCGCCGACGTCGTCACCTGGACCGGCGACGGCAGCAGCCGCATGACGTACGCCGAGGTGGGTGCCAAGGCCGCCCAGCTCGCGCACGCCCTCCGCGACGACCTGGGCGTGACCGGCGACCAGCGGGTGGCCACCTTCATGTGGAACAACGCCGAGCACCTCGTCGTCTACCTCGGCGTGCCGAGCATGGGCGCGGTGCTGCACACGCTCAACCTGAGGCTGTTTCCGGACCAGGTCACCTACATCGCCAACCACGCCGAGGATCGCGTCGTCATCGTCGACAGCACGCTGATCCCGCTGCTGGCCAAGGTGCTGCCCACGATGTCCACTGTGGAGCACGTGGTGGTGGTCGGCGGGGGAGACGCCGCGCCGCTGGGTGACCGCGTGTCGATACACCGGTGGGATGACCTGCTACGCGACAAGCCGGAGCGTTTCGACTGGCCCACGCTCGACGAGCGGGACGCCGCCGCGCTCTGCTACACCTCGGGCACGACCGGCAACCCGAAGGGCGTGGCCTACTCGCACCGCTCCATCTGGCTGCACTCGATGCAGGTCAACTCACCCGAGGGTTTCGGGCTCAGCCCGGCCGACCGCGAGCTCGCGATCGTGCCGATGTTTCACGCGATGTCGTGGGGGATCCCGTACGCCGCCTTCATGTCCGGCGCCTCGCTCTTGATGCCCGACCGCTTCCTCCAAGGTGGACCGATCGCCCAGATGATCGCGGCGGAGCGCCCCACCAAGGCCGGCGCCGTGCCGACCATCTGGACCGACGTGCTGTCCTATCTGGACAGCAACGAGGTCGACGTCTCCTCGCTCAAAGAGGCGATCGTCGGTGGGTCGGCCTGCCCGCCGGCGCTGATGGCCGCGTTCCGGGAGCGCTACGGCATCGAGATCATCCACGCCTGGGGCATGACCGAGATGTCCCCGCTCGGCTCGGTCTCCCGCGCGCCGGCCGGCGCGACCGGTGACGACGCCTGGGCATACCGGCTCACGCAGGGCCGCGTGCCCGCCGGCGTCGCCGCCCGCATCGTGGGGCCGCTGGGTGAGCAGATGCCCGCCGACGGCAAGTCCGTGGGTGAGCTCGAGGTCCGCGGGCCGTGGACGACCTCGCGGTACCTCGGGGAGGACGTGCCCGACCCGGACAAGTTCCGCGACGGCTGGCTGCGCACCGGCGACGTCGGCACCCTCTCCACGGACGGCTTCATCATCCTCACCGACCGCGCCAAAGACGTGATCAAGTCCGGCGGGGAGTGGATCTCGTCGGTCGAGCTGGAAAACGCGCTGATGGCCCACCCCGCCGTGCTGGAGGCGTGCGTGGTCGGCGTGCCCGACGAGCGCTGGGACGAGCGCCCGCTGGCCACCGTCGTGCTGAAGGAGGGCACGACGGTCAGCGCCGAGGAGCTGCGTGACTTCCTCGGCGAGCGGGTCGCCAAGTGGCAGCTCCCCGAGCGGTGGGCCTTTATCGAGGCGGTGCCGAAGACGAGCGTCGGCAAGTTCGACAAGAAGCGCGTCCGCGCCAACTACGCCGACGGCGCCCTCGACGTCACCGAGGTGCGCTGACGTCACAGGACCTGCGTGCCGTCGTCCTCTACCGAGCAGTGGACGGTGTCGAAGACCGGGGTGGCGATCGCGCTCAAGAGCCGCTTTGACGGCGGATAGTCGGGGTCGACATGCCGGCCCAGGACGACGGTAGCGACCGTAGCGGCACCGGCGCTCTTGAGCGCGTAAGCCAGCGACTGGGCCCGCGCGCCAGTAGTCCACGTGTCATCCAGGATCAATGCGTGGACCGGCCCGTCGCCCAGCGTCGGGGCGAACCAGTCAGGGTGAAACTCTCGGTCATCGGGACCGTACTCGGAATTGGCGGCACAGGCGATCCAAGGCAAGTCGAGCCGAGAACCGATCAGCGAAGCGAGCGGATGCTGACCGGGCCGGCTGCGAGTGCTGGGGACCGTTGTTACGTGCGTTGGTGTGGCCCCGGTCCGCTTCGCGATACAAGCGAGGTGGTCGTGCAGGAAGAGCAGCAGAACGGCGAGCAGACTCCAGCGTGCCTGCTCGGACGGGGCCGTGCCTTTGTACGTGCGTAGGTTGTGGTGATGCTGGCCCTTGCGTGGGGAGTAGGAGATCGGTACGACCAGATCGGCGAGCCCGCCGTCGGAGTGGTCACGGTGGGACTGGCAGCGGAAGCACAGTGGATAGCCCTCGGTGCGGACACCGCGGCACGTTGGGCAGATCCAGGGGTACGGCGGCAGAGGGTTACGCAGATAGTTGCGCTGCACCTCGACATACCGGCGGATGGCGGTCCAGCGCTCGTCAGAGGATGGCGAGGTCAGGGAAGTTCTCCAGCCCGGCTTCGGTGGGTAGGCGGCTGAGAATGTCGTCGATAGCGTCTAGCAGCTCCACTGTGCCGCGCGCCACGTAAACGCCGGGGTTCTCCGCGAATGCCTTGGCCCAGTCGCACTGCATGACCTGGCTGGTGAGGACGACAGGGCGACCGTGGTGGAGAGCGAGGCGGGCCTGGATGCGGGCCCCGCTCTTCTCACCAGCCTCGACGACAACGGTCGCAGCGGCATAGCCGCTCATCACCGCGTTGCGCATGGGAAAGCTCTGCTTACTAGGGGCAGCGTCGGGCCAGAACTGACTCAGGACCAGGCCGACGTCGCTGATCTGGTCTTGGAGTTGTCGGTTGGCGGCTGGGTAATAGCGCTGGATGCCGGTCCCGATGACAGCCACCGTGCGTCCCCCGGCCTCGAGCGCCGCCGTGTGGGCCGCGGTGTCGATGCCCTTGGCCAGCCCGCTGGCGACAGTCACTCCTCGGTTGGCCAGGGATGTCGAAACGGCGCGGGAGATGCGCAGCCCTTCATCGGTAGCGCTGCGGCTGCCGACAACCGCGACCGCGCGGTCGCGGACGCGTAGGTCGCCGCGGGTGAAGAGCAGTGGGGGCATCTCCCTGATGCCGAGCAGTTGAGCCGGGTATGTGCTGTCGAAGAAGGCGTGTACACCGATGCCCTCGGCTCGCCAGCCGGTGATCTCCTCAGCGGCGTCCGCGATGAGTCCTGCGGCTGTGTCGGTCTCTGGGAAGAGGGTGTCGCGCTGGCCGACGGTGCGATCGAGGACGGTGGCGGCGCTGCCGATCTCCTGGATGCTAAGGGCGATCTCCGACCAGCTTGTGCCGGAGCGTCGTAGCAGGGCGATTAGCGCCGCCCGTTCGATCATCGCCCCGTCCATGTTCACGATCGTAGGTGCTGGTCGTCTCGCGTGCCTCGTCCGTGCCGGCCGGTGTCGTCGAAAGATGCTGGCGAAAGGAGTGTCAAGACCAACCCCCTGGATCAACGCTGACCGTCAGGCGGACTTGCGGGCCGCGGTCTTCTTGGCGGGTGCCTTCTTGGCCGGGGTCTTCTTCGCCGCTGCCTTCTTGGCCGGCTCGGCCTTCTTCGCGGCCGCCTTCTTAGCCGGCTCCGCCTTCTTGGCGGGTGCCTTCTTCGCCGGCTCCGCCTTCTTGGCCGACCGTGCCGACGAGATCGGCGTGGGCTCGCCGCCCTCCTCGCCGCGGGCCGCCCGGGCCCGGTCGACGGAGGCCTTCAGCGCGGCCATCAGGTCGACCGCGGCGGCCGGGGCCTCCTCGACCTCTTCCGGCTGCACGACCTCGCGGCCCTCGACCTTGGCGTCGATGACCTCCTGGAGCGCCTCGCGGTAGTTGTCCTTGAAGTCCTCCGGGTCGAAGTCGCCGGCCATGGAGTCGATCAGCGAGCCGGCCATGGCCAGCTCCGGCGGGCGCACCTCGATGTCTTCGTCGAGGAAGTTGAAGTCGGGCTTTCGGATCTCGTCGGGCCACAGCATCGTGTTGAGCAGCAGCACGCCCTCGCGCACCCGCAGCGTGGCGAGCTGCTCGCGCTGGCGGAGCGCCACCTTGACGATCGCGACCCGGTCGGCGTCGCCGAGGGCGTCGCGGAGCAGCACGTAAGGCTTCGTGGCCGCGCCCTCGGGCTCCATGAAGTACGCCTTGTTGTACAGGATCGGGTCGACCTGGTCGGCCGGCACGAACTCCAGCACGTCGATCGCGTGCGAGGTGCTCAGCGGGAGGTCGGCGAAGTCTTCGTCGGTGAGGATGACCATCTCGCCGCCGCCGATGTCGTACCCCTTGGCGATGTCGTCGTAGGTGACCTCTTCGCCGCAGATCGAGCAGGTGCGCTTGTATCGGATGCGGCCGCCGTCTTCCCTATGAACCTGGTGAAAACGGATATCCTTCTCTTCGGTCGCCGAATAAAGCTTCACGGCGATCGATACGAGGCCGAACGAAACCGCGCCTTTCCAGATTGCTCGCATCCTGGCTCCCTCACCCGCGCTGAACTGCCCGGAACCCCCGCCGCGCATCCTGATGGCACAGCCCGGTCCCAACCAGGATCGCACCGCGTCGAACGGGACGCGAGGGCTTCGGAGTGGATCTAAGGTGAGTTTGTGGCTGGTACGCCGCTGAAACCCATGCTCGCTACCACCGGGGAGCGGCTCCCAGCCGGTTCCGGGTGGGCGTATGAGTTCAAATGGGACGGCGTACGCGCTATCACCGAAATCACCCAGGGCACTTCGCGCATGTGGGCCAGGTCCGGTGCCGAGATCACCGCCGCCTACCCCGAGCTCGCCCGCCTCGGTGCCACCCTCGACGACGCGGTGCTGGATGGCGAGGTGGTGCTGCTCGACGAGGCCGGGCGGCCGAGCTTCACCGCGCTGGCCGAGCGGATGCACGTACGCGAGAAGGCGCGGGCGGCGCGGCTCGCGGCGAGCATCCCGGTGACGTACATGATCTTCGACCTGCTCCGGCTGCGCGGCGCCGACCTGACCGGGTGGGCGTACCGCGACCGGCGGGCGGCGCTGGAGTCGCTGGCGCTGGCCGGGCCGCGCTGGGCCATGCCGCCGAGCTTCACCGACGGCCCGGCCACGTACGCCGCGGCCAAGGAGAACCAGCTGGAGGGCCTGGTCGCCAAGCGGCTCGACTCGACCTACCGGCCCGGCGTGCGTTCCCCCGACTGGATCAAGGTGAAGGCGGAGTTCACCGCGGAGTTCGTCGTCGGGGGGTGGCGGCCGGGCGCCCGGAAGATCGGCGGGCTGCTGGTCGGCGTGCCGCGGCCGGACGGGCGGCTGGCGTTTCGCGGCCGGGTCGGCGGCGGGATCGGCGCGGCGGCCGAGCGGGCGTTGCTCAACGTGCTGGAGCCGCGACGGGGAGCACCGTCACCCTTCGGTGACGATGTGCCGCGTGAAGATGCCCGTGGCGCGATCTGGGTAAGACCGGAGGTCGTGGTGGAGGTGAAGTACGGCCAGCGCACGCCGGACGGGAGACTGCGGTTCCCGCGGTTTCTCCGGCTGCGTCCCGATATGCGACCGGAGGACGTTGAAGATGCCACCTAAGCAGCAGCGGATCCGGGTCGAGGTCGATGGCCAGTCGCTGGAGCTGTCTAACCTGGACAAAGTGCTCTATCCGGCGGCCGGGTTCACCAAGGGCGAGATCATCAACTACTACACGCAGGTCGCGCCCGTACTCCTGCCGCACCTGCGCGACCGGGCGCTGACCCGGATCCGCTTCCCCAACGGCGTCGACGGGCAGTCGTTCTTCGAGAAGAACAAGCCCGGCGGCACCCCGGACTGGGTGCGGGTCGAGACGCTTCCGGTGCCGGGGTCGACCAAGGACCGGGAGACGATCGACTACGTCGTCGCCGACGACCTGCCGACCCTCGTGTGGCTGGCCAACCTCGCCGCGCTGGAGCTGCACACCCCACAGTGGCGGGTCGGCGAGGACCCCGACCTGATGGTGGTCGACCTCGACCCTGGCGCGCCGGCCGGGCTGCGCGAGTGCTGCGCGGTGGCGGTGCTGATGCGCGATCGGCTCGCCGAGGACGGGCTGACCGCGTACCCGAAGACCTCCGGCAAGAAGGGCATGCAGCTGAGCTGCCCGATCGCGGGCACGCAGCCGGCCGAGGAGGTATCCGCGTACGCGCACCGGATCGCCGAGGAGCTGGAGCGGGGCAACCCGAAGTCGATCACGTCGAAGATGACCAAGCGGCTGCGGACGGGCAAGGTCTTCATCGACTGGAGCCAAAACAGCGCGGCCAAGACCACCGTCGCGCCGTACTCGCTGCGTGCCCAGGCCCAGCCAACCGTCTCCACGCCGCTGACCTGGGAAGAGGTGGAGGAGGGCGGCGCGCGGGCGTTCGCCCCCGACGAGGTGCTGGAGCGGATCGAGGAGCTCGGCGACCTGCTCGAAGACCTGCTGACTCCGGGGCCTTCCCTGCCAAGTTAGTGAGTGATAACTTACCGGCGTGCGGATGAGTGCGGACGAGCGGCGCGGCGCCGTGCTTCGCGCCGCCCGCGAGGAGTTTGGCGCGGGCGGGCTCAATGGCGCTTCCACCGAGGCCATCGCCCGGCGGGTCGGCGTCTCCCAGCCATACCTCTTCCGGCTCTTCCCGACCAAGAAGGCGATCTTCCTCGCCAGCATCAACCAGTGCTTCGACCACGTGCAGGCCATCTTCGAGGAGGCTGGCGCAGGGCTCACCGGTGAGGAAGCGCTCAAGGAGATGGGCCGCGCCTACAAGATGCTGCTCGACGACAAGGCGACGCTCCAGATGCAGCTGCAGATGTGGGCCGCCGCCTGCCACGACGAGGAGATCCGCCAGCTGGCCCGCGAGCGGGTGACCGCGCTGTGGCGCCAGGTCGTGCGCCTCTCCGGCGCGGACGACCAGCGGGTCATGCAGTTTCTGGCGGCGGGCATGCTGCTCAACGTCATGGCCGCGATGGACCTGCCCCGGATCCGCGAGCAGCTCGGCGAGGCCCTCACCGGCCTCTCCGACCCGCCTGCCTGAGTCCACAACATCGAGTGAACGGGTACTCGCCATGGAGAAAGAAGTTAGTGATCAATCACTAGGTAAGCTCCTGTGGACCATCGTCGTCACCGGCCTGGCCACGTTCATGGTCGCGATGGACAACCTGGTCGTCATCAACGCGCTCCCCGTCATCCGGGTAGACCTCGGCACCGGCCTCGAAGGTCTGGAGTGGACGGTCAACGCGTACACCCTCACGTTCGCCGTGCTCCTGCTCACCGGCGCGGCCCTCGGTGACCGCTTCGGCCGGCGGAAGGTCTTCGCGATCGGCCTGGTCATCTTCACGGCGGCCTCGGCGGCCGCCGCGCTCTCGTCGGACATCGGCACGCTGATCGCGGCCCGCGCGGTGCAGGGCGCGGGCGGCGCGATCATCACGCCGCTCAGCCTCACCCTGCTCGCCGACGCGGTGCCGAAGGAGCGACGGGGGACCGCGTTCGGCATCTGGGGCGCGATGAGCGGTCTCGGCGTCGCGCTCGGCCCGGTGATCGGCGGCGCGGTCGTCGACTCCGCGTCCTGGGAGTGGATCTTCTGGATCAACGTGCCGATCGGCCTGGTGCTGCTCCCACTCATCGCCGCCGTACGGGAGAGCCGTGGCGGCGCCGGCCGGCTCGACCCGGTCGGGGTCGTCCTCGCCACGGCCGGGCTCTTCGGCGTCGTCTACGGGCTGGTCCGCGGTGGCAGCCACGGCTGGACCAGCGGCCCGGTGCTCGTCGGGCTGATCGGCGGCGGCGTGGGCGTGCTCGCCTTCATCGCCTGGCAGGCCCGGGCGCGATACCCGATGCTGCCCCTGACGCTCTTCCGCAGCCGCGGGTTCAGCGTGTCGAACGGGGTCACTTTCCTCATGGCGTTCGGCATGTTCGGCTCGGTCTTCCTGGGCGCGCAGTTCCTACAGACCGTCCAGGGGTATTCGCCGCTCGAAGCCGGGGTGCGGACGCTGCCGTGGACTGCGGCGCCGGCCCTTGTCGCGCCCTTCTCGGGCATGCTCGCCGACCGCATCGGTGTGCGGCGGGTGCTGGCCGTCGCGCTCGCGCTCCAGGCCGCGGGCATCGCCTGGCTCGCCATCGTGAGCCAGCCGGACACGCCGTACGGCGAACTCGTACCCCCGTTCGTGCTGGCCGGTGTGGGCATGGGCCTGTTCTTCGCGCCGATCGCCCGGGCCGTGATGGACTTCGCGCCGCGCGGCATGGAGGGCGTCGCGTCCGGCAGTTCCAACGCGACGCGCCAGCTCGGCACGGTGCTGGGCATCGCGGCGCTTGGCGCGATCTTCTCGGCCGTCGGCGGCTACGCCAGCGGGCAGGACTTCGTCGACGGGATGCGCGTCGCCCAGGCGGTGGGTGCGGTGGTGCTCGCCGGCGCCGCGCTGCTGGCGCTGGTCATCCCCGAAAACCGCCATACCCCGACCGGGACCGCGACGATCCCGCCGGAACGTCAGGCGAGCACGTCGTCCGCGTCGACGATCGTGTAGGCGTAGCCCTGCTCGGCCAGAAACCGCTGGCGGTGCGCCGCGTACTCGGTGTCGATCGTGTCCCGTGACACCACCGTGTAGAAGTGCGCCTGCCGCCCGTCGGACTTGGGGCGCAGCACCCGACCCAGGCGCTGCGCCTCCTCCTGGCGGGAGCCGAACGTGCCGGACACCTGCACCGCGATCGCCACCTCGGGGAGGTCGATCGAGAAGTTGCCGACTCGGGAGATCACCAGCGTGCGGAGAGTGCCCGACCGAAACTCGTCGAACAGCCGCTCGCGCTCCTTGTTGGTGGTCGAGCCCTGGATGATCGGTGCGTCGAGCGCCTCACCGAGCTGGTGGAGCTGGTCGATGTACGCCCCGATCACCAGCACCTGGTCGTCCGGGTGCCGCTCGACCAGCGCTTTCACCACGGGCAGCTTGGAACGCGCGGTCGCGGCGAAGCGGTAGCGCTCCTCCGCCTCCGACGTGGCGTACGCCATCCGCTCCTCGTCGGAGAGCGTCACCCGCACCTCGGTGCAGTCCGCCGGCGCGATCCAGCCCTGCGCCTCGATGTCCTTCCACGGCGCGTCGTACCGCTTGGGGCCGATCAGCGAGAAGACGTCGCCCTCGCGGCCGTCCTCGCGTACGAGCGTCGCGGTGAGGCCCAGCCGGCGGCGGGCCTGGAGGTCCGCGGTGAAGCGGAAGATCGGCGCGGGCAGCAGGTGCACCTCGTCGTAGATGACGAGGCCCCAGTCGCGCGCGTTGAAGAGGTCGAGGTGGGTGAACGCGCCGCCGCGCCGGGTGGTGAGCACCTGGTACGTGGCGATCGTCACCGGCCGGATCTCCTTGCGCTCGCCGGAGTACTCGCCGATCTCCTCCTCGGTCAGCGAGGTACGGGCGATCAGCTCGCGCTTCCACTGGCGGCCGGCGACCGTGTTGGTGACCAGGATCAGCGTGGTCGCCGAGGCCTGGGCCATCGCGGCGGCGCCGACGAGCGTCTTACCGGCCCCGCAGGGGAGCACGACCACGCCCGACCCGCCGGCCCAGAAACCGTCGACCGCCTCCTGCTGGTACGACCGGAGCTGCCAGCCGTCCTCCGCGAGCGCGATCTCGTGCGCCTCGCCGTCGACGTAGCCGGCCAGGTCTTCCGCCGGCCAGCCGAGCTTGAGCAGCGCCTGCTTGAGCCGCCCGCGCTCGGACGGGTGCACGGCGAGCGTGTCATCGTCGATCTTGGCGCCGAGCATGCCGGCCAGCTTCTTCGACTTGGCGACCTCGACCAGCACCGCCCGGTCGAGCCCGCGCAGCACCAGCCCGTGTGTCGGATGGTTGACCAGCTGCAGCCGCCCGTACCGATCCATGGTCTCGGCCACGTCGACGAGCAGCGCGTGCGGCACGGGGTAGCGGGAGAAGCGCAGCAGCGCGTCGACCACGCCCTCCGCGTCGTGCCCCGCGGCCCGCGCGTTCCACAGCCCGAGCGGGGTCAGCCGATAAGTGTGCACGTGCTCCGGCGAGCGCTCCAGCTCGGCGAATGGCGCGATCGCCATCCGGCAGGCCTGGGCGTCCGGGTGATCGACCTCCAGCAGCAGGGTCTTGTCCGATTGCACGATCAACGGTCCGCCGCTCAAGATCGCCCCTCCTCCACGCAGACCCTCAAGTGTTGCACGGCGGCCGACTTGCCCCCGGCGGTCACACTGTCGCGAAGAAAGTCTTCATTTGCTGCAACCGGACTGGCACTGCCGTGCGTCTACGTGACGACAACTGCTCTGGGGAGGGCGCCGTGGTAGGCAAAGGCTTGCGCTTGGTCGCCGTCGCAGTCGTCGCGCTGTTCGGAGTCGGTGCGTGCGCGCTCGAGTCGCAACCTGACCAGGCTGGGGGAGATCCCCAGTCGGTGAGTGCGGGGCAGGGCGCTACGGGGGCGAGCGCGTCGCCCGACCCGGCAGCGTCCCCTACGGTCGAGCCGACGCCGGCCACATCACCCACGGTGAAGCCGACGCCGACGACCACGACAAAGGCACCGAAGCCGAAGAAGCCGCCCAAGCCGGGCTGCCCGCAGGGTGACAGCCAGCGCGAGGTGGAGGTGGCGCTGGCCGAGCTGGGCACGTTCGGCAAGGTCACCGTCGACGGCAAGCAGTCCGACGCCGACTGCGCGGCGATCAAGAAGTTCCAGCAGCGGTTCGGCATCAGCCCGGCCGCCGGCCGCGCCGGCCCCACCACGGCCGACGTCGCGCAGCGCCTGGCCGCGACCGACACGAGCAAGTGCAAGACCGGATCGGGTACCACGTTCTGCGTCGACCTCACGCACCAGACCACCTGGGCGATGCGTGGCGGCAAGGTGGTGCTGGGGCCCACGATCACGCGTACCGGCATGCCCGGCTTCGCGACCCCGACCGGCGCCTACTCCGTGCAGAACAAGGCCCTCAAAGAGTGGTCCAACCCGTACGAGGTGTGGCTGCCGTACTGGCAGCGCTTCAACGGGGGCATCGGCTTCCACCAGACCACGACGTACATCCACACGAAGTCGATCGGCTCGCACGGCTGCGTCAATCTGCTGCCCTCCGACGCCCGCGCCTTCTACAACCTCGGCAAGGTGGGCAACAGGGTGTACGTGTTCGGCCGCCGGCCAGGCACCTGAGGCACCCGACCGGCGGCCGTGAGGGACGTTGGTGATCAGCCCAGGCTCAGGCCGTAGACCGACATCACCTCGTTGAGCGGCTGGAAGAAGGTCGTGCCGCCGCTGGTGCAGTTGCCACTGCCGCCGGAGGTCAGGCCGAGACCGGTGTTGCCGGCGAAGAGCGAGCCGCCGCTGTCACCCGGCTGGGCGCACACGGTGGTGCGGATCAGGCCGCTGACCGTGCCCTGCGGGTAGCTGACCGTCGCGTTGGTGGCGGTCACCCGGCCGCTGTGGACGCCGGTCGTGCTGCCGCTGCGCTGCACGGTCTGGTTCACGCTCGCGCTACCGACCGAGTTGATCGCCCGGGTGCTGCTGCCGGAGTACAGGTACACCGCGCTGGGACGGGCGACGCTCGTGTTCGTGTACCGGACGATGCCGTAGTCGTTGCCCGGGAAGCTCGAGCCGGCGCGGGTGCCCAGCGTGGTCCCGCCACCGCTCCACGTCGAACCGATGTTGGTGCAGTGGCCGGCGGTGACGAAGTAGAGCGCGCTCGACGTGCGCACGTTGAAGCCGAGCGAGCAGCGCGAGCCACCGGTGGTGATGGCCTGGCCGCCGGCGATGAAGAGCTGGAACTTGTCCGGCGTGCTCTCCAGGCGGGCCGCGTCACCGGCGGCGGCCACGGCGGCCTTCACCGAGGCGAGGCGGGCGCCGGTCACGGTGCTGTCGACGGTCACCACGACCTGGTTGGTCGTCACGTCGGTGTGCCGGGCGGTGCCGGGCGTGTCGACGGTCGTCGACATCCTCGCCGTGACGGCATCGAGCTGGGCGGTGCTGTACTTGACCGTCTTGGCGATGGCGCCGGCAGTGCGTACCTGCCGCGCGGCCGTGGCGTCGGTCACCGTGACCACCATCCGGCCGGTGGCGATGTCGATGAACGTGCCGGCCGAGCGGGCGCCGAGGCTCTCGCTGAGGCTGGTGGCGGCGGGAGCGTCGGCGGCGAGCAGGGGTGCGGGGGCGGCCTGGGCGGCAGACGGCCAGAGCACCGCGCCGAGCAGGAGTACCGGAGCCGCGAGGATGGCGGCAGGGCGGTTGAGTCTCACGTGAGCCTCCGGGGGTGTTTGGCACACGTCGGTGACGTGATGGATGATCTCGACCGTTTTGATGCCGAGATGTGAAGAACATTTCCATCACATCGAAGAATCCACAAGAACTAATATGTGAGGGATGTATCCGGCGATATGGCCCTAAGCGGCCGGTGAGAGTCAGTCGTCCAGGACCGCGGCGGTGACCCGGTGCAGCGCGAAGGTATGCAGCATCTCGGTGCGCTCGTCTTCCGCCCGCAGGTAGCCGCCGCCGATCGACACCGGCCGCACGAGGCGGGAAGCGGTGGCGCCGTGCGCGTCGACGTACCCCACCCAGACCAGCGCCTTGTCCCGCACCGCCTGCTGCAGCACCGCGAGTGCCTGGCTGTGTGCCTGCACCGCCGTGAGCCCCTCGACGCCGTTCCCATTGGCGGCGCGGACGGTGACCGGCGCGCGGCGGGCGGCCCGGGCGGCGGCGTCACCCCGACGGATCTGCTCGACGATGCCGGCCAGCCGTGGCGGGGTGAGCGGTGGCGGGCCGAGCGGGTCGGTGCGCAACCCGAGCGCGGTGCGCGCCGGCGCCCGGCGTGCCTTCGCGCGGCTGAGCACCGCCGCGCCGCTGGCGTCCTCGTGCACCGGCGGGTAGCCGGCCTCGCGCAGCGCGGTGAGCAGCCGCCCGATCTGGAGCCGCGTCACGAGCACGGTCGGGGCCAGCCGGCGCAGGCTCAACACGCTCAGCCGCTTGTCCGCGAGCAGCTGCACCAGCAGGGCCTCGTCGTCGCTGCGCACGTACGCCCCGGCACCGCCCGCGCGCAGCCCGCCGTGCTTGCGGGCCACGTCGTCCACCATGTACGTCAGCCCCTGCGGCACCGGCGTGCGGGAACGGCGGCGGAAGATCGAGTGCAGGTCGTCGGCCGTGTAGCCGGCATCCAGCGCCCGCCGCACGCTCGCCTCGGTCACCCGGTACACGCTCGCCCCACCCGCCGACTCCGGCTCGGCCAGCAGCTCCAGCTCGGCGGCGAGCGCCGGCTCGGGCGGCCCGGGCACGACCACGGTCAGGTCCGCCTGCACGAGCACGTGGTCGACCGGGGCGGGCAGGAGCGCGTCGAGCGCACCCGCCAGGTCCGGCTCTTCGTCCGCCCGTACGCCCAGCGGATCGTTGTCCTCGGCGTCCTCCCGCGTGGCGAGCACCCGACCGTACGAGGTGAGCGCCCCCATCCCGGTCACTCCGAGCAGCGCCGCCTCGGTGAGCACCTCGCGGTGGATCGCCTCCCGCCCCTTGGCCCGGCGCGGCGCCCGCCAGGCGAGCAGCGCGAGCACCTCGTCGGCGGTCGGTGCGGTGCCGGGCTCGAGGCCGGCGAGCGTCTCCAGCACGGCCCGGCGGTTGGCCGGCCCGCCCGCCCGCTCCGCCTCGACGGCGAGAGCGTTGATCGGCCGGTCCCGCTCGTCGCGCTGCCCGATCAGGCCGGCCTGCCGGGTCATGGCCAGCCACGCGGCGGCGAGCCGCTCCCAGCGCCGGGCCAGCGGGAGGGCGTGCCACGTGTCGTACGCCACCGTGGGCAGGAAGACGAGCTCGGCGCCGATCCGCCCACCGGGCGCCTCGGCCTCGCCCAGCAGCCCGGCCGCGTGCCCCACCTCCAGCAGCAGGGCGACCACCGTCTCGTCCAGCGCGGTCACCTTGGCCAGGCGGCGCAGATCGCGCACGCCCACCCCACCCGAGCGGAGCATCGTGACCGGCTCGGCGTCGAGCGCGGCGAGCAGGGCCTCGGTCTGGCGTACCACCTCCATGGTCTGCCCGGCCCCCGCGGAGTCGACGCTCTTGAGGTCGCGGACGGCGCCGGTGACGACCGGCGGCCGCACCTGCAGCGGGCCCAGCGGGCCGGCGTCGCGGCGCAGCAGCAGGCCGATCTCGCGGGGCAGCTCCATCGCCTCGCCGGAGATCCGCACGAGCAGGCCGTTGTCGAGCAGCCACCGGACCGGCGAGTCGGGCGCGGCGGTGCCGTTGGTCAACGTGCCCACCGGGGGCCCGGCCGCCAGGCGGTCGAGCACCGCGCGCGCCGGCGGCGGCGCGGCCAGTAGCGTCCGCCGCAGCCGGGCCGGGTCCGCGCAGAGGGCCGCCGCGGCCGGGTCCAGCTCCGCCGCGGGTCGACCCAGGCCGGCCGGGTACGGCGAGGAGACCTCGTCGACGCCCGCGACCACGTGGAGGGCGTCATCCCGGCCGGGTACGAGCAGAAGGTCACGCAGCCGCGCCAGCGCCTCCCGCACGGCCGTCGACTCGCCCTTCGCCATCGCGAGCACGGCGTCGGCCGAGGTGGTGCGGTCGTGGGGGTCGCGGGTGAGGCGCACCGCGTCGAGCACCTGGAGTGTGAACTGGTCGAGCCCGTCGAGCGCGCGTGCCACCGATACCCGTGACTGGGCCCGCACCGCCAGCGCCGACAGGTCGGACGGCACGGGCATGACCAGGTCCGGCCGCAGCTGGAGCAGCGCGGCCAGCGCGCGGTCGGGCAGCGCGCGCAGGTGTTCGGCGAGTGTGGTGGCCATCGTCGTTCAACGCTAGCTGAGGCGGTCGGATGGCGCGGCCAGCGTTGTGGGTGATCCCTGCGTCTAATGGTTCGCTCACGAGCCCGCCGACGTGCCACCATGATCGGCGTGGCTGGATCGCTGGTCGTTGGTTTTGACCTGGACATGACTCTGATCGACTCTCGCCCCGGCATCGCCGCCGCCTTTCACGAGCTCTCCGCTCGCACCGGCGTGTACGTGGACGCCGACGCGGCGGTGAACCGCCTCGGACCGCCGCTCCGCCATGAGCTGCGCCACTGGTTTCCACCCGAACGGGTAGAGGAGGCGGTGGACGCGTACCGCGCGCTCTACCCGACCTACGCCATCACCCCTTCGGTGCCGCTGCCGGGCGCGGTGGAGGCGGTCGAGACCGTGCACGCGCTCGGCGGCAGAGTGGTCGTCGTCACGTCGAAGCTGGGCCGGCTGGCCCGCCTGCATCTCGACCACCTCGGCCTGGTGGTCGACGAGGTCGCCGGCGATCTCTTCGCCGAGGGCAAGGCCACCGCGCTGACCGACCACGGCGCGCGGCTCTACGTGGGCGATCACGTGGCCGACATGGTCGCCGCCCGCACCGCCGCGATCCCCGGTCTCGGCGTCACCACCGGCCCCTGCTCCGCCGACGAGCTGTGGGCGGCCGGCGCCAGCGAGGTGCTGGGTGACCTGAATGGATTCCGAGGCGCGCTGACCGGGTTGCTCCGGTTAGCCTTGTGACATTCGGCAATCCCGCAACGGAGTTGAGGTCAGCAGTGCCTACGGGTCGAGTGAAGTGGTACGACGCGCAGAAGGGCTACGGGTTCGTCACCAGTGACGAAGGTGGCGATGTCTTCCTGCCCAAAAACGCGCTGCCGGGGGGCGTCACTGAGCTCAAGAGCGGCCAGCGGATCGAGTTCGGTGTGGTCGACAGCCGCAAGGGCGCGCAGGCGATGGGCGTGACGCTGCTGGAGGCACCCCCGTCGGTCACCGAGCTGCGCCGCCGCCCGGCCGAGGAGTTCCACGGCCTCATCGAAGACATGATCAAGGTGCTCGAGGCAAAGGTCATGCCCGACCTGCGCCGCGGCCGCTTCCCGGACAAGAAGACCGCCCAGACGGTCGCCCAGGTCGTGCACGCGGTGGCTAGAGAGCTGGAGATCTGAGCAAGGCCTCGACCGCCTTGTGCCCCTCACTGCCAAGATCCTCGGTGAACTCGTTGACGTACAGCGCGATGTGCTGGTCCACCACGCCCGGCTCCATCTCCTGGGCGTGCGCCAGCACATAGTCGCGGCTCGCCTCGGGGTGCGCCCACGCGTACCGCACCGATGCCCGGATCCACTCCGCCGCGGCCTCCGGGTCGACCGAGCCGCGGCGGGCCAGGATCGCCCCGAGCGGGATCGGCAGCCCGGTCTCCCCCTCCCACCACTCGCCGAGGTCCGCGAGTGCGGTCAGGCCGTACCGCTGGTAGGTGAAGCGCGCCTCGTGGATGACCAGCCCAGCGTCGTACCGCCCCGCGGCCACGCCGGGCATGATCTGGTCGAACGGCACGACCTCCACCTTCGCCGGCGCCCGCTCGGCCGCCCACTGGCGCATCAGCAGGTACGCGGTCGTCCGCTCACCCGGCACCGCGATGGTCGCCCCGGTCAGGTCCTCCCGCGGCTCCTTGGTGAGCACGAGTGGCCCGCACCCGCGACCGAGCGCACCGCCGCAGGGCAGCAGGTGGTAGTCGTCCAGCAGCCAGGGCAGCGCCGCATAACTCACCTTGACCAGGTCGAACGCCCCCTT
>Ga0272482_10000005_pt1 | contig 99508 bp, 82 predicted proteins | sample RVTome_8_FD_192427 | JGI IMG/M metagenome (GOLD analysis project Ga0272482, IMG submission 192427) | Soil microbial communities from uranium-contaminated site in the Upper Colorado River Basin, Wyoming, United States - RVT160D0 (version 2) ...
ATCGGTGGTCCTGTCGGTCCACGGTGGACATGACAAAGGCCCTGACCCCGGGCGTAAAGCCAGGTCAGAGCCTCTACCATGTGGTGCGCCGCCAGGGACTCGAACCCCGAACCCGCGGATTAAGAGTACGAACGATACGATATCGCCCAGTACCGGACAGTGTCGGCCGGTGCCAGTTCCTGCTGGTCAGCCCCGGCTCATCTGCCATGCCGGGCCCCCGGTGGTGCAGGCGGTGTCAGCCGCTGCCGAAACCGTCGATCACCCATCGATCACACATCCACCGCCTGATATCGCCGCTGCGGCCCTGGCGACGCCCCGGTCAGTGCTGCCCCGGCAGCGGCCAACGGGCCGCGGATGTGGGCGAGGTTCGACTCGCCGCACACACTCGCTACAGCACAGGAAGGAGTTCCCAACTCGGTATGGCCGTCACCGACCTGTGGTTCCTGCGCACGCCAGGCCCGGACGGCGAACCCGTCAGGTCGGCCCGGTTTGCGCGGGGCCGGCGGTACCGGGTCGACTACCTCGATGCCGCCGGTCGTCCGCGTGGCCGGTCCTTCCACGACGAACCCACCGCCGACGCCTTCGATCTAGCCTGCCGCACCGGCATGGCGGCAGAGGTGAATACCGATCCGGCCGGCAGCCGGCTCACCTTTCCGGAGTACGCCGCGCGGTGGCGCGCCACCCGCGAGTTCACTTGGGAGGTCGAGACCCGTCGCCGTATCCCCGGCAACCTCACCTACCACCTCAACCCGGCGTTCCCAGGGCCGATCCGGGCGATCACTACCACGAACGTGTTGGAGTGGCTCGCCGGCCGGCTCTCCACGGGCAGTGGCGTGGCCGCGTCGTCAGTGAAGCTGTACTACGACCTGTTCCACACCATCATGCGCAGCGCCGAAATCGACCATGTGATCCCGACCAACCCCTGCCGCGGCATCAAACTCGGCAGCGTCTTCCGCGGCCTGACCCGCACGCCGCGGTGGATCCCCACCGAGGAGCAGGTGCTGCGCCTGTTCGACGCGGTCCCGGAGCGATACCACGCCGCGCTCTGGCTCGGTGCCGGGCAAGGCTGCCGTATCGGCGAAGTCCTCGGCCTGGAGGACGGGTCACACTGCTTTGACCTCCCTCGCGGCGAGCTGCACGTGGTCCAGCAGTTGCAGTACGACACCGAGGCCTACGCCGGCTTCTTCCTCAAAGAGCCCAAGGGCGGCTCCGCCGGCACGATCTCGTTCGACAAGGAGGTGCAGCGGGCCGTCGAAAGCCACCTCGTCACGTTCGGTACCACCGAGGTGGAGCTGGTCGACGCGACCGCGCAACCGGCGCGACGCCGCAGCGCGCGGCTGCTGTTCACCGACGCGAAGGGACGGGCGTTCCACGATCGGCGCTGGGCCGAGCACTGGGTCCGGTGGCGGGAGGCCGCTGGCTGGCCGGTGAGGCATGGCACGTTCCACGCGCTGCGGCACTTCTGCGCGACCACGCTGTTGGCCAACGGGGTCGACCCGCAGCACGTGCAGAAGACGCTGCGGCACGCGAGCCTGCAGTTCACCCTCTCGACGTACGTCCACTGGCTGCAAAGGGCGGAGCGTCCTGCCAATGTCGTGAGCGCAGTTCTTGGTGCCGTGAGTGCGACCCGGCGCCTGCGGGAGGAGCCTGGGACCAGCGCTCGCCCTTAGGGCTCGGCGGTGTATTAGCTGGTCACGGTGGGCTTGATCGGATCGTTGGCGTGGTGTGGTGGATGAGGAGACGTTGGCGGTCAAGCTCGCTGTGTTGAGGCCGCATCTGGATGAGCGGCAGTGGCGTCTGTTGCTGGGTGCGGAGGCGACGGCGATCGGTCGGGGTGGGATCTCGTTGGTGGCGCGGGTATCGGGAGCGTCGCGTACGACGGTGCAGAGCGCCGTGAACGAGATCCGCGCCGGGGCTGTGCCGAGCGGGCGGGTGCGGGCTGCCGGCGCGGGACGCCCGGCGGTCGAAGACGCTCAGCCTGGCATCGAGCAGGCGTTGGAGGGGCTGGTCGCGCCAGATACCCGTGGGGATCCGATGTCGCCGTTGCGGTGGACCACCAAATCCCTGGCCAAGCTGTCCAAAGGCTTATCTGTGCTGGGGTTTGCGGCCAGCACCCGGACGGTGTCCCGCCTGCTGCGTAAGGCCGGCTACCGGCTGCGGGCGGTGTTCAAGACCAAGGAAGGTGCCCAGCACCCGGACCGTGATGCCCAGTTCGGTTACATCAACACCCGCGCCGCCCGGTTCCTGACCGCTGGCGACCCGGTGATCAGCATCGACACCAAGAAGAAGGAACTGGTCGGTGAGTACGCCAACAAAGGTCGTGAATGGCAACCGTCGGGGCAGCCGGTGGCGGTCAACGGCCACGACTTCCCCAGCGGGGTTCCCAAGGCGATCCCGTATGGCATCTACGACGTCGGCGCCGATACCGGCTTCGTGTCCGTGGGAGTGGACCATGACACCGCCCAGTTCGCCGTCAACGCCATCGGCACCTGGTGGGACCTGGTCGGTCGTGGCCGCTACCCACACGCCCAACGCCTACTGATCACCGCCGACTGCGGGGGTTCCAACGGCTACCGGCTATGGGCCTGGAAGGTTGCCCTGGCCGCCCTGGCCGAGGAAACCGGCCTAGCCATCACCGTCTGCCACGACCCGCCCGGCACCTCGAAATGGAACCGGATCGAACACCGGCTGTTCTCCTTCATCTCCACCAACTGGCGCGGCCGGCCCCTGACCGACTACCAGGTCATCATCGAAACCATCGCCGCGACCACCACCAACACCGGCCCGCAGGTCCACGCCGTACTCGACCCGCACCCCTACCCGACCGGAGTGAAAGTCAGCAAGGCCGACATCGACGCGGTCCCCATCACCCGCCACACCCTCCACCCGAACGGAACTACACAATCCACCCCCGAACCACAAACACCACCCAAACAGACCAAGAAATTCCCCGCCGAGCCCTTAGGGAGTGTCTCAGTTGGTGACCTTTTCGAGTCGGCGGTAGCAGATGAGGATGGCGGCGAGGTCGGCAAAGGCTTGGAAATGCTCGGCTTTGCGTTCGTAGCGGCGGGCCAGGCGGCGGTTGTTCATCAGCCAGGACAGTGCTGCCTCGATGATCCAACGGTGCCGGCCCAGCCGCTGGGAGGACTCGATACCCTTGCGGGCGATCCGCACGACGATGCCGCGGCGGCGGACCTCGGCCCGGATTGCCTTCTGGTCGTAGGCCTTGTCGCCGTGCAGTTTCCCCGGCCGCTGGCGGGGCCGGCCACGTCGGCCGGGGATCGGGGCGATCGAGTCCAGCAGCGGGAACAACAACTCCGCGTCCGGGGTGTTAGCCGCCGAGATCAGCACCGTCAACGGCACACCGCGCCGGTCGCACAGGATATGGATCTTCGATCCTGGTTTGCCGCGGTCGACCGGGTTTGGCCCCGTCAGATCCCCCTTTTTAGCGCCCGGACGCTGATCGAGTCCACCACCGCCCGCGACCAGTCGATCCGCCACGAACAGAAGATCATGCCCGAGGTCAGGGCCTCACCAACTGAGACACTCCCTTAGCCAGCTTCCACCAACTGCTGCGCTTCTTAGGCACAAGATCCAGTCTCGGGCCCGCCGCCGCGTGTCTGGTGACAGGGCGTCGAGGAGCGGTTGAGCCGCTTCCTCAGCAGCCGAATCGGCCTCCTGACGACGACCGAGGGCTTACGGTAGGCCCGATCCGGGTACCGCTCGCTGACCTGCGCCATGCTCGCCGTCCATGATCCAGGCTCTGGTGAAAACTGGTTGAACCTGCGTTAGTTGATTGCGAGCCCGGGCAACCGCCTACTAAGCACAAATGGGGGCGAGTGTCATTGGGTCAACGGTCGACGGCTGCGAACGGTTAAACGACGGGCTCCCACTGCTCCACACATCGACTCGCGAGCGCCGCGGCCGCCCGGCAGGCCACGTCGGGCGGCTCCCCGTCGATCACATGACTGGCGAGGTAGGCTCCGTTGAACGTATCTCCGGCGCCGATGTCAGACCTCACGACTCTGGGTGGTATCGCTGGGAAACTGCTCCATTCGGCGAAGGGGGCCTGCGCGTAGCGCCCGCCGTCGGCGCCCTCGGTTACCACCACTTCGCGCAGGTTGTTACCAGGGATGTCTGCCCACGAGGCCACGTCCAGGGATCGCAATACCGCGTGGGCCTCGTGCTGATTGAACAACAGAATGTGCGCAGATTCGAGCAGCGGCGGCAACAGCCCGGCGTCGTACCGACGGAACAGGCCCGTCATCGCCGTAGAGAGGTTGACCACGATCGTGCTGCCTGCCCGTTGCGCTGCCCGTCGGGCGGCGTCGACCAAGCGGGGATGCTCGGCGGCAAGGTAGACCGCGGGAGCGCTGAGCGGGGAGGACGCAAGCTCCTCCACAGTCAGGTCGAGCGCTGTCGGATCGCCGTTCCCGAACGAGGTATAGGTGACTCGTCGATGCTGGTCGTCGACAACGATCCAGATCTCGTGATCGTGATCAAGACAGGGGACCATACCGCTGGCCAGCGACGGCGCGAGCTGCGGCACGATTCGGCTATTGCGTCCGACGAGCGACCGCAGTTCCACCCGATGCCCCAAGCGCGCCACCGTCGATGCGGTGATCCAACCCTTGCCGCCTGGCCCACGAGTTACTTGCCGCACGTAGCTGACAGACTCAGGTGTTCCCGCGATCTTATCGACCCGCAGGTGAACGTCCAGCGTAGTTGCGCCTACGCAGACGATCGAGTTGTCCACGAGGCCTCCTTCCGTTTGCGGGCCGCCCCGTCGAGGGATGCCGATTTTCCTCGAATCGGGTTACGCTGTGGCTCAGGAGATTCATCGCCGCGAATAATCGTAGGCCCGACGATCAACGTTGATCTCGCCAGCGACGCTGGGAGAAGCCGTGCACACTGTGCCTGGGGCTTCCGTCTCGACGGATCGCTCCTCTTTCGCCGACCTCCGCGTCCTCCCCATGCTCGGTGCCGAACTTGGTCAACTATGGCGCCGGTCGCCGCAGACGTTTGCCTCCCTATTCATGCACAAGTGCGGCGCCGCAGCCGAGGAGATCGCTGGTCTTCCCACGCTCACTGCGTCGGGTTTGGTGCGATGCGTTGAGGGCCAATTCCGCTCTCTGTTCCGGATCTTCCACCACAACGGGATTTTCGTACTGAGCGACTGGAAGGGCAACGCGTCCGATGAGGTCTTCCGACCTTGGCAGGCTGAGGTCGACGTGACCGCGCCGTTCTTTCTCGATGGCAACGTCGGCGCTAGCGTTCTTGATCTTGGCTGCGGATCCGGTCTCTACGGAATTGCGGCGGCAGCGGTCGGAGCGACGAAGGTACAAGCCGTCGACCTGAACCCGCGCGCGCTTGCTGCGGCTCGGTTCAACGCGCGGCTGAACGGCGCGGCGGACCGTATCAGTGTGCGCCGGAGCAATCTTTTCGACGACGTGGTCGGCCGCTTCGACGTAATTCTGGCGGGTCTGCCTTACCGGCCCACTCCGCCCATGCCTGCGGGCAAGGTCTATGCCAATGGCGGTGCCCGGGGCATCGAGCAGATCGAGCGAACCTTCCGCCGCGCTGGCGGATACCTAAGCATCGGCGGAGAGATCCGGGTCTGCTCCATGAGCCTCGGCGACGGTCGGCATACACTAGTGGAGCGCCGGGCAGCGGAGATCCTTGGCGGCGACCGCACTTGGGACCTGCATATCCAGCAGGTCGGTAAGGCGGTCCTGTTTCGCGATTGGTGGGCCGACAATGGTGATCCTGATCGCGCTGCTACAAATTGGCTGGCAGCCCTCGAAGACGAAGGATTAACGCATTTTCAGCGAGTTCGACTTTCCGCCAAATACGCGAAAGCCCGGTGACGTACATGTTGGGCCTGCGTTCACAGATCATCGATCGCGTCCTGGGCGTCCCGCTCGAAAACTCAGACTACCCGGGCTTTATGCTTGGCGCGTTCAAGACCAACGTCGCCACGCAAACCGCAGAGCATGGCGTCATATACCGGCCCAGTATCGAAGGCCTTGGGCCTACTCCCCTCGTCCGCATCAACTCGGCGTGCTTCACCGGCGACATTTTCGGCGACAGGAGGTGTGACTGCAGCGAACAACTGCAGGTTGCCCTGACGCGGATGATCACCGAGCCGGGCTTGGTGATCTACCACCTGCATCACGACGGCCGAGGGCTGGGTTACACTGCGAAGCTTGCCGCCTACAAAAAGATGATCGAGGAGAAGAAAGACTCCTTTCAGGCGACCTGCGAGCTCGCTAACCGCGCCGACATCCGGACATACAGCTCGTCGGTCGCGATACTACACAGCCTAGGCATCACCCGCGTACGTCTGCTCTCCAATAACCCCCGGAAGCGATACGCGTTAGAAACTAATGGCATCGAGGTCGTCGAGACGATCGGCATCGTCTCGACGCGCGAGGACCTGCACGGCTACCTGCTGAGCAAGCAGCTTCGGCAGGGTCATCTGATTCACCACAACCCGTGAAGAGAGGGACCACATGGCGCAGATAGGCGCGGAGCACTGGGGGGATCTGGTCGCCCGCATCACGGTCGAGGTCGGCGAACTTGTCCTGGGCGTAGACCCGGTCGCCGCCCGGGTGCCCTATGTCTTTAAGCCGCATGCCGATGATACGGACTGGTTAGACGATTACGTCGATACGCTCCTGTCGGCTGCGACTGGATATGCAGGCATCGTGAAGTTTCAGTCGGCCTTCTTCGAGGCCTTCGGCTCGAGCGGCGTAGTGGCTCTGAGCCGTGCCATCCGCCGCGCACGTTCGATGGGGTTCGCGGTCATCCTCGACGCCAAGCGAGGTGACATCGGCGCGACCGCCGCAGCGTACGCGACCGCCTATTTGACCCCCGCCTCAAAAGGCGGGACTGATCTCGAAGTTGATTGCATCACCGTAAACCCGTTTCTCGGCCCAGATAGCCTCGAGCCATTCGTGGACTGCTCCCGCGACTATGGCAAGGGCCTGTTCGTGCAGGTGAAGAACTCGAATCCGGGTTCCGGGTGGCTGCAGGACCAGATGATTGGCGAGGAGTGCGTCTCCGACCGCGTCGGGCGGTTGGTCGACGAGTGGGCCGACCAGACACGCGGCACCTCCGGCCTAGGCAATGTGGGAGCCGTGGTTGGGGTGACCTACCCGCATGATGGCGCGCGGCTCCGCATGGTTATGCCTAATGCGGTCTTCCTAGCGCCAGGATTCGGGACACAGGGCGGTCGCGCCGAGGACGTCAATCTTATGCGTCGGGCAAGCGGCAACGGCGTGCTACTACCAGTCTCGCGTAGCGTCTGTGATGTCGCGCTGGAAGACCGTGACATCGCTGCTGAGGATTACCACGATTTGGTCCAGCGTCGCCTCGCAGCCATTACAAAGCAGGTGTCTTAACGGCGGGTCCGTTGGTCGTCGTCGGCGCGGCTGGAGACTTGGCCCGCGCGGTCTTGGCGCAGTGCGGTTCTTATAGGGATCGCTACCTTTTCGACCAGCGGGACGATTCGCCCGCCGTTGCCCACTGTGACGTCGCCGTCCCGGGTGACGTCGAACGGGCGCTCGACGCGCTTCCGATCGAGGCGACCCAACACTGGCGCATGCTGTCGGTGGTCGGTTCGTTCAACGGCCGCGCCGAGTGGGCGGGCGACTGGCACGCGCTGCGCGCCTCTATCGAGATCAATCTCACCGGCGTAGCCCACTTCGCCGGCGGTCTGGCCCACCGACTTGCCGTTGCCGGCGCAACCGGCCGTTTGGTCATCGTGGGGTCGGCGGCGAGCCGGGTGGGCAGCCGAGACATCGGGTACGGCGCTGCCAAGGCTGGCCTGGTCGGCCTGGTCAGGTCCCTATCAAAGGTATTCGCGGCACGGGGCGTCACGACAGTGGGTGTGGAGCCGGGGATCATCGACACTGCGATGTCCCGGCAGCAGGACCCGATCCGGAGGGCGGCCGCGATCGGTCAGAACGACGCGGTTCGACCGTTTGGAGTGGTAGAGGTAGCAGAGATCATCCGGTACGCATTGTGTGCGGCGCCCAATGCACTCTCGGGCTCCATGATCGAGGTGGGCGGCGGCCCCTCCCGTCCTCGCTAAAATCGCGATGGCCGCTGGGGCATGCGTGACTCTGCACGCTTAAGCTGGTCGTAAGCGGCGACGAGGGCCAGCGTCTGCTTCGCCGGCGGCACGTCGCTCTTGTAGGTGTTGCGCAGGTACTGCTGGGCTAGACAGACGTGCCACTCCCACCACCGGTCCTGATCCCTCAACGGCGGGAGAACCTCCTCACGATGCTGAGCAAACCAGGATAACGCGCCGACCGCGGCGGCGTTGTCGTCCGATGCGTCGCTCACGGTTCTGTCAAGGTCGCCGGCCGCCGCCGCAATTGCGCGCCAGTCCCCGAATCGCCGCCAGAGGTGTGACTCGACCGTGCTGTCGAGGATCCGTAACATGATGTCGACCATGAGCCGCGCCGGATCAAACGCCCAATGGTGATCGCCGAAGGAACTGAGATCGATGATGAGTGGCTGCGGGTGGCTGTCGATCCGCACCAGGACGTTACCGCCGTGTAGGTCACCATGTGCCGGCACAACGAGGTGACCATACGGTGTCTCTTCGGCGGCGATGGCGCCGATGCGAGCTGAACTTGTGAATCGCGCGATGACTTCCAGGATCTTGTCGGGATCCGCCACCCCAGCGCAGTCGGTATGGCTTAGCACCGCCTTGAGGCGGTCGGCCGCTCCTCGCACCTGCACCCGCCGGGAGACGTCCGGTTGCAACTTGACGATGGGTCGGACTCGATCATCCACTTCGCCCTGATATCGCGAGGCCAGACCCTTCCGAAAGAAGAGCTGGTTGAACACCTCGTCGACGTGGGGGGCCGAGCCGGGCTCGGAAAGCCATGAACGCAGTGTCAGTGCGTTCTCCGCGAAGACCATCATGATCGCGTACCATGCGTTACGGTCGTGCACGGTTGATCCATATTGGACGATCAGGTCGCCACGGTACAGCCCGAGCAGGTCGTCGTAGTTCCGCTTCTCACGTTCCAGCGCCGCGCGGTCGCGGGAGACTTTCACCAGAAGATTCCGACCAGACGTCGGGCGCGCTCGAACCACATGCGCGCCCGACTTGCCCGGCGTGACATAGGCGAGCGTCACCTCCTCGGAGCGGTCGCGGGTGGTGGCTAACAGATCTAATAACAGCAGGCGCATGTTTGGCTCAGAAACCTTGAAAAGGACTGACTGTATTCCCGGTTCGTCGGCGGCTACGGTTTTGGGACCGATTTGAATCAGTTCACGATTACTCAGTAAATCATACATTTGTGCCACGAGCTTCTCGGCACCTCCGTAACGGCTTCCTGGAAGCAGGAATCGACGGTCGAGGTAGAGATCGGTGCCCCATATTTGGGCGATCCGCTCGAGGTCTGGATCGTCTGGGTTGCCGTCAGTCAATACGACAATCACCGTACGCTGCCCGGCCCTCCGAGCCCGCTTAATGACCTCGTATCCATGGATCTCGTGCCTTTCTCGTGGCGCTGTGTCTTGCCCGAAAGGCGGAAATAGCAGGTCGGTGACGACCACGTCATACGGCTCGGAGTTGCTGATCGCCGCGTACGCCTCTTGCGGTGTATTTACATAGTCGATCGTGACCTGGCAATCTCGCTCGGCAAAGATCTGTTCGAGGCTGCTCTGCACGGAGCGGCAGTTGTCCTCGATGTCGTCGACGAAGAGCATCCGCACAAGGCTGGTCATAGCTCGGCCCCTGGTAGGCCTGGCGACCATGCCTCAAGGGCCAGTTCGATCTCGTAGGCCCATCCTTGGCGCGGCGTGATCGGCGTAATCGTCGCCTGGAAGTCCTGCAGCTTGCGGCGCATGGACACGATTCCTTTGCCGGACAACGTGGTTGGCTTCGTGCCGGTGTTTCGGCAGTGGACTAAAACCATTGCCTCTCGCGCGTCGATATCGATCTCCATGTCGACGACGCTATCGACGTGGGTTGGTGCTCTGTGTTCAGGCTTGATCGCGTTGTCAATGATCTGCTGGATCGCACTACGCAGAAGTTCACGGTGGCAAAACACCTTCACCTCGTCGCAGCCGTTGCGCTTCACGTTGACGCGCAATGGGTAATCACGCTGCACAGATAGATCGACAAGATCTCGCACTGTGCTCACGAGGTGGGCCGGGCAGGGCTGGATCAGCTCAGCCAGATCCGCGATTCTCTCGTCGGGCCCACCGGACGCCAGGACCGTCCGGTACCACTCGTCCGTCCTCTCGTTGACCTCTTTCCAGATCATTGCGAAGTTGCGGTCGTCTCGGTCCAATCCGCGCAGTCGATAGATCTGTGATTCGACAGCCCCGACGTCGAGCAGCGCGCTCGGTGACGTTAGCCGGCGTAGGCGGAGCCGCTGCCTGCGGCTCAGGTGCTCATGCACGAACGCGCCGCTTAACATCGGGGCGATCGACGCCGTGTAGCGCAGCACGCGGTCGTCCATGAACGCTGTGATGGTGTTCCAACTGCTTCGCAACGTCTCCCATAGCCGGTCGCGGAGGGGCCCGGGGTCTGTGGGCAGTCGGCTGGTCAGCAGTAGGAGGTTGATAGCGGCCATCTCGGCCCCGGAATGCCGCCCGAGCATGAAAAGGTAATCGTCACGTAGTCCGGCCCAGGCCTCTTGAAGAGACAGGTCGAGCGGCTTGACGTCCCGCCGTTGCGCAGTTTGCAAGAGGCGGGTCAACAGGTACTGGAGGTTCTCGTCTCGCTCTGCGAGGTTTTGCCGCCCGGATCGATACTCAAGGCATTCCCGCACGCGCAGCACGAGCCGGTTGGTTAATCCGTCACCGGCGCCGCCGGGACGTACCATTGTCCACAATTGATAGAGCAGGTGCAGCAATAATTCATCGCATTCTTGGGCAGTACGCCAAATATCGGGCAGTCGTTCCACCAGAACGTCTGGTGCGGCTGAGGCCAGTACGATCACAGCCTGCAGGCGCAGCCTTTCCTCGAGTTCTTCGGCGGCCGCAACCGCGGTGGCGAGGCTCACCATATTGTCGAAGCACTGCGAGAGCCGAATTGGCAACAGATCGAGCCAGTGCTGTTCGGCCGCGAGCAGCCGAATCACTGCGTGTCCGCGTTGGTCAAGTGCGGCATCTGCCATCGCTGCGAGCTCGTCGGCGGCATCCTGCGCTGCGCTGGTCGACCTCTGCGCTCGGACGAACATGCTGCGGAGGCGGACGTATGCCACCGCGTCCTCGATGGCGGCCCTGCCACCGAATGCGTCAATCCCCCGATTTGCCACGCTATCGCGGTTGAGTATCCGTAGAGAGGTGGCAAGGTTTTCGGCATGAACCGCGACCTCGCGTGGCAACATGCCGTACCGCGCGTTGGCTCGAAGTTCGTCGGTGGTGTCGCAAAGTGAGCACTCGCTGCGGCTGAGCGGTGTTATGCCTAGCGTGGTGAGAAAACGGATGCGGAACTGGGCGATGCCTGCGCCGCCTGGCCGCTCGACGGAGCGCCACATAGCCAGGGCCTGCTCCTCGTGCTCAGTGAGTTGGCTGAGCAGCACGACGGCGAAAATCCGCCGGGCGCCACCACCAGCTGCCAGGCGGACCATCTGAGTGATCGTGGTCGCGTCGAAGGATCCCCAGTCCACCAAGATGACGTCACCGTCGCGTTCCAACTTGACGAGGTCTGGGAATGCGTATCTGGGTCCGGTTACGACTCGCGGCACCTCGACGAATACGCATTTCCGCTCGGCGAGCGGCCCGGACTTGAGACGGTGCCCGACCATCATGGCGAGACGGCCTGCGTAACTGTCACGGGAACCGACGTGGCAGATGGCTAAAGGGCGGTCGCTGTCGGACGCAGCGCCGACGAGCCACGCCTCGATCGACTTCGTCGCCTGCGCGATGATCTCGTCGCGCAGCCGCGAGCCGGAGTCAAGTAGGCGTCTGACGTCGAAGTAGGCAGTGAAATGTCGTGGCGGGCGTCGCACGTGCCCGAGTCCGATCACTGAGGGCAGGGCGTTACAGGCACGAAGGAACTCTTCGCCCAACCAATGGTGGTCTGCCTCCACCGAGCGGGTGCCTTCGACCGGTGTACGGAAGATCGGGTCGATGTCGACGACCGGCTCGTCAGGGTCGACGGTACCAACTAGATGGCTTACTCGTGCCAGGGAGATAACCGGCAGCTCCCGTCCACGGTAGCTGACCGGTCCATCGTTTTGTCGTGCGTCCAAGGGCACGATTAGTGCGATCGGCTGTATACCGTGCCGCAGCAGCGGCTTCAACCGACGCACTACGCTGTTCTCGGTCAAGAGAATATCGGCAACGAGTACTACCCTGGTGCCGGCGGGCAGTCGGCGGGCTGCGTTCTCCACGTCGTCGTCGGCGGACATGTTATGGATGCCGCGCGTCATTCGGGCATCTGCTGCGAGCATCGTCGCGAGCCCTTGGATGACATCACTGATTAGCACGAGCTGGGTGTCGCGCTGCAAAGACTCACGTGCTTGTGCCGCTGCTTTCTGCGCAAGCAGGAAGGCGGCGATACCGGAGCCCACGGTGTGGTCGAGCAGACGATCCACCATGACCCACTTGCGGGTTAGATGGAGGTTGGGTGTACGGAATGCGCCGGTCAGGACCCCCGGGTGCAGGTCAGATGCTACAGCGTCGTCGAGGATCCGCGCGGTCATGCGTTCGAGTTGCTTGACGACTGTTGACGGATCGAGCGTAAGCGTAACGCTCCTGTCGGTCCGTCGAATCAGCCTTCGCAGCCCGACGAGCAGTTCGAGCATGGCGGGCGTCGGGTTCATGGTTGGATCGACACACAGACGCTCAAGGATCGACCGCGCCTCCGGCGTCCCACCCGACCAGTGGGCATTGCCCGTCTCGTCGATGAGCAAGAAGGGTGCGCCAGCGCCAGGTTCGGCTGCGTGTACCGTCTGGATCGCGATACTCAGCGTTACCGGATCGTATCCGGTGACTACAAGTACCACTACAGCGGTCGCGGCAAGATCGGCCGACCGGCGCAGAATCGTGGCGAGCCGAGCGGGCACCAGTGTGCGATCGGCGCCGCCATCGACCGTCAGTAGTACCACCTGACTGACCAAAGGTTGGGCCCGCTGAAAGATCTCCTCGTCGTCCCTTCCGTCACCGAACCTTAGCCACTGCATCTCCAGGTCGCCAGTTGTGGAGGACGCGTAGCCTTGAGGTTTGACCACCGGCGCGGCGGACGTTGTCGGCAGGACAGTGATATCGAACAGCGTGCCCGATACCACGTTTCGATCGCCGAGGCGGACCGGGGATGGTGTGCCGTCGATGAAGGTATAGCCGGCCGCAGCGTCGGCCGTCACCGCGAGGAACGCTCCGCCGCGGAAACTGCCGACCGCCTCCCGCGCCCGCCAGAGTCCGCGGAGCGCGCCAGCTTTGGCTCGGGCGGGATCCATCGCCCACAGTGACAACTTTTCCGCATCGGTCCATCCCTCTGCGCCATTGTCACCGGACCGGATGTCAGTGACGGACCCGGTCGCCCTCAGCCGAGTCACTAACCCGGCACCCGAGTCCGCGACAATGATCCGCACGGACATCGACTCGGAACGACTGCACCATTGAGCGAAATCGCCCAACTCCGAATGGTAGAAGCCACGCCGGGGCAAGATTGTGGCTTTGAAGGCCACCGCACCAACCAGCGCGTGCGGCGGGATTCCCGTATCGGTTCCACGTGCATGAGTGGCCACATTCTCAATCAATTCGACCAGTACCGCATCGGCCAGCAACTGCGATTCGGATACTGGCAATCCGATGTCCCGCAACCCCGCTACCACGCTGGTGAGACCCTCGGAATGCCATAACTGTTCTCCCGGATCGGGTGCAATCCAACGAAACGGGAGTACCCGAGTGCGCTCGGATGCCGAACGGTCGTCTGCGCCGCTCTCCGTGGTGGCGTCTGACGGCCCGACCATTGAAACGCCGGCCGCCCAGCCTGATCCCTCGTGCGCCCTGTTACGCCCGTCCGGAATATTGCGGATCTTGATCTGTGAATCCACTAGGTGCGGCAACGCCGCAGCGGTCACGAAGCCGGCCGCAAATAGGAACTGGCGGCAACGGGCCCGGCGGCGGCCACGATCGCCTACTGGCTCTGAGCCGACCAAACCCAAGATCACGGGAGTCGGTAGATCAATCGTGACACGAATACCGGCCCGCGCCGCAGCTTCGATCATCACCAAGACCTGGGCCAAGGTGCCGAACTCAACGAACTCTACCCGGGAAAGATCAATTCGCAGGTCTTCGGAACCGTCCCACGTGGCCAACCAGGTCGAAAAATCCGTCACGCCCGCCGCACGAATAGCCGTGTGCAGAGCATGCCTCGACATGATCTCGGCCATGGAGAAGATCACGAATCTTCCACCCCATTCGATCAACAGCCGCGAGTTGTCGATCTCAAATAATGACGAGTCGAGCGCCCCTAACATAGGCCGACTTATAAGGCCGGCGCTAGCTGTCGGTAACACCCGCACCCCGAGAGCCGCACCACGCCGCCTACGCTGACAGCTAGACGACAGCTCGACACGCCGACCCAGATCACCGGATCCGGCCACGAGCGCCAACCGCGAGGGTGTATGTTCTACACGTCACGAGGCCGCGCCTCCAAAGCGGGCCGAGCGACAGGGATGATCACGTCTCGAAAACGGATCACCAACCGGGCAGGCTACGCCTCGAAATCGAGCCTGTCTGCGGAAAAGGAGCCCTCCGCGCGGCCGCTGAGGGCTCCTTTCGCGTCCTACCTCACGCAAAGTTGCTCGTACGGCGGCGAGTCAGACACCAAGATAGTCTGACGGCTCACTGAACCGGCGTCGTCGTCGCTGTCTGACATCGTGGCCTCCTTGGCTCTCGCGGCTACTCTGGGGCTTAAGCGGGAGACAAGGTGGCGAGCGCCCAATGCAGACTAAACCGCCCAATGACCCTGACACCGGCGCGTGGGGTGGCATGCCCGCAGACGGAACTTTGCCCGCAGAATCCGGCCCGGACGGACTGAGAGCACTGTGCTGGCATATTGAGCGCTACGACCGTCTCCGCGCCTCCACCGCCAGCCGGGCTGCTGTCGTACTGAGCGCGGGTGCGATCCTCTCGGCCGGCAACGCCATCGTGATAACCCAGGTGCTCAGCGGCGCCTTCGACGGATTCGATTACTGGCTAGTCGTTCTGTTCACAACCGGTGTCATGGCCAGCGCAGCGCTGGTGGTGCGCTCGGTGCTGAAAGCGGCGAACGTGCTGGTCACGCCTCGGCCGAGCGAGAGGATGTTCGCGTTTGACGGAAGCCTGCCGCCCAGCCTGCTCTTCAACGGCACCTACACGGCTTCAGTGGCCGAGACCTACGAAACGTTCCGAGCCGCATTGACCGTGCAGAAAGAAGTTGACCGAATCGAGGCGGCGCGGGTGGAGTTGTACGTCGGCATCCGACAACACCGCCATCGGTATACACAACTACGTGCCGCCGTTCGATCCTTAAGATGGGCCGCTGTTGTATTCCTGATGGTCTTGACGGTGGGCGTCATCCTGCGGCTGACAATCGGCTTTGTCGGATAGACGCGGGTCTGACGTGCGTCAACGGATGGCGGCCTCATGCCATGCCTCCACCGAACGCGGGATTGCCACGTGGATCAGGGATTGCGATCACCCGGCTACGGGCACTGGCTACAGCCGCTGGAGCGTTGTCGACTCCGACGCCACTGAGCAGGTAGTAGCGCCGCCGTGGCCTGCCCGCGACGGCAGGTCGATGTCCTCCCAGCGGGACCCTAGCCAGCCGAGCCGTTCCAGTCGGGCGAGGATCGGATGGATGGTCCCGCTTGCGAGCCCGGCAGCATGGCAAAGCTCCAACCCGTGCATCTCCTGCTCCGGAGGCTCGCGGAGGGCACGCAACACCAACAGGGTCGGCAGGGTCATCCGCGCGTTCGACATACTCGTACTCCACCTAGGGCCTAGGTAGACCACAACCATCGTCCTCTGCCGGCGAGCGTCGGCAGCCTACGGGGGATCTCGGCCAAAGGAGCGCCGCTGACCTTCCTCGATGGGGGCACCACCGAAAGAGAGGATCCTCACCGCGCTGCAGCAGGATCCCAGCTGCCTGGCCGTGTCCGCGAACTTGCTGCCCCGTGCCCTCGAACTCGTCCGCCAGCTTGTCGCCAACGCCAGCGCCCACACATTGGTGGTCAACGTCAAAGGCCCGCACCCGCGGCTGCTGCTCCGCCTGAACGGCGCCCAGCGGACCGTCACCATCAGCGAGGACCAGGATCCGACGCCGCACCTCCCACCGCCGAGGAGCAGCGCCAACACCGGCTTCAACCGTGGAATCCGCTTCCGGCGGTCGACCAGGTACCGAACGGGCGGCTCGTGGTCCAGATCAGCGGCGGCCGACACGCCAAGCCACACACCTGGAAGGAGAGCCAACGCTCCCGGCTCGACACCCGCCTACGACGAATCCTGGCCGAAGCTGAAGCCGGACACCGCACCGAGGCGAACCCCGCACTGAAGCCGAATCCGGTCGTAACCGGCCAGCTCGAGCTGTGGCACCGTCGAGAAGCCGCCGAACGGATCCGCTGGGAGCAGGCTAGGGCCGCTGCCACCGACATGCTGCGGACCCGCCGGTTCCGGGCCGCGTTCTACACCTGGCTCGCGGCCGAAGCCATCCGCGACTTCTGCACCGGGCTCGAAGTCGCCAGCGTTCACGATCAAGCCGTGCGCCAAATCTCGCGCATTGGATCACCTGGGCCAGGGCCAAGGCAGAGCTACTAGACCCGACCACAAACTCCGCCGTGCTCGCTGGCGTGGAGTTCGCCATCGACCCCGAACTGGAAGACATCGAGCCGTTCATGGGCTCGTGGAGCGCGACCGCACCGCACCCGGCGTACCGTGACGAGCAGACCCGCCGCGAGCACGACCGCGTCCGCGCCTACGACACCACGTGGTATCAGGGCATGTTGACCCACCCGCCAGACGCGACGACCGGGCTGGTAGCGCGAGTGCGCGGGGATGTGCCGGTGGAGCGAGGTGAACCGGAGTTCTACCTTGGGCGGCGGGTGGGCAGGGGGCCGATAACTGTTCTTATGTCATGTCGAACATCGTGCCCGGTACGGGACGCGATCGTCGCCTGCGTCGACAGCTGACGCAACACCCGCCGCATTAACGCAAACGCGAATATCTGGGCCCTGACGAGTACGAGACCACCTGGAGACTACCCAACATCGATCAGTCGAATCCTGCCCACACCGACCTGCGCCGGGCCGTCGGCGCCGGCAACCACTTCCACGGAGGCAGCGGCGTTTGGCCGGTGGTTTGTAGCCCTCCGACGAGCGGAAATGTCTACTGCCAGTAAGTTAAGGGCTCCCGCTAGGCTTGGGCTGCTCAACAACAACTCGACCGCAGGACATACAAAACCAGCTTTGCCGCCATTGCTCAAATAGTCGCCCATCTTGGACGATTAGTTGCATGTAGCGTTGCATGTCCTGGGCGAATCTTATTTCGGAATCCCTCAAAAGGATAGCTCGTCTTTTCTCGCCACTCCTGTATGTGTGCCAGAGCGCCACTGATCCGACAAACGCAAGCGCGATCCAAGCCGCCGAAAGAATCCCGAAGATGGCTATGTTGCCACCTTGCGAGCGGGAGTCCGGCGACTGAAATGCAAATCCGGCACAACAGAGAACGACAAAGGCGCCCATAGAGAGCGCAGATAGAAATACTATCATCGAGATGATCCATCGCGCATTCTCGGCCGGCACCGACCTTACCGGCCGCGGCGGACGTCTCGGGGGCGCCACCCGCAAGGCGGCGCTTGATAGAATGACGATCCGCCCATTGTCGCGTCGGGTGTTTTCGGCCCACACGACTTGGGTTTGTCGCATTGGCGACGCGTGGCAGAATGAGCAACGCTTTCCGTTAGGACCATCCGACAGGTGGTTCACTACATGAATGAGAGTATCCGCGTTGAATTGAGTGCCGACCAATTGTCCCGATAAGTCGAAGAATGCATCGCGCTGGACGACGTCACTCATAGCTAACCCTGAAGTCCACTGAAAATGCCTGCCAATACCGTCACGATCTCCGCGACAGGAGAAGCGAATTTGATCGCACTAGCCAAGTGCCTCAACAGAACATCCCGGTCGCCGCCGCCAGCTGCAACGCGAGCGGCATCCAAGTGTGGCAAAACTACATCGGCGATACCGACGCACCTGTGGTCACTTCGGATGTGTTCGGCGAGGTCACCGATAATTCTGTCGGCGTCAGTCAGGTTTATCGACGTTACGTCCCCAACCCATACCTGATCGCCATTGACTTGGCTATTCACCTGTTGGTATTTCTGATCGAACGTAGCCACAACGTTCCTTTCGCCTTTCGATCTCTCGGCTTCTTACTTATTTGGACGGCTCCTACGTTACCGAGTGGCAGATTCGTCCCTCCGGGGGCCCTGGGCTTCTACGTGACATATGCACTATTCGCCCGAAACATTTCTCGCCTTTCCGGGCCAGTCGCGCGTCCACCTACGTCCAGGTCCACAGATGAGAAGGAAAGACATCCGCCATCTGCTGGAGAAGATGGCGAAGGCGTGTCATTAACCAGACAATGCCATCTTGGGGTACGCCGACTATGCACGCCCGACACTGCGGGTGCAGTCGGCCGGTGCAAGCCATGCGTCCGGCACGGCGGTCGTCCCGGACGACTCGGGTAATCCACTGACTCGGAAGTAGGCCAAAGTCGCAGGTCACGCCTTGATCGGCAAAATTATGTCAACCGTTATCACCGGCCTACTTCCACGTCCGGCACAGGCGACACAAGCCATCAAGGACTGTTGGCATCGCTTCGATCCGGCCAAGGGCGGGCAGCTGCTCGCCGTGGGCCAGGTGGGTTTCGAGAGGGGCACACGATCACTGATCCTCAACCAGTATCCCCACTTCCAACGGCCCACCAAATGTCCGCCTCGCATGTGACTGTGGTCGTCCAGCCCGTCTGATCTGGTTACATATGGTCATCTTCCGGGTCTGGTGGGGCAAAGGCGAGAGTGCGCCGCCGCGCATGCACTGTGCGGCTACCGATTAACCACGCCACGCGAGCTGCGGTGTTGGCCACCGGGTGATTCAGCGCTGCGGCAATGCGCGTTGTTGCACCGTCTCACCCATGATCGGTCGCTTCGTCTGCCGCTGGCCGGTCGGTTTACGCGAATCAGAGATTTCCATGCGTGCCCAAAGCCAGCACGTGAGGCGATGCGCGTCTATTGCTAAGCGGCCCCTGCGCCGACAGCGTTCGCCGCTTCGCGTAACGGAATGCTAACGCTGCGCTTTCTGGTACGGGAGCAAATCTGGCACATATCGCAGCTGACAAGGGCTGACATCTGCTCAGTCCGATGACACACTACGTGCCCGACCCGGCGTGGCTGCCCTTGACACTCTGACCGGCAATCACCCGTTGGAAGAATGTCTTAGGGTGTCGACCAGACGAGGCCGGCGGCCCTCTATCGGTGCTCCATGACGCACGACGCGGAATGCGATCAAGGCCGGATGCAGGACAAACGGCGGCCGTCCACAACGGGGAGGGGTATTCATGCCATGGTCGGTGGGTGGCCAATGGTAAGCGAGGGCGACAGTGACGACGATCTGACCGTCAGGATGCGGGCGGCGGTGGCCGAGGCAGTCACAAGTAGAGCGGCGCGGTTGCGGACGTTGTCTGCGCCGGCGCTGGTAGGCGTGTTGTCTGCGTCGGCTTTGGCTCCGGTGATTGCGGCGGCGGCGGGAGCGGGGGTGCTGCTTACGGCCGGCGTGGGTGTGCTGGGCTCTGTCGGGGCCAACGTTCTAAGTGGCGTTGTGGCGGATGCAACGGCGCGGTTGCGCGTGGAGCCCGGTGTCTCTGAGCCGTCGCCGCGTCAGATTCGTGAGGCTGTCGCTGACCGCATCGAGGCCGCTTTTCGATCCGCTACTCCGGCAGATCGGGAAGTCCGTGACGGAGTGGTTCGCCTATTTCAGGCCGTAGATGTAGCCGGAACGGCGTTGCAGACAGCGACAGTGGTCGATGAGCGGCAACTGGTGCCGTTCATGGTCGGTGCCTTCAGTGACCTGACCGATCTGTTCGGCGAGTTCGCATTCGTGCTGGTGGGCGCACGGGTCAGCTTGGAGAGGCTGCATCAGGAAGTACGCCGAGAGGTTACGCGGCAAAGCGTCGATCGGGAGCGGGCACGACGCGTCGAGGCCGACATCGGTCGAATCCTGGACTCTATCCGGGACCTCCAGCCCCGTGGAACCACGCCTGCGGAAGCCGGCACCGGCGGTGAGCATCCGCGATGGAACGGCAGCCCCTATCGTGGCCTTCTTCCGTTCGAGGAGCGCCACGCCGCAGTCTTCTACGGCCGTCGAGCCATGACCTCGCGGCTTCTGGGACGCCTCGCCGAGCACCTGTCGGTGTCGGGAGTCATGCTGGTGTTCGGCCCCTCAGGGGCGGGAAAGTCATCGCTACTGGGCGCCGGCCTGATGGCGTCCCTGGCTGACGGCCGCCTTGTACCTGGGTGTGAAGCCTGGCCCCGACGAGTCATCACCCCAACCGCGGACCCAATACAGCAGTTGGCTACCCATCTCGCCGACCTCACCGGCTCCGATGCCATCGCCACCTTCCAAACCCTGACCGAGCATCCGGAGAAGGCACACCTACTGGCTGCTCAGGCAGTGTCAGCATCCGCCTGGCGAGCGGCACGCGACGAAGCTGATGACGGCGAGTCGGCCAGGTTGGTCCTGGTCGTCGACCAGCTTGAGGAGCTGTTCACTCTAGCCGTCAGTCAGGCACAGCAGGCGGCATTCGTGACCGCCCTGCACGCGATGGCCACCACCCCTGCCCTGCCCTGCGGCCAGCCCGCCGCGCTCGTGGTTGCCAGTCTCCGCGGCGACTTCCTCGACCATGCCATGGCGTTCGAAGCCTTCCGAGATGCGGTAGAAGCCGGGCCGTTCACGGTCGGAACGATGAGCGAAGCCGAGCTAAGGGAAGCGATCACCGGCCCCGCGGCCGAAGCTGGCCAGGCCGTGCCCAATGACTTCGTCGAGGCAATCCTCGATGACTTGCGTGACCCAGAGCTGACAACCGGCTTCGACAGCGGCGCGCTGCCGCTGCTGTCGCAGGTCATGTTCGTCCTATGGCAAGCGGGGCAGTCCGGAGGACTGACGGTCGCGGACTACCGCCGCACCGGCGGAGTGACCGACATCGTCCGAACCAGCGCGGAACGCGTCTATCAAGGGCTGACGGGGCCTCAGCGCGAGATCGCCCGCCGGGTCTTCATCCATCTGACCGCGGTGGCCGATGGCCGCCTTACCCGCCGCCCTGCAACCTACGGAGCCCTGCGTCATGCCTCCGCCTGCGATGCCAGCGATCTCGACGCTGTGCTGGAGGCATTCACCATCCAGCGGCTGATCACTCGCACCGACCACCACCTCGTCGCCATCGCCCACGAGGAGTTGCTGCAGTCCTGGACCCGACTGCGCGACTGGCTGCAACCCACCATCACCGATAAGGCCATCCACCAGGCTCTCGTCGATGACGTCCAAGCCTGGCACGGACACAACCGGGACTCGTCATACCTGTACCGAGGTAGCCAACTGCGCGCCGTACAAGACGCCGTCGAGCGGTGGGCCACTGACCCCACCGGCCAACTTGTCATCGGCGAGGCCGCCACCGAGTTCCTCGCCATCAGCCGAACCCGCGCCCGTCATCGCCGGCGCATCACCCGAACAATAGCCGCCACCCTGGTCGTGCTACTTCTCCTCACCAGCACCGCCGCGGTCATCGCCAACCGCAACGCTGCACGGGCAGACGAACAGCACGCCGTCGCATTGTCCCGCCAACTCGCCGGGCAAAGCCTGGCGATAAGGGATACCGACTGGTCGGCATCGCAGCGACTCGCGGCAGCCGCGCTACGCGTCGCACGAACCCGCGAGGCACTCGAGGCTGCCGGCGACCTACTCGGCAACTACCGCAGCGTCATCGGCCTGCCTAGCCCGGTGGTCGCTATGGCCTTCAGCCCTAATGGACAACTGATCGCTACCACTGGCGTCGACGACACGGTCCGGCTCCTGGACCCGGCCACAGCTCGGCACGTCGGCGCACCCATGACCGGCCACGCCGACGACGTTCCCACAGTGACGTTCAGCCCAGACGGACGGCTACTTGCCACGGGCAGCCACGACGGCACAGTTCGGCTGTGGGCCGTGCCCACCGGTAAGCACATCCGAACACTTCAGGTCCGCCGCGCGGAACCGGTATTCGCGGTGGCGTTCAGCGCCGACGGTCAAAGGCTCGCCACCGCCGGCTCCTACGGCACCGTAAGCCTTTGGGATCCCGTTACGGGAAGCCTCGTCAGCTCATCCTTGACCAAGTCCACCACGCACCTATTCACGGCAGCGTTCAGCCCAGACGGTCGGCTCCTCGCAACTGCCAACTTCGATGGCACCGCTGGGATCGTCGCCCCTGCGGAAGGCAAGGCTCTTCGACCACCCCTTCCCGTCAGCGACCTCGATGATGCGCTCGATGCGGTGGCGTTCAGTCCAGACGGCCGGCTCATCGCCACTTCAGACAGCGGCGCCCCCGTACAGCTGTGGGATTGGGCCCACGGTAAGCCCGTCGGAGCACCGCTAAGGGACCAACGACTACCGCGCGCCACAGCATTCAGCCCCGACGGACACCTAATAGCTACAATAAGCGGAAACGACCACAAGGTGGCCCTATGGAATTCGGCGACCACCAAACCAGTCGGACAACCCTTGGCCGGTTCCGATGGGACCAACACGGTGGCGTTTAGCCCCAACGGGCGACTACTTGCGACCGGCGGCAACACTGTTCGGCTCTGGGATATACCTAAGCGGAAGCCTTTCCAACGTCCGCACCTCATCGGCCACACCGGCGCAGCCAGCGCGATGGCATTCAGCCCAGACGGACAACGACTCGCCACAGGCACCGACGACACCGTACGTGTATGGGATCCTGCCACTGCCAAACCTATCGGAGCGACCCTGACCGGCCACATCCACGGAGTCAGCGCACTCAAATTTAGCCCAGACGGGCACACACTCGCGGCGGGCAATTCTGACGGCACGGTACAGCTATGGGATTCGGCGAATAATCAAGGTATCGAGAAGTTCTCTGGACATACCCTTTCAGTTCGCTTAATGGAATTCAGTCCAGACAGTCGACTGCTCGCCACAGCCGACGGTCGCGACACAGTGTTCCTGTGGAACTTGCGAAGCCACTCGCCTATTGGAATACCTCTAGCTGCGCCGCCGGGCGCTATCACCTCACTGGCGTTTAGCCCCGACGGACAAATGCTTGCTATCGGCGTCAACGTTGCACGCTCGGAAAGTATGGGCGACGGAACGGTATGGCTCTGGGATACGACCGAGGTCAAGCCAGTTGGAGCACTAACCGTCCACACTGGTTCAGTGGAAGCAATGACGTTCAGTACAGACAGACGAACGCTTGTGACCGTCGGCGGCGACGGCAACGTGCGACGATGGAATCTGAACACCGCTAAACCGACAGGAGCTACCATCGAAACGCGCACTAGCCCTCTGCTCATGGCACAGTTCAGCCCCGATGGAAAACTGCTTGCCACCAGCGGCCACGACAACGTATTGCAGCTATGGGATCCGAACACCTCGAAACCGGCAGGAGCCCCCGTCGTCCGCGCCGGCTACGTGAACGCCATGGCGATCGGCCCGAACGGACCCCTACTGGCCACCAACGCGAGTGAAACCGTCGAGCTGTTACCCTTAGCGGATCACACTGACCCGATCGGGCTTCTATGCGCCCAAGCTGGCCCAATCACCGCCGCAGAGTGGGCCAAATACGCGGAAAGTGAGCCATTCTTGGATGTCTGCCCCGTAACGATGACATCTCAATAACGGAGGCAACGAGGATCCACAGTACCCAAGAGTACCCACTCGACTGCCACCGATCATCTCATCCACTCGCGGATAAGTTGATCAGCCCTCGGTCGATAACGGTTGTTATGTCAGGCAGCCTTTGTGAGGCTCGTAGCACTGTGACGGCCGGTGTCGTCAGCTGGCCAGTCGCTGAGGTGTTCAGCGAGGTTCGATCGACGCGAAGCTGCACCTCGCAACGCTCGATATGCGCGACCGCCGCGCGAAGCAGGCTGTTGCACACCTCAAGGTCGCGTTGTGCATCCCGTCTGTATGCCGACCTCACCTCCCTGAGCGACCGCAACGCCGGCTCAAGGACGAGCTGGTACTCATCGATCATCCGGCGCTCCAGGCGGCTACCCGTTCATTCGGCCGCTGACGTTGACATTCTCGCCTGCTCCAGGGGAGCACTATCGTACGCGGATGCATGGCCTGCGAGCGTCCGAGACCGGACAGCGGCGCATTGGCTTCGACGTTCGGCTGACCGCGCGTCCGGCTACGGCAGTGCATCGTTGCGATCCCGAACGTCCGTAGTCTCAGGGCCATCTGAGCAGTGGACGCAGCCATGCAGCGTCGGTTCGGCCAGAGACGGCTGCGCGAGCGCGCGGCGCGCGTTCTGTTCGGCGACGTGCCGCCAGCCATGCTGTCGCTGACGCGAACGCCACTGGTCGACGCTGTTCGGCGGAGGGCTGGAGCAAACCGGGCGCGGTAAGGCCAGTACTGGCATGACGTCTACATCGCCAGGAATCTGACCCTGCTGGCAGGCCCGACGTGGGACCTGCCCGGAACCGCGTGTGCCCCATCCCGGTCGGCGCTAGCCGGACCGCCACCACGAGTTGTCGGGAACGCGGCCCGGAGTCTGAACCGGTCAGCCGAACGTGTTTTGCTGCACGTTGTGTTCGCCGATCTGGATGCCTTGCACGCCGCCAGCGTTGGTTGTATTTCGGGTCGCCGACCCGGCGCGCGGCGAGTCGGTGTCCGGCGCCGGCTCGGCAAGCCGATCGAGGAGGGCGTACAGAACCTCAGCCGAGGCCCGCGCGGCGAAGCGCTTGTAGCGGTCTTCCTTGGCTGGGTCGGCGTAGTCCATGACGCCCTTGGCCACGAGCCAGGGGACTCGCTGTGCAGCGGCCACTGTGGCGATGGTCGCGGCCTCCATGTCGAGCCCGGCGACGGTGCGTACTCCGGCCGTCGCCAGCCGGGCCCAGGACGCGCCGTCCTGCGCGACGTAGCTGCCGCTGGCCATCGGCGCCACGGTCACGGCGTACGGGAGCTGCTCGGGGCCGTACACGTCGTCGTAATGGATCCGTTCGATGTGCCTCCGCCCCAGGTCGGTCAGCTTCCAGCTCGGATGATCGCGCACGACGAGACCCTCGGACTCCAGCGTCTCCGCGAGGGACGGCCACATCTCCCGCGGCACGTAGCGGGGAAGGGCGGGGTGCTTCGTTGGCTCCTGCCCGAGATACAACCGCTCGAGAAGCCAGGTGGCCGACTCGTCCCGGCTCGCCGGTCCCCAGCTCGGCAGCCCGGTGGGATCGAAGTCGTCCGCGGCCCGGATCCACTGGTCGTCCAGCTTGTACTGACGGTGGTCACCAGTAAATCCGTGTTCGCTCAGCCTGCCCTCGTCGTACTCGTAGGTCATCTCCGCGACGACCACGTCGCCGAGCGCCACCGCGGACGGGTTGCCCGCGCAAACGCCCGGCATGGCCAGGCAGCCGGGCCTGAGCTGAGCCGACAGCTCAGCGGCGATAGGACCTGCGTGACGGCCGCTCATCCGGATTGGACGTGCCAGCGCGAGCGACAACCGGCGACCGTCCGCGCATTCCAGACTTCCGCGAAGAAACGGGTACACGCCCCCGGAGCCGCCGGAGGTCCAATCCGGTACCGCCGCCTTCGCAGCCTCGAATTCCTCCTTGAGTGCGGCGATGATGAGCACATCCACCTGCTCCAACGCCACCTCCGCCGAGCCGCCGAGAAGTTCAGTCTAGAACGCGCCCATCGAGGTGACCATGCCAACTGAAGACCGTTGGCCAGTGCGCTGGCAAGGCGTCCAGATCAACCTGGGAGGCGTCAACACCCAGCACAACGAGTGGAGGTACGCGGAACCCACCTGGCAGGGCGCCGGCTTCGACGTGCCGGCGCTGACCGGCTCCGAGGTTGGCCGGTACGACCTCATCCGGCGCCTGATCACCGAGCTGGTCGACCGGCCCGATCGCGAGCCGGACCCAGCGGGCCGGATGGTCGGAGTCGTCGGGAGCGGCGGCTTCGGGAAGACCACACTGGCGAAACTGGTCGCGCATGTCGGCGTGGTGCGTGAGCAGTTCGCCGACGGCATCCGGTGGCTCTTCGTCGGCGAACACGCTGGCGCCGCCGAGATCGCCATGCTGATCGACGACCTGAATTCGGTCATGATGGGCGCGCAACGGCCGATCGGCGATCCGGGCCTGGCGGCCGCTCGGCTCGCGCGCCATTTGCACGACCGGCGCGTCCTCGTCGTCCTAGACGACGTATGGTCCACGGACCAACTCGAGCCGTTCCGGCGGGTCGTCCAGGACGCTCCCACCGTACGAGTGCTCTTCACCAGCCGGCACCGGACCGTCGCCGGGCGGCGTTGCACGTACGTTCCGATCGATGCGATGGCGGGCCACGAGGCGGCTTCCCTGCTCCTCCAGGGCCTGCCCGAGGGTGACGCCGTACTCGTCGGTCGCCTCCTTGATCTGACCGGGCGGTGGCCCCTGCTGCTCAGCTTGGCCAACGGCGCTATCCACCTTGACCTGTCGGCCGGCCTGGACGCGCACGCCGCCCTCCGGGACCTGACGGACGCCTTGGCCGAGGAGGGGCCAGCGGTGCTGGACCCGGAGGACGAACAGAGCCGGGACAAGGCCGTGACGGCGACTATGCGCACCAGCTTGCGGCGGCTCGGCGAGGAGGAGCGCCGACGCTATCTCGAGATGTCGATCTTCGAGGTCGGCATCGACGTGCCTCGTGACGTGCTCACTCGCTACTGGGCGGCGACCGGCGGCTGGTCGTCGCCCCGCAGCGATAGTTTCTGCAGGCGGCTGTGGGAGCACAGCCTGCTCTCCGACTACCGCATGGACGACACCGGACCACGTGTTCGCGTCCACGATGTCGTTCAGCGATGGTTGCGAAGTCAGGGGGACGACAAGCAGCGGCTGCACGGCCTGCTCCTGAGCGCTCACCATCCATTGGTGACGGAATCCGGCGAGGAACCGATCCACTGGTACCGGTTGCGCGACCGGGCCACCAGCCTGACCGCCCGGTTTCTGTGGGACGTCGTACCAGGTCATCTCATCGGTGCCGGCCGCCATGGTGAAGCCCGGGAACTCGTCGGCAAAGCTCCCTGGATCATCGGCAAGGTCGCCGTCTGCGGCCCGTCCGCGATGGAACGGGATCTCCGCCTCGTCGAGGACCGCTGGGCCGGGGACCTAACACGTATAATGCAGCAGGACGGTCACCTGTTCTCCGGTCTCCGGCCGGACGCGGTTCTGGCCACGACCCTCGCCGCGCGCACGGCCCACTTGCCGAGCCTCGCCGAGCTCGGCGATCAGTTGCGGTCGGCCGCTGGCGCGGTATTCCTGTCGCCCGTGGGGCACCCGCCGGACCTCGCGCATCCGTTGCTGCGGCGGGTTCTCGCCCACGGTCTGGCCGAAGCTGACACGGCGTACGGCATCGCGGCGTCACCCGACGGACGGTGGCTAGCGTGCTTCTCCGCACGGCAGATTGACATCTGGGAGCCAAATACCGGTCAGCGACTTGCGGTTCTGCCGATCCGGTCTAGGCCCAGCGCCGTGACGGTGGCTTCGGACGGAACCTGGCTGGCCGTCGTGGACGCCGACGGGCTCGTCCAGGTGTGTGACCCGTACACCGCTGAGAGCTTTCGATGGCTGCGTAGCGCGTCCGGAAGGTCCCAACTGCTCACGGCGATGCCCGACGGCACTTTGCTCGTCGCGTGCGGCGCGGACGGTGTGATCAGGGTATGGGACGTCGCGACCGGCGATCAACGCGCCAGCATCGACGACGTCGATCCGCTGACCCTCATGGCAGGGCCCGGTTCGGGGACGCTGATCGCCGGTGGGCGTGATGGCTTCGTGTCGTTCTGGGACGTGACGACGGGAGCGCGGGTCCGACCGGCGCTGGCACTGGGCAGGCCCGTCTACCGCATGGCAATGCCGGCGACAGGCGAATGGCTCGCGACCGCGGGAGCCCGGAGCGATTCCGTCACCGTCTGGAACCTGGCCGCTGGCACGGTGAACCATGCGTTCCGGGATGTGGGAGGAATGTCGCGAGCTCTGATTGCCGCTCCTGACGGATCATGGTTGGCAAGTGCCGGATTGGACAGCGTCATCCGAACGTGGGATGCGCGGTCCGGTGCCGAACTCGGCGAACTGCGCGGGCATTCCGCGCTGATCAATGCCTTGGCGGCGGCACCGGACGGCTCGCGCCTCGTCTCCGCGGGTGCCGACCGCACGGTGCGAGTGTGGGCGCCGCGCGGAGGTGCCGCGCCGGAACTCCTGACCGGCCATGACACCGCCGTCCAAGGGGTTGCCGTGCACCCTCGCGGGAACTGGATCGCGAGCTGCAGTTTCGACAGCGTGCGCCTCTGGGACGCGGGCCGGAGCGGAGGTGTTGCGGCGGCCGATCCGTCCTACGATGTCGCGGCCGTGGCGGCGCCGCGGCGGGCCGGCTGGGTCGCTGGGCTGGGCAGGGACGGCACCGTGCGGATCCATCGTCCCGGCCGTGGTTCTGCCGCCACGGTCCACGACGGCCACATCCGCTGGATGTGCACACCCGCCGACGGGCGCTGGCTGGCCACGGTAAGCGAAACCGACGCCGGCGAGGCGGGCGCCGACATCCGCGTGTGGGACACCGTCTCGGGACGCCCCCTTCGGTTGTTGACCGGGCACCAAGCACCGATCTGTGACCTCGCGGCCGATCCGGGCGGACGATGGCTCGCCGCGGCAGCCTTGGACGGCACCGTCCGCATATGGAATCCGGACAACGAGGAGTGCCTGCGCGCCATTACGGCGCACGACCTGCCCATCGGGCTCTCGGTACGCCTGGTGGTCCCGGATGACGGGCAATGGCTGGCGTGGTCGGCGGTAAGCCTCTTCGACGACGTGCCGAGTGGTCTGTGCACCTGGGACATGGCCGGTCGCGTGCTCTGGCGGACTGAGGCAAAGGTCTCGTCGATCGCTTCGCTGAGGCTGGAGCGTACGGGATTCTGCCTCGCGCTGGTCGATGACGGACGCGTCGTTCGGGTGCACCGTCCGGATGGCGAACCGATCGCCGCGCTACCGCTCGACGCAGCGGAGATGGCCACGATCAGGACCGCGCCGGCCGGTGGATGGGTGCGAGTAGAGAGTCTTGGATCGCTGACCCGCGTCTGGCGGCCCGAGGACGAGACGGTCATCGGGCTCCCACGCCTCGACGTGGGTACGGAGGTCGTAGCGGGTTCGCCGGACGGACGGTGGGTCAGCGTCGCCGGAGAGGACAACATGATCCTGGTGTGGGACGCCACAACCGGGGCGGCCGTAACCGCCCTCCGCGCCGCGTCGCGGGCGACCTCCCTTGCCTGGAGCGACGACTTCCTGGTTGCCGGAACTCCGACCGGGCCATCCATCCTTCGGGTCGAGACGAACGGTGATCTCTGATGCTCCGTGACGCGCTCTACGACGCCGGCTGCGTGAGCGTGGCGGACGACGGGATGTCGGCGCTCATGTAATTCCCCACCTGTAGCGGTCTGACGCTCACGTAATTCGGTTCTGGCACAACAAACGTGGGCGTGGTGCGGCGGTGTCGGGAGGTCGCGGTTCTCTGTCTATGATGGAGTCCGGGTGGTTGCTGTTGGCCTAGAGGCGTTGAGCAGCAACGCTTTACACCGAGGCTGTTGGTCGGGATCATGTCGCGGTGCAAGATCAGCAATCGGTCGGTGTGTTGCCGCGTCATCTGCGCCAGGTGCGCATCGAAAGGGTCGAGGACCGGCCCGACGCGGTGCATATCCATGCCGAGGTCGATACCGAAGAGGCGGCCTGTCCTGCGTGCCAGGCGGTCTCGAGTTCTGAAACCGGGGTAGAGGTGCTGCGTCGTCTGCCTATGATGATCTTCCAGCGAAGAAAGGAAGAGATCGTGGATAGAGGCGCAGCACCGCTCGTATGGATCGAGGGTCGCGATGGAACGAGCCTTGATTTTGACAAAACAAAGTCTCATCCGATTGCGCGCTGGTACTCAGAAAAGGGCGTGTGGGGCCTTGCTTTACCCGACGAAGTGGACTGGATAACGCTCGGGCCTTGTAGCGGCGCCGACGATTTTGATGCCGTCGAAAGTATGGCCATACGATGTTTGGCTATTGAGACCATCGCCAGGCATGCAAACTAGGCGCGGCCCGATGCCACACAGACGAGGATCTGGTATGACTCCTAGACCGACGGCGACTCGACGACGATGACGCGGCACCCTACGCTATCAGCGCGTACCATGGGCGTTATTTCACTAGGTCGCGTATGAGGGCAGGAGTTATTTCCGATTGCCGACTGATTAGCATGTCATGCGGCCAGCGCCGCAACTCCGCCTCGCTGCTGAAGCCCCACAGTACGCCAACGCCGCGTACCCCCGCACGCCTGGCAGCTTCCAGGTCAGACGGTGTATCGCCTATGAACACGGCGTCCTGCGGCGTGGCCTGAAACTCTCGAAGGCAGGCAGCGATGCCGACCTCCTTCTTGCCGCCGGTTTCGTTGTAGCTAAGAAACCTGTCAAACATCTGGCGTATCTCTGCAGGGACCATTGCCATTGCCCGTCTGCGAGGCTGCGCCGTCACCGCACCGAGACGGATGCCAGATGCCCTCAGAGTTGCAAGCGCAGTTACCACTTCTTCAAAAACACGAACTCTGTTGGCATTTCGCAGGAAGGCGTCATCGTACTCGCGCCGGTAAACGGCGTAGGCGTTTGCAACGCCCAGCTTCTCCAGCGCCTTGTGGGGAGCTGTTGCTATCTCCACCTCGGCTGGCTCAATCGACCGCCCAGTGTGTGTCTCAGCAATCCGCGCAATTGCGGCCGCCGTCGCGTCCCGACTATCTACTATAACCCCATCTAAATCGAATAGCGCGACAGGTGCACCCGGTTGACCTGAGGCCTCTGACACCAAACTCGACCTCTCGTTGTATCCGGTTATGGTCTTCGGGAGGCCACGGCTTTGGGGAACCTCGAAGAGCGTGACTTGTGACGTCGAAGTCTCGTCGTCCGCCTTAGTAACTTTGTCCACGACAGCCAGAACCTGATCGAAGCGCTCTATGACATGTGCTCCTCGTCGAACGAGATCCTGTGCCCATCCAACATCATTACCAGTCAAATTTTTTGCCAACAGGAATACCGGCCGACCGTGCTTAAACGAGAAGTCAGCCTGAATGATAGAGCCGCATCCGGTTTTGCCTTCGACGATCACCGTGCCAAGGGCGAGAGTGCACATCACTTCATTTCGAGCCGGAAATGTCCAACGCTGAGGGCCTACGCCCGTTCGAAACTGTGAAATGACGGCACCATTGCTAGGAATCTGACTGTAGAGCGAGCGATTCTCTCGAGGATATGCATAGTCCAGCCCGTGTCCAACAACGGCGTACGTATACCCAGGAGGCTCCTCGAGCGCGGCTCGATGAGATGCACCGTCAATTCCCTTAGCCAAGCCACTAATTACCGTAATTCCTTGGTCGACACATTTTCGGGCAAATCGATGAGCCGCTTCTAGACCACCATCGCTTGGATCGACCCTTCCGACCAGCGCCAGTGAGCGTTCAGCGAGGTTAGCAAGGTTGCCCTTATAGAACAAAACTGGGGGGCGACCTTCCCACTTACGAAGATTTGACGGATACGTCGGGTCGCTCCAGAGGAGAAACTTTCCGCCGAGGCGATAGGTCTCTTCTATGCTCTGCTCGTAGATGTCTATCGTCGAACCGGCAATAAACTCGCGCACCCTATGCGATGTGCTCGCCGCAGACAGTAGCCAGCTCCTAACGGCTTCCCCTGACCCTTGAGTCTCGAGCAACGTAAGAAGTCGTCGTGGACCGATCGTCGGTGCGTCCAAGAGCAAAAGCAGGAGGGCGGCCTCGCGGTCTCGACTATCAACCACAGATCACACACCTCCCTAGATCGAATGCCTGTTGCCTGGCCGTGGAGATCAGCTCGTCCGATGTGCCCCACCCCGAGCGCAGTTGACGGCCTACGGTGAGGCCAACGACGCGGTGGGCTCCATGGTCACGAAGACACTGTGCAGCACTTGCCATGGTTGCGCCAGACGTCCAGGTGTCGTCGAAGAGCAGGATCCTGCTACCCGTCACCGACGCTCCCTGCGTCAAGCGATAGAACGACGGATCTGCCGTACCCCGCGGAGGGCGCCCAGGCTTGGCCTTCGTCAGAACGTTGAAGTCCCACGGGATCGGCCACTCGTCGACCATCTCGATCGCGGTACGAAGGTGATCGAATCCACGGGAGGTTCCGCCGCTCGGGACGGTGAGTGCACGGTCGAAGCTGCCAGCGCGCGTCTCTAGGCATCGACGGTGGCCGAGCAGGAACTCAACCGTCAGCGACGCAAGCGGAGCAGCCATCCATTGATAGCGCTCACCAAAGTCCTTGTATCGGTGCAAAAGCGACTCTAGGCCATCATCTACCGAGTAGCTAATCGGTACCAGAGCGTCGAGAGCGCCGATATAATCTAGACAATTACGACAACGCCCATAAGGCTCCTCATTACGGCCGTAGCCCACTGCACCATGACAAACCCGACAGCAGCGACCTTTGCTAACCGGCAGTACAAGTCTCTCTTTTGATAGCCAATCACACCAGACGTCCGTCGTGTCCATAGAGGTATACCGGGGTGGCCGTGCAATGTTTCGATAAGACACAGGCACTCCAGCGATCCAGCCAGACGGTCGCAGCCATAGTACGCGCCCACATACGGAGGGTAGGCACCCTTCCGCAACGGTCTCGCACATGTGTGCGACTGTAGGGCCGGGGTACGACAGATCGGATGCCTTCGACGTGTCACGTCGCCGATGCTGGGGTTCCTGGTGCATCCGTGGCCCGTGTTTTGGGGCCTGACGACCGGGGCAACATGCGGCGATTGGCCGTTCCAAGGAACGCTGGTGGCGAGCCGGGCGACTATGGTGTGGCCTAGGCCCCCCGGGGCGCGTCCCCCGTGCGAGAGGACAACGTCGTGGACTACCAGTTCGAAGGAGTAAAGATCTATGCCATTGGCAAGATCTCGCAGAACGGTTGGCGGAACCGGCTCTTTCCGATAGTGGATTGGCTCGATAACTGCCAAGAGCCAGGCGAGACGCCGTGGCCAGACGAAATGAAGATTCGCGACCTGCCCGGTGCGGTATATGTCGGTCCACATTTCTTAAGCGACGATCATGGCTGCTACCACGGCGCTAATGCCCACGGCGTATCAGCGGGCGGCGCGGCCTGCGGAGACGCATACCCAGGCCTTAGCCGGCCGGAAGTCGCACAGCGCTGTCTCGCCGCGATCGGCCGCGCCACGCATATCTTCGGCTGGATCGATGAGCCAAGCGCCTACGGCTCACTGGTGGAGCTGGGATACGCGAGAGCGCTAGGAAAGCAAACCCATGTCTATATGTGCGACGAGCGCCCCGACCTCGCCGACCTATGGTTTGCCGGTCAAGTCGCCCATGGACACGTGTGGGTTAAGGATGCAGACGTCGCCTGGGCTGACTTCAAGCTTCGCCTTTCCGCCACCCGCGTCATGACGGATCGACACCGTCCGGTTCGCGTGCGGCTGCCCCAGCCGTAGCTGACGGTTTACCAGGAGGGATCGGCTCTCCAGGACGAGTCACCCGCTCATATAGGGCGGTAATGAGCCCATAGGGACTCTTATGTCAACCTGTTTCTCGATCGAGCTACGCCGCCGAGAGACCGGTCGAGTCGCAGACGTGGACCAGGGCGCTGACCTCTCGGCGCGCGGAGTCGTTCGGGATCGACGCGACGGATCTGGCAGATGGCTCAGTCGGCGCCGAGGATACTTTCCACCAACGTGGCAAGCTCGGCCGGTTCGTCGGTCCCGGTCCCCGTCTCGAGTCGCTTTCGGAGCGCGGCGGCTTGTGTGGGGCCGAGTCGGTCGCGGTGGTCGCGGAGGGTACGGAGCAGGATAGTCCGGTAGGTCCGCCGTGCATCGACGCCGGTTGGTGGGAAGCCGCGCCGCGCGATCTCGACCGCGATCCGGAAGGCGTCGAGCAACTCGTCCGGATCGGAATCGACCGACACCCGTAGCCATAGCGTGATCAGCGATTGCGCTGCCGAGATCGCGCGGTCGTCCCAATAGCCGTGCACCATTGTGACTGCATCTTCGATCGCCGTCGCGAGCGGCTCCAGCGCGTGGTGGGCCAGGTCGTCGAGCGGATCGCAGTGGAAGTTGGTTTGCCACTGCCGGAGCCGGTCGTTGCCCTGGATCCAGGAGAACGACCCGCGGACGAACTCCGGGTCCCCCTTGTCCACCGTCAGCACGTCCCGGGTCCAGTAGAGGTCCGAGGCCGGCGCGTTCGTGTCCGGCCAGGTTCGATCTCGGGACAGCACCAGGATGCGGTGCTCGCCGGCCCAGTCCCGCTGGACGCCAAGCGTGCCAACCAGCCGGCTCCATGCGTCGGGCCGGAGCTGCGACTTCCAGAGCAGCGTGAGACGCCGCCACTCTTCAATTCGGTCGTCGGCCTCGGGGAACAGATCATTGGTGGTGAAAGGGCTACCCATCGCGACCAGCAGGAGGACGAGGTTGGCCGAATACACGGCGTGGCGCGCAGGCACGGACAGCGGCGTCGGTGCGTAGTCGGCGAATCTGCCGCGATCCCGTGGCTCCAGCGCGCGCCGAAACAGGTCCAACAAGATCGCACGGAGCGCGTTCCGCCGCTGCTCATCCCAGCCGGCAAGCCGGTCGGTGAGAAAGTCCAGAGTGGTCCGGCGCTGGCTGATCGCTGAGAAGGACAGCAACGCATGCAGGAAGTCGTCGTCGGTCGGCGCGACTCGGCTGCGGCGGCTCTGCCGCAGGTCGTCCTCGACCAGGTCGCCCAACTCCCGTTCCAGGGCGCGAGCGGCGAGGTACTCACCGAAGGTGGCGTGCAAGAACTCGTACGTCTGTAACGCCTGACCGTCGCGCCGCGCGCGAGCCTCGTGGATGAAGAAGAACCGGCCCAGGACGGTCTCGCCGATGGTTAACGCCCGCCGCACACTCGTAGTCGGCCCCGCAGATCCGGTCCGCAGTAGAACGGGCAGATCGGCGTCGAGATCGGCCTCGGTCACCCACTGGCGTCCGCGGTTGAAGCCGGCGAAGGCGACCAATGACAGCCGCAGCAGCTCCTCCTCGACCAGGACCGCCAGGTGGCTGTCAGGGTATCCGGTGGCCGCCTTCGTTACCTCGCGCCACGCGAAGCGGCTCAGCAAACGCTCATAGAGATCGGCCTGGTCAAGGTCCGCGGTAGCATCGGCCGTCAACGCGTTGTCCTGGGCGTCGTAGATCGCCAGCATCAGCAACAGCAGTGGTTGCGAGGCAAGCTCCCGATGACGTGTCACCGCCGCGAGCGACAGCGGCCGTAGGCCAGCGGCGTCGAAATAGGTTTCGTTTGCGGTGTTCCATATCGCAAGCCACCGCGCGGTCTGCTCCTCAGTAAACGGCTCAAGCCGCAGGGCCACGGTGTCCTGTGCTGGGCGCGCGCGATCGGCAACCGCAGTGCGCGTCGTGACAACGACCGCGACCGCCCGACCCTCGGCAGCCTCGCGGCGCTGGAATCGGGCGACGTTCTGGAGGTAGTCCCACTGACTCACGCCGGTGGCCTGGAGAAGCTCGTCGAAGCCATCCAGTAACACGACGGGAAGCGCACCCGGGACAGCGCCCACAACCTCCGGCCACGTCGCCCGCTCCCCGGTGGTGTCGAAGATCGCCTGCTCGATTTGCACCTGCAGGGTCGCGTCGGCGGGCACGTCACGCAGCGGCACGCGGACCACGACGAAATCCCCGGGAGGAGCGTGGCGGCCAGCATCCGGGTGAGCAGGGACTTGCCCGAGCCGGGCTGGCCGAGCAGCAGCAGCGGTGCGGCGGTCGCCGGCACCGACGTCAGGTGGCCAACCAGGTAGCGCATGAGATCGTCATGCGCTGGCATCTGCTCCCACCACTCCTCGCTGGCGATCGGATCTTGCGGGGTTACGGATGCCACACGGAACGAGGGATTGATATAGGAGGAGGCGATGTCAGGGATGCACGGGCCGGCGTCGCCGCTCTCGGCGTCGAGTACCGGATCGAGAAGGGAGGCGGTGTAAGCGCGAGACAGTGCGGTCCACTTCTGGATGGCGGCACGCTGCGGGGCGAGCGACCCCAACGACTCCCGCAGAGCAGCCACCCCGACCGTTAGCTCGTCCATCCGCCGGCGGGTGGCTTGGTGATCCAGGAGATTGACCCAGAAGCCGAACTCAGGAACGTCACCCGCCATCCGGCGGAACCCGGACTGGTAGTTGGCCAACGCCCTCTCAATGACGATGTCGTGCAAGGCGCTGGTGATCCGCTCACGGTCGGTCTCGCCGAGCGTTTCCCAGGCTGCAAGGCCGGAGAGGAAGCGCCGCACCGAATCCGAGAGCCGTCGGTAGAAGCGCTCGATTTCGTCAAGGAGTACCTCGTACGGCTGATGCGGCGCCGGCATCGGCACGTCGGAGTGCAGAAGTGCCTGCGCCAGGTCACCCAGCCGCTCGCCGTCGGGCCGGTTGCCGGAGGCCAGGAGCACCAGCTCGGTGCCGGTGATCTCTAGTGTGGGGAGGGCACCGAAGTAGGCGCCGACCACCAGTGCCGCATGGCCGGCGGCCAGGCGTTGTGTGCGGTCGATCCGGTTTAGGCCAGCGATTCGGTCGGCCAAGTCGCTGATAAGTGTCTGGGTTGTCTTGAACAACTCGGACTTCGCGTCGAACAGACTCGTGGCGAGCGCGCTGCCGCCGGCCGTGGCGGCGAGGAGCAGACCGCCCGCGGCCCGGTCGATGACCGTCAGCAGTTGGCTTTGCCCGCCGAGGATGCGTACCGCGTCGGCGTAGGACAGCGATCGGGTCATACCGTCAGCGTGCCCGCTCAGCGGGTGCCGCGGAATCGGGAACCCAGTGGAGTCAGAAACGTGCCTCGTCGACACAGGTTGGTGATGGTCTCCGATGTGGACGCGTTGAGGCTACGTTCGCTCGTTGTAAGCCTGATCGACGAGGCAGCGTCCTGGTGGTGGGACCGGGAGGCCGGCGAGTATCCGCGCCGCCCGCGGTGGGAAGCCGCTGCGCGGGTGGCCGTCGGACGGGTCGGCTGCCTAATCCCTCCGCTTGACCCGAACACAACTAGCCTAGGCATGTGCGGGCACCGGGGACATGCGCCAAGCCCACATGGATTATCACACCGCCTGCTGCTCGACTGTGCCGCTGTGCTCGGTGGTTGTGCAATCTGTCAACGTGTCCGGCCGGCTGTCTCGCCCTTCGTCGACGGGCGCGGTCACTGATCCTCAACCAGTAACCCCGTAGCATGGACCACTGCAGCACGGACAAGTAGATGTCTGTCAGGCGGTGAGCGGTTGAGATGCTCCGCGCGGACCGACATGACGTTAGTTGCTGGGGTGTCCATACAGGTCCTCGACGAACGCCGCGAACCCACCGGGCACCTCATGCGGCCCTGCGCCCACGTCGTGCGGACCGTCGGCTTGCCGCGGCGTGTTAGCCAGGTGGCGTGCGGCGGCCCTGACCGCCTCGCCGCGTGCGTGCTCCTCGGCCGCCCGAACCTCAGAGTGCGCCGCCTGTGCGAGCGCATCTCTCGTCTCGCCACGCGCCTCGTCCGCGGCCTCCTTCGACCGGTTTGCGTCGTCGATCGCCGACTTGACTGCGGCTCTGCTAACCTCCCGTCCGAAGAGCCAGCCGACAGCTGTAAACACCACCGCCTCGACGGCGCCGAAGACGAAAACTCGCCGTTGCCACAGTGTCTCGTCGCCCTTGGAAAGCAAAATCATGGCGATAACAAGGCCCGCAAAGCCGACGAGCAGCCCGACGGCGACGTAGAATTGCCACAGCCAACTCGCTGACGCCTCCGGCTGTTCGGAATTGGGTTCGGTCATTTCAATCCTCTCACACTAGGAACTCTGCCTCAGCTTGCAACCAGACACGCCGCGATTGTTGCTTGCGTTAGGCAATCGGCATTTCAGAGCTTCTTCTCGGAGCGCTAGGCCCTCCGCCGGCCCAGCAATGCGTGAGCTACTTCGGTCACAGTTGTGGGTCATCCAGAGCCTCCCTAGCCCGTCGCCGCGCCCGCTGCAATCGGCTTGATACGGACCCGCGACTAACGCCAAGCCTGGCGGCGATCTCGTCATAGTTGGCTCCGTCGGCCCATAGCATCAACAATTCGGCGTCTCCTTTGGAGAGATGCGCCAGCAAGCTGCGTACACTCTCGACCGACGTAACGGCATCCAATGGGCCGGTTTGCTGAGGGGCAGGAAGTGAGTCCAGAACAGAGGAACCGCCGACGAAATCGATCCGGGCGTGGTACCTCCTCCGATGGCTGTTCAGAATTCTGTGCGCTGACATGTGAAGGTAGGCACGTAATCTGGTTGGGGCGTCGCCATCGCGTGCCAGGGTTTGAAATAGCTGCGCGAATGTGTCCTGAAGCACATCGTGCGCCAATTCGTCGTCGTCGGCAATTTGCTTCACATATTCGAGCACTAACGGAGCGTTTCGCGCGTACAGTGCCGCAAAAGCCTCCTCCTCGCCGGCGCGATAGGCGGCCATTAATTCGCCATCGGACAGCTTGGCAAAATCCTGAATAGACCTTCGCTTTTGGCCAGCCCTCTCGGGCGACGACTTCCGCGTCTGACTGGCGTTACCGATGCGGGAGAGGACCAACATCCGGATGCGCGCGAACGGCGCCAGTAGGCTTGAGAATGGCATGTCGCCCGGTACGCCATCGACCACGGCTGTGAATCGAGACCCTGGCTCATCGATGTGCTGTTCGATAAAGCTGGATACGCATCCGAGAACGCGGAGCGCTTCGTGACGGCGCAGGTTGCCAAGCAGAACCTCGCGGACGCCCGGGAGGAACTCGTACTGCTGTTCGATACCACCGTTGGCAGCTTCAGGCTCAAGCAGACCGCTATAAAAGATCTCTGCAATTTCCGCGTTCGACGAGCCAGGCGCTATCGCGCGCTGGACGACTCGCACGACCCCCAGACTGATCGGGGCGGCCGCCAATAGACTCAGCAGTCGGTACGCGCTGGGCGACGCGGTGGCCCGGAATGCGGCAACACGATCCTCCGGCGCAAGGGGAAAAAGGTTGGGCGGCGGCTTATCGCCTGGTTCACGAGCACTGGGGGTAATGGTGACGAAGGTATTCAGCTGTCCGCCTCCCGCGCCACCAACGAATGCGGCCCACCCGCCAACTGCTTGTTCGGTAACTTCGAGAACCGGCACGGCAACAGTGGAGGAAGGGAGCTTGAGGCTTCGCCGGCGAAGACCCGCGAAAGCCATCCGACTGTTGGGAACACCGGGTGAGTCGGCAGCGAGACAGCCGACTATGGGTGCGACGCCTGAGGATGACCACAGCCGAGACGGCAGCGTCTGGAGGATCGCTACCGGACCCGCGTTCGACCATCGGGCTAGAGCATCGTGGATCTTGCCGTTCCACCAGCCGTCTCCGACGCCGTCGGTCAGTACGAGGACCAGAGTGCGTCCGCTCGGGTCGACTAGCTCGCTGAGCGCGCGTTGTCGGGCTTCCTCAGCGGCTGGTGTCCAAGCGAGTGCAGGTTCACCGTTGTTCCGGCTGACTAAGTACCGGACGTGTAGCGCGCGAAAGGCGCCAAGGTCACGCAACACCGCTTCAATTTCGCGGGCAAGGTCGATCCACAGCTCGGCAAGGCTGGTGGCGTCAACCACAAGAGTCGCGTCGAGCCACCGATCAAGCTGGCGGCGTAGGCGTGGGTACCACCGGCCGGTCTCGGCGACATACCGTGCGCTCGCCTCCTCGTCGAGCGTATAGCGGGAAGGGACGGGAGCCTGCCGCTTGAGCGGCCGCAGCGCACGAGCGAGGCGGAGCCTGGATGGCAGTACCTGCGGCGCAGCGAGGCGCACAGGTCCGCCAGTTCGACGCGGAGTAATATCGGGCAATTCGGGCAGGTGTAGGCCGGCAAGCTCCGGCTGCGGTTGCGGAGGCGGCTCGTTTGGCGGTGGCCGTCGCTTCACCGCCGCCGACGCACGTTTGATGGAGGGATCGAACCGACGGACGATTACCGGTCCCGGAGCATCACGTGGTGAGGGGTCAATCCTGGCGGCGAGCCAGACCGATTCGGCGATCTCCAGAGGCGTGGGCTCGCAGCCGACGTGCTGCAGGATGTCACGCAGCCGGTCATAGGACATGGCTATGTCGAGTCCGAAAGATGGCGCAGGACAATGTCGGCCAAGTGTTCGCGGTCTCCACCGCGCTCACGAGCGGCGTGTTGCGTGAGGTACACCGCGTTTAGCAGTTGGTCGGTTGCGAGCTCGCCACGCTCACGCCGAGCAAGAAACCGAGACACGAGATCGTCGGCTTGATCTGCAGCGTCCGGGCCCAAGTGGGAACGGACGATGTGGGCGAGCCGGGTGCCGTCTGGCTGGGCTAGGTCCAGTCGCACGCAACGGCGCAGAAACGCCGCCGGAAAGTCCCGTTCGCCGTTGCTTGTCATGATCGTAATTGGGAATTGGCGACAGCGTACTAGTCCGTCTGCAATCTCTGCGGTCCTCGCAGGATCGTGAGTCTGGACCTCGACGCGGGGCGTGCTGTATGCGATCCGAGACAGCTCCGGGATCTCAAACTCTCCTTCCTCCATAACGTTGAGCAGGTCATTGGGGAGGTCTACATCGCTCTTATCGATCTCGTCAATAAGTAGCACTCGCGGCACGTCATAAGGCAGGAGGGCGGTACCCAGCGGGCCCAAACGAAGGTAGCGCCCAATGTCAGCGGTCCCAGACGATGTCTTCCGTCGCCCGCCAGTAACGCTTGAGTCCTCGACCCTGCCCAGAGCGTCGTATCGGTAGAGCCCATCGCCGAGCGTAGACCGACTGCTGACGGGCCAGTACAGCACCGGTCCGAGCTGTAGCTCCGCCGCGACTGCGTGGGCGAGAGAGGATTTCCCGGTGCCCGGTAGGCCGGTAACAAGCAGGGGCCGACGTAGATAAACCGCGGCATTGACCAGTTCGACAGTCGAGTTGTCGCTCAGGTAAGTCCGTGCCCTGGCAGCCCGATGACCGTCCAGCGGTTCCTCGATGATGCGAGGCAGCGGCGGACCACCAGTGAATGTACGCCATGGCGGTGGAGCCGGCAGCCGGGCAATGCCGTCGTGCGGCTCACCGGTCCCTCTATAGACGAACCACGCCTTCACACTTTGGCCTTTCCTCGCATGTTGTCATTGGCACTGGGGGACGCAGGGCCCGGTACCCGCAGCGTGCTCCTCGGCGGTCGGCGATCTGGGTCGTCCCACAGGAGTACAACGTCGCGACCACAGTGCGTTGCTTCGGCGTCGGGGCGAGCTGCGTCCGCGCGTAGACGCCGGAGCGCCTCAGGAAGGTGTGGCAGTGGCCGTCCTGAGAGTTCTCGTCTGAGGTGGTCAAACGCTTTGAAGCCGTCGCATTCAACAGATAACGCGCACGGTCTGCAGGCTTCCCGGCGCCAGAACATGACCGCTACGCCGCACGCCAGACCGGCGTCGACTGTCGCGTGCACGCTGGGACCCCCGTTGAACGCTAGGGCGCCTCTGTTTGGCCGGTGCTCGAGCCAGCCCTCAAGGGCGTCGAAATCGGTGGCCATACCACACGACACCCACTCAAGCGCGACGTCGGCCGCAAGGTATTGGACCGCGTCCCAGCGGCGGCGCCAGGCTCCCTCCATCTGCGGATCGTGCAACCGGTCGAGGTCGCGCACGACGACCGCGTACTTGCGGCCAAGCGGCGAACGAGCCCGTCGTCCCCGCCACGGAGTCCAGCTCTCAACGGCCACGCCAAGCAGCTCGGCGGGCAGGATGAACTCGACGATGACCTCTCGATGGTCGGCTTCTAGAAGGGCGATTTGGGCAGGCAAGTACGATTCGACGACTGGGCGGGCCTGGTCGATTGACATCGGGTCGGGATAGTGCCCGACCGGGATCGGATCGCTGAGGCTCGGGAACCGCCACATCGACAGCGTGAACAGATCCCGGTCCGGCGTGTCCTGGAACTGCACCATGAGCGCCGCCGTCGGTGACCTGGTCGCTCGATTGCGCAGACTCCGAAGTACCGCCTCGCTCTGTCCTATACGCCCACCAGTGATTAGCGTCCAGTCCCGTACCGCATCCCCGGCGGGGTGCCGGGCGTATCGGCGTGCCAGGGTAACGGCATACGACAAGACGAGTGGCGGGCCGGCCTGCGGGGCAACCAGATCGTGGAGGTCCGCAGCAACATCCCGGTAGGTATGGAAGTGGTGCTCGGCTTGTGGCAGAAGCGGCGCGGAGTCCTCGAGGTCCGCAAGCAGCGGCCGTCGGGCTTTCGGCAGGGCGGCAAGGAGCCGATAAAGGTTGAGCCGTTCTCGGTGAGTGACCCGATGATTTGTATCGGGTCCCTGGAACGTCTCGGCGACAGATGCCCAACGGGCATCGTTGGCGTGGAACGCATCGTGTTCCTGCACGACCCTGACGTGCACGTCAGGGTCGAGAAGTCGGGTCGCCCGGATTGGTACCGCGCCGCCGCCCCGGTCGCCACCCCAGGAGAACTTCATGACCGCGACGACGCCCCCGGTCGTCAGGCTAACTACTGGTCCGCCCGACATGCCGACAGGCACACCGGTTCCCTCCAGGGTCCAGTAGCTGCCGTCGTCGTCGTCATCCCGTCCTACAAGCCGCATACGTCCGGCCCTGAACCTCAGGCCGGCCTTCAAGAGCTCGGAATGCCCGGCGACGAAGACATCGCTGCCAAGCTCCGGTGTTTCATCATCCAGCCATAGACAAGGATGCTCTGGAGAGGGCTTGTCGACGTGGATGACCGCGAGGTCGGGAAACCGTGACATTGACAGTGCGCCCTCAGACGCGGCGAGGACAGTACCTTTCGTCTGCCCCACCGATGTACGGACTTGTACTGTCGTGCCGGCGTCTCCAGTCACGTGCGCACAACTGATTGCCAGATTCGGCGCGACGAAGAACCCGGTGCCGCGCTTCGCTCCGTGTACCTCCACAAGCGATCGCTTCACCAGGTCCACGGCCCGATCGTTTAGCCCCATCGACGCCTCAACAAACACTCCCGGCCTGGCGCAGCGAGTCACGGGCGGTCGTCATCTGCCGCACCATACGTTGACAGCAAAGACAGATCAACAGAAAGTCAAGTTCTCGTCACAACGATCGGACCATCCAACGGACACATGCGCAACCAAGACTATCAATACGGCCATGCTCCGCAGTGCTCCCGCCGCGGACAACGATCAGCCCCGACTCAGACTCAGGGACTCCTTGAAAGGTGCAGCGGGGCGTCAAGCCGCCACGCTCAGGAGGCCACGGAGGCACGACGTCCTAGCACCGATCTTGGCAGATCCAGGCTGACCGGCTCATATAGGCTCCCATCAGTGTCGCCTAGCCGGGGGCGACGACCAGACCGCCGTTGGCGCCTTCAGTGCAATCAATGCGCCACTGAGCCAAGGCGAAGCCCGGCTGATGGCGCCCAGCGACGCGCGCTCGGCTGGAAGCTGTTGGACGGCGGCGTAGCGTTCCGAGTCCGAATTACCAATGATGGTTCCCGGCCGCGTGCGTCGCGTGTGCCGTCCGGCACGTCGACCGCCGTTGGCTGCGGGGCAGGTAGGGCCTGATCTTCGCCGTTGAACGGTCCTCATCCAGCGAGATTGATACGGCCATCGCTAGCCTCGTCTAACGGTCCGCGGTGGACACATAGGAGGGTACCGGCGCTGGCGCCGGGTTGGTGCCGACTGCCGGTCGTGAAGGCGTATGTGGGCGTCACGGACGGCGACCGGTACCGGTTCCTCACCGACCGACCAACGCTCAACGAGGTCAACTTCTGGTGCCCCGGCGGCGGCCGTAGCTTCGGCGTCCTCGCTATCGGCGAGCCGTCCTTTTCAAGATTCACTACCCGCACAACCGCATGATAGGCGGCGGCTTCGCCGCGCTGCCGCTGTCCACTGCCTGGTACCTGTTCGAGGAAGGCAACGGCGTCGAGAGTCCCGCCAAGCTGCAAGCCCGCTACCGGCGGGCCATCCACAACACCAAACAGCATCGGCTGATCCCGGACGGGTACCAGCTGCGGCACACCGGCCGGGACCCGGCGAGCTCGTCATCGCCTCTACGACCTGGCCCACCCGGACGGGTGGGACCGGTTCCGAGTCGCGTACCGCCGGCGGCTGACCACCGACGAGGAAATCATTGCCACGGTCCAGCAGGATCCCACCCAGCTGGCCGTGTCACCGCTCCTGCTGCCCCAAGCGCTCGATGTGGTCCGCCGGCTCGCCGTCACCGCACGCGCCCCGGGCCACGCGCTCCTGGTCAACACTCGAGGTCCGCATCCGCGGTTGTTGCTGCAGATGCACGGCGCCGAGCGTGCGGTCCAGATCAGCGAGGACTACGCCCAGATCCCGCACCTGCGGACCGCCGAGGAGCAGCACCGGCACTATCTTCGCCCCTGGCTCCCCGCGCCCGGCGGTCGACCGAGTACCAAACGGTCGGCTCGTGCTGCAGATCAGCGGCGGCCGTTCCCACGTCAAGCGAGAGTAGTCGGTGGTCGGCCGGCGGGCCACGGGCCTGGGAGTCGTGTAGGCGAGGCTCGAACGAGACGGTCTCACGCTTTCGTCGCGTGGCGGGGTCAGGCGCTTCGACCGCGATGTTTGGCGATACGCCGTGCGACGGCGTCCGCCGCCTCGCGGTGCAAGTGCTTGGAAACGGACTGGTATGTGTCGCGGGTCAGCGTGGATGTGGAGTGGCCGAGTTGCTCCTGGATGACCTTGATGTCGACGCCGGCGTCGAGGGCCATGGTGGCTGCGACGTGTCGTAGGTCGTGCAGCCGCACTGGCGGGAGGGCCGCGTCGCGGATCAGGCGGCGGAACCGCGTTGTGACGGCGTTGGGGTGCCATGGCTGTCCGTCGGGACGGACGAAGAACAGCCCGGTGGCGGGCCAGTCAGGGCCGGCGGCGAGCTGCCGGGCCGCCCGGCGTGCCTTGTAGGCGGCCAGTACGGCGGCGGTATCTGCGTCAAGGACGAGGATTCGGTTGCTGGCTCTGCTCTTGGGCCGTTTCTCGCGGATCGTGTGGCCGAGGGCGATGATCTGGTTGTTGATGACGACTTCACGTTTGGTGAGGTGGGCATCGCGGTCGCGTAGGCCACACACTTCGCCGCGGCGAGGGCCGCGGTAGGCGATGAAGTGGAACAGCGGATGCAGGTCGGGATCGTGCGTGGCGGCGTGGGCCAGGAAGCTGTTGAGCTGCTCGCCGGTCCACACCATGACGGGACTAGGCACTGTTCCGTCTGTCTGCCACTCGGCAACGCGTTCGTCTTCCCAGATCATCGGGAGCGCCCGGTGGTAAGGCGTTTTGACCAGCGTGGCCGGGTTCGTCCCAGCGATGAGTTCCTCCGCGAGGGCGTCGTTGAGGGCCTTGCGGAGGGTGCCGCGGATCCGTTGCAGGGTGCCAGGGCCGGTTATCCGCCTCCCCGTCGCACCGATGCGGACTTGTGGGTCCGCGCTTGCTTTCGCGGCGAGCAGCTCGGTGTTGGAGGCTTGGATTGCCTGGAGCATTGCTCTGATGTGCCGGGGCCTGATTTTGTCCACGGGCAGGTGCCCGAGGTGCGGGATGATGTGGACTCGGATGTGTGACTCGTAGCTGGCAATTGTGGTGGCCTCGACGGTGAGGCCGGCCAGCCATTCGGTGAGGTAATCGGCAAGGGTGGGAATTCCAGTCAAAGAAAGGTCAGCGTGGATTCGCCGACGCACTTCCTCAATGTCGGGCAAAGGCTGGCCTGCTCGGATCGTGGCTAGCAGCAGATCGGCTACATCACAGCGGCGGGCCTGGTCGTGCCCGGCGAGTCTGAGCAAGTCCCGGGCATAGTCGAGTATCTCGTTGGCCTCACTCCTGCTGACGAAGCCGCCACGGCGGAGCTGTCGGCGTCCCGCGTCCCGGCGGCGGGGCAACTCGAGCTGCACGTACCACAGTCCGTGCTCGGAACTCCAGGAACCAGTGCTGCGACGCAATCTTGGACACGCTCGACCCAGCACGCTTCCGGTTACTGTGTCGCGGCATACGCATCGTTTATACAAGGATCCGCTGGCCACAGCATCATGCCTTTCAGTTCTTAATTGGCGCCGCGCTAGCTCAGCGCACCAACCGAAGTTTGTCCGTGCCTAGGTTCGGTGATATTCACACGACAGTCAAGTTGCTTTGCGCGACAATCTGGTTGGGTCACGGAATGGTTGGTTTGGTAGGTGAACGCCAGACGGACAGATCAGACGATGACCGTGCCTAATGCAGGGTCGGTGGTCGTCAAGGCCATCGCGGGGAAGTGGCCACGCATCGGGGCGGCCGGAGCTGACCTTCACTGGTCGGATCTCGTTCCCCCAGGTCGCTTCCTCTACCGCAGGCCAATCGCGACCGTAACGCTCCTACCGGAGCGTTACGCCCGTACAGGCCACATGACGCAGCGGTTGTTCGAGGCGGTGCTGGCAGGCTGCCTCCCGCTCGTGCCAACCAGCATCTGCGACGCCCGCCGGTTCGCGCCCACGATCTGATCGTCGGCGTGGGCGAGGTGACCGCGGCGGTCGACGAGCTGACGAAGATCGCTGCCACACACCACGCCGGCCTGATCGCCAGCTGTGTGGACCGGTTGGACCTGTTCCGGCTGTCACGCCAGCTCGCCGTGATCGACCACCTACTGCCGAATATGGACTAAATGGTCGGCTGGCTCCACCTATCCCGTCCGGGCTGCGGCTAGCGTCCCAGGGCATGGACAGGATCGCCATCATCGGCTGCGGCGGCTCCGGCAAGACCGTCCTGGCCCTCCAAGTCGCCTCACGCCTCGGGCTTGAGGTCGTCAACCTCGACAGCCTCTACTACGACGACGGCTGGAACCCCACCCCGCCGGAAAAGTTCGCCACCATCCAACGTGAGCTGGTGGCCGCGGACCGGTGGCTGATCGAGGGCAACTACGCCTCCACGCTGCCCATCCGCCTCGCCCGCGCCGACACGGTCGTCTTTATCGACCTGCCCGCCTGGACCTGCCTGTGGGGGATCGCGAAGCGGCGCTGGCGGTACCGCGGCGGCCAGCACACCGACGGCGTCTACGACCGCATCTCCTGGTCCTTCATCCGCTACGTCATTGACTACCGGCGCAGCATGCGCCCCCGCGTCGCCGCGCTCGTGGCCGAACATGCCCGGCACGCGCGGTTTCTGCAGCTGACCAGCCGCCGCCACGTCAACCGTTTCGTCCGGCAGCTCGACACCGGTGCCGCCGCACCAACCTGACCCGCGAGAGGCGAACCTGTCCACGCCGACCACCCCGTTCACCGCCCCGGCCCTCGTCCGAGGGACGCTCTACGCCAGCCCGGACCGGCTCGGCCGGCGCACCGGTGCACTTCATCGAGCCAAGACGGCCGGCGCGGACGCCCTGGCTACCATCGCCGTGCTCGCCCAAGCCGCAACCCGTCCCCGAGCATGCTCACAGCTCGATGCGCTCACTGCTGCGGTCAGAGGAGTCAACGGGTGGAGGAATCGCATTCCAGCATGCCCCGAAGCCCAGCGTCGACGGGTTGCCCACCTTCGACGCGGTGGGTGGCAGACTCAGGCAGGGGGTGAACAGGGTGGAGTTGGTAGCGATCGATCTTGAGGGCAGTGGCGCCCAAGACCGCGACAAGGAAGCCATCCTTGAGATCGCCCTCGTCCCCATCGTCGACTGGCAGCCTGATATGGCCGCTTCCTACTGCACCCTCGTCAACCCGGGGCGATCGATCCCACAACGGCCATGGATCTCGCCCGGCCTCACCGACGCGGTATTGCGCGATGCACCGACGCTCGCCGAGGTCGAACCAGAGCTAGCACGGCGGATCAACGGCAAGTACCTCGTCGGACACAACGTCGGCGTCGACTGGCGGCTGCTCCACCGCCGATGCCCCCACATCGCAGCAGCCGGTCTGATCGACACGCTGTGCCTTGCCCGACAGCTCAACCACCGGGTAAAGCGCAGCCTCACCTCCGTGGTTGACCACTTTGCCCTCGGGCAGGACGTTGACCAACTCGCCTCTGGCAGTGCCCCTCATCGTGCTCTATGGGACACGGCGGCCGTCGCGCTGCTTCTGCCCGTCTTGTCACGTGCCATTCATGGCGCCGGCGTGCGTATCGGTCACCTGGTCGAGGCAGCCAGCGTCCCGACGATGGATCTTCACGGCGTGCCCCGATCGCAACCCAGCCTGTTCGACTGAGGCGCGCGCCCTGAACCTGATTGCTTCCGCGGGCCCCCGAGGGACCGGCTGCTGGGAGAGGTGAGGATCTGCGCATCGACGTCGGTGGGTGGTCGTGGATGTCCTGGCACATCACGCGAGCCAAGGTGGACGTCGACCCGGACGATCGAGCACCGGCGAGGTGAACGCGTTCGTGCTCCGCCCGTCGGCGTTGGGAAGGGTCGGCGGCCGCCGGTGCTCCCCGGCGCTCCTCGGCAACCGCTGGCAGGTACCCTAGGGATCCGCGCCCTCGTAGCTCAGGGGATAGAGCATCGGTTTCCTAAACCGTGTGTCGCAAGTTCGAATCTTGCCGGGGGCACCTGATCTCTCACGGACTCACAGCGCAGCTCAGGCGCCATCGACGCGAAGTCTGCCGGGCTAGATCCATGCGACCTGGTCTCAGGGCGGACGTTGGCAGGGCGAAGACGAAAACGGGAGCCAGAGGAACTGGGCCATCAGGCCAGCCGACTGAACTCCCGTTGATGTTCCTAGGATAGCACGGTGGTGGTCGCCGGAGTCTTTGACGAGTATGTCGTCGGTCGCATGCTCGAGCTGTGCCACCCAGCCACGCCCTGGTGGCGCCGCCTGTGGCAGCCGGGAACCGTTCTCCTCGCGCGGGAGCTCCTTGAGGCGGGTGACCCAGCGATGTCAGCAAGTGATCATGCTCGCGGCACCCTGCTGTCACAACTACGTGACCGCGTGGTGAGTGATCCAGGCTGCGGCCAGCAGGTACAGCGTTCGACGGCTCTTCGCCGCCTGGCGGCCAAATCCGTGTCCATAGTTCGCCCCGGACACAATTGGTCACTCCTGCAACAGTACACCGAGTCGCTACAGGCGAAATACTTGTCAAACTGGGCAAGCGAACTGCGCCGCGCAGGTGCAGCATCAGGAGTATCGGCCGAAGCGACTGCACGCTTGCTCGTCGCCCACTTGCTTGACGAAGGATGCAGCGACAAATTTGTTCATCGCTGGCTGACCTACCACGCCAGGCATGATACGGCAACTTACAGACTCCCAGACCTTTTAGACCTTCTTTCGGCACGACTATCACAACCCGCTACTCCCATAGAGGTACTCGTACCACTAGCTGCGGAGGTGGTCTTGCCACGTCCGATACCACCCGGCTGGCTCACCGCCATTCAGGCTCGACACTGGCGGGCAGCGAACATACCCAATAGCACTCCAGCACGTCAACACGGCGCACTCGTGGTCACGGTAACGGCGAATGATATTTACGCTGCGGCAGAGGCGGTTCGAGATCGCGTATCAGCACTAGTAGACAAGTTCGCGCTTGGGGCACGGCGAGAGTTGGTCGTCGGCAATGAGATGTGGTTGAAAGGCATCGCAACCCCAGAGCCCATGAACGGCAGCATTCGCCGAGTCGAGATCCGGTCGATCGAACGCCGAGAAGGCCTCTGGAGCCACCGGATTCCCAGGAACCTGGAGGCAGCGCTGGAACTGATGACGCCACTCAAAAGGGGTCCTGTACCCGCAGCAATAACCGGCGCCTGGGCAGCAATCGAGAGTCTGCTCGTAGGCGCCGGAGATCAAGGGAAACACCTGGCGGCGCACCGAGTCTCTCTTATAGTGGGCTGCGCAATGGCGCGTGCGGAGCTGACGAGCTTGGCCTGGGCCCATCAGCGGGGCGCAAGCGATCAACTGGCTGTCGATATCCGCGCCGCTGCAACAAACAAGGAACGCGCGCGGCTAACTATCGCAGCACTCCTGGCAGGGAAAGTTCTAAGCCTACCTCGCAGTGAGGACAACCACGGACTCACCCGCATCCAAAACCTGCTGCAGAATCCGCATGGCTTCGTCGTTGGCGTAACCCAATGCCTGGAAATGGCCTTTGGTGCACTCTATCGCCAACGGAATGCGCTTGCACACGCGGGAGGTACAGATGCCGTTGCACTTCGCTCCACGCTATCCCGCGTCGCACCCCTCGTGGCTGCTGGGATCGACCGCATCAGCGACGCCGTCCTCAAAGAGAGCATTAGTCCGCTGGAACTCGCCGCTCGCGCCGCGCTTAGACTTGATAACCTACAGACGCATCCCGTGACCGACGCGGTAGACCTTCTTGGTTAACCGGCATAATTGACGAAGTAAGCGATGTCAAGGCACGCCGTATTCGCATCGGGCACGCCCTGGTGGGATTAAGGTGCGGTGTGTCGTTAGGACCTGACTGCCCATCGCCCGCCGACACGCCGGATCCCCGGTCCGACCTACGGACCACGTCGGCTCGTACCTGGCAGTCGATTTCGTTTGTCATGTCAGCCGCCGGCGCCGCAGCGCTTGCATTTGGTGCAGAGCAGATGGACGGCCGAGGTCGAGCTGCGCCAGGCCGGCGTCGAAGTAATGCTGCCGGATCTCACTGAAACGGACAGCGTGCTCGCGGCGCTTGATGCGCCCCGGCGCTAAGTCGTTGGGGTACTAGTGAACAAGCCGTTGGCGGCTTAAGCTACGCCGCAGAGCACTCTCCCGAGGTCATGACGCAGTTGCTACGGTGGCTGCAATCACCCGGCTCCTTGTGGCTCCGGGCTTGCTCCCTATTGGATTGTCTGGTGACGCGGCGTGTTTAGGGTCTGCCCCTCATCCGGCGGCTCGGGTGAGGGGCTGGTTAGGACTTGATAGTCCATCGATTGTTGTGAACCCCGCGATAAGTTCATCCGTGGCTCTGGCCCCGAGATCGGCCGCGTAGGCATCTGTATCCAGAACATGGCGTTCCGGTCCCGCTTTGAGTTGCGCCAGCCTGAGCGTGTAGGTCTTTCGTACCTTCCTATAGTCAAAGCTGCTACGCGAGATCGACTGCTTCCGGCTGCTGACCAGCCAACGGCGCTCCAACTCGCGCAAGCCGTCGTTCCGTGTATCAATGGACAGATCGAACCGTCGCCGGCCCTGCTTTTCGCTAAACCATAGATCGGTGATTCGCTTGTATCGCCCAGCTTCGGCTGATAGCGCCAGCAACATCGCGATTGCCGGCCCGTCAAGGATCGTGATCCAGCCCTTGGTCCAAAACTCCGGCGGAAGCCGAACCCAATAGTCCGATTGGTCCATCGGCTCGCCAGACTCTTTTCGCTCCTGCCAGATCTCGCCCGGTGGCCGATACGGCTCGCCGTTGCAGCGTTCGTCGAGCAGAAAGGCGGTCGCCGGCATTCCAGGTGTGCGGTCGGTTCGGAGTAGGCCGCGGTTCTCCAGCCAGGAGATCGCGGCAGTCACCCTCCGCGCACCGTTCGACTCTGGCTGCGGTAGGTCGAGAAGGGTGGCCCACACGCGGGCCGGGTAGGTCGTGTCGTGGGGCGGGTTGCCCGCCATCCACAACATGGACAGGAGGAGCTTTAGGCGGACCTCCCCACCTTGCCCACCTCGTAGCAGCTCCGCCATGGGAACCTCGTTTGTTTCGTCCGTCCGTTCGATGAAGCCAACGCGGACAGGACAGATCCGGTTCTGTGCTCGGTCTGCTGCATCCCGGGCGAGCTCAAGTGCGGCCCGGGATGGCATTCGCAGAGAACGACTGCGGCGGCCAGTCGCCTTCGTGGACGACACCTCCAGCGTCCGGTCAATGGTCGCGGCGCGGGCCGGCTTGGTTGGCGGTCGCGGCGTCACCAGCGCCCTCCTCGTCGTCTCGGCTCTGGCGGGGGTCATCGTGGTCGTGAGTGGGAGTCGTGAGGGAGTGATGGTTATCTTGTAGTTGCCGCTGCAACCTCCGAAGTAGGTTACCACAGCATCGCCCTTCCCCTGCTGACGTAGCAACCGTCGTGCGTACACAACCCACCTCGTTGTTGTGGCACTACATCGAGGTTGTCTCGGCAAGAAGGTTGTGTCACTCCTTAGGGCTCACATAACGTCGATGACAGTGCCCGGGCGGGAGGTTCCACTCGGCGCCCGGGCACTCGCAAGAGGCGGGCCGCAGCCAGCGGTCCACGCCGCTGAGGACGGCCCCCAGCCGCCTTCAGCCAGTTTCGCAGCAGGAGAAGGCGAAGACCAGCGCCAAGCGTCGCAACCAGCCACGCTGAGGCGACTGCGGTCACATCCAGTGGTCGTCGAGGCCCCGCCCCTCCTGCTGCAACCGGCAGTTGCCCCGCATGGAGTACAAAGGAACGGCGCTACATCGCACGCATGCACACGAGAATCGTCAGGCGGTCATCCCGTGGCGAGCAGCGCGGGCCAGGACGATGCGACGGAGTTGGCGGATACCCCGCTCGAAGTCGTCCGAGTCGTCTAGCGGTAGCGGACCAGGGAGTGCGAGGAACGCGTCGGCTGCGTCATCGAGGGCATCGAGGACCGCGTACTCCTCCATGAGCGTGGCGGCGTCGTCGGGGCCGCGATCGAGGTTGCCGCGGTCATTGGTGCCGGTGTCGGAGAACATCAGGTACTCCACTTGGCCTGGCGAGGTGCTCAGCGCCTGGGCCCACGCCACGGTGGTTTGGATGTATCGCTCGTAGTCGGCGACGTGCCAGTCCAGCCCCACCCGTAGTGCGCCGTACTCGCGCAGCCAGTGGTGGACACGTGAGTCCAGGACCAAGGCAGGCTGCTGGTTCGGGGTAGTGAAGTAGAACAGGTACTTGGTGGCGAAGGCGACGCCGAGCCGCTTGATGCGGTTCTTCGCGAGCCAAGCGAAGGCTGCCGGGCCGCCTTCAGTTCGGACCCGGGTTGCTGCTTCCCCGAGCTTGTCTTGGAGATCAGGATTCTCAGCGAGAACGCGGGCGGTTCGGTACGGTCCGTATCCGACGGGTCCGTATCCCCACACCATCGCCGCGATGAAGACGCGGATGACGTCCGTGTCGTCGCTGCAGCTTCGTGCGATCTTTTCGACGTCGTCGCGTCCGAGCCTGTCGGGTAGTTGCTTCAGGAAGTCTTGGTGGCTGGGCAAGGCGGCCTGCCACGAGCGGTGGCTCCAGCGGGCCGGGGGTTGCGGGTCGTGGCCGCGAGTGGCGACGAGGTGCTCGAGGCGTTGTGGGACAGGTTTCGTCGTCAACGGCATTGGGCGATCCTGCCCGGGAGCCGTAGTCATGCGTCGCTCTTTGTCACCTAGTTGACCGTGCTTGCGAAGCGTCTGTTGTCATGCGTCAGCGACGGTGTTGGGCAGGGGTTCGGCGACCTGGTGCAGGGTTCTGCCGTCGGGGATCCTGTACCAGTTTTGTGCCCAGAGCTGGGCTCGTTCTGGTTGGCCGGTGGCCGACAGCACGATGTGCCGGATCAACGCCAGAGTGCGGTATCGCTTGCCGTCTGTGGCCCACTCGACGGGCCCGGTGATGTCGTTGTACCAGCGTCCCTGGGCACGTTTAGGGTCCTCGTTCAGCCAGGTGCGGATGGCGTCACGGTCTTGGTCGACGAGGTCGGGGACGACGACGGTCAGTGGGGTGCCGTCGGAGATGGTCCCGTGTGCGACGAGTCGGCTGACGGCGGCGGCTTTGCGTTCGCCGGATGCGCGGGAGGCGGCTTGGGTGGCGCTGCTGGAACGTGGTCGAACCATGAAGTCTTCGGCGTCGGGAACGGGGAGTAGTTGTGCGACGGAGAGGACCTTTTCGCCGGCTGCGGTGTTGTAGAGCTGGTAGCGGATAAGCCGGATGTCGATGCCTGCCTCGTACAGGTATAGGGCGGTGTTGGTGACGGTGGGGCCGAAGTCGGAGGCCATCAGGACGATCCGTGGTGGGCTGAGGGTTTCGTCGGAAAGCACTTCGGCCCAGTCCATGAGGTCGGTGAGGGCTTGTTGGATGGTGGCGGCTGGGCCGAGGTGGGCGGCGTGTACCTCGGCGAGCAGGTCGACGGTGAAGCGGCTGGCCATGGCGGCGTAGTTGATGGCCTGCATGGTGATGGTGTCAGGTGCGCAGTCGCGTTTGAGTTCGACGACCACGAGGCGGCCGGTGCGGTCCAGGCCGAGGACGTCGAGGCGGTCGGCTGTGGTGCCGGTTGTGGAGGCCCAGCGGCCGTACTCGAAGGCGACGATCTTGACGCCGTCGCCGATGAGCTGTGGGTGGTCGATGACCCATTGCTGCAGGTGTTTGCGTTCCTGCAGGCCGGCCTCCGTGAGAGTGATCGGCTGGGCGGGGACGGCGATGGTGTCGTTGACAGTGAACAGCAGCTCGTCCGGCATGGGCGTACCTCCCGGCGCTGACCGTACACGTTGGAGCGTGTGCAAAGGTCACGATCGGCTGTCCGCAGGGGCGGATGGTCATGGCCGCCAGTTGGGAGTGGATGGGCTGGATTGTCGGGCTGGGCGTCTACAGTGCCGGCGTGGATGGGGTTTCCTTCGCTGAGCTGGCGCGAGCCGACTTGCCGCTGGACGGCTATCTGTACGGCGGGCGCGCTCGCAACACCAGTGACGACCCGATTCACAAGATTCTGCCAGGCGGCAACCAGGGCGGATTCCGGTTCGGGGGAACGCCAGGTACCGGGACGGTACGGCTAGTCGGCCTCTGCTCCAGCGGCCGGGATCCGGACTGGCCGGACGAGCTCGATGAGCAGACTGGCCTGTTCACCTACTTCGTCGACAACAAGACGCCCGGGTGGGACCTGCACGCTACCCGTGGCAACAAACTGCTACGGGAAGTCTTTCCGGGTTGCTATGAGACGCCAGAGCAGCGGCGTCGGGTGCCGCCGTTCCTGCTGTTCGTGAACACGGGAATCTACCGCGACGTCAGGTTCCGCGGGCTGCTCGCGCCAGGCGGGGTTGGCTCCAACCCAGACGATGATCTGCTGGCAATTTGGCGTAACCGGGGAGGGCTGCGGTTCCAGAACTACCGTGCCCGGTTCACTGTTCTTGATGTGCCGGTGGTGCGGCGGGCGTGGTTGGACGAGGTGCTGGGTGGGGTGGTTGACGGGCCGTCGTGTCCGCCGGCGTGGCGGGCGTGGATCGAGGGCCGCGTCTACCAGCCGCTGATTGCTCGCCGTACGACCACGATCCGAAGCCGCAAGGAGCAGACGCCAGCGGACCGCGCTGATGTGGCGATCCTGCAGCAGGTGAGGGACTGGTTCGCGGCGGACCCGTACCGGTTCGAAGAGTGCGCGGTGCAGCTGTGGCGGATGACCGCCCCGCGACGGGGCAGGTCGAGCTCACGCCACGGATCAGGGACGGTGGCCGCGATGCGGTCGGGGACTACCTGCTGGGGGCCGGCGGCGGACCCGGTACGGCTGGACTTCGCGCTGGAGGCGAAGTGCTACAAGGACGGCAGCGGCGTTGGTGTGAAGGACATGTCGCGGCTGATCTCCCGGCTACGGCACCGCATGTTCGGGGTATTCGTGACCACCTCGCACTTCGATGCCCAGGCGTACAAGGAGGTCCGGGAGGACCAGCACCCGATAATCTTGATCTGCGGCTGAGACATCGTTGACGCGCTGCGCCGCCACGGCTACAGCACACCTGTTGCGGTGCAGGACTGGCTCGCCCACCACTTCCCGCAGCCGGTCGCGTCGTCAGGCGGCCGGCCGTGACCGTGCTACCTGATCAGCTGGGCACGGTCGCGTCCTGGTCGGCGTGGGTGCCGTTCGCGGTGGCCGTCCGTACGGCGCCGCGGCTGCCCGGGGTCTATTTGGCGCGGCGGGCCGCTTCCGGCCCACTGGTGTACGTCGGTATGGCCGGTGAACGCCGGGGCGCGGGTATCCGCAGCCGGTTGTCGATCTATGACCGTGGGCGGGCCGCAGTCAGCGGATTAGGCGAGGCTGCGCTCGACCGTGCCCTCGCCGATCCTGGCTGGTTGCGGCAGCGGCTGGCTGAGGTGGAAGCTGGCCAGACGCGCCGGGCGGTCGTGTGGGCGCAGGAGGCGATCCGCTGGGCGGACCTTCACATCAGCTGGACGACCACCGTTGATCGTGCAGCCGCCATGGCACTTGAACGTAGCATCCTTCAGCTTCTGGTCGATCAAGTGCTATGGAACCGCCTGCGTTGACCGCAGCGCATCCAAATACGCAGTGCCGACGCCGGGCGAGCAACGTGGAGATGAGGTCCACACGAACTCAGGCACTCCCGTGTTGGTCAACCGGTCTCCTGTTCCGGTCGCCGGACGGAGCGGGCCTGGGGAGAGGCCGCGGTTAGGGCGATGACGGATGAACCGGTGAGGCGCCCGGGTGCGGCTCGGTGGACCTGGCCCGAGCTGAGTAGTTCGCTGATCACTGTACGGGCGTGGCCACGTCTGAAGATCGTCTTTTGGAGGGTGAAGGTTCGCAGCTGGTCGACGGTGGCCCGGTGTCCCGACCGGTTGGCGAGGTGGTCGAGGATGAGCCGGCGCAATGGACCTGTCTGGGGCCCGAACTCGATGTCCAGCATCTGTTGGTTGGGGTCGCGTGGATCGCGGTAGCCGATGCCGCGTACCGGGTCGACGGCCCAGATGGCGTCCTTCATCTTCTCGATGCCGCGGTCATGGTTCGTGCCGTACACCAGGTACAGCAGGTGGCCGCCTTCGTCGGCGAGTTCGAAGTCGAGGACGTACCGGAACCCGGCGTCGTTGAGAGTGCGCCGGTACTGCTGGCGGATGTAGTCCGCCTTGGCGCGTGCGGGCTGGGTTTGGACGTCGCGCCAGAGGGCGGAGCCGAAGACGTTGTCGCCGTAGTGCTCGGGATCTTTGGCGAAACGGGCGAAGTGGCCGGGCTGGATGGTCACGATCGTCTCGGCGCCGGGTGTCTTGGCGACTCTTCGTAGCAGGTCGAAGGAGACGGCTGAGCCCCAGGTGTCGAAGACTGCGAGAAGCGGCCGGGTTACCACGCGGTGCTCAGCGAACATCGTGGGGATGGTGTCGTTGCAGCGCCCCTGCCGGACGTCAACGAAGAGGCCGCGCGTGCGCAGGGCGGTCGGGTCGAGGGTGCCGAGCTCGGCGGCGAGTCGGTCGCGGAGGTGTTGGCATCGGTCCCGGTCGCCTTCGACGAACAGCAGGTACGCGGGTCCCTCTGGTGTGGGCTGCGGTTTTGCACGAAGCAGGGTGCGCAGGGCGAGAATAGGTGAGCCTGGTGTGTGGCAGGTGTATTCGCCGGGGCCGGCGAAGCCTTCGGCGTAGGTGATCCCTCGTCTTTGGGACAGCAGGATCGGGTACCAGGCTTGCAGGTAGCGCTTGTAAACCCGGTGTTTGGCTTCGGTATGGTGGTCCAGAGGCCAGAGCGTGGTGGTGGGCGGCACGGCTCCCTCCACAAGGGCGAACACAATGAGCAGCCGTGCAACTACCGTACGCGACGAGCCTTGTCGATGCGAGACCTAAGAACGGTCCGGTATCCGATCAAGAAGCGACCCGCGTGGACTGGTCGATAACGCGTGTAGGCATCTGGTCCCAGGTACGACCATCCAATGTCCGCCCGCCGGCCTTCGGCGTCCGGCCACCCCACTGCTTGAAGAAGAACGCCACGCTCGCCGCCACACATTGATCCCGTAGGCCACGTACCCACTCGGGCGCCATCGGCCGCCCTCGCGGTCCCGATTCTCCGCCCGCAATCAGCCAGCCGATCCCGCTCAGGTCGAGACCTTCGAGCGGACCTAGCAGAGGCTCAGCGGAAACGAACCGAACCTGTGCTGGCACTTCGCGCAGGTGGTCAAGCCGGGTCAGCCGACTGCCATCTTCGACGCTCACGCCCATCCACACGTTCGGCGGCCAGTCCAGCCGGTCGACGAGCCGGGAAAGGCGCAGCGACCGTTTGGTCAAGATCTGGTAGGTGTGCTGCGGAGTCGCGGCCATGACGTCGAAGACCCGTGCCACGAACTCGAACGGCACGCGCGCGTGGAAGAGGTCGGACATCGAGTTGACGAACACCAGCCGCGGCTGACGCCAGCGCAGCGGGATTGCCAGGGCATCCTCGTGGACGGTCAACGCGAAGCCCGGACCGGAAGTACGCGGGTCTCCGTCCTTGCTGTACTTGGCCGAACCCATCGCCTTGAGCCGGCCTGCCAGGGTCAAGGCGTAGCAGTTGTCGCAGCCGGCCGAGATCCGATCGCAGCCCGTCGTCGGGTTCCACGTTGCCTCAGTCCACTCGATACCGCTGTGATCGGCCACAACAGACGCCCCCATCCTTCACACATTCTTGTCGAACGATCGCCCGCATGGAAAGGCACGCCCGGCGCCCTTTCGGCTCGGCATTTGACGTCGAGCGGATGGACACTTAGGACGGTGCTAGCGCCGGATGCCCTCGAAGATGCAGACTGCCCGTCGTGAGGGCGTACGTGGGCGTCACCGACGGCGACTGGTATCGGTCCCTCGCCGACCGGCCCATGCTCAACGAGGTCAACTTCTGGCGCCCCGGCGGTGGCCGCGGCTTCGGCGTCCTCGCCATCGGCGAGCCCTTCTTCTTCAAGACCCACTACCCGCACAACCGCGTAGTCGGCGGCGGCTTCTACAGCGGCTTCGCCCCCCTGCCGTTGTCGACCGCCTGGGACTACTTCAGGGAAGGCAACGGCGTCGAGAGCCTCGCCCAGATGCGCGCACGTGTCAGCAAGTATCGACGTGAACCCATCGCCGCCGGCGAGGATCCCGAGATCGGCTGCGTGTTCGTCCGGGACACCGTCTTCCTCCCGCCCCACCAGGTGGCCGAACCTCCACCCCAATTCTCCAGCAACATCGTCCAGGGCAAGAGTTACGACCTAGCCGACCCCACCGTGTCGGCCTACTTCGATCACCTGCTAGCCCTGGTCCTCGGCCATCCCGTTGACATCGACCTGGCCGAACCGTGGCAGCGACCCGGCCCCGTCTACGGCGACCCGCGGCTGGTCCCACAACGACTCGGGCAGCAATCGTTCAAAGCCGTCGTGCTCAACGCCTACCACCGACAGTGCGCGATCAGCGGCGCCAAGATCCGCCCAGTCCTGCAAGCAGCCCACATCCGCCCACTACCTGCCGGCGGTGAGCACCGCATCGACAACGGCCTGCTGCTCCGCTCTGACGTCCACACCCTGTACGACCGCGGCTATCTCGGCGTCGACCCGCGGTACCGGCTACTCGTCAGTCCACGCCTGCGGGAGGAGTTCGGCAACGGCGAACAGTTCTACGCTCGTGCCGGACAACCTATATCTATGCCCGAAAGGCGGGCCGACCGACCGAACCGCGAATATCTCGAATGGCATCTCGAAGAGGTATTTAAAGCAGCCTGAACTCTTGAGCTGCCGCGGGTGGGACACTCTGGTCCCAAGTCACAACGCGAGGGAGGAGGTTAGATGGCTCAGTGGTTGATTCGCAGTGAGACCATTGCTCGGGTTTACCCACCACCGTCCAGCGTAGCGCCGAGTACGTGGACGATGCCAACGTGCTGGGGGGAAGAGCACTCGGTGGCAGACGTCTCCGAAGGAGACCCTGTCGCGCTTCTGCGGAGGGGGCGCGGAGGCGGAATCGTCGGTCACGGGCGAGTCGGCGCCGTCACCGGGACCTCAGCCCCTTACATTGGCCATCCGCGATGCTGTTGGCGCCGCGTCACCGTTGCGCTCGATCAAACGTATTTCGGAAATCCCATCTCGTTCCGGATACTGCCCGGCATCGACTACCGCGTCAGAGAAAGGTTCGCCCGCGACAAGGGCGATCCGCGACCGCCCTTGGCCCTTTCTGAGCACGCATGGCAGGTTCTTCTCCAGCGCGCCGCACAAGCTCGCGATGTTGAATGGCCAGCATCTTGGGACCTTTCCCCAGGAACAGCCGTAAGCCGGACCGACATCCACAAGACTTACGGCGGCCATAGGCAGGGAGTGATAACTCACAGCGCTTCAACACCCAATACGTTCGTGTTCCTAGGCGCGGGAAGCTTCGTCGCACCATTCACGCATGACTGGGCCGAGGATGGGGCTTTGCTCATTGTCGGCAAGCCTACGCTCGACAATCAGCTCAGCGAGAACCTGACGGTGCTTGAGCACATTCGCTCGGGCCGACCTCTGCGCGTATTCCACACTCGCCGCGGCAAGCCATGTGTCTATCTCGGCGAAGCGCTCCTAGACCAAGAGCAGCCGATCCAGGACTGGATCGAGGTATCGTCGGACCCGGCCCGCCGCTACCCCGTCAAGCCCCGGCGAAATCCATTCACTGGTAGTGTCGTAGCGCAGAATGACCGCGAGCCCTTACGGGCTCCACTCATCCGTGTCTTTCCGGTAACGGGCCTTGCACCCTTCGTCGATCCGGACCATATCCCGCAGCGCCGCCTGCAGAGCCTACAGCTACGGGTTAAACAAGTCGCTGACACATCGGAACGGAGGCCGATCCCGGGGGCGGAGGCTCTGGTGAGCTCCGGACCCGGACAGGTCGAGGCTGACATGATCAGGTATTTGGTGGCGCTGCTGCGTAAAGAGCCAGTGGACTATGAATTAGTGGAGATGGCAGATACCGCCGCTCTTGTCGATCTGATCAGACGGCACAGCCGACAAGCAGCACTCACGCAACTACGCTCCCTAGTTGAGACCCCACACACGAAAGAGCCCGCAATACAGCGCGTACTCGAGAATCAGACCTGGGTCTTCGGGGGCGAGTATGTCGGCATTTCTACGCGGCGAGCGTTCTCACTCGGCGACAGGCTCGACATTCCGCTTGTCCGAGGTGACGGATCGCTACACGGTGTCGAGATTAAACGAGCCAACGTTCCAGACCTCATAACTTCCCATCGCGGCCGTCCTGCCGTCGGTACGCCCGTGCACCTGGCGGTGATACAGGCGATGAATTACCTACGCGGCTTGGACGAACAGAGATCGACGATCCTGAGCGAGTTCGGTGTGGATTGCCGTAGAGCTTCGATGACCGTGGTCATTGGGCACCCAATGTATGTGACAGGATTCACTCGGGATGAAATAGCAGAGTCGGTTCGGACCTATAACTCCCACCTAAGCCGAGTCCGCGTGATCACATACGCTGAATTGCTCGACAACGCCGCTCGGATGTTGCTCCTTTCGCGCCTGGCGGCGGATCCTGCCGTTAGCTAGGCAGCTAACTGGCCATAGTCATAAGGACTCTTATGGTGCGTACCTGACGGTGTCCGCGACTGTGATCCGAGCGATCCAGAACCCGTCGGGTCGGTCTGCCGGCGGATTTGCAACGACGGTCAGGGCTCCGTCCGCTACCGGTGGACCTGCTGTTTGTTCGGTCACCTGAAGGTGGAGGGTCTCCGTCGGCCACGGTGCCGAACACAGCCCCGCTCAGTTACGCCTGCTGGTTTCTCAGAGCCGTGAATGCGAGAACTGGTGCGGGTATAGACGCGTGCTCTCCAAGCGCACCGCGGTTGCGTCCCGGCGGGTCAGCCCCCTGACGGGCCTGTGCCGCGCCCACCTTGACGGACTGCATGGAGCCAAACCGTCACGACGGCCGGATTTGCAGCGGCGGGATTGCCTGGACCAACCGCACCGTCTGGAGGCTGACCGCCACGACCCGCGCCAACAGGTCAAGGATGTAACGGGGGTCACCGATCTCGCGGGACCAGTCGTTGGGGTCGTTGGTTATGCCGGATGCCTTGTCGGTCTTGATCTGGTAGCGGTCGAGGATCCACTCGATTGCTGATCGGGCGCCGAGCTGGTACTCATAGGCGTCCGCCGGGATGCCGGACACGCTGACGTGCGGGTTGTAGACGACCGTCGACCTGTTGGGGACGAGCTTGCCGTCGACGCGCTGCTTGGCGAAGGACATCTTCTCTATCCGGTAGAAGTCGTACGGGTCGGCGCCGGACGGCGGGACGGCGTCCAGACCGTCGAGCGGATACGGCTCCTCCTGCTCGTAGCCGAGGTGCAGTCTCATCAGCTCAATGCCGGTCGAGATGTAGGGATGAGGGTCGGTTACCAGCGGGATGCGCGGCAGCGACTTCTTCAAGTCTGCCGCGTAGGTGGTGCGGTAGTCGGGTGAGTGCAGCAAGCCGTAGACGTAGTGGAAGATGTCATCCTTGCTGATTTCGTTTCCGTAGGCGGCTCGGAACCGTCGCAACGCCTGATCGGTGACGTTGTCCACCCGCCGCTGCGCGTCCACCCCGAGCGCGGCAAAGTCGAAGCCGTCTTCGGTCTCGACCGGCTCGAATCGCCAGCGGGGGAAGAACTGTCCTGTGTCGAGCAGGTGCAGGTCAGGCAGCCTGTTAGTCGCGATCGTGCAGAAGTCATAGTGTGAGGAGGGGCCGGTCAGGGTGAACCCCGTGTTTCCGGTGGTGGCGGTAGGGAAGAGTCGCGGGAGCTGGTAGCGCATTGCGTTGACGTCTTGGTCGAAGTAGACGAACTGTCGGGTGAATGGCCGGTACTGCCCTTGCCTGACAGCGACGTCTGCTCGCAAGGCGATCCGCCGTCCCTTCGCCAGATACTGGTCAAGGTTGCGGTTCCAGCTGACACGTTTGGGGTTGCGGTCAACCTGATGGTCGGGGTCGCGTTCGACCGCTTCGACTTGGCTGTTGAAGTGATCGGCTAGCCGGCCGATCTTGTCGGAGAGCTGTGTGCGGCTGAAGCCATATACCCACACGTCGCGGCCGGTAGCCAAGCCGAGTGAGAAGGTGCCGAAGATCGCGGCGCCGCTCTCCTTGTCGCCGACGGGAATGAATTGGTGGAAGTCGTCGCGGCGTTGGTTGAGCCAGTCGCCGTGCTTGTTGGGAGTCACTGGCACGGATCGAAGTCCTGTGATCGAGCTTGCCGCGACGAGTTCGTCCACCTTCTGGCGTGCGTTAGTGTGATCGCCAACCTCGGCGTATCGGATGGCGCAAGGTCCGCTTTGGTCGGGGTTCTTGACGAGGACGACGATGGCGATGGTCGCGATCGAGCCGCCGGTCCCCTTGTTGTACGCCTCGAAGATCGGCCTGCCTTCGGCGCCGCCTTCGCGGCGGTTACCGCGCAGATTATAGATATGGATGCTGCTGAACTCGTCGGTGAGGCTCTTGCGCATTCCGTCTGCGCTGTTAGAGTCCAGGAATCCACCGTTGGTGACGTAGGCGATGACGCCACGGTCCTTGATGCGCAGGCTGGCCCACTTGATGGCGCGAATATAGGAGTCATAGAGCGTGCGCTTTGACACGGCCTTCGAGTGCCGGACATAAGTTGACTCGATGGCTCTGTCGAGCGATGGATACGACTCGTTGGCATTGTTATCGTTGCCGGAACCCTGCCCCACAGAGTAAGGCGGGTTGCCGACGATGACGGTGATAGGCAGCTTCTTGAGGGTTTCGAGGCGCTGGTTGTTTTCCGGGAAGACTTTCAGATCGGGGATGTCGTCGTCTTCCCAGGATTGGAACGTGTCGGTGAGAATAAGCCCGGGGAATGGGGTCGGGTGGCCGGTGATCGTGGCGTAGGTGGTTTCGATGTTCACCGCGGCGATGTAGTAGGCCAGGAGAAGCAGTTCGTTGCCGTGTAGCTCACTGGCGTACTTGCGGGCCAGATCATGGGGCTTGACCAGCCCGGTTTGCAAGAGGCGCGTGAGGAAGGTGCCAGTGCCGGTGAACCCGTCGAGGATGTGCACCCCTTCATCCGTGAGGCCTTGCCCGAACTCTTGGCGGAGGATGTCGTCGGCGGAGCGGAGGATGAAGTCGACGATCTCGACGGGGGTGTAGACGATGCCGAGCTTGTCGACGGTCCGTTTGAAGGCGGTGGCGAAGAACTTGTCATACAGCTCGACCATGATCTTCTGCTTGCCTTCGGCGTCTGACACTCCTTCCACGCGGCGGCGCACTGAAGCGTAGAACCGTTCCAGCTTGTCGTTTTCGGTGTCGAGCGCATGTTCGTCGAGCGTCGCGAGCATGCGCTCCATGGCCTGGGCTACGGGGTTGTGGGCGGCGAAGTCGTAGCCGGCGAACAGGGCATCGAAGACCGGCCGGGTAACGAGGTGTTGGGCGAGCATCTCCACGGCGTCGGCCTGACTGATCGAGTCGTTGAGGTTGCCCCGTAGTCCGGTCAGGAACCGGTCGAACTCGGCCGCCGTCTGACTGCCTGGGTTGGCGAGCAGGCCGTTGATGCGCTCGATGTGGTTGTGGGCGATGTCGGCCACGTCTTTGGCCCAGGTCGCCCAGTAGCGGCGTTCCCCGACCTTGGTCACGATCCGTGCATACATGGCGTCGCGGAACGCTTCGAGCGGGAACTCGGCGAGCATCTGCTCGAAGCGTTCGCCGGGCGCCCCGGTCGGCATCTGGTTCCCGCCGTCCGCCTCGCCGGGGGTGATGCGTTGCCCGGCAGCGGCGTGCATGTCGTTGGCCGACTCGGGTTTCGGGGCAGTGACGCCGAAGATCTGCAACCGGTCAGGGCGCGTCTTGTTCAGCTCGATGCTGTTGACCAAAGCCTGGAAACGCTCGTCATGCGACCGCAGGGCTTGCAGCACCTGCCACACCACGCGGTAACGCTCGTTGTCGGCGAGTGCTTGCTCGGGGGTGACGCCGGTGGGCACGACTACGGGCAGGATGATGTAGCCGAGTTTCTTGCCCGGCGCCCGGCGCATGACCCTGCCGACGGCCTGTACCACATCGACCTGCGAACCGCGGGGGGTGAGGAACATGACCGCGTCCAGGGCGGGCACGTCAACACCTTCGGACAGACAGCGGGCGTTGGTCAGCACCCGGCACACCGCGTCATCGGAACCGATGTTCTCCTTCAACCACGCCAGGTGGGCGTTGCGCTGATGGATGCCCATCGTCCCATCGACATGCCGGGCTTCAACCTTGATCAGATGGGCGCCCTCACGCACGACGCCGCCGTCGTGGATGGCTTCGTCGACGAAGAACGGAAGCGCGTCGGCAGCCCGCTTGGAGTCCTTGATGTCCTTGGCGAACGCCACCGCGGTACGCATCGGCGCGGCATCCTCACCGTCGTACCCCCCGCCGTCGGCGCCGCCGTCAGGCGTGACAGTGGCGGGGCCGTAGTCCTTTGACAAGCCCCGCCAGCAGCCAATCAGCTTCGCCGCGTCCGGTAAGCTGATCTCACCGGACTTCGCCAGCGCCTGCTGAAAATGTCGGGCGACATACGCCTCATCCACCGCCAGGACCTGGACCCGGTAGTCGGTGAGCAGACCCGCCTCCACCGCCTCACCGAAACCGAGCCGGTGCAGCTCTGGGCCGAATGTTTCTTCGTCGTTCATGTCCGCCAGCACCGCTTCGGCGTCAGCGGCCTTACGACGCACCTCGTCACCGAACACCCGCGACGTGGCCGTCATGTACAGCCGCTTGGCCGCCTTCAAGTAATCGCTGTCATGCACACGCACAAAGGCGGACTCGTCCGCCCCGGACAACGTCACCCCGGTGGTGCGATGCGCTTCATCACAGATGACCAGATCAAACTGCGGAACTCCCGCACGTTGGGCCTGCGCGACCACGTCGATGGACTGGTAGGTCGCGAACACCACTGACCGGCCTTCACCGTCGTGTGGGGCGTTGAAGCGAGCCGCCAACGCTGCCGAACTCGTCGTCGCGGGTTCCTGCAGCTCGGTGGCCGCCATGTCCGCGTCCTCACCGCCACGCGAGCGCCCGACGCGCACATCCGAGCAGACCGCGAACGGGCGCAGCTTGGTGCCGGCCTCGTTCATCCACTCCCGCAACGTTTGCGACAACAGCTGAATCGACGGGACCAGGAACAACACACTGCCACCGGCCGGCACTAGCGTTAGGGCGATCTTCAAAGCGGTGAACGTCTTGCCCGTCCCGCAGGCCATTATCAATTTGCCTCGGTCGTGCTCAGACAGTCCGTCGCTTACCCTCCTCAACGCCACCGTCTGATGCGGGAGCAACCGTTTCGGAGCGGTGGACGTCAGGGCTGCGGGCTTGGACCAGGAAAACTGTGACCAGTCGATACGGGCGTCGTTGAGGTAGCCGACATCCAGACGCTGCACCGGGATCGCCTGCCCGGCTAACACCTCAGCAGCGTTCTTGGACCAACCCGCCGACGTGTCGATGATGTAACGCGCGGTAAACTCGGTACGGGCTGAGGTCGCCAGGAACCCGTCGATGTCAGCCTTTGCTACCTGCCTGCCCGAGTCGTAGAACTTGCATTGGATCGCAGCCAGTCCGCCGCCGTCGCGCAGCTGGGCGACCAGGTCGATGCCGGTGTCGGGCCGGCCAGCACGGCCGGGCCAGTCCGCCCACAACCACACCTTGTCGAACCGGGCCTGCCACTCCGGCTCCACACCCAGGTACGACAGAATCAGCCGCTCGAAGCGGTCGCCTTTGTCCCGCTCGTCCAGCGATTGCGTCCGCAGCTCATCTAGCAGTCCATAAAGCGTCGAAGCCATGTCCAAGATTCAACCGCACGTGGTCGATCTCTGCGCGGAAGCCCTCGGCAATCAACGTTGATCGACGTATCGGTCATCTGGGGTCACTTGTCCGCTCGGCGTGGACACGCCCAGGTCGATAATGATCAGCTGAGCCACACGTGGACGGGCGACGAGGCGGTGGCCTTGTCGGAGGGACGATCATCCGACCTGCCTCACCGGGCGGGCATGAACCCAAGGTTCTGCGTCGGTCGCCGCTCCGAGCACCGCCCGGTAGTCGGCTGTCGGATAGCAGCGTCCACTGCACTCAACCCTGCTGACGTAGTGGCGATCAAGCGACACAACAAGGATGGGCGTGGACGACGTGCGCCGTGAACCCCTCGGCCGGATCGCGTTGGGACATCAGCCAATGAGGGCAGGTTGGTCTTGTTCGTACGTTCCGGCGCCGGATGTCGCTAACTCGGGCATCGCCCGAAATCTCACCTATCTCGATATTCGCGAGTTTGGGCGTCAGCGCGGACAGCGACAGCTACGCCCGTCGTCGTCGAACCTGTGCCCGCACACGCATAGTGACGGACGCGGGAGGCCGATGCGCGTGGGCTGCGTCGGATCGCGGTGACCTTTCATTCGCGCTGAGCTCGCCGATGGGAATCAGGTCAGCTTGATGAGTCGGCGTGTTCAAGCGGTCTCGTACAGCACGGCATCGAGCAGACCGCGATGCCAAACGGCTGTTGCGCTGATGTGCTGAACACACGGGTACATGAGAGGCGGTCGTCGCCCCTACCGCGGTTCTGGCCACCGGATCTTCCGGTGGCACCTGGACGTTAGTTGGCCATAATGAGCGGATGAGGGCAGTCGAGGTGTGGCTTGACGGTGGGCCGGCAGACGGCCGAATGCTGCTGGTCGAGAGCGAACCTGTCGACGGTCTGCCAGCCACGGTTGTTCTTCCTCAGACGGGTGTCTTCGTCAGCGCCGACGATGAGCCGGCGCCGCGAATCGACCACGTTTACGCCTACGTCGGCGGGATCGACGGCCGGCCGGTGTACCGGTATAGCTCTCGCCGTGAGGCCCCCTAGCCGGTTCATGGATGGACAGCCGGTCATCGTCAAGCTGCACCGTGCGTAGGGAAAGCATCCCGTGTTGCTGGAGCAGGCGTAGGTAGGCGTATGGGTTGTGGTGGGCTCGTCGCCACAGCCGGTGGGCAAGGCGCCGTCGCTGCTGACCGCCCGCGGCCGCCGGTTCGGTTGCGGCGTCGATGGCGTCCTGGATGTGCAGCGCGTCTGCCAGGAATGGGGCGGCGGCGACGATGCCGGCCTCGATCGCGGCGAACGGCACTGTGGTGCCGTCGCCTCTAGTCCTTGCTGCGATCGCCAGGGCGGCACTCGTGGTAGCGGTGCGGCGAAGGTCGCCCAGGAGAGGAATGTGTTTGCGCATGGACCTGAGGCTGTCGGGCAGGTCTTGTTGGGCCCAAGGTCCCCAACCTGCTGTTCTTGAGGGAACTCGTCGTTTCGGTAGGGAGCGATTGACGTGGGGCTACCCGCCCAAGGTGAACGACGCGGCTGGTGCTGTCCGCCGTGCCACGTTCATTCGTGGGTGAGGATGACGTCGCGGGCGCTTGCCGCGAGCACGCTCTGTTTAGCGTAGGGCATGCCGAGCCGGTTCCAGTGGAAGATCACGTGATGCGCGAGGATCGCGCGGATTCCGCGCTGGAGCGTCCCGCGCCGGGCTGTTTCGGCAAGCGACGTCCCGGCGCGATGGAAGGCTTCGATCCACGGCTGGTGTCCAGAAAGTGGACTGTTCGCTGGCAGGTTCGCCGCGCGGGGATCGGCGGTGAGTAGGCGCCGTAGCGGGCCAAGGGTGGTTCGCCGTTGTGTGGCGTCGTGGGCTGGTCGGTGGTTGCTGACACGGGCCCAGATGTCGCCTTGCTCGTACAAGTCTTGGCCGGCCGCTCGTAGCAGGGCGCTGCAGAGCAGGATCGACAGTTCGGGGGCATCGATGGTCGGTCGTGTTTGGGTGGCGGCCGTGCTGTGTGCGTGGGCGAGTAGGTTGCGGCTGTCGGCGTGGAACAGGTCGTGCGCGATCTCGACAGCGGTTGGTCCGCCGAAGGTGACGATTTCTGGCTCGTAGATGCCGGGGCGGTGTCCAACGATGTGCCCTGCGGCTTGCAGGGTGTCGAGGACGCTGTGGAGGCGGTCGTTGGCGGGTTCCGGCGGAGTTTGCGGTGTGGGTCTCCAGCGCAGCCGCCACCATGGGGTCTTGCGGATGAACCACCAGTTGGTGACGAGGTAGTGTCGTTCGGCGTCCTCGAGGATGGGGCTGACGTGTTCGGCCATGATGTTCTCGGCCAGGCGCGGGGTCGTGAACTGGATGTTTATCTGGAGCCAGCCGCTGTGTTCGGTATCGCGTGCAAGGGTGGCGTGTCCGGCTGCTTGGTAGCGTTCGGCCGCGTCGGCGAGCTGGTGGGCGGCGAGGTGTGTGCGGGCCGCGACGAGGGTGATGGGTTGGCCGGCGAGGACCTGCCAGATGGCGGTCTCCAGTTGGTGGAGGTTGGTTAGCGCAGCAGGAGGCAGGTGTCCCATCGTCCTTCCAAAGTGGGGTCGATGACGGCGGATAGCAGGGTGAGGGCTACGCCGACGGCGCCTTCGAGGAATTCCGGGCCGCCGGCGGCTAGGAGTGTTTCGGCGGCACGTTCTGGTTCTGGCGGGAGGGTGTCGAGCAGCCGGGTCAGCAGGTGCGGGGCGTAGGTGTCTTGGTCGCTGGTGGGGTGGTCGGCGGCGGTGTGGCGGATGGTGTGGATCAGTCCGGCGAGTCCGTGACACAGGTTTGGCTCGTCCAGCTGCGCGGGGCTGTCCTCGTTCGCGGCGGCGTATAGGGCGTCTCGGGCGAGCTGGATGCGTGACTGGTCGCGTAGGGTGCGGCCGGCGAGGTGGTGGGTGTGGGCTTGTCCGGCGGCGCCGTAGCACCAGGATGGCCGCGGGGGCGGCTGGTTGTCGAGGTGGTGGGTGTGGTGTTCGGTGCGGTGGATCCATTGCGGCCACCAGGGGCCGGTGGGGCTGGTTTGTTGCCAGGTGTCGAGCCAGTGGCAGATCCGCTGGATGGCTTCGGTGTGGTGCGGGACGGTGATTCCGTGTTGGGCGGCGGTGGCGAGTAGGGCGAGGGGTCCGGTGATGCCGTGGGCCAGGCCGAGGTTGGCGTGTCCGCCGTTGAAGTCGGGATTGGGGCGGCTGGCGGGGTCGAGGTGTGTCCACCAGCCGGGCAGCGGCTGTCCATTGTGGATGATGGGCTCGGTGATGCGGACCAGGCATTGCAGGGCCTGTTGGACGGCGGGTTGTGTCGGGTCGCGGTCGAGTAGGTAGCGGGTGGTGCCGGTGATGCCGCTGATGAGGTCCCATTCGGCCAGCCGGGGTAGGTCGCCGCGCTCGATGCGGGCGTGCACAGCCGCGACGGTGTCGCGCAGGCTCGTGCTGATGTGTGTGTCGAGGGTGGCCAGGGCGCGTTGGTAGCTGCCGGGCCGGACGGTGGCGGCGAGGTGTAGTGCGTAGGCGACGGCTGGCGGTCCGTCGTAGAGGCCGTTGCCGGGGGCGGTGGAGATGCCGCCGGCGGTGATGTGGGCCAGCCACCGGTGGGCGGTTGCCCAGTCGGTGAGGCCGGTGCGGGCGCGTTCGATGTGCAGCAGGGCGATCCCGGCGGCGCCGCGGCCCAGCGACAGCGGGCCGCTGCTCGTTTGGTGGGCGGGTCTGATCCACTGTGCCGCCAAGGGTGGGGTCGCGACCCGGTCGGCGATGGCCTCGGCCACTGCCAAGGCCCGCCCGGCGGTGTGCGGCGTCATCACGGTGGTGGTCATCGGCTGCCTGCGAGGGTGTGGCGGCGGGTGAGGGCGGCGGCGCGGGCCAGCCGTAGGCAGATGTGCTCGGATGCTGGGTTGACGCCGGTGGTCCGGGCGTGGTGCAGGTGTAGCAGCGAGGCGAGTACCTGGTCGGGGTCTAGCCAGCCCGCGGCGTCCAGGTGCTGCCGGTATTGGGTGGCGGCCTGCCGGCGGTGGTGCCACGCCGCGGCCAGCTGCTCGGCTTGGCCGTGCGGGGCGAGGCACGCCAGCGTCTGGGCGAGGAGGGTTCGGTCGACCGGTGTGGTGCCGGTGCGGGGAGCGTGCTCGATCAGCCATGCCATGCCGGTGTCGTGGCCGCCGGTGAACGCGCAGACCAGGTCGATCATGCTGGCCGCGGTTACCGCTTGGCGGTGCAGGCGGGTGTGGAGTTGGGTGATGGCGGCTGCTGAGTCGGCGGCGAATAGGTGCTCGGCGGCGTTCATGGTGGTGCCGGTGCCGTAGCGGCCGGTCTCTGGTTGGTGGGTGGCGAATTCGAGGTCGCCGGCGAGCCCGGCGCGGTGCAGGCCGGCGGCCCAGGCCCCGACTCGGTGGGCGGCGTCGCCGAAGTCGGTCGGCGTGTGGAGACGGAATCGCAGCCGTAGGTGCGGGCGGGGGTCGGGGTAGCGGATGAACCACCACGGCGGCGGAGTCTCCCAGCCGGCGAGGAGCTGGGGTAGGTGGCGGGTGAGGATGGTGGTGTGCCGGTCGGGGTGGGCGTAGAGCCGCACGTACAGCCAGACTGATGCGCCCGGAAGGTGACTCTGGTCGCGGGTAGTGGTCTGGGCCGTCGCGGCGGGCCGGGTGGAGCGGGGTGTGGTGGCAGCGAGGGGGATGACCAGTTCGTGGATCCGGCCGTCGAACCAGCCCAGCTGGGCGTCGGTGGGCGCCTCCCGAAGTACGGCCACGCTGGTGCGGTCCAGGTGGGTGCGCAGCAGGTGTAGGTGGGCCGGTTCGGTCAGGTCCAGGCGTAGCCGTTGGTCGTCGTCGCCGAGGAACACCATCCGCGGTACGCGCGTGCGGTGCTGCCAGCGTTCGAACCGGTCGACCCAATTCGGCCAGGCGGATTGAGGATTGGGCAGGTCGGTGGTGGTCAGCCGCCACCGTGCGGGGGCGAGGATGGTGCGGCCGTGCCGGATGCGAGGCAGGTACGGCAGCCGTGCGGCGGCGCCCCAGGAGAACGGCACACAGGTGGCGGCGCGGCTGCTGGTGATCTCGCTGAGAAATCTGGCGAGGGGGTGGGTGTGGTTGGTCAGCTCGAGGGCGTGGAACATGACCGGCTCGACCGTTCGGCCGTCGTCGAGGTTGACCAGCCGCAACCCGTCGGTGTCGCCGGTGACCGCCAGGCCCGCCAGCGGCAGCCGGTGGCTGCCGGGCGGAAGGTGGTGCTCGTCGAGCGTGACGAGCGGGAGTACGGCGGGGATCCGGGTCACGTTCTGCAGCCGGGCGTCGAGCGGTGGGACGGCGACCTGGACGGCGAGGGCCCCGGTGTGGCTGGTCGGTACAGCGGTATGGGCGGTGATCGTCCGCTGCCGCTCGGCTGGGTGCAGTAGTGGCCAGAACCGGCCGGTCAGGGTGCCGGCAGCGCGAGAGATGCCGGTCACCGCGAGGTGGAAGTCGCCGCGATCGAGCCGGTCGCGGGTGTGCGCGTGCACCCGGACCGCGAGTTCGGTGCTGGCCGCGACCGCGGATGGTGGTTGATCGCCCAGGTCCGTGATGGCTTGCTGGTCGAGGGTGATCTCGGTGGCGCCGTCGAGGGCGGCGTGCTGGGCGTAGGCGAGCAGCAGTTCGTCCCGGCCGGTCAGCAGCGGGGGTTCGGTCGGGTGTGGGCTGTCGCGGTAGCCGGCCGGATAGCCGAGTCCGACGTCAGGGTTGATGAGGTCCAGCAGTGGGACGACAGCGTTGGGGCCGTACCGGTCGAGGAAGAGTGCGTGGTAGCGGCGCCAGTTTGGGAACCCGGTCGGGTGTGGGGTGAGCCGGGTCAGTGTGGTGGCGGCGGATTCGGCTTCGCGGACCACCTGTTCGGGGATGGTTAGGTCGCAGTCCAGCGCGAGGTCTACGGCCAGGCCGTGGCCGTTGGTCGGGTGCAGGTGCTCCATCCGCTCGGTAACGGTCGCGCGCAGGTGGTGGCTGTTTGCAGAGTCGATACCGGTGTTGTGTCGGGTCAGGTCGTCCCGGATGTGCCGCAGGAGGTGGACCGTCGGCGCCACCTCTTCGATCGTGTCCGCGGCGTCCGGCTTGCCAAGCAGGTGGTCGAGCGGGTCAGCGCCGGTCGTGGGTGGACGTAGGTCCGTGTGCAGTACCTGCCGGGCGATGAGTTCATCGACCAGCTCGGCCAGCTTGTTCGCGTGCTGTTGGTCGAGCCCGTGGGAGAGTCGGGCCAGGAGGTTCTCGACCCGGATCGGGGTACGGGCGATCTGAAGGGTTCGTGCTACGGGTTCGCTGTGACGGATCGAGAGCTCGCCTACGCCTTCTCCCCCGCCGGTGGGCTGTCGTGTGTAGGGGACGATCAGCCGGTCGCCGCGCACGTGGCAGGTCGAATTGGCGACGACGGTCAGCGGTGGCTGTAGGCCGCGCTGTCGTTCCAGATTGGTGACTACCCCGTCTAGCCATTCGGCGTCCACGGCCGCGACCGGGCGATGCCGCCGGCGCCAGTCGACCGAGGTGTGCTTTCCGATGTGGACCGTGGCGATGCCGGCGAACAGGCCGAACGGTGTCGCCCGCCCGATGCCACGTAGCAGGTATTGGAGCGTGGAGGTCACCAGCCGTCGAGCCTGTCGCGGTGTCGGCTCGTGTCCGTCCTGCAGCTGGGCGAGGCGGACGGCCAGGGTAGGGCTGGCGTGCGCGATGGCATTGGCCAGGTCCTCGTCGGCGTACACGAGCCGCAGCCACGCCAGCCACCCCTCGACCTGCCGGCCGATGTCATCGTCGGTAAAGGCCGGCCACCCAGCCGCCGGTGGTGCCGCCGCGACCGGGGCGCGGAGCATCACCGCGTCAACGTATCGGTACATCCGATGGCTCCAAGAATGGGGCGGGTCGCGGCACCCGGGCTGCGTTTGGGAGGCCGGTCCGGGTGCCACGACCCAGTCAAAGGGGGCGGTTGCGGGTGGGGCTTAGCAGCCGGCGCAGGCGGACTGGTTGGTCGAGCCGCAGCCGTTGTCGGTGCTGCGCATCAGGTCGGCCGCCGCTGGAACCGAGTCGAGGAACTCGATCTCCAGGTCAAGGATCTCCTCCTCCAGGCTGTTGGCCACTGTTCCGACGTCCATCCGGTCCTCCAATTAGGTCGGGGTTTGCCTGGCCTTCTGGATGGGTGAGGGCCAGGAAATCACCATCCTGGTGTGCCTTTTGTCGAGCACCAGAGCGCACGCTTGCGGGAGCTTCTCGTTCGGTGTGCCTGCCGGGTAGACGTCGATCGACGCGCCGGGCCCGGCGCGGTGCGCGTCGTCCCACACCCGGATCTGTTCCACCAACCGCTCTGTGAGGGCCTCACCTTGCGGGCCGTGGCCGTAGGCGCCGAACTCGAACCGGGTCCTCGCCTGGTCGACCGGTCGGGGCTTAGCCCGGTACGCCAGCGACCCGTTGCGGGTGGCTGTGGGGGTGGCGACTCGCCAGGTCGGGTTGACCACGCCCGCGTCGACGGCGTCCTGGCTCGCGGTGAGCAGGCAGAAGCCGGGCAGGGTGGCCATGAGCCACAGGTCCAGATCGCTGAACGGCTCGCTCGGCCCGACCGTGACCTGGGACCACGCCTCCGCTCGTGGCCCTTGCAGCGCGGCCGTCAACCGGTCCGCCTCGACGGTCGGGCGGCGGTCGAAGCGCAGGAACACATCCGTGCCATGCACCGGTAGCAGCCGTTCGACGACCGCGCCTGCACCTTGCATCGGCACGAACCCGCACTCCTGCACGCTGGTTGATGCCAGCCGCGCCCCGTCCCGGACCAGCGCGACAGATCGGGTGATGCCGCACATGCGCAGCGGAACGACGAGCCGGCCGCCTTCGGCCAACTGCTCCCACCATGCCGCCGGGATATCCCAGGCACCGACCGTCACCATGATCACGTCGAACGGTGCGGCGTCCGGTGCCCCGAACTCGCCGTCCGCGCGCAGCACCCGTACCCGGTCGTAGCCGGCCGCCGACAGGCAGCGCGTGGCCCGCTCGGTGACGTCTGGGTCGATGTCGACCGTCGTCACCGCACCGTCCGGGCCGACCAGCTCGGCCAGCAGCGCGGCGTTGTAGCCGCCCGAGCCGATCTCCAACACCCGATCACCGAGCCGGACGCCGGCCTGCTCCAACATCAACGCCACCACCGTGGGAGCGGACACCGAACTCACCGCCGTCCCGTCCGCGCCGCGTTTCGTGACAACGGCGTCGTCCGGCGCGTACACCCGCTCGGCCGGTGTGTCCGGCGTGAACAAGTGGCGGGGCACCGCGCGGAACGCCCGCTCGACCGCGTCCGTACGAATCGCCCCGCGAATCCGGAGCTGATCCACCAACTCGCCACGGAGCCGAGCAGTGTCAATTTCCTCAGATTGGTTCATTTTAAGACCCATTTGTCGGAGTGTAGGTTCCGGATAGCCGACGAAGGCTCGACACGAACCCCTCGCCACCCGTCGTTCACAGTGGGCCTTGCAGGGAGTCGCGCCCGCCCCGACGCCGGCCGTCGGAGGGGTCTGCCGCCGCCCGCGATGTTGCTCCTGCCAGGGAGTGCATTCGGGCGGCGGCAGACCGGTCCCGAGGGCGTCAGCCAGCAGGCGACGGGCCGAGGTGGATCAGTCCGGCGAAGAACGCCTTGTACATGTGGACGAGTTGGTCGGCCAATTCCTCAGATTGGGTCTGGTCGACCGGGATCTGGTTGCGGTCGGCGTAGGCGGCAATCCGGTGCGCCACCGCCGTCGCGACCGCCTTCGCGGCGTCCGAGATGACCGGGAGCATCACGCCGATGCCACCCGCCCGGCCGGCACCGTTGACCGGCCACCGCTGGAGAGATCGTCGGCCGCCTCCTGTGCGAGTTCCGCCGACCGTACCGGCTCCAAAGCGGTCTCCCTCAACCTGTCGAAGATGTCCACGTAACGGTCGGCGCCGTCGGCCTCGATGGCCAGACGTCCGGTCAGATGCTCGACCAACGCGGCGGGCGGGTACGGGCGCGGCAGCTTGCAAACAATGAAGCCGCCGTCAAGGCCAGGGTGCCAGCCTTCATGGGCGGGCAGGACCCGGATGTCCACGTGCGGCCGCTCGACGGTGCGAGTGAGGAACTCCAACTGCTGCTGCAACACGGCCCGGCCACCGATCGGGCGGCGCAGGACCGGCTCTTCCAGCAGAATGGTTAACCGCGTGCGGGGCTGGTCGTCTAGCTGTTGCTGCCGGCCAATCAGCCGGGCGACGATCTGGTCGACCCTGCGCCCATCCGACACGGTCTGCCGGACGATCGTCTCGGCGTAGTCGCGGGTCTGCACCACATCCGGGATCAGCAGCGGGGCGTAGATGCACAGCTCCTCCGCCTTGGCCTGCAACCACCACGGATCGATCGGCAACAGCCCCTTCCCATCCGCGGGCAGCAGACTGTCGTAGCGGCTAGCAGCTGGCTGCCATTGGTTGATCTGCCACGCCGACTGCGCCAGCTCGATCAGCTGCGACCGCTTCACCTCGTCGTACACGCCGTATACGTCCAGCAGGGCGATGACGTGGTCTCGGCGAAATGGCCACTCCGCCCGCTCGTACCTCGCCAGGGTGGAGAATTCGACGCCGAGGTGAGCGGCGATGTATTTGAGCGTCAAGCCGCGGTCCTCGCGCAGCCTGCGCATCTGCTCACCCAAATATTGGGCGCGGATTGTCTGCACGAACTGTTCTCGTTTCGTCGGCACGACCGTGCCCCTTTCCCTTGTCAACTCGTCGGATCGATGGGTAGGTCGTTGGCAGGGCGGCCGGTCAACGCCGCCGACTCATTCATTTCCAGGGCGGCGCCCCAGAGCTGGTCGAACGTGCTTGCGTACTGCTCGGCCGCCGCGTCCTCATGGATGGCCACGCCACGGATTTGGCCGGTACAGGCAACCCGCCGCGGATAGGGCTCGGGCAGCTCGAAGACCGTGAACCAGCCGTCCATCCAGGGCACGTAGCCGGCCTCCGCTGAGAGGATCCGCACCTGGATGCGGTCGCTGTTACCCAGCTTGGCCAGGTATTCAAGTTGGGCCGGCAGCGTCCCGGCAGGGCTGCCAACCGGCCGGCGTAGCACCGACTCCGCCAGCACCGCTTGCACGCTGGCCCCGTGCTCGTTGTTGAGCGCATGCTGCCGGTCGCGCAATGTTCGTACCCACCAACCCAACTGCGCGTCCGAGACGTCCTTCACATCGCGATGGACGACAGCCTCCACATACTCCGACGTCCGCAGCAACTCTGGCACCAACACCGGGCCATAGCAACGGATCCGCTGCGCCACCGACTCCAACCACAGGAAGTCCAACATGGACACGTCGAGATCCGGGCCAGCGAAGTCGTCCTGCCACCGCGGCAAGTGGAACACCTGACGCGCCAACCCCAATAGGTGATCACGCTCGACCCGGTCGTACACCCCGTACAGGTCGAGTAGGGCGGCGACCGTGTCGTACACGAACACTCGCCGTCCATGCTCGTGAGCGGCGAGATCGGCGAACCCTACACCGAGGAAGTTGGCGATGTATTTGAGTGTTAGTCCTCGATCCTCGCGCAGCTCTCGCATCCGCCTACCAAGCCACCTCGACCGCAGCGACAAGTTATCCGGCTCACGAGGCGATGGCATGGCAGCCTCCACGTTGGACTTTCGCAACCTGCTGTGCCGAGTTGGGCGGACCGACTGTGACGCCCCGGATCGCGGCGTGCAGTTGCCGACCGGATCGCGACGGAACGGTGGCACCTTTCCACGCGAGCACTGGTACCTCCATTCAGACGGCCAAGGTCAGACAGCGGCGGCGACCGCTGGGCAACAGCGTGCCGGCCGCGCGTGCGCCACCTCCATGCCCCACGTCTGCCGGTTCAGTGCCATTGGCACGACAACGAATGCGCGACCATTCGCGTTCGGATGGGGGCGCGGGCGCGGCCCGTTCAGAGTTTGAACTCGGCGAATCATTCCGACTGCCCTCTCATAATGACTCCACGCTCGCGGGTTCCATTTCGTCGTCTCTTGATGGGTGGCCCGCACCGCGATCTGGTGCGGGCAACCCAGCTAAACCGCCGTGCCCGATGGCGGTACAGGCAGCAGGGATAGTCACGAGTATGTTCAGCGTCCGGAGATCAGATCAAGCATATGCAGAAATATGCTCCGCCAATTCAATGTGGCCGCTGGTTGTCCTGGCATTGCGACCGCGATCTCAGATCGCGCATACTGCCTGTCGGCCAGGCAAACACCGCTACGCCGAGGAGGCGCGCCATGCACCTGACCTTCATCCGCAAGGATTCCAACGGCGGCCAGAGCCCTACCCTGTACCGGACCGACCGCGGCACGTTCGTGGTCCAGGGCTACAAGATCGAGGACCCAGAAGCCCTGGACACCCTGAACCTGCCCAACCACGAGACGGCCGTGGAAGTACCAGAGGCCCTGCTCAAGGAGATCGCCCGGGAGATCGGCTGACCATGGGAAGGCTCGCCGGCGAGGACTTCAACCGGCTCTTCAGCACCTACGTCCACACGGCGTTCCGGCTGGAGACGCGGGACCACTACGCCGTCACCGACGAAGCCGAGGCGTTCCGCAAGTTCCTCGCCGGCGAGCCCTATGAGCTCGACTGGCACCGGACCTGGTTGGCCGGCATCCGCAGCATCACCGGATCCGGACGACGGATGCAGCGGGTCCGTCTGGTCAGCGAGCCACCCACGGACTACCAGCGATTCGAACTCGCTGTCACGCCGACCAACCTGGCGGCCGGCGAGGACATCCGCGTACTGCCACGATCCCGCGCCGCTGGACTCGACCTGCCGGCCTACGACTTCTGGCTCTTCGACGACACCCGGCTGGGCATCATGCACTTCGACGACGACGGCCTGTTCCAGGGCATCGAGATGATCGAAGACCCCACGACCATGACGGCCCACCACGCGGCAAGCGACCGAGCGCTCCAGCACGCGATGTCTTACGCCGACTACGTCTCCAGCAACCAGCTCGACCTCTGAACGAGGCCAGCCTTGTCCGACTTCCAACGTAACCGCGAGCTACTCGGTGTCAGGCTACGCGAGCTACGGCGCAACGCCCATATCACCGGCATCGCTCTGGCGCGTCAGCTCGGCTGGGTGCAGTCGAAGGTCTCGCGGCTGGAGTGCGGCAAGCAGACCGCCACCCGCGAAGACATCGAGGCGTGGGTCGAGGCCACCGAAGCCCACCCGGACCTCGTCCAAGATCTCCTGTCGCTGCTGACCAACATCGAGTCGGACTACGCGGTCTGGCGCCGCGAGTTCCGCTCCGGCGTACGCCGCAAGCAACTCAACTTCCTCCGCCTCGAAGCCCGCGTGACGACGATCCGCGGCGTGGAGACGACCGTGGTCCCCGGCCTGCTTCAGACCGCCGACTACGCTCGCCACCGCATCGCCGAACAGCCAGGCCTGCACGACATTCCCGAGGACGTACCGGCAGCCTTGACCGCCCGGATGCAGCGGCAACAGGTCATCTACGACACCAGCAAGACGTTTCACTTCATCCTGCTGGAGAACGTCCTGCACAACCGGCTGTGCCCGCCCGACGTCATGCGGGGCCAACTGGACCGTCTCACCATGGCATCCGGGCTGCCTAACGTGAGGCTCGGCATTCTGCCCTTCACGGCACGTCTTCCCATTGCTCCGCTCAACGGGTTCTGGATCTTCGACGATGCCCTCGTCACCTTCGAGACCATCGCGGCCGAGATCCACGTACGCGACCCCGACGAAGTGGCTCTGTATGCGAGTGTCTTTGGCCGCTTCGACCAAGTTGCCCATTATGGAGACGCCGCACGCGCGATCATCGCTACGGCGTTCAAGACGCTGTAGTCGTGAGAAACCGTGAACGTCGTAGGCGACCGTTGTCGGGTGCCGGGGCAGGGTGCGGTTGGGCGCTGTCGACGACATGAGGGGAAGGGAGAGGGCTCTGGACGATGAGACATGGCCACGGGCGCATAAGGCAAACGCCATAGCAAAGGGCTGGAATGAGCTACCAACCGCATCTGTTTCCGGTGTCCGTCAAGGGCGTCGTCGTCCGTGACGGCCGTGTGCTGCTGCTACGCAACGAGCGCGACGAGTGGGAGCTCCCCGGTGGAAAGCTCGAGCTCGGCGAGGAACCGGCGCAATGCGTAGCCCGGGAGATCGCCGAGGAGGTCGGCTGGCGGGTGACCACCGGCCCGCTGCTGGACGCCTGGCAGTACCACATCCGCGACGGCGTAGATGTACTGATCATCACCTACGGCTGCCGCCTAGGCATCGACGCAGACCCTGTCGTTAGTCACGAACACAAGGAGGCCGGCCTGTTTGCCGAGGCCGAGGTCGCTGCGCTACCCATGCCCGACGGCTACAAGAAGTCCATCGCTACCTGGTACGCGGTGCTCTCCGCCGAGGCCACGTAGACGGCGTGATGTGATGCGGCGTTTAGGGCTGGACAGGTAGCCGCCGCGGCGCTTTACTGCCGTTCCCTTGTGCCGGGCGATCGCCGGTCACTGCAGGATGGTGCAGTACGGCTAACTCGTGGCGGGTGTCCGCCAAGGCCCTGCCACTGGCATGGCATTCGTGTGTCGTCACCCAAGGGCGAGTCGCTGGGCTACGGCGCCGAAGAAATCCCGTGCTCCGTCAACACCTTGCCCTACCGCGCCGCGCCGTCTACCAGCCCAGGGGAAGATCGCGATCCGTGCGTCGCTCTGAGCAGTCAGCCTCGGCGACGATGATTCCCTGCTGAACAACCTGGCCGGCCGGACACGGCATCGTCGTCGCCTGCTTGAGCATCGGCTACTTGCCGCGTTGGCTCGCCGAACGGCGGTCAACGTCGTGGGACCTACCCGGCGAGCAGACCTGTGGCTGCCGTTAGCAAGGCATCGGGCTGCCATTGGCGTCGCCCTGCCGTTGTCGTGTCGCTTGCGTCGGCTGGCTGGCCTAGTGTCAGCATGTGGCTGCGCCGCTCCACCGAACCCTGCTGCGCGCCAACCTGTACGGAGCGACGGCATGACCGGCGTGGCAATCGAGCACCTCGACGCCTCCGGCCTGCACGCGCTACGGGACGAGATCCTAGTGCTCTATCGACACGTTTACCCTGACCGGCTCGAGGATCCGTTCAGCACGCCGGCCCGGTTCTGGGAACGGCTGGAGGCCTACGCTAGCCGCAGCGGCTTCAGCATGGTCACCAGCCGGGCGAGCGGCGCACTGGTGGGCTTCGCGCTTGGATATCCACTGCCGTCCGGCTCGCGATGGTGGACCCACCTGCGTGGATTGCACCAGCACGACACCGACTTCCTGCGCGAGGACGGCCGACGCACGTTCGCTGTCAACGAGCTGATGGTCGACCCGTCGCGGCGCGGCCGCGGCATCGGCCGCGCCCTCCACGACGAATGAGCCAACCGGCGCGAGGAACGCGCCACACTGCTCGTACGGCCCGACAACGAACCGGCCCGCTCTGCCTATCTGCGGTGGGGCTGGAAGGTGATCGGCACAATCCAGCCCTTTCCCGACTCGCCCGTCTTCGACGCCCTGATACGAGGGCCGCTCGTGTTGCCAACTCCCTAACAGATGTTGATGCCTGCGACGAGCCTGGTCGCTCGTTCTCGTCCCTGTTTGGCCCATGGTGACGAGCCTTCTGTGCCCTCATCCGGCGACGAGTGCTCTGGACATGAGTGTTTGCAGAGCGAAGCGTCGTCAACGAAGCGATGGTGATCCATAGCTACGGGCATGGTGTGGCTCGCTTTGTCCTGGGTGTGTCCAAGAAGGGAGCGCGATGGTGCTCGCTGGGCGGGGTGGGCGGGAGAGTCGAGGCTTGTACGCCTCTCGGTCAGGCCGCTCTCCACGAGAGCGTCTTCGACGGAGGGTGCCGGCGACCGCAGGGACGCCTGGATGACTGCACGAAACGCTGTCACATGGTCGACCCGAAGGCCGCAACGAACGTGGCGCAGCTGAGGACGCCACCTGCTGGACCGACACCTCATCCATTCGCCAGCTGTTATCAAATGGTGACGATCAGTGTTCTCGGTGATATGACTGGGATCTATGCGTCCTGGGGAGGTACGGCTGGCCGTCGACTGTGGCTCGGTGACCACGGTCGCGGTTCTCGCGTGGGAGGGTGGCTGGCTGCCGTTGCAATGGGCGGGCTGGCCGTGGTTGTCCAGCGCGGTCCACGTCGCGCCGGATGGCCAGGTCACGACCGGAGAGCATGCCTGGCGGGCCGCGGAGTCCAGTCCAGACGGATTCGTGCCGGCACCGCTGCGCCACGCAGGTAAAGACCAGGTGGTGTCGGCCCGGGTTCAGATGCCGGCCTCCGACTTGGCAGCCGCGACACTGCGGCAGGTGGTGGGCGAGGCGGCCCGCGTTGCCGGCGGGACGGTAGACGATGTGCGGCTGGTGGTGCCGGCCGCATGGGGACCGCGCCGCGGTACCTGGTTGCGGCAGGTAGCGCGAAGGGCTGGCGTGGCCGATGTCACGTTGGTGCCGGCGCCGGTGGCGGTCGCGCAGCATCTGCTCGGCAGCGGTGATGTCCGATTGCCGGTGGGCTCGTACCTGGCGGTCTGTGACCTCGGCGGCGGGGTGGAAGCGACGGTGCTACGCCGCGGCCCGACCGGCTTCGAGATCTTGTCCACACTGGAGGACCGGGAGACGGGTGGTTCTCGAATCGATGATCTGCTGGCCACGCAGTTGGACGGCCACCGGACAGGGATCGGAACGGGAATGACGGATCCTCAACTATGGCAACGAGTTGCCCTGGCGCGGGCGGCGAAGGAGGCCGTCTCGACGCATCCGACGGTGACAGTGGGTTCCCCGCCGGTGGTGTGGACGGCCGGGCAGGTGCAGACGGTGGCACGGCCGGTGCTGGAACAGGCGGCGCGGCTGGTGGTGGAGGCGGTGGCGGCCGCCGATCTGGCCCCGGATCGGTTGGCTGGGGTGTTTGTGGCCGGGGGTGGGGCGAGCATGCCCCTCGCCGGGCTGGTGGTGGGCGAGGCGGTGGATCGGGAGCCGGTGGTGGTTGCTGAGCCGGCGGTGGCGGCGGTGCGGGGGGCGGCGCAGGTCACCGGCCCGGCTTCGGGTGGTGTGCAGGCGCCGCCGGATGTGGGGCCGCCGTTGCCGCCGTTGCGGCGGGCTGCGGGGTTGGCGGTGCCGGGGTTGGCGTCACTGCTGTTGTTGGTCGCGTTCCTGGCGGTCAAGGACCGGGCGGAGGGCCCGTACGACTGGTACGAGCTGTATCTGGGCCGGGACTACCGGAACCGGGATTTGTGGACTGCGCCGCCGCACTGGGGCGTGTTGGCGTTGGCGGCCACGTTGATGGTGGTGGCGTGTTTGTCGGCCGCCACGATGATCGCCTCGGTGTTGCCGGTGCCGAATCGTCCTCGTACGCCGGCTGGTTCGGACGCGAGCCAGCTTGCCGGTGGACTGCTGGTGGCCGCCGGGTTAGGTGCCGCCGTGGCGGGCGTGTACGCGGTCGGCCCGTCGTTGTTTTTCGGGGCGCCGGTCGAACCGTTCCTGCGGTGGACGCTGCTGCCGGTCGCGCCGCTGCTGGCCACGGTGGTGGGCGTCGCGGCGCTGGTGGCCCGGTGGGGGCGGCGGCCGGCGGAGGGTTGGCACAGCTGGCTGGGGTTTCCGGTCATCTCGACGATCCCGACAGCGGTCGGCATGCTGCTGGTCGACCGGGTGACCGCCTACTACGGCGACTTCACGTTGCCGAACCTGGTGGAACGCTTCGGTGGCCTGCTGATCGGCGTCGGGATCGCGTGGGCGATTGTGCGGCCGTGGCTGTGGCGGCTGGTGCTGGCCGTGCCGGTCGGGGCGGTGACCGCCGCGCTCACCGACTACCGGACGATCGGCGTGCTCGCCGTCGCATACATCCTCGCGGTCACGCTGTGGTGGTTGCAGAGGGTGTGGCAGCTGTGGCAGCGGCCCCCGCAGCGATGGCTGCCCGGCACATGACCGGCCGCCAAAGACTGAACCAGCCAGGGCCGAGGTGACCGGTCAATGATCAAACGGTTGTGGAACGGGTTCTGGCTCGCCCTGCTGCTGGTCGGCATCCCGGTCGTGCTGGTCACCACAGCCGGCAACCCGCTACCGGCCCGCCGCGACCTGGCGGCGTTGGTGGCCGAGCCGCTGAGCGAGCAGAACATCTACGCCGCGATCGCTATGGTGGCGTGGCTGATCTGGGCCGGCCTGCTCTACGCCGCGGTCGCCGAGGCGTGGATCCGGACACGACGCGCGGTGCGGTGGCTGCGCCGGCTTCCCCGCCTGCCGCTGCCGAGCCCGATGCAGGGCCTGGCTGGGGGGATGCTCGGCGCCGTCGCCGTCACCACCTCCACAGGGGCCGCCGATGCTGCGCCGCCGGCTGTCACCGCGTCCACCCTCGACCACGCCGCACCGACGAACACCCATGACAGCTTGCCGCACGAGGCTGCTGGGGTGGAGCTGCCCGATGGTGGCTGGCTACCCAGCCCGGTCGCGTACGCGGTCAACGCGGCGGCTGCAGCGGTGTGGTGGCGACGGCGCCGCCTCTATTACCCGGACACGACGGAGGACGCCGGCTTAGCGCCGCTACCGGCGACCGCCTCCGCGGTGCAGGCCGCCCTCGCCGACACCACCACCCCCACCGGCCCGGTCGCAGCCTTGTTCGAGCTGCCGGCGCGGGGGATGGGCCTAACCGGTCCGGGAGCGATCGCCGCCGCCCGAGGCGCCCTGGTCACGCTGCTGCTGACCCACCAGTCCAGTCATCCACGAGTCGTCACCACCACGGACGACCTGGACGTGTTGCTCGGCGGTGCCGACACAGCCCAGACGCGAACACCCGCGCTGCACATCGCGGACAGTCTGGCCACGGCGTGCGCGGCCGTGGACGCGATGGTGGTCGACCATCCGGGACACCCGGTCACCATCCTCACCGCCACGCCGGACGATCCCGACCTGGCTCGACGGCTGGCGGCGCTGCTCACCCTCGGCGCCGAGCACGGCCTGACCGGACTGATCCTGGGCCCCTGGCCACACGGCACCACCTGGCACATCGAGGTCGACGGCAGCATCGACACCCAACCGGGCCGGCTGGCCACGCTCACCAGCACCGCCGCCAACGACCTGCTCACCCTCGCCGACCTCCGGACCCGAGAGGACCCGGCGACGCCAGCACCGCTGCCGACGCTCCCCGCGCCGGCGGGCCGGGCCGAGAATGCGCTGCTCCGGGTGTCTGTGCTCGGCCCGGTCACCGTCACCACCGCCAAGGGGCCGGTGACCTTCCGCCGGACAGCGGCCGTGCAGATCCTGGTGTACCTGGCCGTGCACCCGGCCGGCGCCAGCACCGGCGAGCTGTGCAAGGCGATCTGGCCGCACCGGCGCCCGCACGCCGCCGCCGGCAGTTTCTACACCGCCATCAGCCACCTACGCCAAACCCTGCACACCGCCACCGGTGGCCGCGAGGTCGTCAGCCACACCGGCGACCGGTACCAGCTCGATCACACCAGCACCGACACCGACCTTGGCCGCCTGACGGCCGCAGCACGACAGACGACCACGGCACCCACGCCGGCACAGCGAGAGACCGCGTTGCGCGACGTCGTCGGCCTGTACCGGGGCGAGCTCGCCGCCGGACAACCGTGGCCGTGGCTGGCCCCCCTCCGCGAACGGCTACGCCGCCTAGTGATCAACGCCTATGCGCAACTGGCCACCGACCACCCGAACGAGGCCGCCACACTGTGGCACGACGCCGCCGGCGTAGACCCCATCAACGAACACGTGCACCAGCAAGCCGTCCGCGCGTTGACCGCCGCCGGCCAACACAACACCGCCGCCGCACTTGACGCCGAGCACTCCCGACACCTCGCCGTCACCCAACCCGTGACGGGCCTCTGACCAGGAGTTGTGAGGTCGTGTCAGGTTCGTGTCAGGTCGTGTGAGACCGCCACATCTTGCCGTGCCGGCCCGGTTGACCCCTACCGTCGAAGCATCCACGACAGCCAATTGAGCGGGAGGTTGGGATGCGCCGGCCAGCACCCATCGACGGTTGGATCGTCCTGCTGCTGGTCGGCATCCCGGTCGTCCTGGTCCGGCTGGTCGGCGCGCCGCTGCCGAACCAGATGCCGTCCCGCACCGACCTCGCCGCGTGGGTCGCCGAGCCCCTCACCGACGCCTCGATCACCGCGACCGTCGTGGCGCTTATCTGGCTGACCTGGCTGATCCTGCTCGCCATCGCGGCCGTCGAGGCCTGCCGGTGGCTGACTCGACGCCGCCGGCTGCCCCGACTGCAAGTGCCGCAACCGGCGCAGGTGCTCACTGCCACCCTCATGGGCACCGCCGCGGTCAGCTCCACCGACACCTCGCTGGCGGACAGCGGCGGCCCGGCCGTCACCCTCAACGACAATCTGCCGGCCGAGACGAGCACACGTGGCGCCATGATCACCGTGCAGCGGGCGCCCGTAACCGTCCACGTCGGCGTCACCAGTTACCGGTACGTCGTCAAGCCCGGAGACACCCTGTCGACGATCGCCCGTCAATGGCTGAGCGACCCGGACCGATGGCCGGAAATCTGCCGCCTGAACCACCACCGTCATTTCCCGGCCGTTGGCGGCACCCTGCGCGACTGCGACCTCATCTACCCCGGCTGGGACCTGCGCCTGCCCGCCGACGCCACACCACCCGCCGATGCCACACCCGCCCGCCCTCCCCGACCGCCCGCGCCCCCACCGGACCGGTCCGTGCCGGAAGACCCGGACGGCATCGGCCACCCCGCACCGAGCACCACAGCGTCGCGTACGCCAGCGCCCAGCGCCTCGGCAGCGAGCCCATCAACGCCGTCCACCGCGGACGCCGAAACGCAGCGGCACGGCGACGACCGCCAGGAGGCTGGGATCACGTTGCCGGTCCAGGGATGGGTCAGCCTCGGCCTGGCCGCCGCTATCGCGACGATCGGGGCCATGCTGCGCCTGCAGCGGCGCCGCCGCACCCGGCTGACCTTCCCCGTGCCGGTGAGCACCACGCCGCAGCCGGCCCCCGTGCCGCCATCCCTCGCCCGCGTCGATGCCGTCGGCAGCCGCCACCTCAGCCACAACACCGGCGCCGACCACCAGCCCGCCGAATCAGCCGTGCCAGCCCCGATCGGCATCGACGCCGACAGCGCCGAAGTCAGCCTGTTCGACCTGCCCGGAGCCGGCACCGCCCTACACGGTGAGGGAGCCATCCCTGCCGCCCGCGCCGTGCTCGCCGCCACCCTGGCCACCGGCGCAACCGACGCGGTCAACGCCCGCCCGGTGGTCGCGACCACCGCCACTCTGCTGGCCCGGCTCCTTCCCGAGGGCGCTCCCGCCGTGGGACTGAATCCCGACGGCACCGCCTACGACGGAGAACGGCTCATCGTCCTGGCCGACACCGCCGCCGCCGTGACACACGCCGAGGAGGAGATGATCGGCCGGCGGCGGCTATTGGACACCTTCAACGCCGACACCATCGCCGACCTCAACGCCCGCACCGACCACGCCGAGACGCAGCCGCCGTACGTGCTGCTGATCGAGGCCAGCGACCGGCACGCCGCCCGGCTCCGCGCGGTCGCCGCGCACCGCGCCGCCCTCGGGCTGCACCCGGTCATCATCGGCGCCCTGGACGGCTTCCCCACCGTCGACGTCGACCCCGACGGCGCCGCCACCAGTGAGGAGCCGGCCCCGGTGATGCGGCTGTCCACCATCGGCGCCGCCGACCTCGCGAGTGTGCTCGGCATGCTCACCGACGCCCTGGCCCGCCCGGAGGCCGGCACCGACGTCAACGACCCGCCCGCCGAGCTGGCACCAGCCGCAGCATCCACAGAGCCAGCAGAGACAGCCGAGCCGGTGCCCGTCCAGCCGGGCGACGGCTCCGCGCTGGTCGAGCTGCGGGTGCTCGGCCCGGTCACGGTCGCCACCGACACGGGGCCGGTCGCGACCGGGATGCGCTCTGGCTCGTATACCGCGCTCGCGCTGCTCGCCGCGCACCCGAGCGGGCGGACCCTGGACCAGCTCGCCGCCGCCCTACACCCCGACACCGACAAGGAGATCGCGGTGAAGCGGGTCCGGACCGACATCACCACCGCGCGGCGGGTGCTGCGCGCGGCCACCGGGCGTGACGAGGCGATGTTCGTCGTCTACGACCCGACCACCGGCCGGTACCGGCTCGACCCGGACACCGTCGGGGTGGACCTGTGGCAGATGCTCACCGCCATCGAGCAAGCGAACACCGCCGACGACGACACGGCGGCGCTTGCCGCGCTGCGGCAGGCCGCCGAGCTGTACGGCGGGGACTTCGCCGACGGCCACGACCACACCTGGGCGGTCGACTACGCCACCACCTACCGGCACCAAATCCTCACTGTGTATGCGCGCATCGCCGAGATCCTCGAGCCCGACTACCCGGACCAGGCCGTCGCCGCCCTGGAACAGGCCGTCGAGCTGGACCCGGTCAATGAGGAGCTGTACCAGCGGATCATGCGCATCCACGGCCGCCAGCAGCGGCCCGACGCGGTGCGGCGAACCCTGCGCCGGCTCGAAGAACGGCTGGCCGATCTCGGTGACGCCGAACCGTCGCAGGCCACCCGCCGCGTCGCCGAACGACAGCTGCGGCCCGCCGCCCCGATCAGCGGAGGACGACCATGAAGCACGCCCGGCTGTGCTGCGGTAGCCGGCTGCGGAACTCGGGCAGCGTCGACCTGGGCCACGCCGAGAGGAGGTGATCGCCGTGCTCAAGACGATGGACGATGAGATCGAGCAGGCCGCGACTACGCGGCAGGGTTGGTCACCGGCGCGGTTGGCGTACTGGTTCTATGCCGTGGCCGCGACCGGTGCGGTGATCGGCCAGACCTGGGTCGCGGTCATCCACGTGCCCTGGCCGCCCGAGATTCCGGGGATCGCGAGGGTCGCTGCGGTGCTGCCCTTCGCGCTGTGCCTGGAACTGCTGGCCATGGCCCTGTCCGCGATGGCCGACCAGCGGATGCGACTCGGTGAACGGGCGTACGGGTTCCGCGCCTTCTCCGCCATGGTCGCCATGGTCGCGGTCGGGATTCTGGTTGCCGGGCACTGGCCGCACCTGTACTGGTCGGCGGGGTTCGGTGTGCTGTCCGGCTCGGCATACGCGCTGTGGCTGCTGCACTCGGCCGCCCGACGCCGGGACGCGCTACGCACGGCCGGGAAGCTGGCCGACACCGCACCGGACTACGGGCTATGGCGGCGGCTGCGTCACCCGGTCTGGACCGGCCGAGCCGCGGAACTGGCCCGCGAAGGACGCCTCGACCTAGGCAGCGGCAGGTGGCGGCCGTTGGGGCTGTTCGAGTCGTTGCGAGCCGCCGAACTGGCGATCCGCGCGCAGAAGCGCCGCCCCGCCATCGCCCACGCCGTCGAGCAACTGGTTCGCGCCGACCAGCGTGACCCGCGGATGGCCGAGATCGCCGTCCGCACCCTCGACCTGGACCGGCTCGCCGCCGAACTCGCAGCCAAAGTGGACTACGGCGCGTGGGCAGACAGGCTGGCACCGGCTATCACCCCACCGGCACCCGCACCGACCCCGCCAACCTCAGCCCAACCGGAACCGACCGAGCTGACACCGGTCACCGGCGGCGATGCCTCACCGGCCGCGTCGCCCGAGACCGAGATGGCATCCGCTCGCGACGGCCACCGCGTGGCGGACCCGGAAACGGTTGCCGACGAGGACGCCTTCAGTGCCGAACCCGACCAGAACGATGTAGACGCCGACTACGACGACACCGACCCCGATGGCGAGGACGACGACCTGGGACACGAGCCGGACCAGGGCGCGGAACTGGCCGCGGACCTCGTGCCGTTACTGCCGGCCGCGCGCGCCGCCCGTGACGAGCTGGCCCAGCAAGGCCATGCGGTCAGCCGGGACGCCCTAGCCCAAAGGCTGCGTCGCAACGGCCACTCCATCCGCAACAACCGCGTGTCCGAGCTGCTAGCCGCGCTGCGCCAGGAGACGCGCTCAGCAAACGGTTCCCGCCCCAAGAGACCGGTCTAACGCTGTGTCGCAGCCCGCACCCGGCTCGCACGTTTGAGAAGGCCGCCCCGTGGACGAATTGACGCTGGCACCAGGTGCGGTGCGGGCGCCGCACCCGGCGCACTGCCCGCCCTGGTGCCTGGACTGCCGCCACTACGACACCGACCCGCACCGCGCGCTGCTGCACCGGGGACCGGCCGAAACAGTACCCGTGTACGACGAAGGGTGCGCGCTGGTCGAGGCGTACGTGCGGACCGCGTTCTGGGACAAGGCGCCCAACTGGATCGGCACCGACCCAGCCGACCTGGAACGGCCCTACGTGGAGGTCACCGTCCCCACCGACAGCGCCCCTCTGCTGAGCCTCAGCCCGGACCAGGCCCGCGCCTTCGCCGCCGCGCTCCTACGCGCCACCGACACCACCGACAGGGCACACAACACGACCACTCCCCATTGACAGCACCGCCGCACGCCTCGACCCCCGCCGGCGGTGTGCCGGCCAGGGCCGGCTTGATCGGCGCGTGGAGGTGGGCGTGGATAGGCGCGGGTGCCCGGAATCCCCCGGGCATGAGCCTGAACCCGGCCCATGGAGAAACCGCGATGACCGACCCCACACCCGCCACCCGGCAGATCGAGATCAGTGACGAGGCGTACGACGTGCTAGCCCGCACCGCCGCCAGTCGAGACACCGACATCAACGGCGCCCTGCTCTACCTGCTCGAAGTCCCGGCGGTCTCGGCCGCACCGGCGGACCGCGACGAAGACGACGCCTGATTCCACAAAGGGTGCGGCGCCGCCGGTCCGACAATGGCCGGCGGCGCCCCAACCGCGTGTACCCCTGTCCGCCTCCGAGAGGCGCCAAGGTCCGTCCCCGGGTTTGTCCGCGTCGGTCCACCCTTCCGTTCAGGCCTCGGCTCTGGGCATCGCCGCCAGTGGGGTTTGGCCTGGCAGGCCGCGTGCACGGCCTGGAGGGTCGGCGCGATGGCGCGGTCGTTGTCGGCGCTCCATGCCGCGGCCTCGCTGAGCCGGATGGTGCCGCCGTTCACGCCGCGTTTGATGGATGCCTGATCGGCCGTCTGGCCGGTGGTGGCGAGCGGGAGCACGGTCGCCCAGATCGACGGGTGCGCGGATATCTCGATGACCGCCTGGTTCGGGCCGTCGGTGGCGACAAGGGCGAGCGCCTCGCGGAGCCCGTCGAGGTAGCGCTGCTGCTTGGCGATCTCGGCCCGCCGTGCGGCCATGCGCCGCGCGCTGCCGCCCTCGGCCGCCTGGCTGGTCATGGCGGCGAGTTGCCGCTCCACGATGGTGATCTGCTCATGCAGGCGGGTTAGGTCGGCCATGTCACCGCCCGCCCGTCTCGGCTTGCGCGCCGATAAGCACGGCCACGAGGCGGGCCGCCGGCACGCCGCGCGAGGTCCCGGCCGCCTCGGTGTCGGCGAAGCCCTCCAGCCGCCGCCCGGACTCCATGCCGAACACGCTGGCCCGCGCCGCCCGTCCCGCGACGAAGGCGTGCACGTCGATGCACAGGTGCTGGCCGTCGCTGTCGGCGCCGACGTTCATGAACTGCACGACGGCGGCCTTGTCACCGGCCTTGACCAGAATCGACGGCCACCGCGCCGCCTCCGGCCCGGCCGCAAACATGGGCAGCGGCCGGTCCTTGCGGCCGTACTTCGCGATAAACTCCTCCAACGTCTGCGCGGTCATCGTTCTCGCTTTCTTGCTCGTTGGGCATTGGCCTGCCTGTTGGCCTGACACGCTCCACGATGGACAGGCAGAGGGCTGTTCACCGTGGGGCGAGTCAGCCCTGCTCGTCGGGGATCGCAGCGGTGCCCGGCACGCCGGTCTCGTGCACGATCGACGGCATGTGGTCCAGCCGGTCCCACCCGGACGAGGCGCAGGCGTAGAAGCGTCCGTCGATGCAGGCGACATCGCCCATGGACAGCGACCGGTTGCCTCGTGCCCGGTACGCCGTGGCGCGGGGGTCGGGTTCGCCGAAGTCCGGGTCGTCGCCGACGTTGAGTAGCCGGTAGAGCTGCTCACACGCGTCCAGGTCGTGGCACTCCGGTAGCTCGGTCGAGAAGACCAGCGTCACCGGCTGCCCTGGCTGGTAGCCGTCGAGGAAGCCGAGATGACGCCCGGCGTCATCGACCGCAACGTTGTGGTACACCCGTGCCTTCATCGCGTGGTCAGACCTTCCCGTGCGCGCGGTTGGACCGGCGTGGCTGGCTGGTAGGGGGTGAGCAGGCCGGTCAGGGTTTGCTTGTCGCGGACGAGCGGCGCCAGGTTCTTGGCTTGTAGGAGCAGGTTCGCTACCACCAGAACCCCGTCCGGGCGGGGCAGGTATAAATCCAGGTGTGCGCGAAGCCAGAGCGCGACCTCGGTCCAGGAGTAGAACTTGGTGTCCCGACCCGGATTGACCGGCGGCGGGAAGCCTCCCGGTCCCTGCTGGCCGGTCGACCACTGGCGGACCATCTCCCGGGACCGGCCGATCCGGTCGCCGATGTCAGCGAGGGTGACCCAGTCATCGGCGCACACCCGGACCGGGTGCAGGTCGACCGCCTCCAGGTCGTCGATGGCCGACACCACGACGGCGCCCAGGGTGGAGCTGCGGCGCCGCACAGTGACCTGCCGGTGGTGGGGGTGCACGTAGAGATCCGGATGCGTGGCTACCACGGAGGCCGCCTGTGACCGGTCCGGCGGACGGTCGAGGATCAGCCCGAATCGGTGCAGGCCCACGGCATCCCCTCGGGCGGTCACGGCAGCGCCTCGACACGCCGACGCCTGAACATGTTGGCAACGAGTTCGAGCAGATATGCCACTGTGGACATTCCTTCCCGGAACGGGGTTGTGGTGCACCGGTTCGGCATGCCAAGAAATGGCCGCCCCCGGGGCTGCCGTCGTAAACATTGGCGCCTACCTCGGCGGCTGGATCAAGCCGATCGTGATGGTTGGGTCGAGGTTTCTGCGGCGAAAATGCGCCCCGCCGCTAGCGCCTACGGCCGGGCGCCGGGTTGTTCGGGCAAGCGGCCGGACCGTGCCGTACGCGTGTGTGCGACCGGTGTGGCACCGCCCGTGGCGATTGGTGGGGCGGTGGCCTGTGGCGGATTGTCTTGCGGTCCATCGGCGACGAGGCGAGCCTGGGTCAGGAGCCGTTGCGCGGTGCGTTCGCCGACGCGCAGCCGCCGGGCGAGTTCGACGCCGAGGCCGCGCGGGCTCTGCTCGCCGGTGCCGGCCTCGTTCAGCAGCTCGACGGCAACCTGGAGGCGGGGGTCGTCGGCGTAGGGGTGGGGTTTGCGGGCGCCGGTGGTGCCGGGGGTGCGGCCGGTGGACTGCCGGCCGGTGCGGGCGTCCGCGACCGCCCACACGGTGCGCCGAAACCACAGGCGGCGGACCCGCCCGTCCGGTAGCCGTTCGATGCGGTCGGGCCGGTCGTAGAGCGTGTCGGGCAGGTTGCGGTACGAGCGGTAGCCCAGAATCCTGGCCGCCGCTCCGGAGCCGACGAGGTCGTCGGGCTGCCCGCGGCGGTCCACCTTGGTCAGCTCGGCGCGTTTGGCCGCCAGGTGCGCGGTGTGGAAACGGTCGATGTCGTCGAGCCAGAACCACTCCCCACCGTCGTGCGTGAACCCGTCCGGGAACGTGAAACGAGTGCGGTGGCGGTGCCAGTTGTTGACCGTCGTGTACGCGACGCCGAGGTGCGCGGCCACGCCGGACCGGTCCAGGGCGGTCCGTCCATCGATAGTGCGTCTGGCCACGCAGACATCCTCTCCGAAGGTCCGCGCCGCCGCGCAGCCGACGTGGGCGCCCCGCCGTTGTCCGGCCCTCGGCCGCGTAGCGGCGTGCAGGGACCTGCCTCGCCGTAGGATCGGCGACACGCCCGGCTCCGGGAGGTGCGGCTTCGTTGCGGTCCGCGGGTTGACCCGGCAGGCGGGCGAGGTGGCCGGCGGGGCTTGCGCGCACCCTCGGGTGTGCCCGCCGGCCACCGCCCCGCCCCTCCTTGATCCTGCTCGGGCTAGACGTGCGGGCGCAGCAGCCGCCACGCCACCTGCGCCATCCGGTCGATCCGCAGCGCGGCGAGCCTTGCCCGGGTGGCCGGTTTCAACGCGTCGTACACGGTCAGGATCGCGGCGGCGGTGGTCGCGTCCACCACCACACCGTCGATCTTGCGGAACGCGCCCCGCTTCGCCTCGCGCAGCAACTCGATCACCCGAGGGTCACCAGCGGTCGCATCGTCCGGCAGCGCCTCGATCCACGCCAGGTCCGGGCAGTCGGGACACGTGATGAGGTGCGGGTCATCAGTCACCCGGGTGATCGGCCCGTCGTCGGCCCCGCACACCGGGCCGGCATGGTGGACCGCCTTCGCGTGCGTGTACACCGGACCCGGCCGGTCGGGCCGCCTCGGCGCGGTCATGGCGCACCGTCCGACGATGCAGGCCACACGCCGAGCGGGTGGCCGGGCTCGATCCGGCCCCGGCCGGGGGCGAGGGTGTCGAACACGGCCGTGTAGATGCCGTGCAAGTGGCCGCGGACCCGCACGAGGCGGTTACCTCGGGTGACCTTGGCCGGCATCGCGTCGACCACCCTACCGATCAGCCCGTAGAGATCCCGGGCCTCGATCAGCTCCGCGCACCCGTTACAGGCTGACCACTGCTCGCCCCACGCCTGGGTGACGGCGTGTTCGGTCTCAGCGCGGCGGGTCCGGGCCGCGTGGTGCCGGTCGCGGTAGTCGGCGGCATCGACCACCTGCCGGGTGACCGTGCGGACGTCGGTGTGTTGGTCAGCGCACCGGTAGATCCACACGGCGTCCGGCGTCGAGCAGAAGTCACACTCGATCAGCGGATCGGTTATCTCGGTGACCCGTGCCGGGTCGGGACGGTGATCGACGGTTTCGCCGCGTACCTCGACCGCGTGCACGTACATAACGCCGCTGGGCCCGGTGCGGGTGTTTACCGCGCGGCGGCAGCGCCGGCAGTACATCACCGGTGGGGTCTCGGCGGGGGTTGGGTTGGTGTTCATGGCCGCCCCTCCGCCGGGGTGACGACCATCGGGTGGTCGCCGTACTCGGGCAGGCGTGTGGGGTCGATGGTGAGGCCAATCCGGGTCCGGGCCGTGTCGTAGAGGGCCAGCAGGAGCCCGATGATGTCGGTACTGAGCGCCTCGTCGTAGTCGTGCGCGATGCGGCAGGCGTACCGCAGCGCAGCACACGCGTCGATGAACGCGGTTTCCAGGGCGGCTCGGTCATCTTCGCGCGTTGACGGGGTGATCTGATCGGTGGTGTAAGTACGTTCCTCGCCGGTCGGGAACCGCAGGCGCAGGCGGCGGATGTCGGTGGAGCGCGGCGCGTAGGTGATATCGGTGACGGTGCCGAGGCGGCACTCCACGGCGTCGCGCGGCCGCAACACCCGGACGGTATCGTTGAGATCCATTGTGGACTCCGTTCGGTCAGCAGGTGGGGTGGGCCGGTTCTCGATGCATCCGGCCAGATGTGTTCAGGTCAGGTCCTCGAAGGTGATCGCGGCCGTTTCGGTAGCACCGTTGCCGGCGGTGTGCTCGTAGGTGTGGGCGTCGCAGAGCAGGACGACCTCGACCCAGGGCGCACGCGACGCGGCATCGGCAGCGTCGGTATCGGTGAGCAGGCATATGCCGTGGCAGCCGCAGGTGGTGCCGTCGTGCCGGATGGTCAGCCGCGCCACCGCCGGCTCGGTGCACAGGCCGGCGTCCCGCTCGGGCACGAACTCCGCATTAAAGGTCGGGATGGTGACGCGGCAGGTACAGGTCGCGCCCTCGGGCGGCGGCGGGGTGTGCAGCACCCGACCGGCTCGGCGGCGCCCGTACACCCGGACATAGGCGACGCTGCCCGTGTCGACTCCGTGTTCCGGGTTCGGATGGTGGCGGCGCTCGCCGAGCAGGTCCAGCGGCGGCACGGTCAGCGCCCGCCAGCCGGCGTGCAGCACCGGGTACCAGGCGCCGCCGATGCGGGCGAAGTCCCCGACGCGGAAGTGGCAGTGGCTCCATGGTTGGTAGCTGCCGGTGGAGGCGACGATGGCCAGGTGGTCCCGCCGGTGGTCGATCTCGTCGCCGAGTCGGCTGATCACCGCGTCCAGGTAGCGCAGCTGGGCTGGATTGCCCGTGACCTCGGCGCGGTGGCGGCGCAGCCGTGCTCGTCTGACGGCCAACTCCCGCAGGTGGCGGGTGAGCGTGCGTGCGGGGTCGTCGGCGGTCATGAGGCACCTGCATCCGCGTCGGTCGCCGTCTGCGGTGCGGTGGTGGACTGGAGTTGGTCGAGGCGACGCAGCAGGTCCTTCACCCGGTGCAGCTCGTCGCGGAACCGGCCGGCGATCGCTTGGTAGCCGGCCGGTGTGGGCTCGACGTTCAGGTGCCCCGGGCTCGGCGGCTCGCCGGTCGCCGGGCGTTGTGCGCCGGCCTCGGCTTCGGTGATCGCGTCCTGCCAGCGCTCGGCGACGAGGCCGAGGCAGTGGCGCAGGAACGCGACCTCGTCGACGGATAGCCACAGCGGCACACGGTCGGGTTCGGAGGTGTGTTCGGAGATGGTCAGCGTGTAGGTGCTGTTGATCAGCCATCGGTGTTGCTCGGTGGCGTAGACGGTGAACCGGGTACCGGTGCTGTGCACGCGGAAGATGAAGGCGAAGGCCGGGATCAGGTCGGCGTAGTAGGTGGCCGCGCAGACGGCCGTGATCGGCTCGTCGGGGCGCGGCGGGCGAGGAAGCATCAGGGGTTCTCCTTCCCGAGGCGGGCGTCGGCCGCGGTGATATCGGGCTCGTCGGCCCACGGGCGCAACAGCGCGTTGAGCGGCGTGGCGAGTGCCTCGGTCACCACCTGGACCGGTATGACGCTTTGTCCGGTGGCGTGCTGCCGGTCGCACACGTGCAGCACGGCCGAGAGCGCCTCGGCCAGCGCGGCGGTGGGGGTGCCGGACGGGTAGTCGGCCGCGATGGCGGCGAGCATGGTCTCGGTGCGGGTGACGGGCACGATGCGGAACCGCACGTCGATCGGCAGCTTCACGACCACTTCGCGGCCGTCTTTGGTGGCCAGCACGACGGTGCCAGCCTCTAGGTTGCCGCCGAGCTGGATGACGTACACCCGGCTGAAGCGGGTCAGCGCCGGGGTCACGGTGCGGTGCGGGTAGCCGTGTTCCCGCGCGGTTTTCAGCATGGCCGCGCGGCCCTCGGTACCGACCAGGACGAGGTCGGGGAGGCTGACGCCGGTCAGGTCGAGCCGGGGGTACGGGCTCGGTCCGCGCCAGCCTCGCGGAAGGCTACGCATCCCCGATCCCCCTTCCACGGCCGGTGGGCTTTGCGCCGGTCGGGTCCTCGCCCGCGGGCTGCTCGTCGGTGGGCTCGGTGGTGGCCTGTTCGGTGTCGAGGTGGGACGGGAGCGCGGCGAGGGTGCGGGTGAGAGTGCCGCCGATCCGGTCGTCCATGACCGCCGCGCAGGCGATCAGCGCGGCTCCCGTTTCGAGGGCCTGCGCCGGTGTGTAGTGGACTCGGACGGTGCGGGTGCCGTCGGTGGTGGTGGCGCGGACCTCGATCTTGCCGCGCTGCGTGGTGGCGACTGGTAGCTCGTCGTCGGGTACCGCGGGCACGGTGCCGCGCAGTGTCTCGCGCAGCGCGGCGTGTAGTTCCTCGCGCCGGCTGCTGGCCAGCTTTGTCCACCTCGTGGCGGTCGCGCCGTGCGCTGCACGGTCGTTGTCGTTGGTGGCCGTGGAGCCGAGGGCGTGGAAGAGGTTGGCGTTGCTGGTCGCCTGGGCGAACTCGGCAGCGAGGAGGAACAGGTCTTCTGGAGTCATGCTGGTGCTCCGATTCGGTTGAGGGGTGGCCGGGGCCGTGCGGCTGGACAGGACCGGCCGCACGGCCGCACGGCCGGCGGGTCAGGGCCGGGTGGCCGGTGGATCGGCGGGGCCGGCCGGGGCGAAGGTGGTTGGTGCGGCCGTGGTGAACGGCGGTGCTTCCTTCAGTGCCGGGAGGCCGGCGTCGAGCTTCAGGCCGATGCGGTCGAGGCTGATCGCCCCGTATGCCGTCAGGTGCGCGCCCAGGGCGAGGGCCTGCGCGCCGGTCAGCAGCACCACGAGGGGGCGATCCGAGGTGTCGTGGGCGTGCAGCTCAACGTGGCCGTTGCCCAGCGCACGGACCGGCATGAACCGCTCGACCGGCGCCGCGTCTGGCAGCGCCGCGCGGACCGCCTCGACCAACGCCGGCCACCGCTCGTTGACCAGGGCGTCCCAGTGCGCGGCGCGGGCGGCCTGGGTGGCGTGTTCGGCGTCGTTGGCCGCCTGTGCGGCAAGGGCGCGGGCGACCTCGGCCCGCGCGTAGAGGGCGGACACCTCGTTAGCCAGCGCGAGCACGGCATCGGCGGTCAGCGCCGGTGCCCACACCGACGCGACGGCCGGCACCGTGGCCGGTTCGGTTGGTGTTGCGGCGGTTGGGATTGCGGCGGTCCCGGCGGCGGGGTGTTCCCCGGCGCCGGGGCCGGGCGCCGGGTTGGCGCCCCGGCCCTCGTGCCGGGCCATCTCAGACCGCCAGCAGCTCGAACGCGCGGGCCTTCAACTCGGCGCCGGCACCGGTCAGCGCCCGCGTCGCGCGGACGGTGTCGCTCTTGGCCGGGGCGAAGTGGTCGAGGTACTCGGTGATGGCCTGGTAGCCGGCCCACCGGGTGCCCTTGATCGCCTTCTGCGTGTCCGCGTCCCGGATCAGGTACCGCAACGTGGCGGTGCGCTGCTTGGCGTTGTTGCGCGCCGCGTCCGAGGCGTCGTCTGCGACCGGCCACAGCTCGGCGACGATCTTCTCGAACTCACCCATGGTCAACGCCTCGTTGATCATCTTCTCGGCTTCGGTCTCAAACGACTCGAACGCCTTCCACATCAGCCCGAGCGCCTGCCGCGCCTCCGCGATCTTGCTGGTGACGTTCGAGGTGTGCCGAAACGTGTACGAGCCGCGCGATTGCTGGTAGGCCATGCGCTGCGTGTTCCGGCAGACGATCCGCACCGGGGTCGCGTCCAGGCGCAGCGAGGCCGTCCCGTCGTGGCTCGTGGTCGCGGCCAGATACAGGTCCATGTCGTCGATGCCGGCAATCTGCATCGCGGTGGGCAGCTTCATGGTCACGAACACCGAGCGGCCTTTGCGCATCGAGCCCGCGGTCTCGAAATGCGCGCCGGACTCATCCACGAGGAGGTTGAGGGTTTCGGCGACCTGCTCGTTCTGCACCACGCTGTAGTCCTCGCCGACCACGCCGAGGTACTCGGTGGCGCCGGTGACCGGGTTCGTGCGAACGGTCATGTACTTGTCGGGGCAGTCGACCTTCGTCACACCCTTGTCAGTAATCTCGATGCCCTGGATGGCGATCTTGCGGACCTCCCAGCCGCCCAGCCACGCCTTCGCCATGACCTGCTGCGCGGTCATGCACGAGTCGGTGACGGTGCCGAGCTGGTGCCACGCCGACAGGCGGGCGGAGGCGAAGGCGGTCTGGCCGTTGGCGAAGGTTTCCAGTTCGTGTGCCACGGTGCCGTTCCTTTCGTCGCGGTGATCGGGGTGGGCGGCGGGCCGGGTGGCTTGCGACCCCGGCCGCGCCGTCACCAACAATGTCGCCTGCCTCTACCGGCGCATCCAGTCGATCCGGGCCGATCTATCGAGGTTTCTGCGGCGAATCTGACGCCGACCACCGCGTGTGCCCTACCGGGTGTGCGGTGCGGGTTGTAGGCGCCCGTCCGGGCCGTACACGTACGCGCGCACCGTTTTGAACGGGTCCGGTAGGTACACCGTGAACCCGTGTTCCGGAACGAACAGCGTCCGATAGGTGCGGGTGATCCCCAACGTCCAGCCGGCCGGTTTGTCGCCGTGCGAGCCTGGCGGCATGACGCCTGCCCCGGCCCGGTCGCTGCGGGCGCGGCGGTGGGAGTTGCCCCCTGATCTTGGACACTTGAAACTGGGATCTTGATGGTCCTGGTGGACAGGAGTCCTGGAACACGATGGTGAACAAGCACTACCCACAGCAGTTCAAGGCCGATGCGGTCGCGTTGT